>ERZ1031273.641-NODE-641-length-9754-cov-10.886483_pt1 | contig 9754 bp, 5 predicted proteins | sample MGYA00516575_ERZ1031273 | MGnify/ENA primary metagenome ERZ1031273 (study PRJEB33718, sample SAMN03159816) | human skin metagenome | collected 2014-02-25 | study: EMG produced TPA metagenomics assembly of the PRJNA266117 data set (Human skin bacterial metagenome and... | reverse complement strand
ACCCGGATGGTTCTAAGGACACCGTCGATGTGACCGTGACCGTCGAGAAGCCGGATGCGCCGGCTCCTTCCGAGAAGGACAAGGACAAGTTCGAGCCTGGTTATGAGGATGGTTCTGGTAAGCCGGGCGAGGATGTGACGGTTGACGCTCCGAAGTTCAAGGACAAGGACGGCAACGACACCAAGGCTCCTGAGGGCACGACGTTCACCCCGGGTGAGAATGCTCCGGAGGGTGTGACCGTTGATGAGAAGACCGGTGAGATCACTGTTCCGGTTCCGGAGGGTGCGAAGCCGGGTGACAAGATCACTGTTCCGGTTGATGTGACCTACCCGGATGGTTCTAAGGACACCGTCGATGTGACCGTGACCGTCGAGAAGCCGGAGGCGCCGTCGAAGAAGCCGGATTGGGAGGACTCTAAGACGACTCCGGATAAGCCGGTTGAGATTCCGAATACTGGTGGTCCGGTTGAGGATGGCACCACGGTTGAGACCGATGGTCCGGGTACTGCTGAGATTGACGAGAACGGCAAGATCACGGTTACCCCGGGTAAGGATGCGAAGCCGGGCGACAAGATTAAGGTTGTTGTCAAGGACAAGGACGGCAAGGTTATCGACACCGTCGAGGTGACGATCACGGAGAAGCCGATCAGCTCTTCTGAGCGTGAGGGTTGCACCGAGTCTCTGATTGGCTTCGGTCTGCCGCTGCTGGCTCTGATTCCGCTGGGTATTGCGTCCCAGACTTCGATCCCGGGTCTGAAGGAGATCCAGGGTCAGGTTGGCCGTCAGATCCAGGACGCGAATACCGCTCTGCAGAACCAGCTGGGCATTATGGATCCGCGTTTGGCTAAGGCATCGGCTGATTTCCAGGCGCAGCTGCGTGGTGCAGGTGCAAACCTGAACCAGGTTCTCGGCGGACTGGCGGTGCTTGCTTACGGCATCGCTGCGATCACGACGATTGCTACCAAGTGTGGTCCGGGCAACACCAAGATCAAGGACACCAACGTCGAGGTCTCCAGCATCTTCGGTAAGGGTTCTTCCTCGAAGAGCAAGAACGAGAAAAACGGTTCTTCTTCCAAGGGTTCCTCGAAGGGCAAGGATGAGAACAGCAGCTCTTCCTCCAAGTCCAAGGAGGACAAGGGTTCTTCCGAGGCTGAGGGCAAGGATGGCTCTGGCAAGGACGCTGAAGCTGAGGCTCGGGCTGAGGGCAGTAACGCTCAGTAAAGATTGAGTGGTCGCCGCTGGCTAGTGGGCCGGCGCGGCTGCTCCCCCTTAGGGGAGTGGTCGCTGGCCCTGGCTGGTGAGTTGAAATGAATCACCGCCGATCCCTACCTGAATGGGTAGTGGGTCGGCGGTGATTTTTGTGTTTCGGGGCTACCGCACAGAGCGGCGTGAAATGTGCTCTGCAGATGTGCTCTGCTTCCGCGGGGGCGTGCGGCTGACTGCGGGGTGTGTCGTTCACCGACGCAGGATGTATGGGGAAGGGGGTAGGCCTAGATCGAGTACTCAGGGTGGGAGGCGTTGACCATGTCGTCCCACTCGACGATCTTCTTGCGCTCGCGGCCTTCGGCCTCGCCGAGGGCGCGTTCGGCGGCGTCGAGGTTGTGCCAGCCTTCCCAGGTGGTCACCTTGACGCCCTTGTCCTTGAGGTGGTCGAGGATGGCCTGGTCATCGCGGTGTTCGGTGGGGGTGAGGGTGCCGTTGCGGTAGTCGTCGAGAAGCATGGTGGTGGTGTCCTTGGCGTCGGACTTTGTGTTGCCGATCAGGCCGACGGGGCCGCGCTTGATCCAGCCGGTGGTGTACAGGCCGGGAACGATGTCGCCGCCGAACTCGGTGAGCACGTGGCCTTCGTCGTTGGGGATGACGGCGCGGTGGTCGTCGAAAGGCACGCCGTTGACGGCGTCGGAGCGGTAGCCGACGGCGCGGTAGACAGCCTGGACGTCCCAGGTGGTGGTCTCACCGGTGGTGGTCACGCCGCCGTTGCCGTCGAGTTCGGTGCGCTCAGTGACAAAGCCGGTGACCTTCCCGTTATCACCGATGATCTCCACGGGGGACTCGAAGAAGTGGATGAACAGCTTGTGCGGGGCGCCCTTCGGGTCGCGCATCGCGTAGCCTTCCAAGGTTTGGCACACAAGGTCGACGCTTTTCGCTTCTCGACGAGCCGTCTCCGACGCCTCGTCGTAATCGATATCCTCCGGGTCGACGATGACCTCGATGCTGTCGGAGTGGTCCAGCTCCTTCAGCTCAAGGGGGCTGAACTTGGCCTGGGCCGGGCCGCGGCGGCCGAAGACGCGGATCTCCTTCGCCGCGGAGGCGTTGAGGTTGTCGTAGACATTGTCCGGGATCTCCGTGACCTTCAGCTCGTCGGCGGTCTTAGCCAGAACGCGGGCGATGTCGAGTGCGACGTTGCCGACGCCGACGATGGCGACCTTCTCAGCGGTGAGATCCCAGTCGCGGGTGAAGTTGGGATTGCCGTCGTAGAAGCCGACGAACTGGCCGGCGCCGTAGTGGCCCTCCAGCTCCGCGCCCGGGACGTTCAGGTCGCGGTCGGCGGTGGCGCCGGTAGCGAAGACGACTGCGTCGTAGTACTCCTGCAGCTCCTCGACAGTGATGTCGTTGCCCACATCGACGTTGGCCAGCAGGCGGATCTCCGGCTTGTCCAGCACGTTATGCAGAGACTTCACGATGCCCTTGATGCGCGGGTGGTCAGGCGCGACACCGTAGCGGATCAGACCGAACGGGGCGGGCATGCGCTCGAAGAGGTCCACGTGCACGTCCACATCGGACTTGACCAGAAGGTCGGAGGCGTAAATGCCAGCGGGGCCGGAGCCGACGACGGCGACGCGGAGGGTGTTGTCGGAAGTGGGAGTACTCATGAAGGTCGAAACTGTCCTTTGCGCTGTTGCTGGTGTCTCACGCAGGGCATCCTGCGGGTAGTTCTTGCTGTTATTTGTAGTGTCAGTATAGGGCATTGACCAAACGAATCTAGACAAAGTGGTCTTTTTATTTCGGACCGATCGGTTTGACGGTGTGGCGCTGCGGGGTGTAACCAACGCCACCTGCGTGTGTCCGGGCAGGTGACTACACTTGAAATGAGCTGGATAGAGCGCGCAGGTGAGCGCGTCGATCCGCTGCGCGAGATGCGCGCATGATTCGCGCGCAAGATGCGAATACCCGCGAAACCATAGGGTGAAAGCCCGGAAAGGTTGTTCCTAGATGGCTGCAAACAGGTCCGTTCTCATCACTGCGGTAGGCCGCGAACTCGAAGGGGGTGACATCGAGGCGCTGGCAGGGGAGAAAAACCTGAAAGTCGTCAATCTGAACGACCAGGAGCGTGAGCTCTCCGCGATTGTGTCGGCGGATCTGCTCGCGGACGGTGACAGCCTCATCGTGGGTACCGGCGAGTACACCTTCGATGCGGAGGTCGCCACAGCGCTCGGTGTCCCGGTGCTGCTGCTCACAGCCACCGGCGCAGCCGAAAGCCCGGCGGCAGAGCTCGCACTGGCACGAGTGGAGGAGCTGGGGGCGCAGGCAACGGGCGTCGATAAGCTCGATGCTTCTGCTCTCGATGCCGCACTCGGCACCGACGCGCGGCAGGTCATGTCCCCCGCTGTGTTTGAGAACTGGCTGATCACCCGCGCGAAGGAGAAGCGCGCGCACATCGTGCTGCCGGAGGGCGAGGACGACCGCATTCTGGAGGCCGCGCACCAACTGCTCAAGCAGGACGTGGCGGACCTGACCATCCTCGGTGTCCGCGATGATATTGAGCGCCGTGCCGATGATTTGGGCCTCAACCTCGAGGGCGCGAATATCATCGACCACCTCAATTCCGACCTGCTCGACGAATTTGCGGAAGAATTCGCCGAGCTGCGTAAGAAGAAGGGCGTGACCGTCTCCGAAGCGCGCGAGACCATGAAGGACATCTCCTACTTCGCCACCATGATGGTTCACAAGGGCCTGGCGGACGGCATGGTCTCCGGTGCGGCGAATACCACTGCGCACACCATCAAGCCGTCGTTCCAGATCATCAAGACCGCGCCGGGCGCATCCGTCGTGTCCTCGGTCTTCCTCATGGTCATGCGCGACCGCCTTTGGGCATTCGGCGACTGTGCCGTGAACCCGAACCCGACCGCGGAGCAGATCGGCGAGATCGCCGCCGTATCCGCGAAGACCGCGGCGCAGTTCGGCATCGACCCGAAGGTGGCCATCCTGTCTTACTCCACCGGTTCTTCCGGCTCCGGCCCGGATGTCGAGCGTGCTGTCGAGGCGACCGCCAAGGCGAAGGAGCTCGCCCCGGACACCGCGATCGACGGCCCGCTGCAGTTCGACGCTGCCGCTGACCCGGGCGTGGGCAAGAAGAAAGCCCCGGATTCCCCGGTCGCCGGCCAGGCGAATGTCTTCGTCTTCCCGGACCTCGAGGCTGGCAACGCCGGCTACAAGATCGCGCAGCGCACCGGCGGCGCGCTCGCTATCGGCCCCGTCCTGCAGGGCCTGAACAAGCCGGTCAACGACCTGTCCCGCGGCGCGACCGTCCCGGACATTGTCAACACCGTCGCAATCACCGCTATCCAGGCTCAAGGAGCTAACTAATGGCCTATGCACTCGTCCTCAACTCCGGTTCCTCGTCGATCAAATTCCAGATCGTCGACCCGACCGCATCCGCCTCCGACCGCCCGTTCGTCACTGGCCTGGTCGAGCGCATCGGCGAGCCGAACGGCCGCATCTCCATCAAGATTGAGGGCCGCCACGTCGAGTCCAACATGCCGATCCGCGACCACCGCGGCGGCCTGATGCTGGCCATCGCCATGCTCGACGCCAACGGCGCCGGCCCGACCCAGGTGGACATCATCGCCTGCGGTCACCGCGTCGTTCACGGCGGCAACACCTTCAGCGCGCCCGTGCTTGTCGACGATGAGGTTGTCGAGCAGATCCGCGAGCTCGTCCCCCTTGCCCCGCTGCACAACACCGCGAACGTCGACGGCATCGAGGTCGCCCGCGACCTGCTCCCGGATGTCCCGCACATCGCCGTGTTCGACACCGGCTTCTTCAACGACCTGCCGGCCGCAGCCGCCAACTACGCGATCGACCTGGATGTCGCCCAGCAGCACCAGATCCGCCGCTACGGCTTCCACGGCACCTCCCACGAGTTCATCGCCCGCGAGGTCGCCGACCACCTGGGCCAGTCCGTCGAGGAGCTCAACCAGATCGTCCTCCACCTGGGCAACGGTGCTTCCGTCTCCGCTATCCGCGGTGGCCACGCGCAGGACACCACCATGGGTCTCACCCCGCTGGAGGGCCTGGTAATGGGCACCCGCTCCGGTGATATCGACCCGGGTGTGATCTTCCACCTCAACCGCACCGCCGGCATGGACATCGACGCCATCGACGACTTGCTCAACCGCCAGTCCGGTGTGAAGGGCCTGTCCGGTGTCAACGACTTCCGTGTCCTCCACGAGAAGATGGACGAGGGGGACGAGAAGGCCAAGCTGGCCTACGACGTCTATATTCACCGCCTCCGCCGCTACATCGGCGCCTACATGATCACCCTGGGGCGCGTGGACACCATCACGTTCACCGCCGGTGTCGGCGAGAACGACGCGACCGTCCGCACCAACTCCTTAGCCAACCTGGAGAACTACGGCATCAAGATCGACGAGGAGAAGAACGCCAACGGCTCCGGCCCGCGCATCATCTCCACCGAGGACTCCGCCATCAAGGTGCTCGTCGTCCCGACGAACGAGGAGCTCGCCATCGCGCAGAAGTCCGCTGCGATCGCCGAGTCGCTCTAAGCACTCTGCTCTTGGGCAGCTAACCCTCACCCGGTTCCAGCACTGCTGGGGCCGGGTTTTCCTGTCTATTTCCAAATGTTAACCCCAAAACTTAATTTCCCCAGGTCGCGGTGTGAGGGGTGTATTTGCCCACCTGGGGAAACTCAATTTTGGGGTTAACATTTGGGGTTCACAAGTGGGAGCTCGAAGCGCTGGGGCGCTGGGACGAGTGGCGCTGACCTAGAACCAGGTCGCGGGGCGGACCTTGTTCGCGGTGTCGACCAGCGCATAACGGTGGCGTGCGAACGGGGCACGGCGGGCCTGCTCACGCAGCGTGATGGCCAGACCGCGGCGGAGATCCTTGATGGTGAAGTCGTACTCGAATAAGTGGGTCCTGGCGGTGGCGGCGGAGGCGCCGGAATCGCGGAGGAAGGTCAGGCCGGCGCGGAGCACAGCGACCTTGATCTGGAGTAGGCGTGGCTCGTTGGTGGGGATCTCTTCCAGGCGGCGGGCGGCGCGGCGGATACGGGCTTCGGTGAGTTCGTCGCTGACCAGGTAGAGAATCGTGGTCAGTTTGGCCATGCGGTGGTGACGGGACTGCTGCGGGACCTTGTCCAGTGCGGCGACGGCCATCTCGACTTCGCCTTCGTACATGAGCTGGCGGGCCAGGCCGAAAGCGGAAGAGACGGTGGTGGGGTTCGCGGCCCACACCAGGGCGTAAAGGCGCATTGCGTTAAGGCGCAGCGTGGCCGGGTGGTCGGTCACGTGGGACCATTTCGGCGAAATCACCCCGGCTTTTTCCTGCGCCCGGAAATAGGAGTTGGGGAGCTCGCCCAAATCGGTGCGGATGGAGGAGAGGTGGCGGGCGAGGGTGTCGTCGATAAGCTTTTGCTGCTGTAGCCCTGATTGCTGGAGGAGCAGCTCGTCGACGGCGGCGAGCGCGAGCTTGGGCGCGGCCTCGCCCGGCACGATGTCGAGGACGGCGGAAAAGTCTTTTTGCGCGGAGGCGAAATCACCGTGAATGAGCTCGGTGAGGCCCTGGTACCAGTGGAAGCGCCAGTCGGAGCGCAGCGGGCCGTCTAGTTTGCTCAGCCAATGCTGTGCCTGCGAGGTCAGGCCGAGGTCGAGCATCGCGCGGGCGACGGCGAACGGGATCTCCGCGGAGTCGGCATATTCGGTGGCCTTGAAGGCCTGGCGCAGCGTCTCCAGGGTCTCCTGGGGCTCGGCGTAGGAGGTGCCGGAGAGAAGGCCGGCGCCGACATCGGAGCGGTCGATCAGGGGAGTGGGCAGAGCAGACATTGCTTCGGAGGGGGTGATCTCGACGGTGCGGTCGATGCCGTCGATAAGCTGATCCGTGCGGAAGACGAGGTGCTTGGTGCCGAAAGTCGTACGTTGCGGCGAGAACAGCGAATGCTGCGCGGGGTGATTGATGCCGTCGCGCAGTGCAATGATTTCGCGCAGGACGCCCAGCAGCTGCACCTCGAGCTCTTCCACGCTGCGGAAACGCTGCTGCGGATCTTCGTGGCAGCACCGCGCGAGCAAGCGGTACAGCGAGATGTAGCGGCGCAGCGTCGGCGAGTCGCTCGGCGTGGGCAGTGTGTGTGAGTACGCGCGGCCCTCCTTCGGCAGCTCGAGAATGAGCGCGGCGAGCGTGCGCCCGACGGTGTAGATGTCGCTGGCGATGCTCGGCCCCTCGCGCGCGACCTCCGGCGCCTGGTAGCCCTTCGTGCCGTAGATGAAGCCGTACGCGCCGATGCCGCTGACTGCGCCGAGGTCGATGAGCTTGACCTGGTCTTCCGTGACAATGATGTTGTCGGGCTTGAGGTCGTTGTACACCACCCCGCGGCTGTGCAGGTACCCCAGCGCGGGAAGCACCTCCAGGATGTACGCGATCGCTTGATCGATGGGAAGCAGGTGCGTTTCTTGCGCATTTTTGCGTTCGCGTAACGACGGCCCACCCACGAACTCCATCACAATGAATCCCCCGTCAACCCTGGGGTCGTCGATGAAGTTGAAGATCTTCACGATGCCGGGGTGCGTGATGTCTGCCAGGAATTCCCGCTCCGCTGCCGCGGCCGCCGCCTCGTCCTCGCTCTTCTCCGACTGCATGCCCTTGAGCACCACGTGGCGGCCCGCCACGTAATCGTCCTGCGCTAGATAGATCCACCCCATGCCGCCGTGCGCGATCACGCCCAAGATCCGGTACTGGCCTGCGACAATATCGCCTTTCTGCAGCTGCGGCTCCGGGACCTTCTTGTTGACGATCGCGTTCGTCGGGTCCTTGATCGCCTCATTCGGCTCCACCGGCGCGACCCACGGCAGCTCCACCATGCCGTCGGCCACCGTGCGCGTCGCGCGTTTGACACCGCGCAGTTCGCGGAATGTGTCCAGCGCCTGCCTGCGCGCCCGCTCACTCGTGCTCGCCTGCGCCCGCGCCAGCGCCTCCTGCTGCGCCCGCTCGTACGCCTCCTTCTCTGCGTTGGCCGCCTGCGCCCGTTGCACCTGGCCAGCGCGCAGCTCACCGAGGTCTTTCAACAGCCCCGCGTACTCGCCGGCACTGCCGTATAAGTCCGACTCGTCCAGCCCCTCCACGACGGTGCTGTCCGTGGTGTCTTCCTCGTCATCGTCCGCGAACGGGTCGAAGGCCACCGCCTCCGTGGCCTCTGGGACCTCGGCTTCGTCTGTGTCGTCGTCCTCGTCGTCTGCGAACGGGTCGAATGCGACAGCCTCTGTCGCCTGCGGTTCTTCGGCCGGGGCGGGTTCTTCGGAGTCTCCGGGGTCTTCGGGTTCTTCGGGCTCTTCGGGGCGTGGGTGCACCGTCACCTGGTCGATGTCGCCGTGGTCGTACCAGGAGAGCCAGTCATCGCCTGTGTCGCCGGTGTCGCTAGTGTCATCGTCATCGTCGGCGAAGGGGTCGAAGGCGACGGCCTCGGTGAGCTCGGGTTCAGTGAACTCGGGATCGGTCGTGTTGTCGCTGGCGGGGCGCTGGGGCTGATCCGGTTGATTGGTCGTCGTCACGGCTTATTCTCCTTCCGCGGTGTCGGGGGTGTCTGGCTCGTCGGGGTTGTCGGTCTCCTCCGAGCGGTAGGTGAGGGCGGGGGCGGAGCGGGCGCCGATATGCGGGCTGAGCCAACGGTTGAACATGGAATCCCACGTGCCGTCGCGGCGGATGCGCTCGAGGGTGGAATTGACCTGGCGGGTCAGGCCGTCATTGCCCTTCGGGATGCCCACCGAATACTGCTGGTCCGCGACTGCTTCGCCCGTGACGGTGGTGAGGGGATCCTGGGCGGCGGCGCCGGCGAGAATCGTCTCGTCGCCAAGCAGTGCGCCGGTCTGGAATTGCTGCAAGGCAACCAGGCAATCGGTCCAGGTGCGGGTGCGCAAAATCTCCTGCTCGGGGAAAGTGCGGCGGGCCATGTCCACCACATTGGAACCGTCGGCGACGCAAATGCGCTCATCGGTGATATCGCTTGTGGACTCAATGCCCGACGCCGCCGGAACGAGCATCCGCACACTGGAGTCGAGGTACGGTGCGGAGAAATCGATCGCTTCCAGGCGCTTCTTCGTGATCGACATGGTGCGCACCACGATATCGACCTGGCCGGACACGATCGCCTCGGTGCGCATCGTGGAATCGATGAAACGGAAATCCACTCTGCCAGGATCCGGGTCACCAAAAATATCCTTGGCGATCTCCCGGGCCAGATCGACCTCGAACCCCTTCAACTCGCCGGAGGCATTGTCGCGGAAGCTGAGCAGATACTGCGACTGGTCCACACCCACGATGATCCGGCCGCGCTTGTAAATCTCCGGGATCCGCTCCTCCGGCGTCTTATCGTCCGGGCGCAGTGACCCGGTCCAGTCCGCGGGCTGACTGGCCTCGCCCGGCTCCTCGCCAGGTTCGTCGAGATACGCGCCGGGTGGGAGCAGCTCATGGTCTGTCTCTTATACACATCTGACGCTGCCGACGACTCCTTACGTGGAGATCTC
>ERZ1031273.638-NODE-638-length-9771-cov-7.774496_pt1 | contig 9771 bp, 6 predicted proteins | sample MGYA00516575_ERZ1031273 | MGnify/ENA primary metagenome ERZ1031273 (study PRJEB33718, sample SAMN03159816) | human skin metagenome | collected 2014-02-25 | study: EMG produced TPA metagenomics assembly of the PRJNA266117 data set (Human skin bacterial metagenome and... | reverse complement strand
ATGTGTATAAGAGACAGCAAAAAAAAGAGCTCAGTTTGAGAGAAAAAGGAATAGAAGTTTAACTAACTATAGTAAGTGTATGAAAAGGTTTTTGTTACTGCTAACAGCCATCGTAGCATCGATTGGGTTAGCCACGGCTCAGACAAGAGTCGTGCGGGGTACGGTAACCTCGCTTGAAGACGGTGAGCCCGTGATCGGAGCCTCCGTAATCGTTAAAGGAAGCCCGACTATTGGGGTCAACACGGACGTAGACGGTAAATTTACATTAGATGTACCGTCAAACGCCACGCATCTTATAGTGAGCTTCGTAGGGAAGCGCACGCAGGAAGTGGCCATTGGCAAGGGCGAAATGAAAATTGTGCTTGCCGATGATGCCCAGGTACTGGACGAAGTAGTGGTTACCGGGTATCAAACCACATCCAAGAAGGCATTTACCGGTGCTGCCAGCGCAGTAGGCGGAGAAACGGTTAAAGCCAAATTCGACGCCAACCCCGTTAACGCACTAAAGGGTAATATTCCCGGGTTGCAATTATCGCAAGTCAGCGGTCAGCCGGGTGCTCCTTCCACCATCTTTGTACGTGGTCGTAACTCGCTTAACTCCGGTACGCAGCCGTTGTATGTAATTGACGGTGTGCCCATTGAAGCAGGCGTATTTGGGGTTCGAGCCTCTGAAGGGGTCGAAATATCGCCTTTGGCTACGCTCAGCAGCGATGATATTGCTAACATAACCGTACTGAAGGACGCTGCTGCTACCTCTATTTACGGAGCACGTGCCGCTAACGGTGTGATCGTAATTACCACTAAGCGCGGTCACGGTGGGTTCAAAGCCAACTTCAATGCACGTATCGGTGGTGCTATGCTGCCCGCTTATACACGTAACTACAGAGGTGTAGACGGAAATACGTGGCTCGCTCTTTCACGCGAAGCTGTCCGCAACTCGGCTAACTACAAAGATCCCAACGGATCCGTATTTAACCAATATCACGATTCTTATCCCGACTGGGACATTAACAACGATACACATCTAAACCAGTGGCTTTCCGAATTCTGGTACGAAATACCTTTTGATGCCGAAAAGCCTGTATTCTACGATTGGCTTGGTGCTACTACCCGCACCGGCTTACAACAGAACTACGGCCTTGATATCAGCGGCGGTGGCGATGCACCTACCTCTCCCCGCTACTTTGTAGCATTCGACTATATGAGTGACCAGGGTATTGTAATTGGTAAAGACTTGAACCGCTATGCGTTACGCGTCAATATCAATCAGAATCCGTATGCATGGCTCGGATACGGTATCAATACCTCTCTATCCCTGACAACTACCAATATGGGTAGTGGCGGTGGTTACTTTGCCGACCCGCTTACGGCAAGTTTAATGCAAACCCCCGTAACGCCTATCTATAATCCGGACGGCTCATTCAACACTTCAACGGTAACCAACGGTGTCAACCCAGTAGCCGCACGTAGCAAAAATGGGGATAAGAATACGCAAAAGCAGTATCGCGCTCTGATTTCACCGTATATCACGCTAAACTTTACGGATTGGCTCAGCTTTACCAGCCGACTCGGTTTGGATGCCTATGTCTTGGACGACTTCGGGTTCTGGTCACTGCTCGGTCCCGACGGAAAGAACTACAACGGACATGGTGAAAATGGTACAGTATATAACTTCTACACTACCATTACCAATACGTTCAATATCAACAAAGCATGGAACGATCACACCATTAACTTCCTAATTGGTCAGGAAGGTCAGCGTACCAATTACAAATCGACCTACTTGGAAGCTACAAACTTTGCAGTAGATTATCTGAACGATATAGCTCTTGCAGCTACGCCCAGTACCACTTCGTCAATAAGAAACGAGCTTAAATTGCTCTCATTCCTCTCTAACTTCGAATATAACTATGCCGAACGCTACTACGCATCTGCATCATTGCGTGCTGATGCTTCCAGCCGCTTCCACAAAAGCAACCGTTGGGGTATGTTCTGGAGCTTAGGCGGTAAGTGGCGTATGGCTAACGAAGCTTTTATGGAAAGTAGCCGCGATTGGCTACAGGATCTCACTCTGCGTATTAGCTACGGTACCAGCGGTAACCAAGCAGTTGGTTCCGGTTGGTATGCAGCGAGCGGACTTTTCGACTTCGGTTACCTCTATAACAATCAGCCGGGTAGCCTTTTCACTCAGTTCGAAAACCCGAACCTCAAGTGGGAACAGACCGCTAAGCTAAATGTGGGCGTTGACTTCCGCGTGCTTGACAGAATCTCCTTAGGATTCGATTACTACAACCACCAGACGAAGGATATGGTATTTGCCGTACCTCTATCCAAATCGACTGGGTTGCCTACCTATTATTCCGACGTAGCTTACTACGAAAACCTCGGTGCTTTGGAAAACCAAGGTATTGAATTCGAACTCGGCATTGATGCCGTACGTACCAAGGATGCACAACTACGCTTCACCTTTACCGGTAGCCACAACCGCAACCGTATCAAAAAGCTTGCCACCGATCTGCCGATTAAGTATAGTGCACAAATCATCAAGGTGGGTGAAGATATCAGCACCTTCTACCTAAGAGAATACGCCGGTGTTGATCCTGAAACCGGTATGGCTCAGTGGTACAAGAATACCGAAAAGGAAGATGGTACTCTTGATCGTTCTCTAACATCTAACTACAACGATGCAGAGCAAACCATCCTCGGTAAAGCGACTCCCGACTTCCAAGGCGGGTTCCGTACCGACTTTAACTACAAGGACTTTGATTTCTCTTTCTTGCTCACCTACCAGTTTGGCGGCAAAATCTACGGGAATCATCTCCAATACGACGAAACAACCGCTCTGACAGGCTCTAACTTTACTAACTGGGTTGCCGACAATCGTTGGCAAAAGCCCGGCGACAAAGATAAGCTCGTACCGATGTTTACCGAACAAAGTAACTCCGCTACCAATCCTTCCTCGCGCTTCCTGATGAGCAGTAACTATCTGAAAATACAAAATGTACAGATCGGTTATACCTTCAAGCAGAAAGAACTGAAAACTATTGGACTTAGCTCCATACGTCTCTTCCTCACTGCCGATAACCTCTATACATTTGTAGCTAAAAACTACCGTGGCTTTGACCCCGCCAGCGTGGGGGCTAACGGTATCGCATGGTGGAACTATCCGCAGGCTACTAAGGTTATGGGTGGCGTGTCGTTTAGCTTCTAAGTTCGCGAATGGAATATGTGTATATGAACCTGTTTAGAAAAAGACAAATCGTATGAAAAAGATATTCACTTACGCCGTATCCCTGCTTTTAGTGGCAGGTGGCGTCGTGGGCTGCAATATGGAACCTAAGCTCACGCATAACATTTCGGTCGAACAATCCACTGCATCCGTGCAGGATATCAACAATATCCTTACCGGTGCGCTCAATCAGTTCGGCGACTATCGCTTTGTCGGACGCAATCTTATCGCCCTCAGCGATATGGCTTCCGATATATCGCAGTATGGTTCATCCAGCGGCCATTTCAAAAGCATCAACCTCTGGACCCTTGATGACGGAGACGAATATCTCAACGACATCTACACCAGCGGTTACGTGGTTGCAGATGCCTGCACGCGCGGTATTATCGGTGCCGATAAGCTGATTGCCGAACGGAACGAAAAGATGAATTCCGCCGACGAAGCTACTAAAGCAACGTTAGCAAACGAGATTGCCACGCTTAAGTCGCTCAAGGCTGAACTGCTCTCTCTCAAGGGAATGACCTACTTCTACTTGGTTAATATATTCGGTAAAGCGTATAGCCCCGAACATGCCGGTGGATACGGCCTCGTACTCATTAAAGACGAGCTGATTAAGCCAAAAGAAAAAGTGACAAGAGCTACGCTTCAGGAAACTTATGACTATATCATTAAGCTCTTTGAAGAATCCCTCGCTCTTCCTTGCACCGAAACGCGTGCTATCTATCCCAATCCGCTTAATACCAAGGCATTCCTTGCCCGAACGTACCTCTATATGGGCAACTGGCAAAAGGCTGCCGAACTTAGTGCTGAGCTGATTGGTAGTGGCGATATTCCTACCGAACCGGGTACCGCTCAGGCTTACGCAGATCATTGGAAATCCACCGCTATCGGTGCCGAAGACCTCTTCTCGCTGCTTAAGAGCGATCAGGATAACCTAAGCGCCAACTCGTTAAACGGGCTCTATGGCGACTACGGTTCTGCCCTTAACCCCGCCATGGTTAAAGCCTACTTCAAACACGAAGAAAAGAAGCAGATCGATGGCAAGGAGACCACTGTTTGGGTACCGAACAACGACTATCGCTTCAACCTCATCGCCGAAAATAGCAAAGAATTTGCTACACCGCATCCTATGAAGTTTAACGGTATGCCCACCAATAGCAACCTAACGAACATTCCGGTAATGCGTGTGAGCGAACTTTACTTGATTGCCGCCGAAGCCAACGCACAACTCGGCAACGTTGCGGAGGCACAAAAGGCACTATTCTTCACTGCTTCCCGCAATGCCGATGTAACCGCTGCGGATAAACTCCCGGCTGGTAAGGACGAGCTGCTGCAGTACATCGCCGCCGAACGGGTACGCGAATTCTTCCAGGAAGGACATCGCTACTTCGACCTGCGCCGTACCGGTGCTACAGCTAAGATTGCCGGCGACCCGGACTTCAAGTTCTATAACTTCGTTTACCCGATCCCGCGTTCTGAAATAAATGCCGGATACTTGGATAAACAGTATCAGAACGACGATTGGAAGAATAACTTGCCAAAAAAGTAAGTAAGGCTAAGTATGGATAAATCTTAATAGATTTTCCCCGTTTCATTTTGTGTCCGAAGGGGGACGCTCACCGCGAGCGTCCCCTTTCCTTTCAGCACTTTTCCAAACTCAGCTATAGCTGGCTATCCGAACTTATCTACAACTATCCGGTCAATCAGATCCCTTTCAAAACCCACCATAACTATCATAACCCACCAATAGCTTATCTGAACCCCACCATAGCTCATCTGAACCTATCAGAACCTATCAGAGCTTATTGGAGAATTCGATACCTGCCGATTAATTACGATTGATTCCGATAAATCCAGATACCTTTCCACGAACATAACGCCAGCCCCCTATCACCCACTCGCCCCGCATCCACACACCCTCTCGCGCTTATCTACCGAGGAAGCAAAGCGGTTGTACGATGGGATTGGAGCAGTTCTCCCATACAAACTGAGCGTTGCTCCCGTGCTGTCTGAGGGGATGTACGGAGCTATCGGAGGAAAGTCTATAGGGTATCCGAGGAAAGTCTATAGAGTATCCGAGGAAAGTCTATAGAGTTTTTCCAGAAAGTCTATAGAGTTTTCTCCGGTCGCACTAAACAAACGCTCCGTCACCTCCCATTCCCCGCTCCGTTTCCGTTGAACAAACGATCCGATTCCTCCCATCCTCTGCCCCACCGCAGCGCACTTTCACCCATACAACAACGTACCATCGCGCCACGCTCTAATAGGAAGAGTTGTTGCGAAGGCACGCAGATATGTCACGTTTCTTCTACAGAAACAGGGAAAATAAAAGGCAAATGGGGAGCGTTTTCAGAAAATAAGAGATGAGGTGGGTGCTCAGCGGAAGAAGGATGAGAGGGGATGAAGGTATTCCTTTAAAATAGTCAGAAGGCTACAAGGCTGTGCTATGTTACGGTTACATTAAGCTTTCGACTATCAAGGGGAGGGCAACATAAAGCTCTTGCGTCGTAGAAGGAGGCTCGGGTAGCGGGTTACATAAAGCTCCTAAGCTGCAGAAGGAGGATTGGGTAGTGGATTACATAAAGCTTTTGCGGCGCAGGAGAAAGTCCTGTCCGAGATACTTCTCCCGCACGATATCGTTAGCGGCAAGTTCCTCGGCGGTTCCTTGAAAGAGCACTTTTCCTTCAAAGAGCAGGTAAGCGCGGTCCGTAATGGAGAGCGTTTCGTTCACGTTGTGGTCGGTAATGAGAATGCCGATGTTTTGTCGTCTTAGTCGCGCCACAATGTGCTGAATATCCTGCACGGCGATAGGATCTACCCCGGCGAAGGGCTCGTCCAGCATAATAAAGCGGGGATTGATGGCAAGACAACGGGCTATTTCGACGCGTCGGCGCTCCCCACCGCTCAGGCGATTGCCTTGATTCTTGCGTACTTTCTGCAAGCCAAATTCTTCAATCAATTGCTCCAGGCGAGCTTTTCGCTCGTCACGAGCAAGGGAGGTCATCTCCAGCACGGTCATTATATTGTCTTCCACGCTCATACGGCGGAACACACTATCCTCCTGCGCTAAGTACCCGATACCAAGGCGCGCCCGTTTGTAGACGGGAAACTCGGTGATATCCATATCGTCCAAGAAGATGCGCCCCTCGTTTGGCACAACCAAACCGACGGTCATGTAGAAAGTTGTGGTTTTGCCGGCTCCGTTGGGTCCCAGCAATCCAACGATTTCGCCCTGCTTAAGGGTAATAGACACGTGATCCACTACCGTTCGCCGGCTGTACTTTTTTACCAAATTACGAGTGGAAAGGCTTGCCATAGTAGCACTCGGGCGTTACGCCTGATAATCAATTGCGCTACGCTCGCGCATATAGGGAGCGATAAGCTCCTTTACGATTTTTTGATGCTTCGGATGCGTGGCGTATGCTTTCAGCGCGTTCATATCGGCAACCTCCGCCACCAAACAGAAAGTGGGTGCTTCCGCCGGATTGCAGTTAATACCCACATGAAGCGATTGAAGCGCACTTATTTCAGCAGGAAGCGCCTCCAGAGCCGTTTTAATTGCATTGAGGTGAGCCGTCTTAGCGGATTCGTCCGTAAATCCGTCCAAAGTAAAGAGTACTATATGGCGTATCATACGATGTTCGATTTAGTCAACATTTCATCAAAGTGGGAATCCTTATAGCCGAGGAAGTAGAGTATTCCGTCCAAACCTACAAAAGATAGGCTCTGACCGGCTTCCGCTTTTACCTTAGGTTTGGCGTGAAAAGCTATGCCCAAGCCGGCGGCTTGCAGCATCAATAGGTCATTTGCGCCATCACCCACGGCAACGGTTTGCATTAAATCGACCTTTTCCACCTGCGCAATTAGTTTCAGTAGTTCGGCTTTGCGGTGCGAATCCACTATCTCACCCTTGTATCGCCCTGTCAGCTTACCATCTTCGCCTACCTCAAGTTGATTGGCATAGACGTAATCAATGCCGAATTTGCGCTGCATATAAAGCCCAAAGTACATAAATCCCCCTGAAAGAATCGCTATTTTGTAGCCCATCAGCTTGAGAATCTTCATCAATCGCTCGATCCCCTCCGTCATGGGCAGGTTTTCGGCAATATCTTCCATCACGTTCACGTCTAACCCCTTGAGCAAAGCGACCCGTTCGGTGAAGCTTTCCTTAAAGTCGATTTCACCGCGCATTGCACGTTCGGTAATGGCTTTTACCTTATCGCCCACTCCGTTGCGTGCTGCCAATTCGTCAATAACTTCCGTCTGGATTAGCGTTGAATCCATATCGAAACAGATCACGCGGCGCATCCGTCGGAACATGGATTCTCTTTGGAACGAGATGTCCATATTGAGCCGAGCCGATATATCTACGAGCTTTTCCTGCAGTTTTTCCACATTGCGCGGTGTGCCTCGCATAGAGAATTCAATACTGGCATTGGGGGCGCGTTGCCCTTCGTCCAAAGGAATACGGCCGGTCAAACGGCGAATATTGTCGATGTTCAAACCTTGCTCCGCCGCTTCATCGGACAGAGCAGCAAGCATTTCGGCAGTAATCTTGCGTGCCACCACGGTAATGATGTAGCGGTTCTTGCCCTGAGCGTCCACCCACTCCATGTAGTTCTCCGGTGAAATGGGGTTGAATCGGATGGAAACATCCAATTCGTAAGCGCGATATAGCAGATCCTTGAAAATATCACCGCTTTGCTTCTCGCTTGTTTCGAACAGAATCCCCAAGTTGAGGTTGTTGTGTATATCCGCCTGACCAATATCCAAAATAAAGGCGTTCCGTTTGGCCAATATTTCCATTAGCGAAGCGGTTACACCGGGGCGGTCTTCGCCCTGAATGGTGGCGAGGATTAGTTTGCGTCGGTCGCCTCCGGCTTTCGTGCGACGGCTCCTGTTCCTGCGTGCTGTCGGAACGTTTTTGCGCGGTGTAGTTTTGTTCTCTTTCATCTTCTCGTTGTTCGTCATTTCGTCCGCTATCTTTCTCGCCACAAAGATAAGCGTTTCGTGTGAAGCAGGATGAAACCGCCTTTCCCGAATCGGCCCCTACCAAGCAAAAGCCCTTAACCTAAGCGCTATCCCCGTCTGAATGAAGAGAGGCAGATCCGCATCTCTATTTGCTTGTAGTTGTCGCCCTATCAGAAAGAAGAGTCGCCAGGAGCGGTGCGCAGATAGATCAAACGAAGCGTAACCGCCCAAACGAGCTTCCGCCATTGGAGTAGTTCCGATGCCGCCACCTATCCCGATGCTCATAAGTGTGCCGAAGTTCATACGCTTGCCCATATCCAATCCCCCTTCTCCCACGATGTTTATCGAATAGGAGGGCTTTGTCTCGCTTTGTTCCGAAAGTTTAGTGCCAATTGAGCCGCCCCAGCCGAAAGTACCTCCTTCCTCTCCACGGGTTACCTTTAGCACAGCCACCTCGCTGATCCATGCTTGTGCTCCGCAGAATGTTCGCTCCATTCCTTGCGAGCAATCCACCACAATAGCACTCATTTCCGTTCGTTCGAAGGCGGCAAATCGCTTTTGCCCCCAAACGAGGTCTGCCAGCCAATAGCCGGCATCTGCGGATAGAATTCCCGCGGCAGCTCCAGCCAATACATCGCTTCCCCAGTGGCGATTGTTCAGAATGCGTCCATAAGCCGTCAGACTCGCTGTCAGATACCCAAAAGAGGCGAGTAACGGATAGCGCTCACCGTAAGCAAGGTCCAACAATTCGGCGCCGAGGAAGGCGGTTGCCGTATGTCCGCTCGGAAACGAATTATGCGAATTGCCCTGTGGGCGCTGTCTGCCCACCGCATACTTGGTGCCGAGTACCCCGAGCAGTGCAATTCCTACAGCGAATGAATGTGCCGTATAATGATATGCACTGCCCCCTCGTGGGGTGATACTGCATGCCGGGAGCGATAGTGATAGAGCAAGCGGAGCAATTTGCACGTAGTCGTCCCAGTGCATTCTCAGATGAGGGAAGTATCTGTTCCGTATATTGCGGATATGCCAATCGGCTTGCGGAGCCGCTGTAGCGGCAAGGATGAGCAGGGGCATAGCTGCAAGCGGACGCACCTCCATCACCCAATCCGTCCGCACCGGTACTGTATCCGTCCGTAACGATACTGTGTCCGTCCGCATCGGCACCGATATCGTATCTTTTCCCATTAGTCCTGCCGACCTTCCCATTGAGAACAGCGATGCATCCTTACGCATCGGCACTGTGTCTGTCTGCGTCAGAATAGATAACGTATCTTTCTCCATTAGTCCTGCCGACCTTCCCATTGAGAACAGCGATGCATCCCTCCGCATCTGCATACCCGATTCATCCTCCAATGACAACAATGTATCTGCCCGAGCCATCTCTGCTGCCCTGAGAACGGAGCAGATGGATGATACGAGTATCCCGAGCAAAAAGAGCTTTATTCCGATACGCATAACTCCTGCAAAGATAACTCATTCCGATTCGCTGCATCACGCCCCACGATACCTTGCATCGCTCTCATGGATAAACTCCGATTAGTTCCGATAAATTCCGATATCCTATCACG
>ERZ1031273.637-NODE-637-length-9778-cov-14.266070_pt1 | contig 9778 bp, 11 predicted proteins | sample MGYA00516575_ERZ1031273 | MGnify/ENA primary metagenome ERZ1031273 (study PRJEB33718, sample SAMN03159816) | human skin metagenome | collected 2014-02-25 | study: EMG produced TPA metagenomics assembly of the PRJNA266117 data set (Human skin bacterial metagenome... | reverse complement strand
GAGCTGGTGTGGTGACTAACTACCCTTTTTGTTCGTTTTGTTCACGTTTTTGGCCCAAAATCGGCCCATTACTCTACAACCCTCAGCAAAAACAGCTCGGAAGTGTAGAGTAACTCGACTCGAACAACTCTGCGGAAGCGCCTCGCCTGGCCCCTACGTCACTGCTCCGGCGACAAGGATCCCTCCGCCGAACGTGAAGAACGTCAGAATCAGCACCATGATGGTGTAACCCATGATCTTGCGCACGTGGATTCCGGCCACAGCCAGCAACGGCACAGCGAAGAACGGCTGAGCCATGTTGGTCCACTGGTCACCGTAGGCAACCCCCATGACAACGGTTGACGGATTGACGCCCAGATTCTTAGCCGCCTCGATGAAGATGGGCCCTTGGATTGCCCACTGCCCACCACCGGACGGAACGAACATGTTGAGGACTCCTGCAGACAGGAACGCCCAGAAGCCCAGCGTGAGCGGAGTGGAAATTGCCGTGAACCAGTCAGAGATCACCGTGATGAATCCGGTGCCCACCATCATGCCCATGATCCCGGCGTAGAACGGGTACTGCACAATGAGCTGCCCCACGGAGCCCGAGGCGTTGGCCACCAGTTTGATGTACTCCAGGATTGACCGCGACATGAGCAGCCCCAGGCACAAGAACGACCAGTTCACAATGTCCAAGTTGAGCGCCAGCCCGTTCTTCACAAAGTAACTGATGAGGTAGACCAAGAGCGCCAGCCCGGGAATCAGCACCAGGATGCGTGTGCCGTCCAGTCGTTGCGCAATGGTGGGTCCGGCCGAGGTGGTTTGGGTTTCGTCGCTACCGGTTGCGTTGGCGCGGAGTTCGGACTCCAGCTTTTCCTGTTCGTTTTGGTAATCGGTGATGGCTTCGTCGTTGATCTCGATGAGTTCCTCACGCTTGTCTTTAGGATGCATGAGCGGCATGAGAACAACGATTGCTGCCAGGGTGACGGCTGCTGTGATGACGTTCCAGGGCGCGAAAATTGTTTCAGATACGGGGATCAGCCCGCCGATTGCTTCCTGCATCTTATTGCCTTCAGTGGCAACGAACAGGGGTGCCGAGCCGGAGTAGCCCATGTGCCACACTACAAATCCGGCGTATGCGCTGGCCACAAGGAGTGGGTAGTGTACGCGGATGCCTTTTTCGCGCATTTCAATGGCCACTTGGCGGGCCACAAGGGCTCCTGCAACCAGCCCAAATGCCCATGCGAAAAGCGAACCGATACCCGCGGTCAGCACCACCAGGCTGTACGCTTGCCAGCCCTTGCGTGGCAGACGACCCAATGCGGAGAGGAACCTGCGCACCGGACGCGTGTGGGCCAGCGCGTGCGCGCACAGAACTGTCAATGAAATCTGCGCCATGAACGACAGAAGGTCGGCCAAACCCGTTCCCCACGCGTCGATGATTTGCATGGGCCCGGAGTCAGTGAGCCCCCAACAAGCCAGAAAAACCACGATGCTCAGCCCGATGGCAAAGACAAACGATTCGGGAAACAACTTTTCGACCATGATCACAAACGGTCGCGCTAACTTGTTCATGCTCCTCCTTGAGCGTGAGTCCAGGCACCCTCACCTGTGCTTTCTGCGAGTTTCGTGTACCTGTCAGAGCAGTGTCAAGAGTGTGTCAATATGTGAGGTGGGGCACACTTAGTTCCGGTCGACTCGGGTTGCCCACACCCATCTAACCCAAGCCTTTGAGTCGCTTAGCCAACTTAAACGCCCGCGCCCGCCGGAACTGTTCACTCACCGTCCGGCGATCCGGCTCCAGCCCACACGCCTGGCAGTACTGCTCGTACAATGCACGCCACGTGTCCACGAAATGCGCGCGACACGCACCAGCCTGCGCATCCCACAACCGCACCAAAAGTGCGTCCCCAGTAACCAGCTCATAGCCACGCTCAGCCTTCTCATCCACGTGCGATGACACTGGCTTAAACGCTCGCACATCATTGCTGACCAGCACGTCCATCCCGCCCTGCCACGCGGCAACATCCAGGTGCGCATCGTCGGGGTCCTTGACGAAACCCCGCCTGGTCATGTCCATGCTGGCCATATCCAGGTGCCTCAGCGACTGCCGCCGCGCCTCAAACGCGCCCCCAATCTGTAGCCGGGTCCGTTCCCGGTACACGCGCCTGAGTGCCGGCCGTAGTTCCTCTAAGATCGCCGAGGTCGTATACAGTTCCAGCGCGACGCCGCCCAGCGCGACGCCACGCGCGCCGTCACCTCGGCCGCCACCAGGGGAGGCGCCACCCAGCTGGCGCATGGTGAGCAACCCAAGCCACAGAAGGTCCGACACCAGCACGCTGGTGTCGACCAACGCCCGAAGCCTCGCCACTAAACCGACCCCACTACAACACCCGCACTAGAACACAGTGGCCAGACGCGCCACGCCTTCTTCAATGACATCCGGTTCGGCGGACACGAACGTCAAGCGCATGGACTGGTAGTTGGGGTTTTCCATGTAGAACGGCGCACCCGGCACAAAAATGACACCAGCGTCAATCGCCTTGTACACCAGCTCAGACGTGTCGTAGCGCTCCGGTAGGTACACCCACACGAACATGCCACCTGAGGGTTCGGCAATATAGGACCCGGTGGGCAACACCCCGTCCAGCGCATCAACCTGGGCGCGCATGCGCTGGCGGTACGTTTCACGCACCGGCTCCAGTTTCTTGTCCAGGTCGTTAGTCTCCAAGTAGTGCGCGACCGCCAACTGGTCAATCGTCGAGGACTGGATGACGGTACCCTGCTTGGTCACTGTGACACGTTCCAGGATCTCGTCGGGCCCGTGGATCCACCCAATACGCACCCCAGGTGAGAGCACCTTAGACAAAGACCCCAGGTAGAACGCCCGGTCAGCAACCCGCGGGTCCGCACTAATCGGCTGCACCCGCTCGTCCGTGAACCGCAACTCCGAATACGGGTCGTCCTCAATGAGCCACATGTCCGACTCGGACAACACCTGCGCAATGTGATCCCGCCTGGACGCCGGCATGGTGATCCCGGTGGGGTTCTGAAACGTGGGAATCGTGTACAGCGCTTTGGGGCGGTAGTAGTGGATCGCCGCCTCGAGGGCTTCGGGCACGATGCCACCTTCGTCGGTGTCGATTGCCACGAACTCGATCCCGTGCATCCCAAACGCCTGCAGGGCAGACATGAACGTGGGGTTTTCACACAGAAGAACATCACCCGGGTTAAACAGGGTGTGCGCCAGCAGGGAAATCCCCTGCTGAGAGCCCGAGGTGATAAGGACATTGCTCGCTTCTGCACTGATCCCGGTTCCGCGAATCCGCTGCGCTGCGGCTTGGCGAAGTTCCCATTCTCCGTCGGTGACACCGTACTGCATGGCGCGCCCACCTTGCGTGTCGAACACGTGTGAGTACGCGGCCTTCATCCCTTCAACGTCGAAGAGCTTTTCGTCTGGGTGCCCACCGGCGAAACTAATGATGGCCGGGTCGTGCGCGATCCTAAACAGTTCCCGAATAGGGGACGGTGGCATCTGTGAAATGCAGTCATTTAGACGCGCTCGAATTGGTTCCATGTGAGTCATGGTAAACCGAAAATCCGAGGTGTAAAGAATCCGCTAAGGGCGGCAAAAAACTACTGTCTGAAGTAGCTAAATACGTCCTCAATTTTTGTGCCCGACTCCAACGCCAGAATGGTGAGAATCCGGGCTTTTCGAGCGTCCAATCGGCCGGCGGGAATCATGCCGGCAGCCTGCAAATCGAGTTCCGCGCCGGGGTATCCGTAGGTCGTCTCCAACGTGCGCCCCGCACCGGTGCGCGCGCAGTACACCACCGGCATCTGCGTGGCCAGCGCCGTGACCCGCTCAAGCACGTTGACGGAAACGTGCCCGCCACCCACACCGGCGAGCACCGCCGCGCTGTACCCGGCCTGTTTGAGGAAGTCGACATAGGCCAGTGAGTCGTCCAGCGTGGCCTCCACGAGTGCCACCTGCGCCTTTTGCTCCGAGGTTGCGCGAGTGAGCGTGCCCGGCAGGGCCGCGGGCATGTGTATGAACACTAGGCGGTCTTCACTCACCCAACCCAGCGGGCCTGCCCCGGGACCGGAAGAAAAAGGCGCGGCCGAGGTGGTATGAGTCTTACGTACGAGCGACGGATCGTGGACCTCATCTGCGAAAACGAGCACAGCGGGCAGCATGTGAATGCGCGGGTCCGCTGCCGTGATGATGGCCGAACGTACGTTCGCCGGGCCGTCAGTCCCGGGAAGCGTGGGGTTGCGCATCGCACCGGTGGTCACGATAGGAATACCCGAATCGTTCATGAGCGACAGCGCGAACGTGGTCTCTTCCAACGTGTCGGTGCCTTGCGTGAGAACGACCGCCGTGGCGCCTTCTTCACGCGCTTTCTTAGCCGACTCCACAACCTGGCTCACATGGTCCAGCGTGATCGATCCAGACCCCACCTGCGCCACCTGTTCGTATGTGACGTCAACAGGAAAAGGGAGCGTATCGATCCGAGCGGCTTCGACGATCGCCTGCGCAGTTGCACTGGGCGCGACCCCGCCTGTGTCGCTGGCCGTTGACGCGATGGTCCCACCAAGAGCAGCAATGTGAATCCTCATGCTCTCACCATACTGCTCCAGATCATGAGCATGGTGACAAAGAATCCCACGGCGTAGTTGAGTGGAATGAAAAGCTTCCAGCCCGCATTGGCCGCGCCCGAGGTGGTATCAGTGATCTGCCAGAACCGTCCCGTGTTGAGAATGTACGGAACAGCAAGCACTGCGCCCAAGCAAACGGGGAACGGCGTGAACAACACCAGCCCACCAGCCACAACGTAGAGCACAACAGCTAACCGAACCGTGGCACGGGCACCCAGTACGGTAGCAATGGACGCTAAACCTCCCTCACGGTCAGGCACCACGTCTTGAACCGCGCCAAAAGCATGACTGGCACATCCCCACAGGAAGAAAGCAACCAGGGTGAGAACGACCTCGGCGGTGGGGGCGAACCCCACCAGCGCCAGACCAAACCAGGCAGGCGACGAAAAGTGGGTGGACGAGGTGAGCGAATCCAGGAACGGTATCTCCTTAAATCGCAGGCCCGCCACCGAGTACGCGACCACCGCGAACATGCTCAGCACGAACACGCCCAGCGCCCACCAGTTCCCTTGGTCTAGGCCCGCGATCACGGTTCTGACCAGGAAGTACACGACGAACGGCAGGGCGCTCACGGCGGCTGAGGTCAGGATGAAGCGGTGTCGTGCAGGGTCGGCGAGCGCGCCCTCGACTCCGCCTTTGCGCGGGTTGTGGACATCGGAGGCGTAGTCGAACACGTCGTTGACCCCGTACATCACCAGGTTGTACGGGATTAGGAAGAATAGGCAGCCCAACCACAGGTCCAGCCCCAGGGGCCCGCCGGCCAGCACGTACGCAGCGCCAAACGGGAATGCGGTGTTGATCCACGAAATCGGGCGGCTGACCTCGAATAGTGTGCGCACTATGAGTCCTTCCGGTCGCGGTCGCCACCTGTGCTCAGCAACTCCCACAGGGCGGGTAACGCTAGCGCAGTGAACACCACGTACGCCAGGTCTTCGACCGGCATGAGGCCCAGGCGCAATCCCAGGGTGTGTTCGTTGGCGTAGAAGAACAGGCCTGCGGCGATCATGAGGTTGTCGAAGATGACCGTGAGTATCACCAGTCCCACCAGGCAAACCCAAAAACCGGCCCGCGAGAAGCCCGGCGTGCGTGCCCTGGCCAGCATCAGGAGCGTGGCCGCGGGAACGAGGAAGAACAGGTTGAACAGGGTGTAGGTCATGGGCGGGCCACCAACTTTGCCAAACCGTAGAGGTTCATGGTGAGCCAGCACAAGAAAAACAAGAAGAATAGTTCTTCGATCGGCAAGTGCGGGGCCAGGTTTAGCCCGGTCATGTAGGGGGAGTCGCCTCGGTGGAAAACACCTGCGCTGATCCCCACGAAATCCCACGCCAACAGGCTGAAAAACCCCGCCCCGTGGACCACGGCAGCTCGGCCAGGGTGTGCGAACCAAAACAGCTGAAACCGCGCATCCAGGATCGCCATACCAGCGATGGAAAACAGCAGGAAGCCCAAATACGCCCAGCTCACAGCGCCGCTCCCGGTGCTGCCCCTGCGGTCTGAAGTCCGTCACTCACAGCGCCTCCACCGCGTTGTGCGCGCTGATCAGGCACATGGGCAACCCAACCCCTGGGGCTGCGAACGCGCCCGCATGAACCAGGTTGTCCACGTGCGGTGCGCGCACGGGATACCGGAACATCGCCGACTGAAACAACGTGTTCGCCGGTCCCAACGCCGTTCCTCGCCACGCATTGAACTGCGTGGTGAAGTCCCCCGGGCCCGTCACCTTCTTCATCAGCAGGTGCGACTCCAGGTCCGGCACACCCACTCGTTCACCCAGCGACGCGATCACCCGGCTGGCATAGTCGCCCAACTGTGCGCCCGTAAGATGTGCGCTCGCCGGTGCAGGAATGAGCACGAACAGGTTCTCACACCCCGGCGGCGCCACCGTGGCATCCGTGCGACTGGGCGCGCACACATACGCCGAGGCCGGCTCCGGCAACCGCCCATCGACGAAAATCTGATCGAAGTTCGCGTCCCAGTCGCGCGTGAAAAACAGATTGTGGTGCTCCAGCGCGTCCAGTTTGCGATCCACCCCCAACAGCAGCGTCACCGCACCAATCCCCGGGTCGCGTTTACCCCAGCCACGGACGCTGCGGGTGCGCCTACCGGGTGGCAAGAGTGCGGTATCCAGGTGGTGCAGATCGCACGCCGCGATCACGTTCTCAGCCGGGAAAACCTCCAGCCCAGCCCCGCCCGAGGTGGTATTCGGCACCGTCCGGGCGACCACCTCGGTGATGGTGCGGCCCTCCAACGTAAGCGAGACCACCTGGGTTGACGTGCGAATATCCACCCCGCGGGCCCTAGCCAGGCGAGTGAGTGCCCGCACAATTTCATACATGCCACCGCGGGGGTAGCGCACGCCGTCCACCAAATCCAGATAGCTCATGAGGTGAAAAAGCGACGGGGCGCGGCGCGGTTCGGTTCCTAAGAACACCGCCGGGTACCCCAGAATCTGGCGCAAAAGCGGGTGGGCCACGGTGCGCGAAACCATCGTGTCCAGCGGGGAGGCCAGGAACCTCGGCAACCGGTGGGCATGCCTTGCCACCTGGGGTGACGCGAACTCCCGCAACGACGAAAACCGGGTATAGAGGAAGTGCTCAAGCGCTAAGTTGTGGGTGTTACGCGCGGATTCAACGTAGGCGTCCAACGCCGGACCCACGCCCGGCTCCAGTCGCTCGAACAGCGCACGCACGCCCGCGTAGCCGTGCGGAACATCGACGGTGAGTTGGGGCGCGGAGTCCAGGAGACCTCGGTCGCTCACCCGGTACCCCGGATCCAGAGTGACCAGGTCAAGGTGCTCAGAAATGTCCTCACCCACCGAGGCAAAGAACCGCTCAAACACCTGAGGCATGAGATACCAGCTGGGGCCGGTATCAAACGCGAACCCTGCCTCGTTGTGCAGCCCGGCACGGCCACCCACCTGCGGATTCATCTCCAGGAGAGTGACCTGATGCCCCCGGTCAGCGGCCAGAATTGCGCTCGCCAGCCCGGCAACCCCGCCACCAATGACCACGGTCTCACTCATGTGTCCGCCCCCGCCGAGGTGTCGCCCGGCTCATCGCTTTCGCGGCCAGTGCCGCTTTCTTGGCTGACGGGACTGAGATCCGTGTGCGCATGAGTTCACTGGCGGGAACCTGTTCGATGCGGTCGGTGAGCTCAGCGAAAAGGTCGTGCGCGATGAGCACACCCAAACGGGCACGACCGGGGAGCAGGTCGATGGCCGGACGGGCCACCGCGAGTTTCTGCCTGATGCGCGCGATCTCTTCGCGTTTCACTTGGTCAGTGAGATGCTGGGCCACATATGTGCGGTTGAGTACGCGGGCGTCGTGGCCGTAATCGCGCAGGAAGTTGATCCGCTGGAACGCGTTACCCAACGCCCGCGCACCCTCTTCCACCTGTAGAGACGCTGGAGGTGCGCCACCGAAAAAGATACGGACGCACATGAGGCCGACGACCTCGGCGGAACCATGAATATACGTGTCCAAATCCAGGGGCGGCTGACCTTCGATGTCAGAACGCATGGCGTCAAAGAACGGGGCCCACAGTTCGCGGGTGATACCGCACTGCCGGGCGGTGTGCGCGAACGCGTGAACGGGCATATCCGTGGAGAAGCCGGTGCGTGTTGCGGACTCCAGCCGTTCCTGGAAGTCATTGACCAGGGTCAGCTGATCGCGTGGGGAGGCGGGGGCTGCGCCGTCGACGATTTCGTCGGTGATGCGCACGATCGCGTACAGTGCGCGGATGCGGTCGCGGTCTGGGTTCTTGAGCGCCGAGGTGGCTAGTGAGAAAGACGTGGAATAGCCACGGATCACGCGGCTGGCAACCGAATAGCTCACCCGCGTGTATGTATCGAACCCGGAACCGAAACTCATGGCCCCATCTTTTCATGTGCCCGTACAGTGGAGACGGAGCACTAACGAAAGGACTGGAATGCGGCTGGCCGGGAAAATCATTTTCTTCATAGGAATTATTGGGCTCGTGCTTGTGATTGGCGGCGCGATTCTCATGGGCGTGTTCAGCTATAGCAAGATCGCCTCAACGTCTGACAGCCTGAAGACTTTCAGCGCCGAGACGACAATTGATCACGACGGTGAATCGAACCTCACGGTGTACGCGCGGTCATCTGGTGCTGCGGCTTCGGTGTCGACCGACTGCACGGTCGAAGGACCAGTTGGCGAAGCCATGTACAAGGGTGGTTCGTCAGGCCATTACTCCAGCGGTTCGGATGGAGAGTGGCACTACACCGGTTCGTTCGAAGCGAAAACCGCGGGCAAGTACACCGTCACTTGTGGGGGAGCGTTGAGCGGTGAAGAGCTTATGGTGGGTCCTCCAATCGGAATAGGGTCGATCTTTGGTTTAACAGGGGCCGTGTTGATTGGAGTTTTTGGCGGCTTTGCCTTCGGTGGTCTGACCATCCTGGGGCTCATCCTGTGGATCGTAGGGCGCAACAAGCAGAAGAAGCAGTTTGCCCCTGTCTAAAGTTCAGCGCTTCTTCATGCGCGGTCACTAAGGCATAAGTTCGAAAGGAAAGACAGTGGCAAAAGCCGGACGAATCTTCTTCTACGCAGGACTCATCGGGCTTATGCACGTGATTATTGGCGTGAACATCGTGGGTGGTTTCTGCGGTGTGGTATTGGCAGCGCCCGGTGCCCAATTGAAGCCGTTCACCAACCAGATCACCTTCGAACACGATGGCGAGTCGTCCTTTGCAATTTACGGGTCATCACGTGCTGCGGCAAAAGCGGCGTTTCGAGCTTGTAAGGTCGAAGGGCCAAACCGCAGAGCCGTGTACCGGGCTTTTGGGTCAGGCACAGTCATTAGTGTTCGCGGCCAAGCGTGGCACTATGACGGCAGTTTCTCTAACAGTACTCCTGGAAAATACACCATCACGTGCGGTGGGGTGCTGAAAGATCAGCAACTCATGCTGGGTCCCCCGATGCATTGGGCAGCCAAAGTGGGAAGAGTGATGAACATGGTGGCCGGCGTGACCGGAATCGTTGTGTTCGCCGGGGTCACCGCCTTGGGATTCATCATGTGGATTAGAGGGCGCGAAGACCTGGATCAACCGTCACGGCTGATGTGATACGGCGCAAAGCGAGCGAAACTACGCAATATAATGCGTAGTTTCGCTCGCTTTGCG
>ERZ1031273.636-NODE-636-length-9795-cov-20.577515_pt1 | contig 9795 bp, 8 predicted proteins | sample MGYA00516575_ERZ1031273 | MGnify/ENA primary metagenome ERZ1031273 (study PRJEB33718, sample SAMN03159816) | human skin metagenome | collected 2014-02-25 | study: EMG produced TPA metagenomics assembly of the PRJNA266117 data set (Human skin bacterial metagenome and... | reverse complement strand
ACTAAGCAAATGCCGAGATGCAACAAAGCAATTGCTTAGTTGCAACTAAACTTTTGGCCACTTAGCTGTTGCTTTTTTAGGCAGTTGTACGAAGACCAGCAGCCCCCTTATTTGTGGTATGGATTTATCCGTGGATGTTAATTATGAACTCAGAGTAACAATCTCCTTATTCATAGATACTCCGATAACTACCACTTACAAGACTATTCTGATGCGTACCCCCTGCCAACGCTTGTGGGCGATTGATTAGCCTACCTCATTTTATTTCTCTAAATTTGTAAAAAGTTTAGACCAGCAGGTCAATAGTAACAGAGATAGATAGAGCATGAACCCAAAAAGGATTTTAGTGACCGGTGGAATGGGCTACATTGGTAGCCACACTACGGTGGAGCTTCAGGCCGTGGGGTATGAGGTGATCATTGTAGACAACCTCTCCAACTCCAATCGTGAGGTACTGAATGGTATCAAAGCGATTTCGGGTGTGGAGCCAACATTTTACCAAGTAGACTGCAACGACCAAGCAGCGATGCGAGAGATATATGATCGCCATCGCCCCGATGGGGTGATTCACTTTGCTGCCAGTAAAGCGGTGGGCGAATCGGTAGAGAAGCCCCTCCTTTACTATCGCAATAATATCCTTTCGCTCATCGTGCAGCTGGAGCTGATGAAGGAGTTCGGCACGAAAGGGATCGTCTTCTCCTCCTCTTGTACGGTTTACGGTCAGCCTAAGGAGTTGCCAGTAACTGAGGAGGCACCTATCCTACCCGCCACTTCGCCTTATGGCAATTCGAAGCAGATCAATGAGGAGATCATTCGTGATACCATCCACTCTGGAGTGGATTTTAGAGCCATCTTGCTACGCTACTTCAATCCGATCGGTGCTCACCCTTCGGCAGAGATCGGGGAGCTTCCACTTGGAGTCCCACAAAACCTCATTCCTTATTTAACGCAGACGGCAGCTGGCATTCGGAAGGAGCTGACGGTATTTGGGGACGACTACAATACACCCGATGGCTCTTGCATCCGCGATTATATCCATGTGGTGGACCTTGCGAAGGCACACGTGGTGGCAATTGATAGGCTACTAGAGGCTAAAGCAACTGAACCTCTGGAGGTATTCAACATCGGTACGGGGCGTGGAGCCAGTGTATTGGAACTGATCCATACCTTTGAAGAGGCAACCGGTGTAAAGGTGCCACATAAGATAGGGGCAAGACGAGAAGGGGACATAGAGCAGGTGTGGGCCGACCCAACTAAGGCGAATGAAGTACTTGGTTGGAGGGCACAGAGCACGCTCCAAGAGGCACTAAAGAGTGCATGGAAATGGCAACAAAAAATCACTAAGCCATAAAACTAGAAAACAAAGAAACAAAACTACATAACAACACAACTTACAACAAGCAATGAGACCAAATGAATTTGCCGTTTTCTCGGGAACTAAGAGCCTATACCTTACCGAGGAGATTTGCAAGAGCTTAGACTGCGAACTAGGGAAAATGCGTGTAGATCGTTTCGCCGATGGCGAATTTGCGGTCTACTATGAGGAGTCGATCCGCGGAAAGGACATTTTCTTAGTACAGTCTACACAACCCACCACTGACAATCTGATGGAGCTCCTCCTGATGATTGATGCTGCCAAGAGGGCAAGTGCACACTATATTACTGCGGTTATCCCCTACTTCGGTTGGGCACGCCAAGACCGTAAGGATAAGCCTAGAGTATCTATCGGTGCCAAGCTCATCGCCGATCTACTCCAGACGGCTGGTATCTCTCGACTGATTACGATGGACCTACATGCCGACCAGATCCAAGGCTTCTTTGATGTGCCAGTGGACCACCTTTATGCCTCCAACATCTTCGTTGACTATGTAAAGGAGTTGATTGAGAAGAATGAGATTTCTCACGAAAACCTGGTGATTGCTACTCCTGACGTAGGAGGTACTAAGCGTGCCAACACCTATGCCAAGACTCTCGGGGTACCTCTCGTGATCTGTCATAAACTACGTCTACGTGCCAATGTGGTAGCTGAGATGCGCATAATTGGTGATGTAGAGGGCAAGGACGTGCTACTAGTAGACGATATCGTAGATACTGCTGGCACAATGACCAAGGCTGCTAACCTGATGATAGAGAATGGTGCTCGCTCGGTAAGGGCACTCGCTAGCCACCCAGTGATGAGCGACCCTGCCACCTCCAGAATAGAAGAGAGTGCACTGAAGGAGATGATTTTCACCAATTCAATCCCTTACACCAAGGGTGGAGAGAAGATCAATTGCCTGTCAGTGGCTCCCATGTTTGCCGAAGCGATTCGTCGTGTGGTAGAGCATGAATCTATCAGTGACCTTTACTCTATGTAATCAATAGTGGCTTCAAAAGAAGTTCATAAGAATAATGAAGAGAGACAGTGCTCCCAACGATCACAGGGAGAGCTGTCTCTCTTCCGATTAAAGCTACTTGAGTGGTTTGATGCCCATGGGCGTATCCTCCCCTGGCGTGGCATAGACGACCCCTACAAGATATGGGTGTCGGAGATTATTTTACAACAGACGCAAGTGGCACAAGGGTGGGACTACTACCACCGATTTATTACTGCCTACCCCGATGTGCGATCTCTAGCCAAGGCGAAGGAGGAGGAGGTGCTACTCTTGTGGCAAGGATTGGGCTACTACTCTAGAGCCCTGAATATGCTCACTGCCGCCCGCCAGATAGTGGATGCATATGGAGGCGAGTTCCCAAGAGAGGAGCGAGAGGTGGCCTCACTTAAGGGGGTTGGTCCCTACACTACAGCAGCGATCATGAGTATCGCCTATAATGCCCCTTTGGCAGTGGTAGATGGCAATGTATACCGCGTCCTTTCTCGTGTAGAGGCGTGTGAAACTCCAATTGATACCACCCCAGGACAAAAGTATTACCGTGCCCTCGCACAAGACTTTCTTGACCCTGAAAGAGCTGGGAAGTACAATCAAGCCATGATGGACCTAGGGGCTACTATCTGCACACCCTACAACCCTGATTGCGCCCAATGCCCTGTAGCCAAACTTTGTCACAGCAAAGAGAAGCCAGAGCTACTGCAACTACTCCCTATCAAGGCAAAGAAGACAGCCGTAGAAAACAGATACATCGACTACTTTCTACTCCTTGATGGCGATAAAATGTGGGTGGAGCGACGAGACAAGAAAACGATTTGGAAGGGTCTCTACCAATTCCCGATGCACGAGCAGAAGAAAGAGTTTCTCACGGAAAAGCAACTTCATAAGCAATATGGCGGAGAATGGAAACTGGTAGAAACGATAGATCTGCCAGACCATCGGCTCACTCATCGGCTGCTACATATCAAGGTACATACCTATCAATGGCAAGGGAAGATTGCCCCATCACTTCCTGCACCACTAGAGCAAATAGCAATTAGCGAGCATCATCTGTATGCATTTCCAAAGCCGTTACGAGCCTTTCTGAATAAGCACTTCAAGTGAAAACATTTGCATTGAATTTGCACTGTCAAGCAGAAAGTCTTATCTTTGGTCATTAGATAATAAGTAAACACCGATCAATAAATCAAGTAATCTATGTCGACAACAGATCTAAGCCATTACGACCCGAGCCAAGTACCTTCGGGAGAGAAGAAGAAAGTCACCATCATTGTCTCTGAGTGGAATAGTGACATCACCTTTGCCCTAAGAGATGGAGCAGTGAAGACCCTCCGTGAATTTGGTGTGCGAGAGGATGATATCGTGGTACGCTACGTACCTGGTAGTTTTGAGCTACTTTATGCCACCGCCAAGACGCTCCAATTTGGCAATTGTGATGCGATCATTGTACTCGGGAGCATCATCAGAGGCGAAACTCCTCACTTTGACTATATTTCGGAGAGTGTGATGGTGAACCTGGGCAATCTTAATACCCATACCAAGCAACTATCTGGCTCTTCCTACGTACCTATTATCAATGGTGTACTAACCACCAACGATAAGCAACAAGCACTCGATCGTGCTGGTGGCAAACTAGGCAATAAGGGGGTAGAGGCAGCTGTCACTGCTCTCAAGATGCTAAGATTCTAAAAACTACTGACAAAAAAGAGGGACCTCGACGAGGTCCCTCTTTTTTGTCAGTAGTTTGGGTAATTATAAGTTGAGAGTGTTGCATGCGTAGTACGCAGACAACACTCTCTTTCATATTAACTTATAACCGTAAAAGGCTCTAGCTGTATTCTAATTTCTCCTTGGAAGTCAATAAGTCTATTTTCACGAGTGGAAATGGTAAAACCTCCATCCTGACAGTAGAATAGGAACTCTGCAAGAGTCATCTTGACTTGTAGCTTTCCTAAACCCTCATGTCCAGAACCATAGGCACCTGAGTGATTGAGCTCGAGATCAATTGTTACCTCTTGATTAAGTCTTCGCTCCATTGAGTGAGAGCTTCCAAACATAGGGATTTTTATCTCTATAGCTTTAGTGAAATCAAGGCGGCCACTAGGCACTACAAATTCATCCATTCCCTTCTCAAGATTGAGATAGGAACTCTGAGGAATATTCAAGAACTGCTGGCGTCCCCTTCCCGGAACAGAGATGTATCCCTTTCCATAGACACGAACTTTACCAATACCCTTAAACCCTGCTGTAGCACGGATACCTGAAGCATTCATCTTAACACGTAATTCCTTACACTTAGGAATGAATATGCTCTCCTTGGTATTTGCTGTGCCAGTGTAGTGCACCTGAGCAGGAGCATTGTTGTCCACGAAGTTGAGCCCTATAGCAATTGGCTCAGCAGCAGTAAGTGGAAATTGATTGGCTAGTGATTGCTTAAAGGCTTCCCACCCTTGTGCTATCAGCACACCATGATCAAAACTAGTACCGCCTACCATAGAGGCATTGACAATGGCTTCGTCACGGATCTTCTTGTAATAACTCTCAGAGAAGGCACTCCACATAGATCCTTCAGTAGCTCCCTTACCACTTAGATTAAAAGCAGCTTTGACCTCATCGCTAGAGTAGTTGCTAGAAATCATAATATAGTAGGCTCTTCCATACTCAATATTACTGATGTAGAGCGGACGACTACGATCTTTCAAATAGGCTTGTAAGTCGTAATCCATCACGAGACAACCATTGGGTCGATCCATAGCAACGCTATAAGCCGATTGAATAAACTTCACCAATATATTGGTACGCCTCTTAATACGTGCAATTTCTAGCTTAAAGCCAATACTCTGCAGATATTCAGATAGCCCATCAATATTAAAGCCACTATTGGTACCACTCTCTTCTGAGATCTTGATATCTCTAATCTCAGTGCTGGTACGTGCTGCAGAAGGCTTAAAATCATTACTCATCCAGCCATTTACCACATCGCGGTACTGACTAAGCTTTGGCATAATAATCTGTGAGTGAATAGGATTACCTGTAGAGACAAGGGCTGTAGAGATAGTAATAGGCTGAGTAATGACCCCTGCTAGAGGGACAAAACTACCATCGGATACTGAACGGCCTTGCAACACATTGCCTAAGAAGATTTGATCGCTCTTACGATCAAAAACAAACTGCTCAGAGTAGAGGAAGTCATCTCGATTGGCATTGCGCGTTCTAGAGATGGTCACCCCATTTCTATCGGACTGTAAAAGCATTTGGCGGAATGCTGCACCATTATTATCAAATGTAATAGGTGGCACTCCTACTGCATAATCGTGGAATAGATTCATATCACTTCCACTGTTATAATTGAAGTAGGTGCGCTGACCGCCCTTAATCTCTTCAACTCCAGGAGCAGCTCTTAGGCCCTTAAGCCCAGCTGGTACAGGTATTGGATTGACAGGAATTTCAGGTTCCACACCAGGTGTATTGTCATTATTATCACCATTTTCTCCTGGGGTGTTACCTGGGTTGTCACCTGGCTTATTTTGCCCTTCACCATCCTTTGGCTCCTCTTTATTGACCTCCTCTTTCTTCTCATCAGGAGTTACAATAATATTTTGAGTACAGCCAATTGACGAAGCTATAAGGGCACCCGTTAGCATCAATGCTAATATATTATTCTTTTTCATACTTTTCCAGTTATCATTGTTGGAAAAAAGATTGTGCTCATCTATAGTTTGGATTACTGATAATTACCAGTAACTACAGGATCTAGCCTAATATCAAGGGCTACGCTATAATTGATACCAGCACCAAGTCCCTTGGTCTCCACCTGAAGTACCCCATCCTGACAGTCGAAGATAAAGTCGCGCAGAGGCTTCTTGATATTGAGCTCTATTAGCTCCTTGCCATCAATCAGACCATTCATACCAGCGAAGTTGAGCTTTACATGGATCTCAACAGGTTCATCATAATAACCCGCCTTATCCTTATTGGCAAAGCTAGTAAGTTGAACAAAAGTACCTACCTTAGTGGTGCTATTGCGTACATCTCTAAAGCTATCACCCGTCTCAATGATAAGAGGATTTTTCTTGGTGTTGTTGAGCAACGTAATAGTTTTATGACCTACAGCTGTAGGAATCTTGATGGTAACCTCTCCAGCCACATTGGCCTTTTTGAACTTGGCGTAAGTAGCTTTGATACCAGTAAGCTGTGCTCCGAATACAAGTGTCGGTTGCTTGTTTGGAATAAAGATCGCCTCTTGTAGTGGCATCTCAGTAGCCTTCATCACACGAGCACGAGAATTATCATCAACGAATCTAAGATTAATAGCAATAGGAGCTGCATTACGGATATTGATAGGCTGTGCAAGGATGTTCTTAAGTCCTGTACCAGATGTCATCAATGCTGTATGATCTTGCTGGCTACCACCAATTACCACATATTGCACCTGTGAATTGTCCATAACATGGCTATAGTTGAAGCTACCGCCACCACCTTGGCTCATACCAAAGATCATCTTTTGCATTGCCTCGACACTAGCACGTAGGTCTACTGCAAGAGCATCGCTAGAGAAGAGTGCATAGCAAATACGTCCGTAGTGGATATCACTCACATAGACTGGCTTATAACCATTAAGCCCCTCAGTATTAATATTGTGCAGGAGACCAAACTGTGGTAAATCCATAGACACGGTAAATAGATTTTGCACAAAGCGCACTAAGAGATGGCTCTTATACTTTGAAACATTAGCATCAAGTTCGAACCCTAGATCCATCAAGGTCTTCTGATTATACTTTGCAGAGATACCCCCTTCGTGGCTGATATCAACCTCCTGAATATCAAGAGTAGTCTTTACAGCTGACTCCTCTGGGAAACCCTGGAACACATCAATCAAAGCGTCTCTATAAGTAGAGGTAGATGGTACCTCAATCACCTTTGACTTGAGAGATGTAGCATCAGTCCCTTGAGTAGCAAGCCAGTTACCAGAGATCGTTATAGGATTCACAGCGTATTGTGCCACGGTAGCAAAAGCACCGTTGGTGATCTGGTCACTCTTTAGTACCATACCTGGGTAGACACTCTCCAGGTACTGAGCTAGCACTAATGGCTCACTGTAGGTAGCCTTTTCATATCGCTTTTTATTGCGATATAGCTTTACGCCATCTAGCAGTTTATCACCTTCGTACCCACTACCAGGCTCATTACCGATATTAGGGTCGGTAAGCACTCCATTATTATTGTAGATTTTGCCATCACCAGGCAGAGACTTTACCTCCACCACTTTTTTGCCTTGGGTATCATCACCTGCAAACATACCATTAGGAACGGCATAAGTTCGTAGTGTGTTGATTATAGCATCACCCGTAAGGAGGTTAGGGTTGTTGGGGTTATCAGGATTCTCTCCAGGATTATTAGGAGTCTCATCCTCAACTTTCTTCTCGTCGATCTTCTTCTCGACCTCCTTCTCAATCTCCTTTGTAACTTGAGTAGGAAGATTGGTACATTGCACTAAGCCCAAAGAGAGCGTTGCAGCCAATAGGGTCCATTTGAATGTTTTCATCTTTTTCAACATCTATCTATCAGTTAATATGAATATTGTTAGTATTGCTCTGGTATTAGTATCCAAATTAATATCGTTGCATTTATTTTATGATGCAAATATTATAATTATTAATAACATAGCCAAGAAAAAGGCAGTAAAAATCAACTTTTGGCAACAAATAGGTCGGCAAAAGTCCGTTTTATTTAACTTTATACATAATATTAATACATTTAACCTACAGATGGTGCTTATAGCAAATCTTAAGGCAACATATAATGGAACATAAATCACAAAACTAGAGAGCGTTCCACGTATGTTGTCATTTTGAGTAAGGATCTCTACCGAAGTACTAACTCTAAATGGTGTCCTTCGTTTCGTCAACAAACCCCTCTTGTATCAACCACATATTCCGTATGCGTGCGGAATGGATTCCGCAGGGCTACGGAATACGTTCCGCACGCATACGGAATGCATTCCGCACCCTATGCGGAATATGAGGTCGGTATATTATCGCATTCCTGAAAGGGTAGACACTATGTCTCCTCTATTCCTGAAAGAGTAGACAAATTGGGAATGATGTATGAAGGGGCTATCTCGAACTTTTGGTCGAATGTGCTGAGACTTTGCACTAAGGCGATCAGCTTCGTTGCTTTCGTGAAACAGTCTCAACAAAAAAGGCGAAGCATAAGCCTCGCCTAACTTGTCTGGAAATATATATCTGGATTTAATTATCGTTCACCAAAGTAGAGTGGATAGAAGTACTCTGGGCGATGGAAATCCGGTTTATCAGCCTTTACAGGCATCCAAGAGACGAAGTGTGGAGCTGCTGTCTTATCGCCACACTTGTAGAGATTAGCCAAAAGATGATTGGGAAATGGCTCTCTATTAATATCCAATCCCAGAATCTCGAATGGGATAAATACCGAAACCCAAAAAGTATGGACTCCCTGTGGACGGTCAAATATTAAGCCCATTCGCTCACTTGTTACTCGCTTGATAGAGCTATACTCTGCACTTGAAAGAGAGGAGCTGACGTACCGACTAGCTCTATGAGCCGCATCACAAGTACCGATACAATTGAATTCAAAGTTATAATACCGCTTCTCGCCCGGCACCTGCAAGAATATCTCCACGCAGCTATCCTCGTGCACTCTATTGCCATCCTCAGCGTAGCTAGCCTTAAGACCTATTCCTTTGCTCCAAAAGCGACAGTAAATACCCTTAGTAGAATAGGCTAAATCTGCTATTGTCACTGGTTTATAAGGATATTCATCAGGCCAATTAGCTGTCATAATGGGCAGACGCAATGCTTTGGTCTCCATCACCATTTCTTGAGATGAAAGATCCAATGCATCCAATACGGGCAGAAAAGGTATGACATACTTAAATGAATCCATGGCAATATAAATATTATTTGACTATCTAAGATTTGCTCCAAATATACTTAAATATCCGACATCTCCACTATTTTATTCTAAAAAATAACTAACTACGGGATATAGGCGCCTAGTTGCGTGTAATATATCACATTTGAAGAGCCTTGTGGACAATCATAGAATACCCTTCCCCAAAGATTTCCTCTCTTGGGGAAGGGTATTGTATCATTATTAAAATAGAGGGGTGAGATTAGTACTCCTCTTCATTGAAAAAGAAATCCTCCTTACTTGGATAGTCAGGCCAAATCTCCTCAATATTATCGTAAATCATCTCATCATCCTCTATCTCTTGAAGATTTTCAATCACCTCCATAGGAGCACACGTACGCTGTGCGTAGTCGATCAATTCATCTTTAGTCGCCGGCCATGGGGCATCGTCGAGCTTAGAGGCTAGTTCAAGTGTCCAATACATAGTCTGTCTCTTATACACATCTGACGCTGCCGACGACTCCTTACGTGTAGA
>ERZ1031273.634-NODE-634-length-9831-cov-14.223404_pt1 | contig 9831 bp, 8 predicted proteins | sample MGYA00516575_ERZ1031273 | MGnify/ENA primary metagenome ERZ1031273 (study PRJEB33718, sample SAMN03159816) | human skin metagenome | collected 2014-02-25 | study: EMG produced TPA metagenomics assembly of the PRJNA266117 data set (Human skin bacterial metagenome and... | reverse complement strand
GGATCTGACGAAGGTCAGGAAGAACCCGGTCAGGGAACCCTTGACAAGGACGGTTCCAACAACGCACAGGACGAACCAGCAAACAGCGGTAACGGCAAGCCACTGCCGCGCACCGGTATCGAAACCGCTGGCATGATTGCCGCAGGAATCGCGTTGCTGGCTGTTGGTGCAACCGCAGTTGGACTGACCCGCGCACGTCGCAAGTAACCTCACACAGGTGAGAGACACCTCGGCGAAGGTGGACCCACTCACTCCGTGAGCGAACACACGATTCGACCCCTCCCATGCATTTGCTTGGGAGGGGTCGAATGCATTAGATTAGGTAGTCGTTGCGTACGTCAATGCACATGCCACAAAACCTCTAGTCGCGTTGCAGGTTGAGGCGAAGGTGCTCTTCGTACAACATGACAGAACTGCACTGGCGATCTCTAAAGATCACGACCTTTGAGAACACGCGCGGTGCCGCACAAACTAGAGACGAAAAGAAGGCTACACTTGCGTACCTATACTCCGAAGCCCGGCGACATCGATCGCCAGTGGCACGTCATTGATGCCACTGACGTCGTTCTTGGTCGACTTGCTTCGCAGGCAGCTCGTCTGCTTCGCGGCAAGCACAAGGTGACGTTTGCCCCACACGTTGACACGGGCGACTACGTGATCATCATCAACGCTGAAAAAGTTGCTCTGACCGGCGCCAAGCTGGAACAGAAGCGCGCATACCGCCACTCCAACTACCCTGGCGGAATTAAGAGCGTGAACTATGCAGAACTGCTGGCTACCAAGCCCGTACTGGCAGTTGAAAAAGCCGTTGCAGGTATGGTTCCTAAGAACCGCCTCGGCCGTGAACAAATGCGCAAGTTGAAGGTGTATGCGGGTCCTGAACACCCACACGCATCACACAACCCGCAGACCTACGAAATCAGCCAGGTTGCGCAGTAAGCGCCCCAGGCACTGACAGGAGAATCATGGCTGAAAACATCAACGAAGAAGTCGAACTGACTGAATACTCGACCGAAACCCCTGCTGGCCAGGGCGAATCAGCAACCGGTGGCCGTGGACAGTCGCTCACTGCTCCAGGTTCCGGAGTTGGCCGTCGCAAGCAGGCTATTGCTCGCGTGCGCTTGGTTCCTGGCTCCGGCGAATGGAACATCAACGGTCGCGACCTTGCAACCTACTTCCCCAACAAGCTCCACCAGCAGCTGGTCAACGAACCATTCCGTCTGCTCGACCTGGAAGGTCGCTTTGACGTGTTCGTCCGCCTGCAGGGTGGTGGACCTTCCGGTCAGGCTGGTGCTGTTCGTTTGGGAATTGCTCGTTCGCTCAACGAGATTGACCGCGAAAACAACCGCCCAGAACTGAAGAAGGCTGGATTCCTGACCCGCGACGCTCGCGTACCTGAGCGTAAGAAGGCTGGTCTGAAGAAGGCACGTAAGGCTCCTCAGTTCTCGAAGCGTTAATACGTCTTACGCGCATGTGGCCCCGGTATGTACCGGGGCCACACGTGTTTATGGGTGCGCTTTCTGGAGCGGGTGCTTAGGCAGACGCTGAACCAGAGGTTTGGGGTGTCTGAGATTTGGGTGCCCGAGGTGCCTCAGGCTTTGCGTCGTGCGTCGCCTTGGCGAGTGAAGAGTCGATGGTGGTGGCAACCATGCCAATTGCCAGACACGCTGTTGCCACGATCCAGACTCCCAGCACAAGGAAACTGCTCGTCACTGCCACACTGAGGATGGCGATCACTCCCATAACCAGTGGAAGCGAATAGCCCACCGGAGCGCCGTTAATGCGGAGGTTAAGACCGAAGCACGCGGCGCATATCAACAAAATCGTGGGAGTGATGAAGGACGTGGCGGTAGGCATCGAGATCAGCAAAGCGCCAATGGTGGGGAGGACTATAGCCAGCACTCCCACGACGCGGGTGACCAGCAGGGCGATGCGTCGAACACGTTCCGAACGCAGCTCAATCGATTGCGAAAACGCGTACCCAGCAAGAACGAACGCCTGGCCAATAAAGAACAACCACTGTTCAGAATCAGCTTCGATGACGAGCATGAACATACTCACAGCTACAAGAGCGAGCAAACTGCCCCCAGCCCAGGTCAAGCGGTGAAGAGAGTTCGTGAGGTGAAAAAGATACGGAACGCACGCAATCACCCCCGGTATGAGAGCGAGTAGCCCAACTCCAAAGCCATTGATAATTGGCGTGGCCGTTTCTTGTGGATAGAACGACGAGGCACAAAAGATTGCAAGTGCTACCGATGCGAAGAGCGTCGTAACTGAGGTGAGAACATATGACCGGCTCATGGCGCCTCTTTCTCGAGACTCGCGGAAATGCGAGTGGTTGAATTTACTATCGCACCGAGTCGCATGGCTTTTGTTTCAAAAGTGGTATCGGTTGGGTAAAGTTCCGTTACGTGTAACAGCCGGGCAAGTGGCAATCGAATTGTGTCAGTGCCTCTGGCTACACTTGAACAAACTGCAGTAGATGTGAAAGTGGGACTCATGGGTCGTCTGTTTGGAACCGACGGAGTACGTGGATGCGCAAACCGAGACATTACAGCACGGTTAGCTCTCCAACTGTCGGTTGCAGCAAGTCGCGTGCTAGGAAAGCCTGAACAATCAGGAAACCACCGTCCGCGCGCAATTGTTGGACGCGACACCCGAATCAGCGGAGACTTCTTGTCGGCTGCAGTAGCCGCGGGAATCGCTTCGACTGGTGTAGACGTGTGGGACGCAGGAGTCCTCCCAACCCCCGGTGTTGCCTACGCTGTGAAGGCCACGGGGGCAGAATTCGGTGTGGTTCTTTCGGCTTCTCACAACCCCATGCCCGACAACGGAATCAAATTCTTTGGCCCAGGTGGAACCAAACTCGACGACGCTGTTGAAGACGAAATCACGGCCCTTGTAGACGTGGACTGGCAGCGCCCCATTGCCGAAAACGTCGGACGAATTCAGCGCTATCCTGCTGCTGCCGACGAATTTATAGAACACCTTGTCGCCGGTCTGGGCGACAAGGTGACACCACTTCAAGGACTCACCGTTGTCGTTGACTGTGCCCACGGTGCCGCATCTGTTGTGGGACCAGCGGCTTTGCGCCAAGCAGGTGCCGAAGTCATCGTGACCGCTGCCGAACCCACAGGTTTGAACATCAACGACGGGGTGGGCTCCACGCACATTGACAACCTCCAGCGTGCGGTCCTGGAACAGTCCGCCGATTTAGGTGTGGCATTCGACGGTGACGCCGACCGGTGCTTGGCAGTGGACGCCCGCGGACGTGAAGTCAACGGCGACCAAATCATGGGAATCCTAGCGATCGGTCTGAAAGAAGACGGGAAGCTCGCACACGACACGTTGGTGACAACCGTCATGAGCAACCTGGGCCTCCGCCTTGCCATGGAACGCTACGGCATTGACACCGTACAGACCGCGGTAGGGGACCGGTACGTGCTCGAACGCATGAAAGCGGACGGTTACTCCTTGGGTGGTGAACAGTCCGGCCACATTCTCATGCTCGACCACGGTTCCACAGGTGACGGTGTGCAGACTGCTCTTCACCTCATGCACCGCATGGCAACCTCGAAGCGCACACTCGCGGACCTTGCAGCAGAAATCCCCAACCTGCCTCAGGTCCTTATCAACGTGAAAGACGTCGACAAGAGTCGCACCGCAGACCCCGCGGTTGCAGCAGAAGTGACGGCGGTAGAAAACGAACTTGGAGCAACTGGTCGCGTTCTTCTTCGTGCCTCGGGAACCGAACCCGTTATTCGCGTGATGGTGGAAGCCGAAAGCGAAGAAGTAGCTCAGGAGCAGGCGCAGCGCTTGGCCGATGTCGTAAAGACTCACTTGGCACTGTAAATGACACCCAAATTTGCGACCGCCATCGCAACAGCCGGATCCACAGCCGTCGCGACTCTCATCGTTTCGGCTGTGTCGCTGGCACTCCGGCCCGTCACGCAGGACGGTATCCTCTTCGTATTCAGCCGTTTAACCACCTCGGTGTTGGTCGTGGGCGCGATCGCTACTGCCCTGGCGTTTGTCATTGGTTTTGTGCGCGCCAACTACCAGGGGCACCCGGTGGCGAACACGCCTGGAAGTCCCAAGTGGCTCGCACTCACCGCGTTGTTTGTTGCATTCGGACCTGCGGTCATCATGTACATGCTCACAGTCATGTGGCTCACCAACGCCATGTATGTAGGGGCGCTCGCCCTGTTGGTTGGCCTCATCGCAGGGCCGCTCTTTGCGATCGCAATGCGCCCCATCGGGCGCCTCATTCGCGAACCCGGGTCTTCGGTCAAGAAGGCGTAAACCGCACACTTTTAGCGGGCAATACCGGCTGACGCTTGAGGCTTTCACGTGGTTTCTTGGTCCGCGAACTGTGTCTCATACAGCTCGGCATACCGGCCACCGGCCGACAGCAACTCGGAGTGCGAACCGCGCTCCACAATGCGCCCGTCTTCTACCACCAAAATCTGCGAAGCCGAACGTACTGTAGACAAACGGTGAGCGATCACAATAGCCGTGCGACCGGTCATTGCCTCGTTTAACGCCTGCTGGACTGCCACCTCGTTGGTGGAATCCAAAGCACTCGTCGCCTCATCTAGCACCACAACCGGAGGAGCGGCTAGAAGTAAACGCGCAATCGTCAAACGTTGTCGCTCGCCTCCAGAAAGCCGATACCCGCGTTCGCCAATGACTGTGTCGACGCCGTCAGGCAATGCGTCGACAACGCCGGACATGCGGGCTCGTTGTAGGGCGGACTGGATTTCTTGGTCCGTGGCATCCGGTTTGGCAAGCAAAAGATTTTCACGAATCGAATCGTGGAACAGGTGCCCGTCCTGCGTCACCATGCCCACACCCGCCTTGAGATCGGCAAAAGCAACCTCGCGAGCATCAACGCCGCCCAGTCGCACACAGCCCGAAGACGGGTCATACAAACGTGGCACCAGTGACGCGATCGTCGACTTGCCCGCCCCAGACGAACCCACGAGCGCAACCGTCGACCCGGCAGGTACCGTAAACGAAATACCGTGCAACACCTCGGCGGGTTCCCGCGTATCCAACGCAGTCACATCTTCCAACGACGCAAGCGACACCTGGGCGGCCGACGGGTACGTGAAATGCACACGGTCGAACTCCACGGACAGGGCGCCTGACGGTAAAGGACGCGGGTGCTCAGGCTCAGTAATGACAGGTTTGAGGTCCAAAATTTCAAAGATCCGCTCAAAGCTCACCACGGCACTCACGAAGTCCATCCGCGCATTCGCAAGCATGGTCAGCGGGGCATACAGGCGCGTCAGAAGCATCGCCAAGGTCACCACCATGCCCGCGTTGAGCTGACCCTTCACCGCCTCGAATCCGCCCAACCCGTATACCAGGGCCAGCGCCAAAGCCGACACCAACGTCAGCGCCGTCACGAACGTGGTCTGCAACATGGCGGTGCGGACGCCAATCGCTCGGACCCGGTCAGCACGCTGAGCGAACTGCTCAGATTCCCGCTCCGGTGAGCCGAACAGCTTCACCAGTGTGGCGCCTCCGGCGTTGAAACGTTCGGTCATGCGAGTGGACATCGCCGCGTTGAGGTCAGACGCCTCGAACTGAAGCTTGGCCAACTTCGACGCCAAGAACCGTGCCGGCAACAGGTAGATCGGTAGCAAAATGAGCGACAAAACGGTGACCTGCCACGAATACGCAAACATGACACCCAACGTGAGCAGGAGCGACACCAGGTTGGACGCAACGGACGGCAACGTGTTCGCAAAGGCGCGCTGAGCTCCCATGACGTCGGTGCTCAAACGAGAGATCAAGGCCCCAGTGCGTGTTCGGTTAAAGAACGCCACTGGCATGGTCTGCACGTGGTCGAAAACCGCTGTACGCAAGTCGAAAATGAGCCCTTCGCCCACTTGAGCGGAAAACCACCTGTTGATCAACGACAGTGCGGCGTCCACAAGCGCGATGACACCCATCGCAACAGCAAGCCACACAATCGTGGACACCGGCCCACCGTCCGTGATCGCGTTGACCACGCGACCAGACAAAATTGGTGTGATGACGCCTACGAGCGCGGCCAGAGCGGAAAGCGCGATGTACGCCACCATGCGACCGCGATGACGGCGGGCAAACGCGAGGATCCTGCCTACAGTGGACCAGCTCACCGACTGCGACTTACCACCGTACTTCTGTGCAGCCGTGGCACGGCGCAACACCATGTGCGGTGAAATGTTCGACATTCAGATACCTAAAGCAGATCTCTCAAGCAGCCGCGCTCACAACTTGCGCAACTGGATGCTCTTTACCTTGTGGTCACTGGCCTTTTTCAAAATCAGGTCCGCACGACCTCGGCTGGGAAGAACATTCTGCGTCAAGTTAGGTGCGTTAATAGAGTCCCAAATTTCGCCTGCCAAGGTGACAGCTTCCTCGCGTGTCAATTGCGAATACTTGTGGAAGTACGAGTCAGGGCGCGTAAACGCACCCTCCTGCAGGCTCAAGAAACGGCGGATGTACCACTCGCGGATGTCGCTTGTGTTGGCATCGACGTAAACGGAAAAGTCAAAGTAGTCGCTCACCGCTACACCAATCCGGCCGTCAGTGCGCGGACGCGGAGCCTGGAGAACGTTCAGCCCCTCAACGATCACGACGTCGGGGGAGCGGACGGTGACCTCGGCACCCTCAATGATGTCGTACGTGTGGTGCGAATACACGGGTGCGCGTGCTTCCGGTGCCCCCGCCTTGATCTTGGCCAAGAACCGCAATAGCCGCCGGCGGTCATAGGACTCGGGGAAACCTTTTCGGTCAGCAATTCCGCGACGCTCAAGTTCCGCGTTAGGGAATAGGAATCCATCAGTGGTGATGAGTTCGACGCGGGGAGTGTCGGGCCACCGGGACAACATTTCACGCAACACACGCGCCGTCGTTGATTTTCCAACCGCCACGGAACCTGCAACCCCAATGACAAATGGGGTGCGCTTGGGAGTTAGGTCCTTGCCTTTTTCGCGTAGGGGCGTGAAAAATTCGCGCGTCATCTGATACTTGTTGCCACGGGCGGCCACGTACACGCTCAACAGTTCAGACAGTGGAAGGTAGACGGAACGGACTTCGTCCAAGTCGATGCGTTCACCCAAACCGCGCACTCGCTCAACTTCCTTCTCCGTCAAGGGCAAAGACGTCGACTCCGCAAGCCCTGCCCACGACTCCCGATCAAACAGCCAATAGGGTGACGGAAGTGAGTCCGAATCCGGTCGCAAACCGGCAAGTCGACGTGCGGGATCAAGGTGGGTCAGCGCATTCATAGCCCACATTCTCCCACTTTTCCCAGACCCTTCCACTTTTTACGTCACATTCCTGCTCGATTCCGCTTTTTCACGCCACCCTCTATTTTTCGACTGGCTACGTAATCGGTACGATTAGTCACATGTGTGGAATTGTGGGATATGTATCTTCTACCCGTGCCCAGTCTGTAGATGGAGCTGAGCAGGCAGTAACCAATCGCGACCATTCAGTCCTCGACGTTGTCATGGGTGGTCTCAAACGTATGGAATACCGGGGTTACGACTCCGCAGGTGTTGCGCTTGCGACCCCTGGCCAGCCAATGTTCAGCGAGAAAAAGTCCGGTAAATTGGCCAACCTCAAGGACGCGTTGGAAACTCACCAGATTCCGGACGCCACAACAGGAATTGGCCACACACGCTGGGCTACCCACGGTGGCCCCACCGACCAGAACGCGCACCCGCACCTGGCTGACGACGGCAAGCTGGCGCTCATCCACAACGGAATCATTGAGAACTTCGCGCCGCTGAAAGAACGACTCGAAGCTGAAGGCGCCCAGTTTGCTTCCGAAACCGACACCGAAGTCGCTGCTCAGCAGCTCGCCAAGAACTACCGGGAAACCGGCAACTTGACCGAAGCCATGCGCATCACCGCCACCCAGCTTGAAGGCGCGTTCACACTCTTGGCTATTCACCAGGACGTCCCGGACACTGTTGTGGCCGCTCGTCGTAACAGCCCGCTGGTCATTGGTCTGGGCGACGGAGAAAACTTCCTGGGATCAGACGTTGCTGCGTTCATTGACTACACGCGCAACGCGGTTGAAATTGGTCAGGACCAGGTCGTGACCATCACGCCGGAATCAGTCGACATCATCGACACTGACAACAACCCGGTCGAAGGCAAGTCATACACAGTTGACTGGGACCCAGCGACCGCTGAAAAGGGTGGCTTTGCGTCGTTCATGGATAAGGAAATCCACGACCAGCCACAGGCTGTTGCTGACACTCTGCTGGGTCGCACCGACCAGAACGGCAACCTGCAGCTGTCCGAGATGAACATTGACGAATCGGTGCTGAAGAGCATCGACAAGATTGTTGTGATCGCGTGTGGAACGGCCGCGTACGCCGGTCAGGTTGCCCGCTACGCAATCGAGCACTGGTGCCGTATCCCCACCGAGGTCGAACTGGCTCACGAATTCCGTTACCGCGACCCTGTTGTCACCGAGAAGACCTTGGTTGTGGCTATCAGCCAGTCGGGTGAAACTATGGACACGCTCATGGCCGTGCGTCACGCACGCGAGCAGGGCGCTAAAGTGATTGCGATTTGCAACACGTACGGTTCCACCATTCCGCGTGAATCTGACGGCGTGCTCTACACCCACGCTGGCCCAGAAATCGCGGTTGCTTCTACCAAGGCGTTCTTGGCCCAGATCGTCGCCTGCTACCTGCTTGGTCTGTACTTGGCACAGTTGCGTGGCAACAAGTACCAGGACGAAATCAAGGTCATCCTTGACGAACTGGAACAGATTCCTAGCAAGATCGAACGTCTTCTGGACGAAAACAAGCAGCAGGTACTCGACCTCGCGCAGTCCATGCGGGACACTTCTTCGGTCCTGTTCTTGGGACGCCACGTGGGCTTCCCCGTTGCTATGGAAGGTGCGCTTAAGCTAAAGGAACTCGCCTACATCCACGCTGAAGGCTTTGCCGCGGGTGAACTCAAACACGGTCCTATCGCCCTGATTGACGAAGGTCAGCCGGTGTTCATCGTGGTGCCAAGCCGCGCTTCGCGTTACTCGCTGCACGACAAAGTGGTTTCCAACATCCAGGAAGTCCGCGCTCGTGGCGCCAACACGATCGTGATCGCAGAAGAAGGCGACACCGCAGTAGAACAGTTTGCATCCGACGTCATCTACGTGCCTGCAACGCCTACGCTTTTGGCCCCACTGCTGACCACGATCCCGCTACAGATCTTCGCGATGGAATTGGCATCTGCCAAGGGCTTGGACGTTGACCAGCCACGTAACCTCGCCAAGTCAGTCACGGTCGAGTAAGCCTCCACAGCACTTCAAAGCTGAATCGTAGCCGTGGCCATCATTGGGATCGGAGTCGATATTGCCGATGTCGAGCGGTTCCGCGAACACATTGAACGAGTTCCGGAACTGCTGGACCGGCTACTCACCCCTGCTGAGCAGTTAAAGAAAAACGGCCAGCGACGCACGCCAGAATCCTTAGCCGCCCGATTTTCCGCTAAAGAGGCCCTGGTGAAGGCCCTGCAGCTGCCGCAGATCATTCCGTGGCAGGAAGCTGAAATCGTGTCTGCGTTTTCGGGTGCGCCCAGTTTCCGGCTCTCGGGTTGGGTACTTCAGCACTTTCGCGACATGGGAGGCGAGACGATCCACGTCTCAATTACCCACGATGCGGGCCGGACGGTGACGTTCGTCGTAGCGGAAGGGAACCCGGTGCGCAGTCACCCGCCCGTTGACCAGCCGGCTCCTTTGCTTCCAGGTTCGCCCGAGGCGTTGGCGGCTCTCGCTGAATTCCGCCAGCGTGCTGAAGAGAGTCGGGAGGCGCG
>ERZ1031273.632-NODE-632-length-9857-cov-8.741481_pt1 | contig 9857 bp, 10 predicted proteins | sample MGYA00516575_ERZ1031273 | MGnify/ENA primary metagenome ERZ1031273 (study PRJEB33718, sample SAMN03159816) | human skin metagenome | collected 2014-02-25 | study: EMG produced TPA metagenomics assembly of the PRJNA266117 data set (Human skin bacterial metagenome and... | reverse complement strand
TCTACACGTAAGGAGTCGTCGGCAGCGTCAGATGTGTATAAGAGACAGCTGCCAGGGTCCGGGTGTCGTCGGCGATGGTGGCGGCGTCGCGCTGTGCTGCGCTCACGACACCGTCGAACTGCTCCTTCGGGCTCGGCGGGGGGATCGCCTCTTCGGGCAGGCCCGGGTTCTTGTCCCGCAGGTACTGCTCGATCTCGGCTTTTTCTTCCTCGCCGGGGACGAAGTCGGCGCGCTCGTCGGCAGGCGGTGCCGGGGTGAATTTCTCGTTGACCTGGCCGTCGGGGATGCCGTAGCCCTCTTCGAGAGCGCGGTCGGCGCGCTGCGCAGCACCGATTGGGCCGATGCCCAGGGAGGTCATGCCGACGATCTTGCCGGTCTTCGGGTCGTAATTCACGCCGCCGGAATCACCGGGCTTGTAGTCGAGGGCCCAGCTCCACACCGTGTCGGAATTGTAGGCCAGTTGGTAGCCGCACTTGCGTGCGCCCATCGCACCGTCCTTGCACAACGGCTGGCCGAAATTGTCCAGGCGGATCTGGCCGGGCGCGAGCGTCGGGTAGTCGCGCACACCGGTCATGGGGACCGGGGTACTGGGGTGGCCGCCGAATTTATCGCGGGAGGCAGCGGCTCCGTCGGCGGGCGTGGACGGATCCAGCACCACGATGCCCCAGTCGGTGGAGTTGCGGGCTTTACGAAGGGACGTCGATAAGCCGTCGTACCCACTTGGGACGTTGACCGTGTGCACAAGACCTGTGCCCCCGACGCGCTGGTAGCCGCCCCGGACGGGCGCGTAGACGTCCTGGCCCATGAGGACGCCCTGATCGGAAATGCCCGTCACGCAGTGGCCGGCGGTGAGCATGACGCGCTGCTTTTCGCCGCTGTCGAGAGCGACATCGCCGACGGGGCCCTGCGTGCACGTCTTCGTGAACATCTCAGGGTGCGTGTCCAGCCCCGTCGTCTCGCGAACATCCGGATACCCCGGGCCGAACGGATACTCGACGTCGTACGGGCGCACGCGCATGGGTGCGCCGGGTGCCGCAATGGCGTTCACCTGCTTCTCAGTACCTGAATCGGGGACCGCCTGGGCGATCGGAGTGACACTCAGCGCGAGGCCGAGAAGGGCAACTTGAGAAACAATTCGACGCACAATCACACAAGTGAATATAGACCACTTAGGCCCCTTCCGTGGCGCCTCAAACCTGTGAATCCCGTTGCTCCTGTTCGCGCGGGAACATGGTCGCATCACCCCCGCACCCCCTTGGCCGAACCGCAGCGGGAAGCGCATGAAACTGGCATGCTGGAGATCATGAGCAACGGAAAGCTAATCCTCGTCCGCCACGGGCAAAGCCAGTGGAACGAATCCAACCAATTCACCGGCTGGGTCGACGTTGACCTGACTGAAAAAGGCGAAGCTGAAGCCGTCAACGCCGGCAAGCTGATGAAGGAAAAGGGGATCCTCCCCGACATCGTCTTCACCTCGCTGCTGCGTCGCGCGATCCGCACCGCCAATATCGCGCTGAACGAGGCTGACCGGCACTGGATCCCGGTCGAGCGCAACTGGCGCCTCAACGAGCGCCACTACGGCAAGCTGCAGGGGCTGAATAAGGCTGAGATCCGCGAGGAATTCGGCGAAGAGCAGTTCATGGAGTGGCGCCGCTCCTACGACACTCCGCCGCCGGAGATCGACACGGATAACGAGTACGCGCAGACCGATGACCCGCGCTACTCCTTCCTGCCTGAGGTGCCGCGCACCGAGTGCCTGAAGGACGTCGTGGAACGCTTCACCCCGTACTACATCGACTCCGTGCTGCCGGAAGTGCTCGCCGGTAAAAATGTCATGCTCGCAGCGCACGGCAATTCCCTGCGCGCACTGGTGAAGTACCTGGACAATATCTCCGACGAGGACATCGCCGGCCTGAACATCCCGACCGGCATGCCCTTGGTCTACGAGTTCGATGCCGAAGGCAACGTGACCAACCCGGGCGGCACCTACCTCGACCCGGAGGCCGCCGCTGAGGGCGCTGCTGCCGTGGCCAACCAGGGGAATAAGTAACTTTCGTCTCCGTGAACACTCTTCTCGCTTTCCTCGCGGGAGTGGCAGTTGCCGCCCTCGTCGCCGTCGGAACCCTCAAGTACCGGACGCGGCGGGGGCGTAGCCGTGCGCAGGCCAAAGCCGAAGAGTCGAAGGCCCGCACGGTCAGCCAGATCCTGCATTTGGTCATCCAGGGCTCGCCGACGGGCATTACCGTCGTCGGCCGCAAGGGTGAAGTGATTCTGTCGAATGCGGCAGCGCACCACATGTCGATCGTGCACGACCGCACTTTGAACCCCGAGGTGTGGAATGTGGGCAAGAAGGTCTTCTCGGACGGCGACACCCGGGAGCTGGAGATGAACCTGAAGCACCGCTCCACCGGAAGTCGCGTGAACAACGTGAGTGCTGTGGTGAAGCCGTTGACGCTGTCGGAGACGGAGCACATCATCGTCTACTCCATGGACGAGTCGGAGAATGTGCGCATGGAATCCGCGCGACGCGATTTCGTCGCCAATGTCTCCCATGAGCTGAAGACTCCGGTGGGCGGCATGTCGCTGCTGGCGGAAGCGCTGCTCGAAGACCCCGACGACCCGGAGCTGGTGAACTACTTCGGCGAGAAACTGCTGGGCGAGGCGCACCGCATGGGCGCGATGATCGCCGATTTGATCAATTTGTCCAAGCTGCAAGGAGCCGAGGCTCTGCCGGAGATGGCGCCGGTGCGGGTCGACGACATTATCGATGAGGCGGTGGAGCGCAACCAGCTCACCGCCGACAACCACGAGATCGAGCTGAACCGCGGCGAGCGCTACGACACTCACGTCGTGGGCGATAAGTCCATGTTGGTCACGGCCTTGTCCAATTTGATCTCTAATGCGATCAACTATTCGCCGAAGGGCAAGGCGGTCAGCGTCACCCAGAAGGTCGTACGCGACTCGGTGGTGTTGATCCGCGTTACGGACCGCGGCATCGGCATTGCCCCGGAGGATCAGAAGCGCGTTTTTGAGCGTTTCTTCCGGGTGGACAAGGCGCGCTCGCGGCAAACAGGGGGCACGGGTTTGGGATTAGCCATCGTTAAGCATGTGGTGGCGAACCATGGCGGTAATATCAAACTATGGTCCAGGCTCGGCACTGGATCGACGTTCACGATCGAGTTGCCGGTCTTTGCTCCCGAGAAGCTCGCTTCTGCGGTGGTGCCGGAGGAGATCGCGAAGCTGGACAGCCTCGAAAACGGGGATGCGTCCGATTCGAAGCTGGCCAGGACCTCGCCGGTCGCCCGTGTGGTGGCGCGCCGGCGGGAGAAGGACCAGGACAAAGAAGGTTAGAGAAGGTTAAGGACACGCAATGACAACGACCATCCTGATTGTTGAGGATGAGGAATCGCTGGCTGATCCGCTTGCTTACCTCCTGCAGAAGGAAGGTTTTGAGGCTCTCGTCGCTGCAGACGGGCAGACCGCTCTTTCTGACTTTGCCGCGAACGACATCGATCTCGTCCTGCTGGATTTGATGTTGCCGGGCATGTCGGGCACTGACGTGTGTAAGAAGCTGCGCGCGACGTCTGATGTGCCGATCATCATGGTCACGGCGCGCGACTCGGAGATCGATAAGGTCGTCGGTCTGGAGCTCGGCGCGGATGACTACGTGACCAAACCGTATTCGACCCGCGAGCTCATCGCCCGCATCCGCGCGGTGCTGCGCCGCCGCTCTGATGTCTCCGAGCCGGAGTCGAAGACGACGTCGGAGAACGTGCTGGAGGGCGGCCGCGTCCGCCTCGACGTCGAGCGTCACACGGTCTTCGTCGACGAGACTCCGGTGCCGATGCCGCTCAAGGAATTCGACCTGCTCGAGTACCTGATGCGCAACGCCGGCCGCGTGCTCACCCGCGGTCAGCTCATTGACCGCATCTGGGGTTCGGACTACGTCGGCGACACGAAGACACTCGACGTGCACGTGAAGCGTCTGCGCACGAAGATCGAGAAGGAGCCGTCCCGCCCGGAGCAGCTCATCACTGTCCGCGGCTTGGGCTACAAATTCGAGGCGTGATGCCGCGGCGGCATCACGAATGAGCGGAGCGCGTCGCCGGGTGCACGGATTTCGCGTCCGCGGGCAGACCGGCGCGAGCTTTGCAGTGCTTTTCGACGATCGCGTACGGCTTCTCACCGATCAACTGCACCAACTCGTCCCGCATTGACTGCCACACCGGCGTGCTGTTGCCGGAATGGCAGGCGGGGTCGTTGGTGCACCACCAGTCGAAGTCCTCGCCGCCGTCGCCCCATTGGCGCCGGTCGTATTCGCCGATGGTGGTGCGCAGGATCTCCTGGCCGTCGGAACGCTCTTGCCATTCGTCTTCGCGGGAGAACGGCACCTGCCAGCACACTTCCGGCTTCGAGCCGATGATATTGCGCCCCTCCGCCATCGCCCACTGGTGCAGTGCGCAACCGGGACCGGTGGGGTGGCCGTGGCGGTTGGCGAAGATGCACGCGCCGTCGACAAGCGTTGTCTTTAGCGACGGTTCTTCTTCGTCGTCGTCCCATTCCAACCATGGCTCCAGCACGACCGGGTCGCCGGCGGCGAGATAGCTGTCCACGTCGTCGGGGCGCAGCTGCCAATATTTCGCGGGCATTTCAGCGACGGCGTTGTAGAGGTCGTCGCGGTCTGTCTCGTCGGACAAGTAGGCCCCGTGGATGCAGCAGCCGACGACGGGCAGGTCTTCCGAGATACCCCGGCATTGGGGGGTGCCGAAGCGGCACGACCACGTGGATTCGAGCCACGTCAGGTCGATGCTGAAGTAGTGGTGCGGATCGTCCGGGTGGGTGAATTCGAACCATTCACGCGGAAAATCCGGTGGTAATTCGTGGCCGGCGCGGATTGATTTACCGGCGGGGGAGTTCTTCGGAAACCCAAGAAACACAGGTTGATTCACACTGCACCACGGTAGACGGTCTAGGGTTGACCCTGTGCGACTAGGTGTATTGGACGTGGGCAGCAATACTGTCCACCTTGTGGCTGTAGATGCCCGCAGTGGTGGACGACCGACCCCCATGAGCGACTGGAAGCAATCGCTTCGTCTCGTGGAGATGTTGGATGATGACGGCGCTATCGACGACAAAGGCGTCAAGAAGCTGACGGAGGCGGTGCAAGAGGCAGCCGATCTCGCTGACAACCTCAAGTGCGAGGAATTCCTCGCCTTTGCCACCTCCGCAGTCCGCTCGGCGGCGAATTCGGACGATGTGCTGAGCCACGTGGAGAAGAAAACGGGTGTGCGCCTGAAGGTCCTCTCCGGCGAGGATGAGGCGCGCTTGACCTTCCTCGCGGCGCGCCGCTGGTACGGCTGGTCCGCCGGCCGCATCACCAACCTGGATATCGGCGGCGGTTCACTGGAGATTTCCACCGGTACCGACGAGGTTCCCGATGTCGCCGTGTCCCTCGATTTGGGTGCTGGCCGTCTCACGCACGAGTGGTTCGAGACTGACCCGCCGGAAAAGAAAATGGTCAACACGCTGCGCGACTACATTGACGCGGAGCTGTCCGCCGTCGCGGACGATTTTCTCGACCAGGGCGAAGCAGGCTTGGCCGTGGGCACTTCGAAGACATTCCGCACGCTGGCGCGCCTGACTGGTTCGGCCCCGTCATCGGCCGGTCCGTACGTCAAGCGCACGCTCACCGCGCCGGGTCTGCGCCAGCTGATCGCCTTCATCACCCGCATGACGGCATCGGACCGCGCCGAGTTGGAAGGCGTTAGTTCGGATCGTTCCCACCAGATCGTGGCGGGGGCCCTCGTTGCGGAAGCAACGATGCGCGCACTTAATCTTGATAAGTTAGAAATCTGTCCGTGGGCTTTGCGCGAAGGCGTGATCCTCCGACAAATCGACAAAGGTCAGAATTAAGGAGACGACGAGATGGCTGATAAGCAACTGACCGTTGCCGAGCTGATGGCCCGGGCCCAGAAAGAAAACCCGGATGCCCAGCCTCGGCGCCGTCGTCGTCGCAGCCTCGATGAGGGCGGTGTCTCCGTCGCCGAGCTGACCGGTTCGATGAAGAAGGTCGAGGTCCGCCTAGCTGATGTCAAGCACTCCTCCGTCCCGATCGACGCCGAGCCCGCAAAGCCGGCGAAGCCCACCACTCCCGCTCCGGAGACCGAGAAGCCCGCGCCGAAGGTGGAGAAGGTCACCAAGGTCGAGAAGGTCGCTCCGCAGCCGGCCCCGAAGCACACGCCGAGCACCCCTGCGGCATCGTCGGTCAAGGTCGAGCCCGCTAAGCCTGCACAGCCGAAGCCGCAGCCCACGCCGAGCACCCCTGCGGCATCGTCGGTCAAGGTCGAGCCCGCCAAGCCTGCACAGCCGAAGGCAGAACCAAAGCCGCAGCCAGAGCCGAAGCTGAAGGACCCGACCCCGACCAGCAGCAGCTTCAAGGCCGTCGCGCCGCAGCCGTCGAAGACGGAGCAGACCGGCCCGATCACCCAAGTGGTGATGTTTGATGAGACGGAGGAGGGGGACGTCGATAAGCGTGCGTCCTTGGCTGAGCCCTCCGATGTGGAAGCCACGCAGGAAAGCCCGGTGGTGCGCGACGAGCATCTGCCGGAAGAGCCCGTGCGCGTGGATGAGGTGCACGAGGACTACGAGGAAGACGTGAGCGTCAACCCGGTTCTGCTCGTGCTGCTCGTGTTCGCGGGTCTGGTCGTCGGTGTGCTGATGTTCCTTGGCTTCCAGTACCTGTGGGAGTCTTTCAGCCCGATTCTCGTGGGGCTGCTGGCGGCCGTGGTCACGGGCGGTGTGGTGCTGCTCGTGCGCGCGATGAAGACGGGCCGCGATGCGCTGACGATGACGCTGGCCGCGATTGCGGGCGCCGCAATGACATTCGGCCCGGCGGCCGTGACCGTGCTTTAAGCCCGGTGGCGCTTCGCCCCATGGTGGCCTGCTGCGGGGCTGCTGTGGCACCCTTGGGTGCATGAGCACCACAATCGCAGTTATCGGTGCCGGAAATATCGGGGAAGCCCTGATTTCCGGCCTTGTCAATTCCGGTGTCAACCCGGAGACCATCACGGCGACGAACCGCACGGAAGCGCGCCGCGAGGAGCTCACGCAGCGCTACGGCGTGATCACCACCGACGACAATGTCGAGGCGGTCACGGACGCGGAGGTGTGTTTCCTGTGCGTGAAGCCGTATGCGATCGCGGAGATGATCGAGGAATTGTCGGACGCGATCGCGGCGAATGACACCTCGACGGTTTTGGTGTCCATGGCGGCGGGCGTGACCCTCGATGCGATGTCGGAGGCGGTCTCGAGCGCAGGTACGCCGCTGGCGCGCGTCATGCCGAACACACCGATGCAGGTGGGCAAGGGCGTGTGCGTCGTCTCCTTCGGCCGCTTTGTGGAAGAAGACCAGCGAGAGCTCGTCACGGATCTGCTGGGGGCGACCGGCCAGGTGGTCGTCGTGCCCGAGAAGCTTATCGACGCAGCATCTGCCATCTCCGGCTCCGGCCCCGCCTATTTCTTCATGATCGCGGAAGCCCTCGTGGATTCGGCTGTCAGCCTTGGTTTGCCCCGTGAGACCGCCACGGCACTGGCCACCGCCACGGCTGAGGGCGCCGGCGCCATGCTTGCGCACTCGGGCAAGACGCCAGTGGAACTGCGCGCAGGTGTGAGTTCCCCGGCGGGCACCACGGTGGCGGCGATCCGCGAGCTGGAGGAGTCTGGTGTGCGCGGGGCGTTCTACCGCGCGACCGAAGCTGCGGCATCGCGCGCCGCAGAGATCGGCAAGTAGCGAGTAGGGCGCCTCCCCGGAAAAATTTTTCGGCGCGGTGACCGAGAAGCTATTTGTGCTGGCAGTGCAATTAGCGACACTAGTGAGCCGAGAAAGAACTGTGAAGAAAGTTAAGGTTTTCCGGCTTTTGAGTCGCATGTGACACGGGTTTCACGCTAGGCTGTTCTCGGCACGTGCGTGTACGTCCTGTGGGAGGGGAAGCCTACAGCGCGCCACAGTGCTGGAGGTTGATTAAACACATGGCAAATGAAGATAAAGGCAAGTTCCTGACCGTGGCCGAAGTCGCGGAAATCATGCGCGTTTCCAAGATGACGGTGTACCGCCTCGTTCACTCCGGTGAATTGCCGGCAGTGCGCGTGGGTCGCTCGTTCCGCGTGAACGAGACGGCTGTCAGCGAATACCTCGAATCCTCCGTCTACGACGTGGGATAAGCCCTTATATTTAGGGCTCATTTGCGGCGGTCCGCGCCGATGCCTGAATAATCGACCAGTCCTCGTGATGGCACTTTTTGAAAGTGCAGGTCACGAGGTTTTCCCAGGTTTAGCCTCGGGATGGTCGGTTGATTTTTCACGGCATCGGGTGCGGGCCGCTGTTTTGTGTGCCTTAAGGTGCGAACGGGGAGTCAGGATGGGGTCTGATTTTTGGTTTCGCCCAGCGACGACGGTAGAATTTTCGCAGTATTCGTGCCGCGCACTGAACCACCCCGGGCAATTCGCCCGAGGCAAGGTCGGTCCGAACCCGGGAGTGCACCCTGGGACGCGCCGCTGAACACGATGTTTCAGCCGGCGGATGCGGTAGGGAACTGTACGTACGACAGACGAAAAGTGAGGAAACCTGATGGGTTCTGTGATCAAGAAGCGCCGCAAGCGTATGTCCAAGAAGAAGCACCGCAAGATGCTTCGCCGTACCCGCGTTCAGCGTCGTAAGCTGGGCAAGTAAACCACGCCCAGAATAAAAGCGCCCGAGCTACTCCCTCTAAACCGAGGAGAAGGATCGGGCGTTTTTTCTTATCGCTTGGAACGGCGGCGCCAGAAGAACGCGCCAGCGGCGCCGGCGGCGAGTCCCGCGGGCAGCACCCAGCTGAACAGCAGACGGCGAACGGGGCGGTAGTCGCGGATGAGCCAGCCGTGCTCTTCGGCGTGCTTGCGCAGCTTGCTGTCCGGGTTGATCGCCACCGGCGTGCCCACCATGGAGAGCATGGGAATGTCGTTGGCGGAATCGGAATAAGCGGTGCACTCGGCCAGATCGAGGCCTTGAATGGCAGCGAGTGCCGCCACAGCGTGGGCCTTGCCGGGGCCGTGGAGGATGTCACCGACGAGACGGCCGGTGAATTTCCCGTCCTTTTCTTCGGCGACGGTGCCCAGCGCACCGGTAAAGCCCATCCGCACGGCGAGGAACTGGCCGATCTGCACCGGGGTGGCGGAGACGAGCCAGACCTGTTCGCCGGCGGCGATGTGCATTCCGGCGAGCTCCCGGGTGCCGGCGTAGGTGCGGTCGATCAGACGGTCGTCGACGATGTCACTGCACATTTCCTTCAGCGCGTCGACTTCCTGGCCTTTGACGAAGTTGAGAGCCATTTCGCGGCCTGAGCCCATGGCACCAGGCAGCTCCGAACCGAAGACGCGGTACTGGACCTGCGCGACGAGGTACGGGAAGATCTCGCCCAAGCTCAAGAATTTGCGGCGGAACAACTCGAAGCCGAGCAGGATCAGTGAGGAACCCTGGATGAGAGTGTTGTCCACATCGAAAAAGGCGGCGGCGCTCGAGTGCTGTGGAATGTCAGGGTCGGGCGGGGTGAGCCGCATGCCGCCGGCATTCGCCGCGGCGCCGGACACAGAATCGACGCCCGTGGCGAACTGCTCGATGCCGATCCCGAAGGTCTCCTGGATCGCTGCTTCGGCGGCGGCTTCACCGGCGGCGCGCTGGTGGTCGTCGTCGATAGGCGGGAGCGCAGTCTCCTCGATGAAGCGGCGCAGATTGCCCCGTGAAATGGACCATTGTGCGAGGTAATCGCGGCCGGGGAGGGAACCGTTGTCGGGGCTCACGGCGGGGTGGTCTCCTTTGGAAG
>ERZ1031273.630-NODE-630-length-9893-cov-8.274141_pt1 | contig 9893 bp, 9 predicted proteins | sample MGYA00516575_ERZ1031273 | MGnify/ENA primary metagenome ERZ1031273 (study PRJEB33718, sample SAMN03159816) | human skin metagenome | collected 2014-02-25 | study: EMG produced TPA metagenomics assembly of the PRJNA266117 data set (Human skin bacterial metagenome and... | reverse complement strand
CGAGATCAGCCTCGGTCTCGTGGGCTCGGAGATGTGTATAAGAGACAGGTCTATATACTTTTTTACCTCTTTGTAGTCTTCCGCCCGCTGCTCGTCCTCCGCAATAAGGTCGTTAAGATGCGCTCGCGTTTCCCCTTGAGGAATCAGCTCAAAGCGTAAAGTCTTACTCACGGGATACAGATTCGTAAACTGTTTCATTGTTTCTTCTCCTATATTAAATTCAAATAATTATGTTGTTTTACTTCCTTGCTTCGGGGTACATCACCCACAAATATTTTCTCCTCTTTTATAGAATATTCACACATTCCTCCGTAGCGCAAAGGTAAATAAAGAAAGTGAAACAACGTACACGCTCATCGTTTTAGGCACTTTCAGCATACCTAATCCCAACAGAATCAACCACTTCCTACATTTAGAATCAGCGTATAATCCGCTCTGATGCGCCGCAATTCAGCGCAAACGTATCTTGTTCAGAACTTTTGTATGAAACTCTTTGGATGCAAAAGTCGCTCCACGAGCGTGGAGCAGTGAGCGACGCAGAATCATAGGAACTACAGTCCCAGCCATGCATTTCAACTCGCGCTTACCGAGCGGGGAGCGACTGTTGCAAAGGTAGGTAAAAGATTTGGTACTACCGCTTCAACTCACGCTTACCGAGCGACTTCAATTTAGGGTGAGCGGATTGTGCGCCCACTTCAAAGAGTTCACGGACGAATAACGCCCCTACAAACCCCTTTATTGGACGGAGGACAACGGTGTGCGTTGCCCTCCGTCCCCTTTTTGATCCGCTTTTTGGCGGAACCTTTTTCGTGAGTGCAAGAAAAAGGTAGTCCATTCCCCAAAATAGTACTATATTTGTTGCGAGAAAGGCATTGTTCAATGTAAGTCTCACCTACGTCGTGAATGAGGAATGAGCGTTTGGGGAGTGCCTTTCTTTATTTTTTGGGAATAGTTGTTTGTTCCAAATAATAAAGTATTATCTTTGTGACAAAGAAGAGGTGTTTCTTTTGTTAGTCTTCCCCAGGGCCGTGGAGCAGGGGACCGGGCTCTCAGAGAAGCCCTCTTCTACTTTTTGAATATCTCAGGAACTCCTACCTTCAAATCTCTGGGTGGGTTAGGTTCAATAGTATAAATCAGTTCTTTGTACTATTTTCGTTGTTTCTCCACCATCACATTGACGTAATAATCTTTGCCTTCCAGTCCGGAGAAGAGGTTTCAGCCCTGCTCCACGAGCGGGGAGCGACTTTTCGGGTCGCCCCTCTCTATTTTCACACTGCGTTTCAACTCACGCTCCACGAGCGGGGAGCGACACCGCGCGCGGCAATAAGACCGACCGCACTCCCAGAGTTTCAACTCACGCTCCCCGAGCGGGGAGCGACACTTCACGGTCGCCGATATCAAGCGTTGGCACCTGTTTCAACTCACGCTCCCCGAGTGGGGAGCGACGCACAACACCGCAAACCCTAACCCGTTGGAAGCAGTTTCAACTCACGCTCCCCGAGTGGGGAGCGACCCGTTCCGATAGACATCACCAGAAATCATCGAACGTTTCAACTCACGCTCCCCGAGTGGGGAGCGACCGATGGCGACAAAGCTTGCTCCGTTGGATGTGGAGTTTCAACTCACGCTCCCCGAGTGGGGAGCGACCTTCGCGCCGGTGGTGCCAAGATGGCAACCGACGGTTTCAACTCACGCTCCCCGAGTGGGGAGCGACTCAAGAGGCTAACCGTTCGAGTGATCTATTAAGTTTCAACTCACGCTCCCCGAGTGGGGAGCGACCCGGGTATTCCCTGGCAAGCGCATAGGTTGGACCGTTTCAACTCACGCTCCCCGAGTGGGGAGCGACGCAATTGTGCTGTCTTCGCCAAAGTATTCAATGTTTCAACTCACGCTCCCCGAGTGGGGAGCGACGTTTTCTACAACCAGCGGAGTGTTCTCCTTGCGGTTTCAACTCACGCTCCCCGAGTGGGGAGCGACATTCGTTCATAAGCTGTTTCATTTCGTCCGATAGTTTCAACTCACGCTCCCCGAGTGGGGAGCGACTTGCGGTAGAAATCAAGAGCGTCTTCATCATAGAGTTTCAACTCACGCTCCCCGAGTGGGGAGCGACTCCCACCACATCGCCCAAAGAGGTCATAATAGAGGGTTTCAACTCACGCTCCCCGAGTGGGGAGCGACAGTCGTGTATCTCCTTTTTGTGCGTCGCTCCTGTTTCAACTCACGCTCCCCGAGTGGGGAGCGACGTGTTCTTCCAACCAATCTTCATTGTGCGCTTCCGGTTTCAACTCACGCTCCCCGAGTGGGGAGCGACTGGATCGTCTGCTTTCCAAGCCGGATCATAATTGTTTCAACTCACGCTCCCCGAGTGGGGAGCGACCGAGGAGGGCACTCCAGTAACCGATAACATATTAATGTTTCAACTCACGCTCCCCGAGTGGGGAGCGACGCGGACATATTGACCCCTCTTCAGCGGAAGCGGTTTCAACTCACGCTCCCCGAGTGGGGAGCGACCACCGCTCTTGATACTCCGTTTGCACGGACTCAGTGTTTCAACTCACGCTCCCCGAGTGGGGAGCGACTGATCGCTACCGAAAACCCGCTGGACAGCCATGTTTCAACTCACGCTCCCCGAGTGGGGAGCGACTATCCAAAATCTGTAAGCAAGTAAAGGAGCTACAGTTTCAACTCACGCTCCCCGAGTGGGGAGCGACTAGACGATGATTAATCGGTGTTTAAAGCACCGATAGTTTCAACTCACGCTCCCCGAGTGGGGAGCGACTGGCTTTTGTGTGAGTATACGTTTGCGGCTATACAGTTTCAACTCACGCTCCCCGAGTGGGGAGCGACAAAACAATCCGTACAGCTGACGGCACTCACGCCGGTTTCAACTCACGCTCCCCGAGTGGGGAGCGACAATTGTCGGAGAGCAGGCCACCGACCACGGTGGTTTCAACTCACGCTCCCCGAGTGGGGAGCGACTCGACGGGAGCGTGCCCATACGATTCTATATGGTTTCAACTCACGCTCCCCGAGTGGGGAGCGACACCCCATTGGGCGAAGAAGCAGTAGACAGGGATGTTTCAACTCACGCTCCCCGAGTGGGGAGCGACCGGCGCGAGCGCGTATTCTTCATCGGGCTCCGAGTTTCAACTCACGCTCCCCGAGTGGGGAGCGACTTCCGGGGATGTACCGGACTGCACACTGGAGGCTGTTTCAACTCACGCTCCCCGAGTGGGGAGCGACTTGTATATCGACAAGGTAAAGCAGTCCACTCTACTGTTTCAACTCACGCTCCCCGAGTGGGGAGCGACAGACGGCTCCTGCAAGGTGATGCCGGTAGTGAGTTTCAACTCACGCTCCCCGAGTGGGGAGCGACAGCTTCGGCGCACCATGGGAGAACGCAATTTTGGTTTCAACTCACGCTCCCCGAGTGGGGAGCGACGGACGATATCGATGACGATCAATTGGTGCGTAGCGTTTCAACTCACGCTCCCCGAGTGGGGAGCGACGGGGGTAAAATCATAGTAGATACACCCACTGTAGTTTCAACTCACGCTCCCCGAGTGGGGAGCGACAAACGGCTTCCAACGGTTCCACCTTAATTATCGAGTTTCAACTCACGCTCCCTGAGTGGGGAGCGGCAGCCCGAGTATACTTGTTTCACTACATAACGCGTGTTTCAACTCACGCTCCCCGAGTGGGGAGCGAACGACCGCAAGGCAGCGACCTACACGACATTAAAGTTTCAACTCACGCTCCCCGAGTGGGGAGCGACCGACATCCTCGAGGCGGTCAAGCCGCTACTCGCCGTTTCAACTCACGCTCCCCGAGTGGGGAGCGACCAAGCCACAATACCAATGCATCGTACTAATAGACGTTTCAACTCACGCTCCCCGAGTGGGGAGCGACTCGGGGAGGATATCATCAAAGCATGGGAAGAGACGTTTCAACTCACGCTCCCCGAGTGGGGAGCGACATCCACCCATAAAAATCACAGCTTTGACAAGAGTTTCAACTCACGCTCCCCGAATGGGGAGCGACGTTTGAGATGGTTGCCGTCGAGCTCCCCACAGGTTTCAACTCACGCTCCCCGAGTGGGGAGCGACTGGCGCAACAGGCGCAACAGGTGCTAAGGGCGACGTTTCAACTCACGCTCCCCGAGTGGGGAGCGACACCCCATTGGGCGAAGAAGCAGTAGACAGGGATGTTTCAACTCACGCTCCCCGAGTGGGGAGCGACCGGCGCGAGCGCGTATTCTTCATCGGGCTCCGAGTTTCAACTCACGCTCCCCGAGTGGGGAGCGACTTCCGGGGATGTACCGGACTGCACACTGGAGGCTGTTTCAACTCACGCTCCCCGAGTGGGGAGCGACTTGTATATCGACAAGGTAAAGCAGTCCACTCTACTGTTTCAACTCACGCTCCCCGAGTGGGGAGCGACCTCTGTAAGAAAAACTAAATGATAAAGCATATGGTTTCAACTCACGCTCCCCGAGTGGGGAGCGACACGAGGAGGTGCTCCATCGTGCCGCAAGACGCGGTTTCAACTCACGCTCCCCGAGTGGGGAGCGACCAGGCGTTCATGAAGAACAGAACACAGCCTAACAGTTTCAACTCACGCTCCCCGAGTGGGGAGCGACGGTATTTTCATTACCTCGTCGAGCGTCCCTTTCAGTTTCAACTCACGCTCCCCGAGTGGGGAGCGACTACCTTTTACCTTCTACGATTACGCCGTTTTCCAGTTTCAACTCACGCTCCCCGAGTGGGGAGCGACGACCGTAAGCACGTTAACCGCCATCGCAGAGCTTGTTTCAACTCACGCTCCCCGAGTGGGGAGCGACGTGCATCGCGTACTTTTTAGGCACAAGAGTAGATGTTTCAACTCACGCTCCCCGAGTGGGGAGCGACATTAAGTTCTCCGCGCTGCTGCCAGTAGCCAAACCGTTTCAACTCACGCTCCCCGAGTGGGGAGCGACCCCAGTAGCTTTCCACTTGCGCATCGGTTGTGGCGTTTCAACTCACGCTCCCCGAGTGGGGAGCGACAGGCAAGTGGATGCTTACAATGTATCCCTATGATAGTTTCAACTCACGCTCCCCGAGTGGGGAGCGACACCCTGCTCCGTGAGGACGAATCGCCCGACGAGGTTTCAACTCACGCTCCCCGAGTGGGGAGCGACTTGCTGACTGAGTAGCACCCCATCCGCAAGTAGACGGTTTCAACTCACGCTCCCCGAGTGGGGAGCGACGAGCGACCGGAGCCGTGCGGCATCATCCGCATTGTTTCAACTCACGCTCCCCGAGTGGGGAGCGACCAAAACTCTTTCAAGCCGTTTAGGGTGACGAGGGGTTTCAACTCACGCTCCCCGAGTGGGGAGCGACGCGATGAGGAGGCAGCACGGAAATACACAATCCTGTTTCAACTCACGCTCCCCGAGTGGGGAGCGACACTCCGCTTCCTTCTCCAATACCGGCGAGGTGAGTTTCAACTCACGCTCCCCGAGTGGGGAGCGACAGCCGCTTCTCAAGGTAGCCGGTCGCGCAGAGCAAGTTTCAACTCACGCTCCCCGAGTGGGGAGCGACCGCGGTAATAAGACCGATCGGACACCGCGTAAACGTTTCAACTCACGCTCCCCGAGTGGGGAGCGACCAGGGTGATGCGCATTGTGCCGTCCGAGTGCGTGTTTCAACTCACGCTCCCCGAGTGGGGAGCGACACTGAAGAGCCTTACAACGGGGTTATTGTCAGCGTTTCAACTCACGCTCCCCGAGTGGGGAGCGACGAGCAGTTCATATGATGCTTAACCTCGTAATAACGTTTCAACTCACGCTCCCCGAGTGGGGAGCGACATCTCTTTATCATAAGGGTATCGCTGGTTCCCTGTTTCAACTCACGCTCCCCGAGTGGGGAGCGACTCTACAAGCTTCGATTCCCCGCTCCACGAACCGAGTTTCAACTCACGCTCCCCGAGTGGGGAGCGACCTTCGGAATGGAAAAGATACCGCTCGCCCAAATCGTTTCAACTCACGCTCCCCGAGTGGGGAGCGACTTGATGGCAAGCGATACTCGTTAAGTACCGCGGTGTTTCAACTCACGCTCCCCGAGTGGGGAGCGACTTACTCCGCAAAGATACCTTTATTTATCGATACTTCAAAGGGCATTTCGCGAACCGCAATTCGAGAAAGCTTTTTGCACCGATAAATAGAGGCCTTTAGGCTTGTAACCGTTATTAGGTATACTCCGCGAACCTTTGGCTAATTTAGTGTACGCATCAGGTTCGCAAGTAGCGCTTCGTGCTCATTGGGCCACACCCTATTACACAAAGTACTTCCGTGCTTTTGGCTATGATTATGCACAAAGGTACATTTTACCCTCTATATTAGTTCGAAGAAATCATCCCAAACAGAGTTCCCTGCTCGCGGAATTCTCCTTGCCAAATTCAATATGTCAAAGAACGCTGCTCCCATAGTATGGCTTTTAGTAACGCTGTAGAAAGCACGCTTGCTTCGCTCGGCTACCGCCTATTCCTATAAAGAACGCTGCAAAGGTACAACATGCCACATGCCTCAAATGTATTAAACTGTATCAAAGTGTATCGAAACGTATTAAAGTGTATCCTAATGTATCGAAGTGTATTAAAACGTATCGTACCATATGTCTTTTTTGACGTTTTGGCCTTAAACGAGCAGCTCGCCTTCGATATCGAACGATTTATCCACTCCAAGGGTATCAATATGAGAATGATAGTTCTTTCCTAATTGATAGATGCGTATACTATCCACCGAAGCATCAATTACTGCATCTATATCCGCGCGCAACTGCAAAAGTTCGGCATAACTGAGGCTACACTCAAATACGGAGTTTTGCACACGTTGCCCTTTATTTTGACACAAACGTGCCACTTTGCGCAACCGTTTAGCTCCTGAGGCATCGGATGTTTGCACATCGTAAGTTATGAGTACGTACATAGTCAAGCGATTAAAAAGGGCGGATATCCATCCAAATCCCCACGAACAAAGCGCGCAAACAGCTGTGCCTGAACGTAGGGAAGCAAGCCCAGTTCCATTTTCTCCCGTGTAAAGGGATGTGTTATTACTTCTCGTTTGCGTTTTTGCCATAACCCGATAAGTGTCTTACGGACAGGCTCTTTGAGCATTACACTCTGTTCAGCCTGTTCAATAAAATCACTCGGAGCAATCTGACGGCGATTTACCAACGTAAGTACAAAGCGATCAACCACATAGGCTCGTAATTCCTCCATCAGATCAAGGGCAAGGCTATGCCGCCCCGGGCGATCGGCATGCAAAAAACCTACATAGGGATCCAAGCCCACTGCTTCCAAGGCACTACGCACTTCATGCGAAAGCAACGAATAGAAGAACGAAAGTAACGCATTGATAGGATCTGTTGGCGGATGCTTTACTCTTGAAACGAAAACAAAGCTGTCGTTTAACAAAAGCGTATGGAACAGGCCAAAATAGATTCGTGCCGAATCGCCCTCAATACCACGCACTTCGTCGCAACAACCCACTGCGGAGAGCTTTTTCGTTACGGCACTGAGCGAATCGATGGCATCCACAAAAGTGGAGCGGATTGGCTCCTGTTGCGGATAATCACGCAAAAAACGCTGCAAAACGGCTCGTTGATTGTGCACTTTGGCAGCTACGCAGCAAGCGGCAATTTCTTTGCTCTGTAGCGGGTTATCCGCCATTCGGTATTGCGCTCGGCGTAATAATACGTTGCCCTTTATAGGGCCATAAAAGCTTCCCACGAATTTACCGGAAGGAGTCATGTAGCTAATCTTTACGCCATATTGGGCGCAAAGCATAACCACTCCGCAGGAAGCGCCTGAATAGGTGAATGTTACGATGCCTTCAAGATTATGTATCGGGCAACGGAACCGCTCTTCGCCGTCCACCTCTACCACCACATTTTCCCCATCTTTGCGCAGATAACTTTCGGGAGTAAGCACATAAAGCGTATTGAGTAACTTTCTCACTTCAATCGAATAACTTATTCGTTAGTAGATAGTTCCGTACCGACTTTGTGCCCACAATAGTGGGCATACATTGATCCTTTAGGGAACAGGAGCGACAAGCCGGTTTTTTCACCGGTATAATAGGCTCAAAAGAGGTAAAGGCTTTGTGCATCTGCTTGGCTATGCACCGTGTTTCGTTTCGCAACCGTTCGTCAATTTGAACGGTGAGCCGGTGCCTTGTTTCGCCGTAAAAGAGATAACCTACGGGAACAGAGGTGTGCCACATCTCCTCAAGCGACATGGCCTGAGCAGCCAACTGCACCGCATCGCAATCATCTTGCTTCGGTTTCCCGTGCTTGTACTCAATGGGAACCGCCTTCATTAGCGTGCGGTAATGCGGATAGTAGAATGCGCCCTCCGTCCCCTCGGCAACGGCATGCAGCTCCACCACATCCGCCACGCCGTAGAGCCCCAGCAGCGTAGAACGAATGGGTAGTGCGTTGAGGCGGACAATTCCGTTGCGCGCTATGGGATAGCCTCGTTCGTCCGCGCGTTGATGCATAATAGATCCGGCCACGGTAAGGTGATTTTCAACCCAAATCTGCTCTACGTAAATCAGATACCACTGGCGGGGGCAGAAGAGAAAGTGCTGAATGCCGGAGAGCATCAACGCATCGTCGTTCTTATCGCACTTTGTCGCTTCCATACCACATTACAGGCGGATTTATACCCCTATGCCCATTCGCTCCCAAAAGGTATATACCTCTTGAGCAATAGGTATATACCTCTCGTTTGAAAGGTATATAACTTCCGAAGGAGACTTATATACCTTTTGCGGACGAGCTTTATTCCTAACAAACGAACCATCTGCTACGCCGACTTTAAGACGACGTACAGACGGCTCATATCCAAGCGTAAGTAAACTCTTTCCCCACATTGCCACGGATCGTTCGCGCCGAATAGTTCGGACGGATTGAACGCTCTCACCGGAAAGACGTTCTCTGTTTTTGCTTTATCGGAAGGTTACATTATGATGGGCTCTATATTTTCGTCTAAGCCTTCTTCGTTGATCGTTACCTCATAATCCTCAAAGGAACGGGCACAAGCAACATCCGCTTTGCGCACAACGGAGACCCGTTCAAAAAGCTCGTGTGCAGGCACATTCCCCAACTTACAGCTATGTTTGAAAATAATCAGCTTTTGCAGCGACATTAATCCGCGTGCGGCAGAATGATCCACATCAAACATTCCTTTGAGTGCCTTCCAGAAAAGCTTCAAATCCTCCTCGGTAAATCCGGTATCCTCCGCAAAATGAGGCGTAACGAACCCATACATTTTGTACAATCCGTAAGGCACGGTGGCTTTGCGCCCCATAGTGCGATTACCGCCTTTGTCATCAGCTTCTTCGTTGCTTTTAGCCTCTTTTTCGTCGGTAGCAGCCATACGGGTTACAGTATGTTCGTGCGGAAATATCGGATCAATGGAACGCCCGAAAGTGAATTGGATAGGACCGCGTACCTGACCGGCATTGTTTCCGGTAGATAAAACAGCCCCAAACGCTCTAATATCGTAGAATCTTTGGCACATCAGTGCGCGAGCCTTGTTCCGATCGGTGCTGTTCTTTGTTTTAGCATCCTGACCGGTAGCTTCCTTAACGGCATCGTTGATTGCATCGTTAAGGATAGCATTTTCTTTAACGAAGATATCCGCTTTTTGCGTCATCTGCACGTAATTGCGCACTTTGCGCTTGACGCATACGTCCGTTACCAGCCCCTGACCCGTTTCGGGGTCTACACGGGGAAGATTGCCTCCATCGGGATCTCCATTGGGATTGCCGTCCTTAACGTCAAAGAGAAGTACAAAGTCGTACCTGTCTCTTATACACATCTGACGCTGCCGACGACTCCTTACGTGTAGAT
>ERZ1031273.627-NODE-627-length-9946-cov-5.319786_pt1 | contig 9946 bp, 8 predicted proteins | sample MGYA00516575_ERZ1031273 | MGnify/ENA primary metagenome ERZ1031273 (study PRJEB33718, sample SAMN03159816) | human skin metagenome | collected 2014-02-25 | study: EMG produced TPA metagenomics assembly of the PRJNA266117 data set (Human skin bacterial metagenome and... | reverse complement strand
CGTAAGGAGTCGTCGGCAGCGTCAGATGTGTATAAGAGACAGGTATATAGGCAGGAGTTTTGGTCATGTTTGCCCCTTTACAAAATGATACTTTTTTACGTGCTCTTTTACGCCAAAAGGTTGATTACACACCAGTTTGGTTAATGCGACAAGCAGGAAGATACTTAGCTGAATACAATGCTACACGTAAGCAAGCAGGGTCATTTTTAGGTCTTGCCAAAAATCCTCAGTATGCGTGTGAGGTCACATTACAGCCGATTGATCGCTATCCATTAGATGCGGCTATTTTATTTTCTGATATTTTGATGATTCCAGACGCTATGGGGCTTGGTTTGGATTTTGTGGCAGGAGAAGGTCCTCAATTTGCCTCTCCAGTCCGTACGGAATCTGATGTGGCCAAATTAACAGTACCTGATATGAATGATTTGCGCTATGTGTTTGATGCTGTGACGCTTATTCGTAAAGAGTTAAATGGTCGTGTTCCATTAATTGGTTTTGCTGGTAGTCCGTGGACAATTAGTTGTTATATGGTGGAGGGGCAGGGTTCTAAAGAGTATCGCACTATTAAGACGATGATGTATGCTCAACCTGATTTGTTAAAACAAATTCTGTCTATAGCCGCACAATCTACGGTTTTATATTTAAATGAACAGATCAAAGCAGGTGCTCAAGCTGTCATGATTTTTGATAGTTGGGGGGGCGTATTAGCTGATGGCAAATATCAAGAGTTCTCGTTATATTACATCAAGCAAGTCGTTGATAGTCTTATTCGTTCTCATGAGGGTAATAAAATTCCAGCGATTGTTTTCACCAAGGGTGGCGGTTTATGGGTAGAAGAAATTGCTTCTATCGGGTGTGATGCTGTTGGTCTAGATTGGACCATGAATTTAGCTAAAGCTCGCCGTTTAACGGGAGATAAGGTTGCTTTCCAAGGCAATATTGACCCGATGGCTTTATTTGGTACAGAACAATCTATTCGTGCAGAGGCTCGTCGGGTGATAGATGATTTTGGCGTAGTTGGGGCTGGTGGTCATGTGTTTAATTTAGGACATGGTATTTCTCAATTTACTAATCCAGATCATGTGGCTTACTTGATTGATGAGGTGCATACCTATAGCCGTCAAATGCATTTATCAACATAGTTATCCACAATTTATTAATTAAGTAGTTAGGTGGTATATTTCAAGTTGTTTCGTATAAATTAATCATAATTATTTGATTTTTATTAAAATTCTTAAATGGCTTAGAATGATAATCGAAAATTGTGGTAATTAATTACGTCAATATATCACTTTAAAAAGATTTTTCTACAGAGTTATTCACAGTTTTTAGAGTGCTTTTTAAAAACGTTTACAGTACAGCATCATGGGGTATAGTACATGACTTCTTATTGGGTAAGAGTAGCATTAGATGTACCACTTGAGGCTGTATTTGATTATAGAGTACCTGAGGGTATGCCAGTTTGCCGTGGACAGCGTGTGATTGTTCCTTTTGGTGGGAAACAAGAGATTATTGGTGTTATCGTTAATGTACTAACTCAGACGGATATTCCCCCAGAAAAACAAAAAGATGTTATTAATGTTTTAGATGATTTACCACCGTTCAGTGAGCAGTGGCTACAATTCTGTGAGTTTGCGGCGCAGTACTATATGCGACCTATCGGTGAGGTGATTCTGCCAGTGTTGCCTCCACCGCTAAGAAAAATCACTGCTTACACAGGGAAGACAAAGACCAGTCCCGTTGAAAGATTAGATAAAAAGTTAGCTAATCAAGTACTTAAAGCTGAAAAAGAACAAAAAAAACGCTTAAAACAACAGCAGTCATCCACTCACGAAGCGATTGTAGAGGTATCTGTAAAGCCTTTGTTATCAATACCGTTAGTACTTAATACCGAACAGCAACAAGCTGTAAATGTCATTAGTCAGGCAAAAAAGTTTACGCCTATACTATTGCATGGGGTCACGGGTAGTGGAAAGACTGAAGTTTATTTACAGGCAATTGCTCACGTATTAGCCGAAGGTAAGCAAGCGATTTTTCTCGTGCCAGAGATTAATTTAACACCTCAATTTGAACGCTTATTGATTGAACGATTTGTGCCTCTTTATGGGGAAAGAGCAATTGCCATCATGCATAGCAGCTTATCAGATGGTGAGCGCTTGAGTTCTTGGTTACATATGCAAAGACAAGAAGTAAAGGTTATTTTAGGCACCAGAATGTCTATCTTTGCACCGCTAGAAAATCTTGGTCTTATCATCGTAGATGAAGAGCATGATGCCTCTTATAAGCAGCAAGATGGGCTGAGGTATTCTGCAAGAGATTTAGCTGTTTGGCGAGCTCATCAACTTAATATTCCTATTGTGTTGGGTTCAGCAACTCCCTCATTAGAGACGTGGCATCACACACTTTCTGGTAAATACCAGAAACTTAGTTTAACTCAGCGTGCGAAAGAGACTCCTTTACCCTGTATCAAGTTAGTTAATACCAAAAAAATGCGTTTAAATCAGGGATTGTCAGCTGATTTAATTAGCGCTATTGATGAGCGGTTACAACGGGGTGAGCAATCCATGATTTATTTAAATCGTCGTGGTTTTGCTCCTGTGCTACGTTGTTCGTCTTGTGGGTGGACTAGTGAGTGTATGCGCTGCTCTGTACATACTGTGCTACATCAAGTGCCAGGTCAAGTCCCTATCTTACAATGTCACCATTGTGGTTATAGTACGCAAGTACCTACGCATTGCCCAGAGTGTGGTAATGTGGATTTAAGCGCCTTGGGCTATGGCACGCAACGGCTAGAGGATACGCTTATGCGCTTATTTCCTGAGGCAAGGGTTAAGCGTATTGATGCGGATAGTACAAGACTAAAAGGTAGTGCACAAGAGTTATTTCAGCAAGTTCACTCGGGTGATGTAGATATTATTGTAGGCACCCAGATGTTATCTAAAGGGCATGATTTTAAGCGCTTAAGTTTGGTCGGTGTACTAAATGCCGATATGATGTTATTTAGTGGTGATTTTAGAGCACCTGAGCGACTCTTTGCTCAACTTATGCAGGTAGCAGGAAGGGCAGGAAGACATATTAGAGATTCAGACGTATTATTGCAAACAGAATATCCTGATCATCACTTATATCAAGCCTTGATAAGTCATGATTATGATTCATTTGCCAATCAAACCTTGATGGAACGCAAAATGGCACATCTACCTCCTTTTGCACATCAAGTATTAATTACGGCTCAGGCAAAAGACGTGGAGCAAGCATTAGCCTTTTTACAATCTATTATTCAATATGCGAAACAATATTTGGAAGAGAGGTTAAAAGGGGTAGAGATTTATGATCCTGTACCATTAAAAATTGTTCGAATTGCTCATATTGAGCGTGCCCAATTATTAATTGAATCGGTGTCTCGTCCAGCATTACATCGTTTTATGAATGTATGGTTGCATCATATATACCATGAATTGAGAACACATAAAGTGAAGTATTTTGTTGAGGTTGATCCATTAAGTATATGATAGAAAGTTTAGGTTTAAATCAATCGCAACAGGAAGCTGTTTTGTATTTGGATGGTCCTTGTTTAGTCTTGGCTGGTGCAGGCAGTGGTAAGACTCGTGTGATTACACAAAAAATTGCTTATTTAATTAATCAATGTGGGTATGATGCTCGTTCTCTAGTGGCACTGACATTTACGAATAAAGCCGCTAAAGAGATGGTCGAGCGAATTTCACATATTGTAGAAAAGAAAAATAGCAAAGGCTTAACCGTTTGTACATTCCACTCATTAGGGGTTAGATTTTTGCGTCAGGAAGCCAAACAGATTGGACTTAAAGATACATTCTCTATTCTTGATGCTCATGATGCAGGACAAATTATTCAGGAAATGTTGGCGACAACGGATAAGGGGCGTATTAAAACAGTACAACAACAAATTTCATTATGGAAAAATGACTTGTTAGAGCCTGATGATATCGTACCCACGACTCCAGATGAGAAGGATGCTCAACGAGTATATCGAAACTATAATGCTACGCTTAAAGCCTATCAAGCGGTAGATTTTGATGATTTAATCCGTTTGCCAGTCCTCTTGATGCGAGAAAATGAAGAGGTTAGGGATAGATGGCAAAAAAGAATTAAATACTTACTGGTTGATGAGTATCAGGATACCAATGTATGCCAATATGAATGGGTAAAACTACTCACGGGGTGGCATCAAAAATTCACGGCTGTTGGAGATGATGATCAGGCGATTTATGCTTGGCGAGGGGCAACGATAGAAAATTTGGCAAAACTGACGAAAGATTATTCAAATTTAAAGGTTATTAAGCTTGAACAAAATTATCGTTCAGTAGAGACTATCCTTAATGCGGCTAATAAAGTTATTTCTAATAATCCAAATCTTTTTCAAAAGACACTATGGTCAACGCTTGGTAAAGGTAGCAAAATACAAATCATTAGTATGGATAATGAAGAGGCAGAGGCAGAAACTATTGGGATGAGAATTTCAGCGGATCATTTCAATAAAAAGGCACAATGGAAAGATTTTGCGGTGTTATACCGTGGTAATCACCAAGCCAAAGTCATTGAACAAGCTTTTAGACAATTACATATCCCCTATAGTATTTCAGGGGGGCAAAGTTTTTTTGATAGGGCTGAAATCCGGGATATTTTGGCGTATATGCGCCTGATTGCTAACGATCAGGATGATCCAGCGTTTATTCGTGCAGTAACAACACCCAAAAGAGGTGTGGGACAAACAACATTACAGCAATTAGGCGAGTTTGCAGCGAGCAATCAGCTATCTTTATTTGAAGCTATTTTTGCTTTAGAAATTAATGAGGTTATTGCTGAACGCCAGCTCAAACCCTTAATGGTATTTGCTCAATTTATTCAGAGAATACAGGATCGTGCGCATAAACCAGTACATCAACAATCTCCTAATGAGTTGCTAGATGAGATGATGAGCTATATTCGTTATGAAGATTATCTTTATGATCACCATGATGAACGTGCTGCGTTGTCACGTTGGCAAAATGTACTGGACTTATTGGAGTGGTTAAAGCGTAAGGCACAAGAAGACGATATGCGTTTTATTGATTTAGTACAGCATATAGCGTTAATTACCATGCTAGAGAGGAATGAGCAAGAACAAGAGCAGGATGCGGTGACATTGACAACCTTACATGCATCTAAAGGCTTAGAATTTCCTTATGTTTATATGGTGGGTGTAGAGGAAGGACTCTTGCCTCATATGGGTAAAGAGGATGAATATGGCGATACGAATAAAGATAATGAAGAATTGTATGTCCAGCGAATTCAAGAAGAACGTCGGTTAATGTATGTGGGTATCACACGGGCACAATATGAATTAACATTAAGCTGGTGTAAAAAACGTCGGCGTGCTAGAGAAGAATTGATTAGAGAACCCTCTCGTTTTATTAGTGAAATGGGAATAGATAGTGGCTCGCAAACTATTCAAGACCCATTTAAAGATATGAGTCCCAAAGAGCGTCTTGCGCAACTTAAGCAGATGTTGACAGGTGGCTAGATGTGAATAAGGATTATGACTATTTGGTTTAAGAGAATTTGTAGTTGCATCAGATTTGATTTATATCGTTATACGAAGTGCTTTATTGATAAATGAGTATCAAGTATCAGAGGATCATATTAAGCCGTTCTAAGTATCAGTCCTTTGGATCAACCACTTGCATCCCTAGCCTGATCCAATCCCAAGCTAAACTGTGTTGCTCTCCTATGGCGTCAAATATCGCATCTTCACTCATAATGCTATATTCACCTTCGGTAGCTAATGAAACATTTACGTCTTGCTTCTCGATTTGTTCGTAATAGTGTAGATAGTCACGCTCATAAAAATCTTTTATCGTTTGCATAATTTGCATACTGTGTCGCCACTCTTCTTGTGCTGCCTCAAGTTTTGGTTGAAGAGCTAGCCATTGACGATACAGTTGTTGAATTTCATTGATTTTTTCTTGCATATGTTTCTCCTAAACATATCGTTATTGTAGAGTAAAATACAATTCTCACCAAGCCCCTTTGTTTAGGATATATTATGAACACGACTTTATTATTTGATGCCCCACCACCGGTCTTACTTCCTATAAAAGGCAGTGATCAATTATTCCCCGTAAACCGTGCTTTTTGCATTGGGCGTAGTTATGCAGCTCATGCGGCAGAAATGGGGTCAAGTGTGGATAAAACTAAACAAGATCCTTTTTTCTTTCTTAAAGCGGCAAGCCATATTATTGGATCAGGTAAGACAATTCAGTTTCCTACTGAAACGGCTAACTTACACCATGAAGTAGAGTTAGTAGTATGCTTTGATAAACCAGCTTTTCGAGTAACACCAGAGCAAGCCCTTGCTAGTGTGTATGGTTATGCGGTGGGTCTGGACTTAACACGTAGAGATTTGCAAGCTAAGGCAAAAGAAAAAGGTTTGCCTTGGGATTATGCAAAAAACTTTGAAGAAGCTGGTGTGGTTGGGCTAATTACGCCAAAAACACAAGTGCCTGCGATTGAGCAATCTCGTATTAGTCTGGAAATCAATGGTCAAGTGCGTCAAGATGGTAATACCAACGATTTGATTTGGAGTTTGGCAGAGTTAATTAGTTATATCTCTAAGTTTTACCATATCCAAGCCGGTGATTTATTGTTCACTGGTACGCCAGAAGGTGTAGGTGCTATCCAGCCGGGTGATAGCTTAGTGGGTAAAATTGATGGGCTGGAGAATTTAACGCTTCAATTTGAACGTTAAGCGAGATTATCCATTTACGATTTAACTTTTTGTGAAAGAGGGCTTCTTAGTTAGCCCTCCTCAAACGCAGTGACTTTTTCTTGTTTTGACGTTGACGTGTAGCTTTTTAAGTATCAACTCATTGATCAAGTATGTGCTTACAATCATACAGTCTGCACGTCAAAATACTACTTATAGAGAGCCTGAAAGTAACCTCTCTATTGTGGTAATAAATAAACGTGGTAACAAATAAACCGTTTATTCAAAACCTGCTTTTTTAAGATCCGCAAAACCACCAATATTATGTACTTGTGTATAACCTAGGCTTTCAAGAGTCTCTTTGGCACGTTGCGAACGATTTCCTGTTCGGCAGTATAGATAAATAGGGGCGTTTTTATTGGTTGTGATGGTATGGATTTTATTGGCAATATCATCTACTGGAATATGGATGGCTTTATTTAAATGACCTTCCTCAAATTCTGCTTGTGTACGAACATCAATGAGATAATTTGTTTTGATAGCCTCTTTAGTTTCTACTGATGGTGCTTCTACTTGGGCATTTACCACAGGTGTTGTGAGGAATAGTCCTGACACAATAAGACTGGCGATAACTAAATGTTTCATAATAGCCTCCTCCCAAAGAGTATGTGAATAGAATAAACATATTGTAGAAAAAATGTCATCATCATGGCGAAAATAGATTGTTGTTAGTAATTATTTTTCTCTGGAAAATAATCATCCTATACGTTATACAATATGCCTATATGCTTTTATATGAATGAAGGAAATGGATATGTCAATGTTAAATCCCTATGCTAAGCCTAGCTATGTACAACGTTTAAAAATAGCTTTGCATTATGTGCTACCACAATTAGCTATTACTCAATTAGCAGGGTGGTTTGCAAATAAACAATGGGGATCATTGACACATACGGCGATTAAGTTATTTGTCCAAAATTATAAAGTCGACTTATCCGAAGCGGTTAAGCAGCAGCCTAGTGATTATGCGAGTTTTAATGAGTTTTTTATTCGTCCACTCAAGGAAGGGGCGCGTCCAATAGTGCAGGATCCACAAGACTTGTGTTTGCCTGCTGATGGTCGAGTAAGTGAGGTTGGTGAGATTGTGAATCATCAATTAATTCAAGCAAAAGGACATTTTTTTACCTTAGAAAGCTTATTGGCGGATGATAAGGAATTGGCGCAGTCATTTGAAGATGGAGAGTTTTTAACTATTTATTTGTCTCCTCGAGATTATCACCGTGTACATATGCCTTGTGACGGAACATTACGCAAAATGATTTATGTACCGGGAGAGTTATTTTCAGTCAATCCTTTTTTAGCCGAACACGTCCCGAATCTATTTGCTCGTAACGAACGCGTTATTTGTGTATTTGATACGGCTTTTGGCCCTATGGTTCAAATTCTTGTAGGAGCAACAGTAACGGCAAGTATGAGTACAATATGGGCTGGTATTATTAATCCACCACGAACTCAAGATGTTAGAGTATGGGACTACCCTTCAAGTGGAGACGGTGTTGTTGCCTTGAAAAAAGGACAAGAAATGGGAGCCTTCCAATTGGGCTCTACCGTGATTAATCTATTCCCTAAAAATACTATTGATTTAAATCTTAATTTGCGTGCAGGCGTCCCCACAAAAATGGGTGAAAGATTAGGTACCTTAAAGTCTTAATTTTGTGTAAATGCTAAAATTAAGCATCAGTCGAAATCCCTTCGATTGACTTGCTTATAGATATTTATATATGAAATCTCCAGAATTACTATTACCAGCAGGTGGCTTGGATCGTATGCGAGCCGCCTTTGATTTTGGCGCGGATGCTGTTTATGCAGGTCAGCCCCGTTATTCTTTGCGTGCAAGAAATAATGAATTCGTTCGCTTTGACAAAATGAAACAAGCGATTGATGAAGCACATGCACGAGGAAAAAAATTCTTTGTGGCGAGTAATATTCTCCCGCACAATTCTAAGCTCAAAACCTATCTTGATGATTTAGTGCCTATTATGGAAATGAAGCCTGATGCACTTATCATGGCAGATCCAGGCTTAATTATGAAGACGAAAGAGCGTTGGCCAGAGGCGGTAATTCATTTGTCGGTACAAGCCAATACGACCAACTATTGGGGGGTTCAATTTTGGCAAAAAATGGGCGTTGAGAGAATTATTCTATCGCGCGAATTATCTCTTGATGAAGTTGAAGAAATTCGTCAAGAATGTCCTGATATGGAGCTCGAGGTCTTTGTTCATGGGGCATTATGTATTGCCTATTCTGGACGTTGTTTATTATCAGGTTATTTTAATCAACGAGATCCTAACCAAGGAACATGTACTAATTCCTGTCGCTGGGATTACAAAGTTCACCCAAGCCAAGAGAGTGACGCTGGTGATGCACAACTATTAGGTGGATTTGATTTTAATAAAATGCAAGAAGAAGCAAACGCTAGCTTTGCTGCTTGTGGTGGTGCAGAGCGTCATCCTTTAGCGGATCAAGTTTATCTATTAGAGGAAGGCAATCGCCCAGGTCAGTATATGCCGATTATGGAAGATGAGCATGGTACTTATATCATGAACTCAAAAGACTTACGTGCTATTGAACAAGTAGAGCGATTAGTCAAAATTGGTGTAGATTCACTCAAGGTTGAAGGGCGTACTAAATCCATTTATTATGTTGCACGTGTTGCACAAGCTTATCGTAAAGCGATTGATGATGCCGTAGCAGGGCGTTCGTTTAACCCTGAATTATTGGCTGATCTTGATGGCTTAGCAAATCGTGGCTATACACCAGGCTTTTTAGAGCGTCATCAAACCCAAGAATATCAAAACTACTTACACGGTTACTCGATCTCTAAGCAAAGTCAGTTTGCAGGTATTGTGACTGATGTTGATGCAGACGGATGGGCGACAGTAGAGGTCAAAAACCGTTTTGCTGTTGGCGATACATTAGAGGTTATTCATCCCCAAGGCAATGAGCTTATTAGAGTTGAGCAGATTATCAAGGATGATTTACCCATAGATGTTGCACCGGGTAATGGTATTCAAGTGCGTATCCCTCATATGCAAGGTAAGGAAAAAGCAATATTGGCGCGTATCCTTGATGATCAGGCTAAAGCGAAAGTCGAAGAGCTGATTGCGGGTAAATAATTGAGAGTTTAAGGTCTCCCACGGTTTAATTTCAATCAATATATCC
>ERZ1031273.625-NODE-625-length-9970-cov-7.071104_pt1 | contig 9970 bp, 9 predicted proteins | sample MGYA00516575_ERZ1031273 | MGnify/ENA primary metagenome ERZ1031273 (study PRJEB33718, sample SAMN03159816) | human skin metagenome | collected 2014-02-25 | study: EMG produced TPA metagenomics assembly of the PRJNA266117 data set (Human skin bacterial metagenome and... | reverse complement strand
AGGGGCTCAAGCTTTGCGACGGAGCTTCGCACCCCATACGCCTCGTGCAGAAGCATCTGCGCCTGCTCCCAGGGGCGGTGGTCGTAGGCCGACGTGTCCAGCACAACCGCCACGAGACGGCGGCCCTCGTGGTTCACGGCGCCGACGAACGTGTGGTTCGCATCGTCGGTGTAGCCGGTCTTGCCGCCGATGCCGTCCGGGTCGTTGAGGTAGAGCTGGTTGTCGTTCCACAGCTCGAACGGCGGCAGGTCGTCGAAGCCGGGGAAGGTGGTGTGCTCCGTGTCCACGATGCGGGTGAAGGTGGGATCGGCGAACGCCGCGGTGTAGGCCAGGCCCATGTCCCAGGCGGAGGTGGACATGCCGGCGCCGTCCAGGCCGGAATACGACGTCGCGCGGGTGTCCGACATGCCGAGCTTCTTGGCCAGCGCATTGACCTTGCCCAGCGCCAGCTCGTCGCCGCCGAGGGCCTGGGCGAGCGCGTGTGCGCAGTCGTTGCCCGAGGACAGCAGCAGGCCGGTGAGCAGGTCTTCGACGGTGTAGTCGCCGCCCTCGCCGATGCCGGCGGCGGAGCCTTCCTGGCCGGCGGATTCCGCGGAGACCGGGACCTTCTGGTCCAGCGGCAGCTCGTCGATCACGGTCAGCGCGAGCAGCACCTTGATGATGGAGGCGGGCCGGTAGCGCCCGTGCGGGTCTTTCATCGCCACCACGTCGCCGGAATCTAGGTCGGCCACCAGCCAGGAGGAGGCGACCACGCCGTCGGGGACCTGGTAGCCGTCGGCTGCGGTTATGCCGCAGGGGCCGTCGAAAAGCACGGGCAGCGGGGAAGGGGAGGACGCGGCGCGCTCGGAGGTGGACACCGGCTCCGGCGGCCACGTGGCCTGCGGGCAGTTGTCGGTGTCGGGGGCGCGGCCGCGGCTGGGCGGGATCCAGTTGCCGCCCTCGTCGTAGTAGCCGACGGTCGGGCCGGCCGAGGAGGTGGCTTCGGTCGGGGTTTCGGCGTCTTGGGCGTGAGCTGCCGTCGCAAAGCAAAAGCTCAATGCTGTGGCAGCTGCGAGCGCACGCTTCATCTAGGAATCCTTCTGGTCGTAGCGGGCCGCGAGCCGCTCGATGAGCTCGTCGGTGAGGGCCTCGTCTGAGAGAATGATATCCAGCATGTCGGCGTGCATCGCCTCCGTCTCGGCCGGGTCCGGCTCCTCCGCGGCCTCGTCCTCGTAGGAATCGCCGGCCAAATCCACGCCGATGCTGTCGAAGAGGCTCTCGTCCTCTGCAGCTTCGTTGGCGCCCACGGCCTCCGCCAGCACCTCAGCGTCGATGGCGGGGAACTGGGTAGTGAACTCGGTGAGGAAATCGTCCGCGTCGCTGACCGCCTCCGCCGGGCGCTTGCCCTTGCGGATCTCCGCCTCGATGCGCCGCTGCAGCGCCTTCTCCATCTGCCGGTGGCGCCAAGAGCGCACACGGGTGGGCTCAAGCTCGCGGGCCACCGCGCGCGACTTGTTCTCCGCCTTCTTGGCCAGGTGCGCGACTTGCGTGGCCGTCATGTTCACCGTGGCGTTCACGGGCGCGAACTCGGAGTCGGTGGAAACGCGCCAGTTGCCCCAGTAGCCGGCGAGGAACAACGCGAAGCTGACCACGGGGCCGATGACCATGCCGAGCGCGAGGAAGCCGGTGGCGTTGCTCACCAACATGATCACTGCGCACGCCACCGCTGGGATGACGGTGGGTTGGTTGCCGCCGAACACGCTGGGTTCGCGGCCCGTGACTACGTCGCGGATCATGCCGCCGCCGGTGGCGGTGAACACGCCCATCATGATCGTGGGCAAAACCGGCAGGCCGTACTGGATGGCCTTGGAGGCGCCGGTGGCCGCCCACAGGGAGGACACCAGCGCGTCGCCGTGGGACTGCAAAAGCTCCCACGCTTTGCCCTTGAAGTAGGTGAACCGGGCGATCAGCGCGCCGGTGAACGCCAGGATGAGGTACTCCGGCTGGCTCATCGCAGCGACGGTGCCCTGGTTGATCAGCACGTCGCGCAACATGCCGCCGCCGAGGGCGGAGAGCATGGCGATGAAAAAGAAGCCCACGATGTCGTAGCCGAGCTGGCGGGCCAGGGTGCCGCCGATGATGCCCATCAGTAGCACGCCGGAGACGTCCATCCAGTGATAGATGGAGCTGATGAGGGGGTCGACCTGGTCCACTGCCATAGCTGGAAATTGTAAAGGTGGCACGTTTCGCCGGCATGTCGGGATGCCCAGGGGCAACGGCGAAGCGGTTTAGAACTTGGAGAAACGCTTGATCAGCTGGTTTTCCATTTCGGTCCACGCCTCCGCCTTGTCGGTGAACGGCGCGGACGGCACGTAGCCCGCGGCGCGGGTGGAGCCGAGCATGTACGCCAGGTAGTCCTGCATGCGCGGGTTGGCCAAAAGCAGGGAGTTCAGCGAGTCGTCCTGCGCCCAGTCCGCGGCATCCGCGAGCAGCTCGTAAGCCTTGGACATCTGTGCGGTGTCCACCGCGTCGGTGCCCTTGTTGATGTCGGCTGCGATGCCGTTGAAGGAGTAGGAGTTGTCCGGGTGGACCTCCACCTTCAGCTCGCCGGCGTTGGCGGTGTCGATGAGGTCCTGCCAGGTGGACACGCCAGCCAGGTCGTGGTCGTCGTTTTCCAGGATCCAGCGGCCCAGGTGCTTGGTGGACGGGAAGGTGATGATCTCGCCGTACTTGCCCAAGAACACCGGGGCGCCGCGCAGGTAGGTGCGCAGCGTGTACACGCTCTGGCCCTGGATGGAGATCTTCACCGGGTCGATGCCGGCGCGGCCCCACGCGGAGGAGTCGTACGGGTCTTCCGCGGCAGCGCGGGCCTCCTCGTCCGCGCGCGCCTGCTCGGCGGCAGCGGCGCGGGCTTCGGTGGCGGCGGCAATAGCGGTGCCGGCGGCTGCGACGCGCTGGGCATCGAGCTCCTGCGTATCGACGACACGGACAGACTCATCCAACGACTTGACCACATTCTCCCAGTTCGCCAGCACAACACGGCCGACGCCGGACCACTCGGACAGGCCGTTTTCGCCTGCGTAGTGGTCGGAGCCGCGGCTGACGTTGCCCAGGATGGAGTGGGAGGCGAAGAAAATCTGCGCCTGCTCCGCGGAGGCGACGTCCGCCAGGGAGCGGGAGATCTGGAACACGCGCGACAGGCGCGAGACGTTTTCGTGGCTCGGGCGGCCGGCCAGGAACTCGGGTGCGCCGATGATGTCGAAGTACTGCTTGTCGTTGGGCACCACGCGGTCGTCGCCCTGGGCCTGGAACTCCTGCCACTTTGGGTGGTCCGCCAGGTCGTGGGCGTTGGTCGTTTCCAGGTAGGCCAGGAGCTCCTCGGGGGAGTGGAAGGCCAGCACGGCTTGGTCGTCGCCGAGGAAGGCCTGCCACTCGCTGCCCTTTTCTTTCCAGGTCGGTGCCCACAGGGTGTAAAAGTCGCCCTCGGTGAGGGAGATCTTGACGGGGAGAATCGCGCGCGTAGTCATGCGGGAAACTTTAGCCGGTCGGCCTCCAGAATCCGCGGAAGGTCATGCCCAGATTTTCTGTGCGCACCGGGTTCAGCTGCACGGGGCTGCCCGCCTCGATCATCATCCCGTCTCCCGCGTACATGGCGGCGTGGCCGGACCACAGCACCAGATCCCCCGGCTGCAGCTCCTCGTACGAGACCTGCCGGCCCACGGTTTGGTCCGCGGCGACGCGCGGGATGTCCAGCCCCGCCTGCTTGTACGCCCAGGAGGTCAGGCCGGAGCAGTCGAACCCGCCGGGTGCGGCCCCGCCCCACACGTACGGTGTACCGAGCTGACTTTTCGCGGCTTCGACGGCGGCCGCGCCGACAGCGGATCCCTGTTGCTGCGCCGGATCAGGCTCCGGCGGCGGGGCAGCCGCTGCAGCAGGCTCCGGCGGAGGTGGTGGGGCGACGGCGGAGGCTGGCTTCACCTCCGGCGGCGCGGGCTGTGCAGCCGCCTTGGCCGGAGGCGCAACCAGGGAGGCCAGACGCTGCAGCTCCCCTCGCGCCTTCTCGGTTACAGGGCCGGGGCCGGGCATGATTCGGTTTTGAGCCGCAGCGGTCGCGGAGGAGAGCGTTTCCGCAACTTGCCGCAGGTCCTTCTCCAATGCGTTGAGCACCCGCATTGCGTCCCTGATGGCGTCGGCGATGAGCCCGGCCACGTACGCGGCGGCGCCGAGCAGGCTCGCCGGTGAGATCGCAATGGCGGGCATCGCAGCGGCTTTGCGGATGAGCTCCGCGCCGATGGTGGCTAACTCGAAGGCCGCGGTGCCGATTAGCACGCCTCCGCGCACGACGCCGTCGCTGATCGTTGCGCGGTAGTCCGCCAGGTCTGCCGCAGCACCCGTCCGGGAAGCGCCGGAGGCGTTCGCCACCGCAGCCAGCGGGTCGAAGTCCGTGAAATCCGGCATACGAAACCCCGGCAGCGTCGGCATGTCGAAGGGCAGCAGTTTCGCCAGCATGCTGGCTGTGCCGTGCACATCCAGGCCAGCAGTGGACAAGGGGCCAGCGAAATCGAGTTTCAGAGAGCTCATAGCGTGGCCCCCAGCTTCTGGCAGGTGCAGGCGTCAACGGCCGCGGCGGCGTCGACCGCCAGGTCCATCGCCTCGGCGATGCGGTGGGCCTCGGCGCGCAGTGCCTCTGCATCAGTGTTGGCTTTGGCGATGGACTCGCTCACCGCGGCACTGAATTCGCCGAGGGGCCAGGTGGCGGGCACAGAAACGTCGTGAAGCAATTGCAAACGTGCTGCGTCGTCGCGCAGCGACTCGGTCATGGCGGATACGGCAGCGGAATCAATGTGGAAAACAGTCATGGCCATTTGACGCTGAAAACACTGCCCCGGTTCCCTCGAGGGGAAAAATATTTCCGCGCCCCGCGGAGTGAACTAGCATGAGCCGCATGGATATCACGGTTGTCAACCACCCACTCGCCGCGTCCCGCCTGACCATCATGCGCGACAAGCGCTCCAACAACGCGGCGTTCCGCGCGGCGCTGGCGGACCTGGGTGCGATGCTCATCTACGAAGCGGCGCGCGGCCTCAAGGTGGAGGAGTTCGACACCGAAACCCCCGTCGCCACCGCCCGCGGCGCGCGCCTTGCCACCCCGCCGATCATCGTGCCGATCATCCGCGCGGGCCTGGGCATGATCGACCCGGCGCTGTCGATGATCCCGGACGCGCAGGTGGGCTTCATCGGGCTTGCGCGCGACGAAACTACCCACGAGCCGGTGCCCTACCTGGAGGCCCTGCCGCAGGACCTGTCGGGCCAGCCCGTGTTCCTGGTGGATCCGATGCTGGCCACCGGCGGCTCGTTGCTGCACGCCATCGACCTGCTGGTTGAGCGCGGCGCGGACGACATCACGTGCATCTGCATGGTTTCTGCGCAGCCGGGCCTAGACAGGCTGGAGGCCCACGGCGGACCGGTGCGCCTGGTCACCGCCACCATCGACCCGTCGCTCAACGAGGACGCCTACATCGTCCCTGGTCTGGGCGACGCGGGCGATCGTCTCTACGGCCCGCGCAACATCGAGCTTTAAGCTTGTCGACGTTCCTCCGGTAGCGCCGCCGTCAATCCCGCGCTACATTGCGTGGCGTAACTGGTTGACCGCTTTGGGGAGCGCCGACGTAAACGGGGGAAAGACCATGGGGGAAGTACTGCCGCAATCGCACTGGGCGAGCTACGCACTCGGGCTGGGGGAGCGCGTGCGCGCCATCCGGCTCATGCGGGGGCTGAGCCAAACGCGCCTGGCGGAGCTGGCGGGCGTGTCGCGCTCGCTGATCTCGAATCTGGAGCGCAACGACTACAACTCCAAGGTGGCCGACCCCACCTTGAGCACGTGCTACCGGCTCGCCTCCGCGCTGCAGGTGCCGCCGGCGGCGCTGCTGCCCGGCGCGGCGGAAAACGTCGAGGGCTGTTTCCTGATGTCTGAGGCATCTGGGATGGATGCCCCGGCGCCGATCAGGTTCCAGTGGCCGCGCAGCGCGCAGGACACCGCCCGGTTCCACGACACGTACCTGCGCCGCGGCGCGCCGCAGGGCACGCCGGCGTTCTAGCGGCCCGTGGCGGCTTCGACGTCCGCTTCGTTTACGCCTTCGTCGGCCATCTCCGCGCGGGCCTCCTGGGAGTAGTCGGTCTCATGTGAGCCACCGTAACAACACCTTCCGCACCGCTTTGTCTACTTTGCGGCAGGTGCGCGTACACTCTTGTCAGCAAAACCCGATAACCGAAGATGACAAAAAAGGGGAGCGCACGTGGATAACGCCGGTATCGCCGCTGCGGTGGATCGCTGGTTCAGCGAAAACCAGGAACGCGTGATCGGCTGGCGCCGCCACATCCACTCCCACCCGGAGCTGTCCAACGAGGAGGTCTCCACCACCGATTTTCTGGCGGAGACGCTGGAGAGCTACGGCTTGCACCCGGTGCGTTTCCCGGGCACCGGCCTGTACGTGGACTTAGGCCCCGCGGAGGGCAAGCGCCTGGCGTTTCGGGCGGACATCGACGCGCTTCGCGTGCCTGAACAGACGGGGTTGAGCTTCGCGTCCTCAAACCCGGGCGTGTCCCACTCCTGCGGCCACGACATCCACACCTCCGTCGCCCTGGCACTCGCCTGCGCGCTGTCCACGGTGGAGCTGGAGCACCCGGTGCGCATCATCTTCCAGCCCGCCGAGGAAGTCATGGGCGGCGGCGCCCTGGACGTCATTAAGTGGGGCGCGCTCGAGGGCGTCGGGGCCATCTACGCCGTGCACGCCGAGCCGCACATCAAGGTCGGCGAGATCGGTGTGCGCACCGGTGCGATCACCTCGGCGTCCGACGTAATCCGCATCGAGGTCCACGGCCCCGGCGGGCACACTTCGCGCCCGCAACTGACCGCGGACGTGGTCTACGCCATGGGTGCGCTGATCACCCAGCTGCCGGGGCTGTTGTCACGCCGGGTGGACCCGCGCACGGGAACGGTGCTGGTGTTCGGGCATGCGGAGGCGGGCGACGCCGCCAACGCGATTCCGAAGCGGGGCCTTATCGAGGGCACGCTGCGCACCGCAGACATCACCACCTGGCGTCAGAATGAGGACCTGCTCACGGACCTCATCGACCTCGTCGTCGCGCCCACGGGCTGCACCTACCACTTGGACTACATCCGCGGGGTGCCGCCGGTGCTGAACGACGACGCCGCGACGGCGCTGGCCATCGAAGCTGCCCGCGCGGTGGACCCGCAGTCGGTGGTGTCCGCCCCGCAATCCAGCGGCGGCGAGGATTTCTCCTGGTACCTCGAGCACGTGCCTGGTGCAATGATGCGCCTTGGCGCCTGGAGTGGGGAAGGTGATTACCAGGATCTGCACCAGGGCAATTTGAACGTGGACGAGCGCGCGCTCGGCGTCGGCGTTCGCCTGTTCGGCTCCATCGTGGAGGAGTACTTCCGCCCGGGCGAAGAATAGAAGTTCTCTGGGTAGAATGGCTCCCAGTTTGGTTCCCTGTCACCCGACCCATGAGGAGTGCTGTTTTGTCCAAGAAGATCGTCATCATCGGTGGAGGCCCGGGCGGCTACGAGGCTGCGCTGATGGCGTCCAAGTACGGTGCGGACATCACCATCGTCGAGGACAGCGGCGCGGGCGGCTCAGCGATCCGGAAGGACGTCGTGCCGTCGAAAAGCTTTATTGCGGGCGCGAACATTAAAAACGACCTGCGCCGCGCGGACGACATGGGACTGAGCCACGCACTCGGGGATTCGAAACTGTCGCTCCTGGCGCTCAATGAGCGCGTGAAGTCGCTCGCCGGCAAGCAGTCGGACGACATTCGCGCGCAGCTTGAGCAGGGCGGCGTGCGCTTCATCGAGGGCCGTGCCCGCTTTGCGGACGAGCAGAAGGGCCACACCACCCACAACATCGAGGTCGAGGCCGCGGACGGGTCGACGGAGACCATCACCTGCAACATGGTGCTCGTGTGCGTCGGCGCGAGCCCGCGCGTGCTCAAGGGCGCGGAGCCGGACGGCGAGCGCATCCTCAACTGGCGCCAGATGTACGACCTGAAGGACCTGCCCACCCACCTGATCGTGGTTGGCTCCGGCGTCACCGGCGCGGAGTTCGTCTCCGCGTTCGCCGAGCTCGGCGTGAAGGTGACCATGGTGGCCTCGCGCGACCGCATTCTGCCTCACGACGACGCCGACGCCGCCGATGTGCTCGAGGACGTGCTGGCGGACCGCGGCGTGCAGCTGGAAAAGGACGCCCGCGTGGAGCGCGTGGAAAACACCGGCGACGGCGTGGTCGTGCACACCACCGACGGCCGCGCCATCGAGGGCTCGCACGTGATGATGTCCATCGGCTCTATCCCGAACACCGCCGAGCTCAACCTGGAGGCCGCTGGCGTGGAAGTCACCCCGTCCGGCCACATCCACGTCGACCGCGTCTCCCGCACCAACGTTGCCGGCATCTACGCCGCCGGCGACTGCACGGACCTGATGCCGCTGGCGTCCGTGGCCGCGCAGCAGGGCCGCATCGCCGTGGACCACGCGCTCGGTGAAGGTGTCACCCCGATCCGCCTGAAGACCGTGGGCAACGCCGTGTTCACCCGCCCGGAGATCGCCGCAGTCGGCGTGACGGAGCAGCAGATCCGCGACGGCGAGGTCGACGCCGACATCTACAAGCTGCCGCTGGCGACCAACCCGCGCGCGAAGATGCGCTCGCTGCAGTACGGCTTTGTCAAGATCTTCGCCCGCAAGGGCTCCGGCCAGGTGCTCGGCGGCGTGATCGTCGCGCCGACCGCCTCCGAGCTGATCCTGTCGCTGACCATCGCCGTGGCCAACAACCTCACCGTGCGCCAGCTCGCCGGCTCCATGGCGGTCTACCCGTCGCTGTCCGGCTCCATCACCGAGGCCGCGCGCCGCCTGGTCACCAAGACCGATCTGGACTAGATGACTTGGCTTTGTGATCCCTTCCGGAACTAGAAATTGTCTCCGGAGGGTTAGAGTTGCGTGTCATAATGTTGGCATGAAGCTGTCTAAAACCTTATTCATTGCTGGTTTGAGTGCCATCTTGGTAGCCGGGTCAATAAGTGACCTTGCAGCCGCTGAGCAAGCTGAACCGGGTTGGGGATTCGTCGATATTTCCGATGATTCCACGGAGGGCCGTGGCATTGATGCCGGGGATCCCGGCGAATCCATCACTTTTGTGAACCCAACCGAATTTGAATTGTTTTGTTACGTATTCGGTGGGCCGTCGCATTTAGTCAAACCTGCTTATGACGTTTGGCTCCAAAACGGTTCAACTCGTGAAGATGCAGAGGCAGAGGTCGATCGCGTCAGATCACGGCTTCGTCGCGCTGTGGCAGATCAGGTCGGGGGGATGACAAATGGCTCGCAAGACTACATCGCACCCGGCGAAGAAATCGAATTCGATCTGAGTTTCGGTATGAAGCCAGGTTGGGGGGTCATGCTGAACTGTAGCCCCACGAAAGGCGCCATAGGGACGGTGTTGGTTGGATATGGCGAAGTTCAAAAAGACTATTCCCTTAAATCAACCGTTCCCAATGTAGACCGAAAGTTTCCAACCCCACCCACAACCCCTGTGGAAACGACCACGGTGACGGCACCGGTCAAGACGACCACGGTGACCGCACCGGTCAAGACGACTACGGTGACCGCGCCTGCTGAGACGACCACGGTGACCGCACCGGTCAAGACGACTACGGTGACCGCCCCGGCTGAAACGACTACGGTGACGGCTCCGGCCGAGACCGTTCAGGAAACTGTCACCACGACAGCAACCCTAACGGCGTCGGGCGGAGATGGATCTTCAAGTGGGTCCGCGATTGGGTGGATTATCGGCTTGTTGTTGGCGTTCGGTCTGGGTGGGGCAGCGGGCTTTGCAGCCCAAAATCTCCCAAATCTGCCTTTCTAACTCTGGACTAGTACTCCGGGAACGCCCGCTGCGGACACTCCGTCCGCGGGCAGGTG
>ERZ1031273.624-NODE-624-length-9971-cov-3.810912_pt1 | contig 9971 bp, 7 predicted proteins | sample MGYA00516575_ERZ1031273 | MGnify/ENA primary metagenome ERZ1031273 (study PRJEB33718, sample SAMN03159816) | human skin metagenome | collected 2014-02-25 | study: EMG produced TPA metagenomics assembly of the PRJNA266117 data set (Human skin bacterial metagenome and... | reverse complement strand
ATCTACACGTAAGGAGTCGTCGGCAGCGTCAGATGTGTATAAGAGACAGGCGCTGGCTCTGAGGCAGCCCCGCAAGCAGCGGCGTCAGCTCATCATGCGTGCTGACCACCCGCAGCAGACCATCAATCGTTTCAGCGGATGCGCGATTGTCGCGCGACAGCCCCGACCCATCTGCGCCAACAAACCCGGTCACATCGACCCCGAGCCACAGCAATGCCCGGCGTTGCGCCTGATTAATGGCGTCAAAATCGGTGCCGGTGTCGAGCTTGATCGCCACCTCGCGGGCGAGCACCTCGGCGATAACGTTGTCGCTTTCAAGCAGCATCACGTCGACCAGCTCGGCGACGGTGGGAGACTCAACGGTCGCGATCGGCCGGGCTCCCGGCGCTGGTTTGAGCGCGGGATCGAACGACGCGCCAGTCTGTGCTGCAAACACAGCGGCAGCATCGGATGCGGGATCTTCGCTACGCGGTGACTCTTGCGCCGCCGGGTCGGCCCGTCCCCCGTCAACCATCAGCGCCGAGATCGGCGACATATATCCGAGCGTGCGGTCTTCTGGTTCCCAGGATGGATGCCACTGCGGCCCGGTGTAACGGCTGGTGTCGATGCCGACGGCGGTGATGCGCTGGTTGCCCAGCTGGTCGACCAGGTCATTGATGGATGCGGTGGTGCCGGGAAAATAACTGCCGTCGCCAGATCGCAGGGTCGGGTCGCCGCCGCCGACAAGCACCACTGTTCCGGGTTTCGTGCCGGGCACGACCCGCGTGGTGAGGCGATAGTCGGGGCCGAGCACTTCATATGCGGTGGCGGCAGTGACAAGTTTCATGACGGATGCGGTGGGCACCGGTTCGTCGTCATGAAGTTCGGCGAGAAGTTGCCCGGTGGCGTCATCGGTGAATGTGGCGTGCACCGTGAGATCGCCGGCCGCGTCAATTGCTGGTTGTAACGAACACTTGCGGAAATCGGCCCGCTGCAGTGGTGCGGGTTCCGGCGTCGGTGTTGGGGATGTGGTGCTGACATCTACGGCGCTGGTGGCCGGGACGATCAGCGTGGATGCGGCGCCGAGCGACAGCCCGGTAATCAGCGCTGCCGCGCCGCCGAGCCAGCGCATCATCCGCGCATCAGCCATCAACGTCCTTTCTCCGAACGCATCCTATCTACCGTGGTGGCGTACCCGTGCGGCGCGGCGCGCCCGTGCACCATTTGCCGCTGTGCCTCTGCACCATCCCGCCGCTTCCCGCCGCTCACCGCATCCCGCCGACCCTGTGCGCCGCCTCCCGACACCGCTACCTTCCCATGTGTGTGCCTTAGCGTCATTTGTATGTGCCAGAACACACACAAATCCCGCTAAACCACACACAAGGCCGCTAAGTGAGCAGACCGGGCACGGCCTCGACATCACAATCCACCAAAGCAACCGCAACAAGATCAATAAGAGTGATGGTGCGGGCCACTTTTTACTATTTTACAGATGATCCCAGGCGCTCAATACTGGGTCACACCTCATCAAAAGCGACAGCTCAACGAAGAGCTCCAGTTCGAACATGACCGAAGCCGACCTGAGGTGACACCGCTGCATCTCACGAGTCGGTCGACCCAAAACACCGCCGACCCGGTGCACAGCTACATCGGCAGCACAACCCTGAAGGAGATGCCACGTGGTGAAGGAATACGAATACTGGAAATCCGCGGCACAATCCATCCGCTTCGACGGGCGGCCTTTCTGGCACGGCGAGCGTGTCAACGCCTCTTCTGGCAAAACAATCAGCACCACCAACCCGGCCACTGGCGAACAGCTGTCACAGCTGCATCACTGCGAACCCAGCGATGTCGACGCTGCGGTCGCCTCAGCTCGACAGGCCTTCAACTCGGGCGAATGGTCGAGGGCCGGTGCCGGATTCCGACGCGAACGGCTTCTTGAGCTTGCGAAGCTGATGGAACAACACGCAGAAGAGCTGGCGCTCGCCGATTCGCTTGATATGGGCAAACCAATCCGTGAGGCAATCAGTATTGACGCGCCGGGCTCGGCGGCACTGATGCGCTTCTATGCCGAAGCCATCGAAAAACTTGAAGACCGCATTCCGGTTACGCCACCGGGAACAACCGCGCTCGTCACCCGCGAACCGCTCGGTGTCATCGGCATCATCGTTCCCTGGAACTATCCGCTTGAAATCGCCACCTGGAAGATCGCGCCCGCGCTGGCAACGGGCAACTCGGTGGTCGTGAAACCGCCCGTCGAGGCACCACACTCAACACTGCGTCTTGCCGAATTGGCCGTCGAGGCGGGTATCCCGCCGGGTGTTTTCAATGTCGTCACCGGTCCCGGGTCTGTCACCGGCGCCGCGATCGGCCGCCACGAAGATATCGACATGGTCGCTTTTACCGGGTCGACCGAGACTGCCAAGCGGCTGCAAGAGTATGCCGGCCAATCCAATATGAAACGCCTCGCGCTCGAGGCTGGGGGTAAGAGCGCCAACCTGATTTTTGCCGATTGCGAAGATCTCGAACTCGCTGCACAGAAGGCAGCTTTCGGCAGCTTTTACAACCAGGGTGAAGTGTGCTCGGCTAATTCTCGAGTGCTGGTCGAACGCAGCGTGCTCGACGAGTTTCTCGAGCATTACGTAGCGGCAGCCAAGGCGTATGCACCCGGTGATCCCCTCGATCCGAATACCGGTATCGGGTCGCTGGTTTCAACGCAGCACGCGGATGCGGTTTGGGAAACTATCGACCGGGCCCGCGCAGCAGGCACGGTCGTCTGTGGCGGATCGCGGCCCGAGATCAACGGTTCGCGTGCGTTCATTGAGCCAACGATCATCACCGGCGTTCCCGCCGATCATGAGCTGCACACGCGCGAAATCTTCGGCCCGGTAGCCGTTGTCGACGCGTTCGACGACGAAGAAGAAGCCATCACGCGCGCAAATGAAACCGAGTACGGCCTGGCTGCATCCGTGTGGACCGGGAACCTATCGCGCGCGCACCGAGTGTCTGAGCGTCTCGTGGCCGGCACGGTTTCAGTCAACACAGTTGATGCGCTCGGTTTCACCACCCCCTTTGGCGGGTTTAAGCAGTCGGGGTTCGGCCGCGACCTGTCGATTCACGCGCTCGAAAACTACACCGACTTAAAGACCACATGGATGCAGTGGGGCTGATGTTACGGCTGCGCAGCGCATCCGTTCACTCACGTAGGTTCATATAGAAAGAGAAATAGATCATGATGCTCCAACAGGAAATGACGACGAACCTCGACACCGCGGCCGATTCAGCTGCAACGACGCAGCTCACCGACATGGCAAAACGTCACCTAGTGATGAATTTCACGCCTGCCGATAAATATCGGGATGCAGAACTTCCGGTCTTTGTTCGCGGCGAACACATTTCGCTCTTCACCGACACCGGAAAGCGCTATGTGGATGGATTGGCGGGGCTTTTTTGCGTGCAGCTCGGATACTCCCACGGCGCGGAAATCGGCGAAGCCGTACGCGACCAGCTCGCTGAACTCCCCTACCAGACCACCTGGAGTATGGCGCATCCTGCCGCCGCACTGCTCGCACAAAAAATTGCGCAGCTCGCCCCGGGTGATCTGAATCGAGTTTTTTTCGCCTCGGGCGGTGGTGAATCAAATGAGGCGGCGATCAAGCTGGCTCGCCAATACCATGTGACCCGCGGTGAGGGGGCGCGGATAAAGTTCATTGCTCGCCGCGTTGCTTATCACGGCACCAGTTTCGGAGCCATGTCGCTGAACGGTATGACGGATGTGCGCAAAATGTTCGAGCCCCTCATGTACGGGGTGCGCCACACGCACAACACCAAGCGTTACCGTCGTCCCCGTAACGAAACTCCCCAACAGACCACCGATTTCCTGCTCAACGAACTCGAGTCGTTGATTGTTCAGGAAGGTCCCGACACGATTGCCGGAATCTTTATGGAACCGCTGCAGAATGCCGGTGGTAGCCTCACACCACCAACTGCGGATTATTTCCCCAGGGTGCGTGAGCTGTGTGACAAATACGGCATTTTGTTCATTGCGGATGAGGTGATCACCGGGTTTGGCCGACTCGGTTCCTGGTTCGGTTCAATCCATTACGGTTTCCAGCCCGACATCATCACGTTCGCGAAAGGAATTGCCTCCGCTCACGTACCGCTCGGTGGATTCGTGGCGAGCGATCAAATCATCGAGACGGTGCTTGACGGGCCGGTCGGAATGTTTAACCACGCGCTCACCTATAGCGGTCACCCTGCCGCATGTGCTGCAGCATTGAAGAATCTCGAAATCATGGAGCGCCTCGGTGTTGTCGAGCACGTCGCCGACGTCGCGCCGTATTTTGCTGAAGCTCTTGACCGTGTTGCGCAGCGCCACTCGAATATCGTTGGCGATCATCGTGGTGATGGGCTTCACCGCTCATTTGAGTTGGCAACAAACCATGACAGCCGGCGTTGGGATAGTGAGAGGGTAAGCGCCGGTGATTTTGTCAACAACCATCTCAACCCTGCACTGGATGAGGTTGGGTTGCTTTGCCGGGTGGCAATCGATGCCGAAGGGAATCCGCTCGTGCAGCTCTCACCGCCCCTCGTGTCCACCCGCGAAGATATTGACGAGATCGCAGGCCTGCTTGATAAGGCATTCACAATCGCAACCGATAGCGCGCAACTCAGCCGCTAGTTAGCAACCCAAAACCCCGTAGGCCTCAATATGAGGTCTCCGAATTGCACGCTGAGCACAAAGGAGTGCACCAATGCGTCGAGAGCCTCCCACAGTCACAACATCATTTCTGCGCTTTGAGCAGCAACATATTTTGCCCATTCCAGAAACCGAGCGAACCGGAAATCCCTGGTCACAAATAGCGATCTGGGTGGGGCTCAATATGATGCCGCTCGCGGTCGTAACCGGTGCGGTCGCGAGCGGCACCTACGGACTCCCGATTGGTTGGAGTATTGTCGCGATTCTCATCGGTAACGTGGTGGGCGCATTTGGTGCCGCGCTGCACGCCTCGCAGGGTCCCAATCTCGGTGTTCCACAAATGTTGCAGGCTCGCGCCCAGTTCGGGTATCTCGGTGCGAGTCTGTTCGCACTCATTGCCTTCATCATGTTTATGGGGTTCTTTGCGAGCATCCTCATCGTTGCTAAAGACTCACTGCTCGCAGTATTCCCCGAACTAAATGGGACAGTAGCGATTCTGCTATTCGCCGCCCTCGGTATCGGACTGTGTGTTTACGGATACGAATTGCTGCGCAAGACGATGGTGTGGCTCTCAATACTGATCGGTGTTGCCGTTGCTGCATCCATGTTTTTGCTGTGGACGAAGCCGGAAATCACCACGGTACGTGCAGATGCAGCCTTCAACATCGAGGGCTTCTTTGCGATGCTCGCCATCGGTGTTGTCTGGCAGCTGGCCTACGCTCCATACGTGTCGGATTACACTCGCTATCTCCCGCGAGAAACCGGGCCAAAGACCGCGTTTTGGACCACCTACATCGGCCTGGTTGGTAGCTCAGTATTCGTGATGATGCTCGGAGTGCTGCTCGGCGCTGCCAACGCGTCAAATCCGTTGGCTGCCCTTGGCGAACACTTGGGCACATTTGGGTTGATAGTGCTCCTTATCTTCGCCGTGAGTTCTGCATTGATCAACGGCGTCGAGCTCTACTCGGCGGTCATGAATGCGTTGACGGTGATGCAATCGAATTTCGGCATCGTCATTTCGAGCCGAGTCCGCATCTGGACTACCGTAATCTCGGGGTCGGTCGCCACGATAATTGCCGTCATCGGACAGGGTGATTTCATGGCGAACTTCGAGAGCTTCCTGACTCTGCTGCTCTACGTTTTGATTCCGTGGTCGGCCATCAACCTCGTTGACTATTTCGCCCTGCGGCACGGTGACTACTCGCTGGATGACATGTTCCGCAAGGATGGTGGGCGTTACGGTCGCTGGAATGCGGTGGGTCTTTGGTGCTACGCAATTGGAATTGTGGCGCAGATTCCGTTCATGATTACTCCGCTTTTCACCGGGCCGCTCGCCTCTTTCGTGCAGGGAGTTGACATTGCCTGGCTCACCGGGTTCGTGGTGACAGCGGTCGTGTACTACCTGCTTGCCAGCTCGCAACGGCGTCGTGAGCTCGCTCAGTAGCTGTCCTGCCTCAGGGCGTTGGGGTAGCTGCGCCAGCTGACCGGGTGCGATTGCTGCGGGATCAGGATGAGTTCAGCGGAAGATTTTGTGGGCAGGATGCGTGTGGATGCATCCTGGACCGGAAATCTTCCGCTGAACTCACTGTCTCGACGAAATCTGGTAACGATGACAGGCTCAGCAAGCGTTTTCAAACGAGAACTGAAGCGGAGTGCGACCAAAGGCCGTCGACATATCTGAGCCACCTGCGGGAATCGAACCCGCGACCTATTCATTACGAGTGAATCGCTCTGCCGACTGAGCTAAGGTGGCCTGCCGCGCGAGGGCGACCAGCCAAGCTTACCCTACTGCGCCCCGGAGGGCGACTCGTTTCGGCCGCAGATCCTCACCCCCGCCAGCCCGTCGCTGCATTCGTGCAGCCCTCCTCCCATCCCTATCTGCACCCAAAGCTGCATCCGTCCGCACCGTCCCGCACCGCATCCGCCCCTGCACTGCATCCCCTGCAGATCACCTGCTGCAGATTTTTGTTTCCTGCGATCAGAATTTTGGCTGCAAAAACAGGTTTTGAACCCAAAACCGGCCCAAAAGCCCGGTTTTGCAGCCAGGAAACAAAACTCAGCTTTGGGATGCAGCCAGGAAACAAAAATCTTCAGGGCCGGGATGCGCGGGCAGGCAAGGCCGGGATGCGGCCGGGCCGGGATGCGGCCGGGCCGGGATGCGCGGGCAGGCAAGGCCGGGATGCGGGGCCAATCTGGATGCAGGGAAAGCCGGTCGGGGCTCGGCGACACAACAAGCTCCAGCACAGCAAAAAACGGGGCGCCCGGCCAACGCCGAACGCCCCGTCGCACCTAACACCTAGCACCTAGCAGTGCTTGGTCTCGCCAGCATCCTCCATCTCGCCGGTGATCAGGTAGTTGTCGACGTAGCTGTTGACGCACTGGTCTTGCTCGTCGTAGGCGATGTGTCCCTCGCCCTCGTATTCGAGCAGCTGCGCCGATTCGAGCTGTTCGGCCACTGCGCGCGCCCACTTCAGCGGGGTCGCCGGGTCATTCGTGGTGGCAACCACCAGCACCGGGTCGGCACCCGCACCAGTCACCGGCTCGAGCTTGTCGACCTTCGTGTCAACCGGCCAGTTTTCACAGGCGAGGTCACCAATTTCCATCTCTTCGGGAGTGCTCGCGCTGGGGAAGATCGACACCTGGTTCAACCGCTGGTTAAACGCCTTGATCTTGCCGGGGTCGGTTTCGCGCGGGTAGTCGAGGCAGTTGATGGCGGTGAACGCCTGGAACATGTTCGAATCGTAGTGACCACTCGGGTCGCGGCCGTAGTACGAGTCGGACAGCAAGAACAGCGTCGACGGGTCGTTCGCGTTGAGGTACTGGTCAAAAGCAATCGTCAAATACTGCCAGGTCGACTGGTCGTACATCGCGGCGATCACAGCCATCTGCAGCACACTCGAGGTGAATACTCGCCCGTCAGCGTTTTTCATGAGCGTCTCGTCGGCATCCTCGGCGATCTGCCGCAGCTCTTTTTCAGCCTCTTCGACCGTGCTTGCCTGGAACGGACACTCGGGCCCTTCGATGCAGTCTTGCAGGTAGGTGCGCACCGAGTCGGCAAATTTTTCTTGCTGGTCGATCACCACTTCAAAGCCGGGCACCGTCGGATCGGTAGCGCCATCGAGCACCACTCGGCCCACCCGCTCGGGGAACTGGTCGATGTATTTGGCGCCAATATCGGTGCCGTATGACAGCCCGAAGTAGAACAGTTTTGGGTCACCAACGAGTGCGCGCAGCAGGTCGAGGTCGTGCACGGTTGAGTTCGTGTCGACATAGCCAAGCAGCTCACCGGTGCCGGCCAGGCAGTCGGCGCCAAAGCGCTGTGATTTCGCCACGGTCCATTCAAGCTGCTGTTCGGGGGTCATCTGCGCGTAGTTGTCGGGCACCCCGTAGAAATAATCGTCCATCCCGGCGTCGTCGCGGCACTGCACCGCGGATGATCGGCCGACACCGCGCGGGTCCCAGCCCACGAGGTCGAAGTTTTCGCGCAGGTCAGACGAGAAGAACCCGTATGACTGCGCCACGAAATCAAAACCGCTGGCGCCGGGGCCGCCAGGGTTTGAAAACAGCGAACCCTGTGGGTTGTCGCCGGTTGCGGGCTGGCGAACCAGCGCGAGTTCAACGGGTTCGCCTTTATCGGGGTTGTCCCAGTCCATCGGGGCGAGCGCGGTTGCACATTCGGCATTTTTGTCTGCTCCCGAATCCTCGGGGCACGGACCCCACTCGAGCTCCTGCTCGTAATACTCCTGCAGCTCGGGTGCGAGGTCGGCGTCGATGATTTCGGCCGGATCAACCTGGCCACCGCCGTTTTGCAGCGTCTGGATGAGCGTGCATCCGCTCAGCGAGATCGCGGCCACAGCGGCAGTGGTGGCGGCAAGCAGGCGTTGTGCGCTTCGTCGGTTCACTGGCAGGTCCTCGGTTCTTCGTCAGTCGCGATATGTGTCTTAGCTTGCGGTTTCGCCCATGGATCGGTGTCCAATCACCGCTCCCACGAGCAATTCTTCCAGCGCCAGTGCCGGCGGCACGTTGGCGGCGAGTCGCTGCCGTGCGACAGCCACGGCCTCGATATTAGCGAGGATGTGTGCCGGGCTGCTGGATGCGGCCACACTTTCGATTTCGGGGCGGCGGCGTTCGTTGATAAGTCGCGGGGATGCGCCCAGTGCGGTCACCAGCACATCGCGCCACAGCGATGACACATCGGTGAGGATGCGATCAACACCGTCGAGCGTGGCGCGTTTGGCTCGGCGCTTTTGGTGAGTTTCAAGTTCGCGGAAGATGCCACGCAGCTGGCGCGGGATCGTCGCATCCGGTTCAAGCCCCAGGGCGCGGAAGGTTTCGGCGCGTTCTTTCGCGTCGCGGTCTGCGGCGGCGGCTTTGCCGTCTTCTTCAGCAATCGCCACCCAGTCTGCTGCTTTGCGTGCCGCATCCCCCACGCCCGAAAGTGTGAGCACGCCCTGCAGTGCGCGATCTCGTCGCGACCAGGCTTCGGGGGTTGTCACGAGCCGCGATGCCATGCCGACGTGGCTCTGTGCTTCTTCCGCAGCGCGCAGTGCCCGTTCGGGGGTGCCGCCGTGCCTCGACACCAGCAGCTGCGCCACCTCTTCGGGGCTGGGCGTGGTGAGCGACACCTCGCGCACGCGCGAGCGAATTGTCGGCAAAAGGTCGGCTCTGCTGGGAGCGCACATCACCCACACGGTGGTTGATGCTGGTTCTTCGATGGCCTTCAGCAGGGTGTTCGAGGTGCGTTGGACCATTCGGTCGGCGTCTTCCACCACGATCACTCGGTAGTCGCTCACGGTTGGGGCGAGCCAGGCGCGTTCGACGAGGCTGCGGGCGGTGTCAATATTGATGATGGCGGTTTCGGTCGCCACCGCGGTGAGATCGGGATGCGTGCGGGCAGCCACCTGCCGACAGCTCGGGCAGGTGCCGCAGCCGTTATTGGGACACAGCAGCGCTGCCGCGAACGCGTAGGCGCAATTGGAACGTCCCGATCCCGGTGGGCCGGTGATGAGCCACGAATTGGTGAACCACTCGCGGTGTTCGGCATCGGGATGCGCTGCTGCCACCGCGCGTTTCAGGGTTTCAACGCTGCGGGTTTGGCCGAAGATTTCGGCCCACACTCCCCCACCGGTGCTGCTGGCGCTGGTCATTACTGTGCCCGCGCTGCCAATAGTTTGTCGATGTGGGCGCGAATTTCGTCGGCAACCTGTTCGTGGGGACGGTTTGCATCCACCACGGCGTACCGTTCGGGGTCGGCCTCGGCCTGCTGCAAAAACTGTTCGCGCACGCGGCGATG
>ERZ1031273.622-NODE-622-length-10034-cov-19.780940_pt1 | contig 10034 bp, 10 predicted proteins | sample MGYA00516575_ERZ1031273 | MGnify/ENA primary metagenome ERZ1031273 (study PRJEB33718, sample SAMN03159816) | human skin metagenome | collected 2014-02-25 | study: EMG produced TPA metagenomics assembly of the PRJNA266117 data set (Human skin bacterial metagenome... | reverse complement strand
TCGAGCAGTACTTCAGCGACCACACCCAGGCTGTCGAGCTGATCCTCAAGCAGCTGACCGACCCGCAGTACCACTGCATCTCCAGCCTCGACGAGATCGGCGCTGTCGGACACCGCGTCCTGCATGGTGGCTCCGTCTTCACGAAGAGCTGCCTCGTCACCCCTGAGGTGATCGAGGGGATCAAGAAGTGCATCCCCCTCGGACCGCTGCACAACCCTGCCAATCTCAAGGGTATCGCCGCTGTCTCGCAGGTCCTGCCGAAGGCACCCCAGGTGGTGGTCTTCGACACCTCCTTCCACCAGACGATGCCGGCGAAGTCCTATATGTACGCCATCCCTCGCCGCTTCTACGACGAGTACCAGATCCGTCGCTACGGCTTCCACGGCACCAGTCACCGCTACGTCAGCCGCCGCACCTGCGAGATCCTCGGGCTTGATCCCGACCACAACCGTCTCATCTCCTGCCACATCGGCAACGGAGGCTCTATCTGTGCGGTCAAGGATGGCAAGTGCATCGACACCACGATGGGACTCACCCCGCTGGAGGGACTGATGATGGGTACCCGCTCCGGCGACATCGACCCGGCTGCTGTCCTCTATATCATGAAGAAGGAGGGACTCACTCCCGATCAGATGGACCACCTGCTCAATAAGGAGTCGGGCGTCCTCGGAGTCACCGGTAAGTCGAGCGATATGCGCGACATCGAGGCTGGTGTGGCTGCAGGCGACAAGGACTGCATCCTCGCCCTCTCTATGTACGATCAGCGCATCAAGAAGTACGTCGGAGCCTACCTCGCTGAGCTCGGTGGTGCCGATGCGATCATCTTCACCGGCGGTGTGGGAGAGAATCAGGCCATCACCCGTGAGACCGTCTGCTCCGGCATGGAGTTCTGCGGCATCAAGCTCGACAAGGAGCTCAATGCCAAGGTCCACGGCACCGAGACCGTCATCTCCACCCCGGATAGTAAGGTGAAGGTGATCGTTGTGCCGACCAACGAGGAGCTGGTCATCGCCCGCGATACCGTCGCCATCGTCACCGGCAAGATGAAGTAAATACTCTGCCGACATAATAAGCAAGCGAGAGGAGTCTGCCCCCATCCGGGACAGGCTCCTCTCGCTTTTTTTGGCTCCTCAGCACCCGCTCCCATCACGCGTCACACTAATACCGATAATAGGCGACACTAATACCGGTATTAGTCTCACCTATTACCGGTATTAGAATTCCCTGAGCACTACAGGCTGTTTGCCGGCTTGCTTTGGGGGACTCCGTACATCTCTTCGCTAAGGGTTCGAGTACGTTGTCTCGTGAGGCGAAGCCGTTCTCCTAAAGTCTGTTTGTACGCGGTGAAATGGTGTAATACTTTTGCAATAGAATTAATAGCAGTATATTTGCCCACGAAATGGGAATTATACCGAATAAGAATATTATCAAAGAGAGGGTTGATATGGAGCGGCAGCCCTCTCGTCAGGAGGTGGTGTCCGCACGCAGAGGAGTGATGGCGCTCTCTCCGCTCCTTTTCTTCCTCCTCTTTTACCTTGGCTCCAGTATCCTACTGAGAGACTTCTATGCCGTGTCGATCACGGTAGCCTTTTGTCTTACGGCGATCTATGCGATGGTGCTGCCGGACGGGCTGTCGCTGGAGAGGCGGCTGGAGACGTTTGCGCGCGGAGCAGGCGACAGCAATGTGCTGCTGATGATCTGGGTCTTTATCCTTGCGGGGATATTCTCCTCCGTCGCGCAGGCGATCGGTGCCATCGATGCGACGGTGGGGCTGCTGCTCTCGCTGTTGCCGTCGAGGGTCATGTATGTGGGGCTATTCGTTGTCAGCTGTTTTATCTCCTTTGCACTCGGGTCGAGTGTCGGGACGATCGCTGCGCTGGTCCCGATAGCGAGCGGGATGGCAGCGGAGATGGGCGGCGGCGCCGGGCTGATCACGGCGATCATCGTCGGGGGTGCCTTCTTCGGGGACAACCTCTCCTTCATCTCCGACACCACCATTGCCGCCACCCGTACGATCGGCGTGCGGATGAGGGATAAGTTTCGCGCCAATATCCTGATTGCACTCCCTGCCGCGCTGGTTACCGCAGTCCTTTACCTGCTCCTCGGACAAGACGTCCCGGAGGTGGCGCTCAGCACCACCGGCTCGTGGTACCTGATGCTGCCCTATCTGGCGGTGATCTTGCTCGCTGTCAGTGGGGTCAATGTCCTGGTCTCCCTGACTGCCGGCATCCTCCTCTCCGTGCTGGTGGGGCTCGGCACCGGGACGATCGCACCGGTGGAGGTGATGGCAAAGGCGGGCGAGGGGATCTCGGGCATGAGTGACCTGATCATCGTGACGCTGCTCGCCGGCGGGCTTCTGGAGCTGATCCGGCAGCGTGGCGGGATCGACTTCATCGTCGAGCGACTGACCCGGCGGGTGTCGGGAAAGCGGTCGGGGGAGCTCTCCTTTGCCGCCCTCGTAGGACTGGCAAATGGCTGCACGGCAAATAATACCATCGCCATACTGACCACCGGCGGGATCGTGAGGGACCTCGGTGAGCGGCTGGAGATCGACCCCAGGCGGACGGCGAGCATCCTCGACATCACCTCCTGCATCGTCCAGTCCGTCCTCCCCTATGGCGCACAGATGCTGATCGCCTCGGGGCTTACCGGACTCTCCGTGACGGAGATCCTCCCCTATATGTACTACCCGATGATCCTGAGCGGGATGCTCCTTCTGTCGATCCTCCTTCGATTCCCATACCCGGTTCGAACCTCTGTGCTACCGCTCGAAGCCTGAGCGTGCCGGCACTCCGGCATCGTAGTAGTGCTTGATGCAGCGCATGTCGGTCACCAGGTCGGCAGCGGCGATCATCTCCTCCGGTGCATAGCGACCGGTGCAGACCACCTCCACATGCGGCTCCCGGGCTGCGATCGCCTCGAGTAGCTCATCCACGCTAAAGAAGTGGAAGTAGAGCGCTATCGTCACCTCGTCGAGGATCACCACGTCCCACTCGCCCGAGGACATCACCTCAGTCGCGCGAGTCAGCCCCTCCCGCCCGTGACGCACATCCTCCTCGGACGGCTCGTGGATCAGGGCGCAGCCGAGACCAAATTGCTCAAAGTGGATCGTCGGAAGCAGCTCCTCCAGCCGGCACTCGTGGTAGCGCATGCTCTTGACGAACTGCCCCACGAAGACGCGCTTCCCCGCCAGCGCCGCACGCACCGCCAGCCCGATGGCAGCGGTGGTCTTCCCCTTCCCGTCCCCGGTGTAGACCTGCAGGTATCCCTTTTTCTCTCTCATAGTCACTTGTGTCTTGTGGAGTCAAAGGTAGAGAAATGATCTTGGAGTAGAGAGAAAAGGGGACAACATAACGTCCGGAGACTTTGCAATCGGGTTGCGGGAAAGTTCGCCTACCTTTGCAGGCAAGAGAATAAGAGAATAAAGATATGAATAAGAAATTACTGCGCCTGATCGCAGCCGCGCTACTCCTGGCAGTGGCTGTAGTCATAGAGCACAACCTCCGGCTGCCGCTCTGGCAGTTGCTGCTCGTCTACCTCGTCCCCTACCTCATCGTCGGGTACGATACGCTGTGGGAGGCGGCGGAAGGAATAGCGAAGGGAGAGCTGCTGGACGAGGACTTCCTAATGAGCATTGCCACACTTGGGGCACTGGGGATAGGCTTCCTGCCGGGGGCGGAGAGCCAGTTCCCCGAGGCGGTCTTCGTTATGCTCTTCTTCCAGCTCGGGGAGCTCTTCCAGGAGTATGCCGAGGGACGCAGCCGGCGGGCGATCTCACATCTGATGGAGATCCGCCCCGACACCACCCATATCCGCCGAGGGGGAGAGGTGGTGGAGGTCCCCTCGGAGGAGGTATCCATAGGTGATACCATGGTGATACGCCCTGGGGAGCGAGTGCCCCTCGACGGCATCATTACCGAGGGCCGCTCCAGCCTCAATACCGTTGCCCTCACCGGTGAGAGCGTCCCTCGAGAGGTCTCCGAGGAGGACGAGATCCTCTCGGGATGCGTCAATGTCTCCGGACTGCTGGAGGCACGCGTGACGAAGAGCTTCGGCGACTCCACCGCCTCACGGATCATCGAGCTGGTGGAGGAGTCCGCTGAGCACAAGTCTCAGAGCGAGACCTTCATCACCCGATTTGCTCGGGTCTACACCCCGATCGTCGTGGGTGTGGCGGTGCTGCTTGCCATTGTCCCGCCGCTCCTCTCGGGCGACTTCAGCGGTCACTTCGCCACCTGGCTCTACCGTGCCCTCACCTTCCTCGTCGTCTCCTGCCCCTGCGCGCTCGTGATCTCCATTCCGCTCACCTTCTTCGCCGGCATAGGCGGTGCCTCGAGGGAGGGGATCTTGATAAAGGGGGCGAATTATATTGACCGACTCTCTAAGACCGGTGTCGTCGTGCTGGATAAGACCGGCACGCTGACGAAGGGAGTCTTCGAGGTGAATGCGGTTCACCCGGTGGCGCAGGATGAGAATCATCTGCTGCACCTTGCCGCCCATGTGGAGCGCTTCTCCACCCATCCCATTGCTGCATCGCTCCGGGATGCTTACCCGGGGGAGAAGGATGACTGCAGTGTCGAGCAGATCGAGGAGATCGCCGGCGAAGGTGTCACGGCGGTGGTGAATGGACAAAAGGTGGCTGTCGGCAATAGCACCCTTATGGAGCGCATTGGGGCAGAGTGGCAACCCTGCGACCACGTCGGGACGATTGTCCACGTCGCCATCAATGGCGTTTATGCCGGGCACATCGTCGTCTCCGATGCGATAAAGCCCGACGCCCGTGAGGCGATGGACGCACTACGTCAGGCGGGAATCGCCCGCAGCGTGATGCTGACCGGCGACCACCGAGACGTGGCTGCCCATATCGCTGAGGAGACCGGCGTGACGGCATATCACGCAGAGCTCCTCCCGGAAGACAAGGTAAAGAGACTGGAGGAGGAGCTGAATGCAGCCGAAGGGATGGTCGCCTTCGTCGGAGATGGGATCAATGACGCCCCCGCTCTCGCACGAGCCGACATCGGGATCGCCATGGGCGGTCTCGGCTCCGATGCCGCCATCGAGGCGGCCGACGTGGTGCTGATGGACGATAAGCCCTCCAAGATTGCCCTCGCCATCCGTATCTCCCGCCGGATCCTCCGTATCGCCCGTGAGAATGCCGTCTTCGCCATCGGGGTGAAGCTCCTCGTTCTCCTCCTCGCCGCCCTCGGTCTCGCCACGATGGGCATGGCAGTCTTTGCCGACGTCGGTGTGATGGTCCTCGCGATCCTCAACGCCATGCGCGCCCTCCGCACCCCCTCCCGGCGGTAGGAGGATAGTACTTCGTGTACTTAAACCGAGCTCAGACACTCCCGGCAGTTCTCCTCTGGGGATGTCTGAGCTAAGTAGTGTACTCTACGCTGTCAATGAACGATAGAGATTATGAGTTGTTACGATTTCTCAACCCTCATACTCGCACTTCCATCAATCTTCGTCGAATGTCCAATCACTCTAATAGGAGCTCAAATACTGCTATAATGGTCGCATAGAGTACAATTGCACCAAGAACGCCAAGTATTAGCATAATGATGCAACTACAGCCACCGGTCACAATGTCGCCAGTCAGAATCTCCTTTGCACTCTCAAATATGGTGACAAAATAGGAGACCACAAGTCGAAGAAAAAACACAACGACGCAGATTATAGCCACAAATATGACAATGCCGATAATTATATGTCCCATAGAGCAGGATGAATCGTCACTTAGATTCTCTCGACCGTTCCATCATGATGGATTACGACTCTTGGATTTATATTAGTCTCTATTATTGATTTTCCTCAATTCTACGTAGATAAGCATCCATGATTCTTCTGGTTGTTTCGTCCACATCCCTCTCGTGCTTAATTCGTTGTTCTTCTTCAATCCTGCTGTGCTCCTCGTTAAACTTGTCGAGTTCACTTTGGTCTATAGCGCTGGGGTCAACGTTGAGGTTTTTTAGTGTTTGAGCAAGCAATCCGGATCGTACGGAGAGTTTTTCGTCAGGAAGCCGAAAGGTAGAAGGATATGCATCTCCTCCGTCATATGGCTTGGAGCTAGGTAGGTGAAGCTTTGGCTCGCCACTTACCATATCTTCCATTTTTTTCGCAACTTGATTTAGTTTGTTTTCAAGTCGTTCCTCACTTACCATATCTTCCATTTTTTTTGCAACTTGATTTAGTTTGTTTTCGAGTCGTTCTTCACTCACCATCTCCTCTATTTTTACTGAGGCTTTCTCAACTTTATCATTGATCCAATGATTCATTGATTTGATGGCTTTTTGTGAAATAGGGTCTTGATAGTTCATACCACTCTTCAAAACCCTCTTTAGTGAACTGAGTATACCCATAAGTCTATCATTTAGTTATTATCATTGTCTGTCAATAAACGCATCATACCACCATGAGGCAAAGAGCTCTGCGCTGTTCTCGCCATGACGATCGCTTGACTCGCCGGGATTGACCTCTATGATGAAGTCTGGCGTGGCATCAATCGTGAAATATCTGCCTCCTCCCGCCTGCGTAAGTCGTGCAGCCGCCTCACTCACTATAGACGGGATAGGCAGTCCATCTCTGCGGTAAACTTTGCCCTCCAGCACCCAGTAGCGAGTATCGTTCTCAAAGATGTATTGCTCATCCACCGCTTGGCGGATACAATACCTCTCGCCGCCCCACCTCTGATTCATATACGCTCTCTCAATCTCCTCCAAGGAATGATCGGGGTAGAAGGACAGCCCCTTCTCTACCCACTCTAGCGATTTAGAGTCATACTTAATAAAAGCTCTGCTCCAGCCTCGCCTCTTCATCTCCATATCCACCTCTCGATCCAGTCGGTCGACAAAGAAAGTCGGAATAGCGAGATCCTCTATGACAGGGAGGTACCGATGCATCATCAAATAGAAGTTATTGATGTCATAAGAGTGAATGTATCTCGGATCAGTGGGATAGTCCTCTGGACGGAAAATGGTGGAGCTTCGATAAATAAGATGTTCTGCCTCTGGTGATGGAGTTAGCCCTACAGGGACGCCTGCACACTGAAATGCCGCATAGTCTTCTCTAAAGAAGTGGATCACCTGCCCCTTCTCCTCCCTGTCCTCTCTAAATATCACTTGATATGGGATCGTCTTCATCGTACTTCGGAGTGCTCAAATAGTGCATGAATCCAAACCGCTATGGAGATACGTGTGCAGTAGGCGGTATACAGGTGATAGTCAAACTTAAAGACGTTGGTATCTCTCATCTCCAGTGTGTTCTGAGGAGAGAATATCGGATGCTTAGTCAGATCGTAAGCCTCCTCAAAGAGTCGCTCTACAGTTGGCTTGGCAAGCTCCAGACCACTCAGTGAGAGGCCGTTAAAGTCTGCGGCATAGCTGTACTCCGCAAGTTCCCTCGGCAGGAAATTGCGGAAGAAGTGCCTTGCCCAGAGCTTGCGCGGATCTTGTCCCTGCCCCAGCCTAAGGTTGCAGATCGCATCAATTATGTCGGGATCAGCATAGAACGAAACCAGCTCGACACCTCTCGGTCGGTAGATGAGATCATCTTCCCATGGCACCGTAAACTCATTGCCAAGATTAAAGCTAAGTGTCCCCGACTCCGTGGGAATGGGATCCACAAAGAGTGTATCTGCGCCCTGTCCACCAAAGATCACCTCTACTCCATCTCTCTTCGCCTCCTCAGCAATCATAGAGGCAGAGTCATAGGACTTTATGTAGCTGTCCGGGATTTGGTGAAAGGGAAACTGATCCAGAAGGCTGAAGAAGGGATGCTCCTCAAGGTGCACGAAACAAGTACGCTCTCCGAGAGGAGCCAGTACCTCCTGCACTCTCCGCTCTGTACGAAACTCATAACGGTCATTGACCTTGCCATATAGATTAAAGGGGATCCCGAAGTGGTGAAGTAAGCAGATAATCAGGCTTGAGTCCAGTCCGCCACTTAGGTGCACCCCTATCTTCCGCCCTTCATAGCGTCCAAAGAAACGCTCCGATGTTGCAAGGAAATCCGGGAGAGTGAGATTCTCTCTCCGCTTAGGCAGATAACGCTCCTCCTCTATCTGACCGGACACGCTGTTGTACACAAACCCCGGCATAATAGGAGTAATACCGGGGAAAAGCTCTCTCCACTCTGTGATGTGCATTTCTCCCAGCTTGTCATTGTAGAGCCTGTTGTCGATGCTATACTCTTGCCAGAGTCCGCTGCTAAGCTCCTCCACAATACTATCCTGCAGACTTCCGATCCTATGATTGTAGAATCGTAGCGAGGGCTGTGGATATATGACCTCTCTAAGTCTCATCATACGCTTAGTCAAAGACCGCAATAGGAGCAAAGTTGATCCAGTTGTCGTCATTCGGATCCGCATGCATGTCATCCTCAATGACCCATGCATGCATCTGAACGGAAGGGAGAAAAGCACCTATAAACATTGTCCCATGCTTTCGAAATCTCCTCGAGGTACTACGAGCGAAGAAAGCTCTTGGCAGACAAAGTTTCCGCTGCTGATTTCCGGGATAGAGTGCATAATAGACTGCTGTCGCAACTCCTGCATCAGGATAGCATCTAAGTGGAATCTTACCCCACAGCCGTGCCAGAAGGAAGGAGTGACGGCAAAGCTGGTTAAGCACCTGAGCATAGACCCGAATATAAATTGGAATAGATAAGGGCATCGTACAACCCCTCCGACCCGAGAGGAGATAGGGATCATCTACTTGCTCCATGCACTTACGTACTTTTGCTCCGACTTCCACGTCTTCGGATTTTATCCGACTTGTCCTAAGCAGGCTACCTGTGAGAGGCTCAATGAAATAGCACGCACCGAAAGTATTCAGTCGAAAACGATACATTACTGGTCTGTGGACTTAAAACAGGGGGGATGATTCTGACTGAGTCTTTTCTGCAATGCGCTTCACGTCATCTAAGTAGCTTTCTATCTCGATGTCCGTAGGACCTGACGTAGGGTCGGACCTACAACCAAAAAGACCAATAATGAACACTGTGGATATGAACATAACCACAACGCCAAAGAGCAGGATCAAGCATGGTCCCGTGACTAGACAATCATTGCAACCACACATAGATAAGATGCCGTAGATAAAAACGCCTGCTGTTATAAGACTCCATATACAGATGGCATACAGACTTAGTTTCTCATTTATCCTACTGACTGAGTATCTAAGTAGTGCCTTTTGTCCATGCTTCTCAGCTATTGGATGCTTGAAGAGTGGTCCAATAATATCCTCACCCAAGGCATCTACATATTGCTCCCAGTTCTCCTGCCAGTATTTGCTCCCTTTGTTCGTAAAGTACCAGGCAAATGAAGTCACTGTACCGATACAGCCAATAACAAAGAGGGATAAGAGGAAGAGTCCGTTACCAATACTTTCCTCGGATCTTATAAAAGTCAGAATGGCAGAGGCACCCCCTAAGGCACACATGATGCCGAAGAAATAATGAGCCCGCTTCCAGTAAAGCTCAATCTCAAACCTTCGTGTATCAAGTGCCACCTCAAAGGCTCTCTCTTTTATCTGTTTTTCAAGGTCAGAAGCCATGTTTTTATCGTTTGATTAGTGAGCGAGTGTGCTATCACACACACTCGCCCTAAGTTTGTTATAAATCCACCTTGGGGTTAGTCAATGCAGTCATGACTCCAGACATTCCCACCTTGGTCCTTAATAAGTCTCCAATGTTCGTAACCACAATCATCCTCTTTGCCTGAGGACTTCCTACCGTTGATGTTCTTTGCACTTGCGTGTACCTCTGCTCCGATGAGCGTTTCGATTAACTTTTTCATAACGAATAAATAGATTTGTTGTTGTGTCTACTCTGTTAAAGGATTTTCGACATTCTCCTTTTAGTAATTCTGTTAGGACACGACTCCATAAGGAGCCGTGAGAACAGAGCGACGCAGGGGATGCCGGCACGATAGGTGCCGACATCCCTTGCGGGTGTGATCTATATACTTTAGTGGAGGGAGGGATCAGCGGGAGCCGCGTCTTTCTCTCCCCCTCCCTCTCTCTCTCTCTCTTCGG
>ERZ1031273.620-NODE-620-length-10050-cov-6.424512_pt1 | contig 10050 bp, 8 predicted proteins | sample MGYA00516575_ERZ1031273 | MGnify/ENA primary metagenome ERZ1031273 (study PRJEB33718, sample SAMN03159816) | human skin metagenome | collected 2014-02-25 | study: EMG produced TPA metagenomics assembly of the PRJNA266117 data set (Human skin bacterial metagenome... | reverse complement strand
GCCCTGGACCTTCTGCTCATGCTCGACGGCGCCGGCCTGCCCCTGCAGACACCGCTAGGTCCCGACCTGACCACCCCCAGCCAGCCCCTGCCCAATGCCCAGGGCAACGCTCCCAGCCAGCAACAAGCCCCACAACAGCAGGCCCCGCAGCAACAGGCCCCACAACAGCAGGCGCCGCAGCAAGCCCCGCAGCAGCGGCAACAAGCCCCACAACAGCAGGCCCCGCAGCAACAGGCTCGGCAGCAGCCGCAGCAACAAGCCCCACAACAGCAGTCGGGTTCGAGCGCTGGATACGGCAGGCACGCAGCCCCGGCGCAGCCTCAGGCACCGACGCCAACGCCGGCCCCGAACCCCGTCCAGGCGGCTCAGGCAATGCCGGAGCAGGCAGCGCCGAAACCTGCACCGGCGCCGACTCCTGCGCCGGAGGCGGAGGTGGCGCACCCGCTGGACCTGATGGAGGACGACTTCGAGGCACTCGATCTGCTCGAGGACCTCACTGTCATCGACGGTGGAGGAGTTCGTGCCAAGGCCAACGATGAAGGCCACATCCACGTCAAATGGGCGCTGCCGGAAGGCTACGACGCGCAGCCGGTGCAGATCTTCCGTGTGGTCAGCGACGAAGAAGCCTTCGACCGCGACCCAGCCGAAGGCATCCAGCGCGTCGCCACGAACGGCACATTCTTCGACGACCCGGAACCGCTGTCGTTTTCCTACCGCTACTACCAAGTGTGGCTCAACGAAGGCGCCAACGAGATCGTCGCCCTGCGCAGCCAGCCCAAACTGGTCGGTGAGGATTATTACGTCCGCCCGGTCGAGCACATCGAGCTCAACTTCGACGGCAGCGAGGTGAGCGGCAAGTGGGAGGAATTCCGCCACACTGACCGCGTCGCCGTCTACATCGCGCCGGAGGAAGAAAGGCGCCGGCTCACCCGCCGTTCCCACGAGGTCAGCCAGTCCAGTCGCAACGTCAACGGCTTCCGCTGGACCCCGCCGCAGCGCGGCCTGACCTACGCCGTGCAAGCGATCCGCGAGGTCAGCGTCAATGGCATGGTGAAAAAGAGTCCGTCCTCCGAAATCTTCACCATCGACATCACCGCCGAGGTCGTGGAAGTCGACGCGGACATTCAACTGGACAAATCCGTGGGCAACGGCCAGTTCAACGTCCGGTGGGAATTGCCCAATTCGGGCGAAGTGCGGATCTACCGCACACGCGAGCACCCCGCCGAAGGCCTCTCCGACAAGGTTGTCGAAACCGACCAGCTCGAAAGCTTCGGTCTGCCGGTGTCCTCCTGGGTCAACGACATCGCCGAGGCGAAAGACGCCGCAGATTTCGCATGGCCGGATGACTGGTACACCGTCGTCATCACCCCGGTCAGCGTCGTGGGCAATAAGGCCCGCGTGGGTACATCCACCAGCTATGTCCGCGTCGGCACCATTCCCGCCGCGCGCATCGAGGAGCGCGTTATCGCCCAGCTGATCACCTTCGGCTGGCCGGAGCAGGCGCACGAGGTCGCCGCCTTCCTCGCCGAGCCGGGGGAGGGCGGCCGGATCGATCCGCGTCAGGCCGACATGAAACCGATGACCACCATCGACGAGCAGGAGTATCGCAGCGAGGGTGGCATGCGTGTGCAGATGCGCGGCGCCCGAGATGTGGTGCTCGTTCCGAGCCGCATGCACGCCGGTCAGCGTGAATGGGGCAGGACCACGATCATTCCGTACCGCGGCCTGCGCCACTTCCGCTACGAATTCCTCGTCGGCCCCGATGGCGGTCTCTACCTGTTCGTATTTTCCGAGAATGAGGAGTCCCGCTACCGGCGCTTCACGTTGCGCTACCACCCGGAGCGCCTGCCGCTCGAGCCGAATGACGGCGAGCCTGTCCGCGTGAGCAAGATCAACGGTAGCCATGTCGAGGATTACAAGCCGATAATGACAGCGGAGCACTTGTACCCCCAGAGCTTGCAACCCGGTACCCCGGGCTTCGAGTACTGGCGCGTCGACCCGCAGCTGGTCGCCCGCGGACACGGGTGGCTCCGCCTGTTCATAGCGGACGAGCCCGAAAACGGGGAATCCGAGGTAGCACTGAGGGATCCGAATGTGGCCTCCCTCTGGTTCACCACCAATTTCCAGCAAACCGGAGGTATGCAGTAATGGCACGCTTTGCGCACGCGACGTACGCGTCCTTTTCCAACACGTCCAGCTCCGGTGGCTGGTCGATTGGCCCGACAGTGAACGCGGACCCGAACGACATCGAGCTGATCCGCTCCGCCGCCGCGATCTCGCTGACCCCGATCCAGGAGGTCAACGAGTTCATCGGCGGCGAAGAAATCGAGGCGTTGCCGCGCCGCTTCGAATACATCCCGCACCCGGCGCACGGCGTGTTCGTGCAGTCCGTCCCCGCCGGCAAGGACGCCACCGGCCGCCCGGGTAATGTGTTCACCCACGGCGTGGTGGACCACGCGCCGCAGGAGCCGCTCGCGTCCCAGTACCCGATCGCGTGGTTCCGCTCCCCGGATCTCGCGGCACCGTTCCGCGCCCCGGTGGTCAATTCTGTCCAGCTCGATCAGTCGCTCGACGAGCCCGCACGCGGTCCGCTTCCCGATGTCGCTAACCTTTGGCAGCTCATCACCGAGGTCCAGGGCGACCGTCGCGGAGTCGTGTACAAGATCCAGGAAGCGCTGGAGGATCCTGAGACGATTCCGGTGCTGCTTACCCCGTCGGACACTCAGGCCGCATTCTGGATCTACGCCGTGTCCACCACCATGACTCCGCAGGCCGCGCGCCTGTGCTTGCGCGTGAGCACCTTCGAGCGCGCACGCTCCATCGATGCCGCGAAGTGGGTCTCCCACGAGCCCGGGGTCGCCGCGCTTATCGCGGGCCCGGTCGAAGACGCAGAGCTCTTCGCCGCCAACCCCGCTTTCACCGTCATCGACCCGGAGAAGGACGCCAGCGCACAGCCGGTCACCGACTGGTCGCGCATGACTGCCGAGCTGTACACGTCGGGAAGCCAGGCGGCAGCAGCCGTCGATAAGCTCGCTTCGCTTGAGGAAGCGTCGGCGAGCTTCGGTGCAGGCCTTGCGCAACTCGCGCTCGCGCACCGCCGCAAGAATATCGAGCCCGAACTCAACCAGCTCGCGATCGACATCAGCGAACCCAGCGAGTTTCTCGCCGAGGATTACCCGACGCTCGTGAGCAAAGAGCTTATCGACGAACCCCGCCTCGACGAGCTCCGCGGCTCCGTCTATGAGACGTTGCAGCACTGGGAAGGCGACGGCACCCTGCTGATCAACTACGTCACCGACGCCGAAGCCATCGGCGCTTTTGACCGCGACATGCTGGTCGACGGCCTCGGTGCCCTCGGCAACCTCGAGAATCCCATCACCGAGATGATGCAGCACGGCGCCCTCAACCTGCGCCCCGACTCCGCTGCCGCCGGTCTTGTCAGCCTCGTGGCCAACAAGAAGATCGAAGAGGTCTTCGCCGGCGACGACATCACCGACGTCATGGAAAGGCTCGGCAGCGACGACATTTACCGCGCTCTGCGTCACGCTGGCCACACCGGTGTGGAAAAGCTCAGCCCGGACACTGCCTGCTACCTCATCGGCGCTGCGCTCGCCGCCGCCGCATTCAACCAGCTGCAGTACCCCGTGATCACCGCTGATCCCCAGCAGCGGACCGAGACGATCCGCCAGCTCATCGACCTGGCGGGCCGCATCTCCGCACGCGCGGTGCCGAGCCAGTCCAACGTCGATGCCGTGGCCCTCCGCACCTGGGAAGACTTCTTCCTCACCGCGCCCGACTCGGCACAGGACACCGCCTTGGCCGCGCACGCCGTCAGAGCTCTGCCCGACGCATTCGCTGCCCTGCGCATCGAACGCACCGAGCAGTTCCTCAGCCGCGTCATCCAATCGCTGACGCAGAACACCCGCGGGTACGCGAACCAGAAAGGAGACCGGTAATGGCTCTTGAGAAACGCATGGGGCACGGCGAAGAGTACGAATTCGCCACTGACGGTGGTCAGTTCCGCGCGATTCTGGTCATGGAGCTCAACGACGGCGGCCGCTTCCGCGCCTACAACGGCGAGACCGAGCTGCCCCGCACCGGCGACCGCTACGCCCTGCGCGAACTGAACGGCCCCGCCGCCATCGAGGTGCGGCCGGATAACGAAGTCTTCGGCAACCGCGCCGAACTCTACGTCCGCGTCCAAGCCCGCGATTCCGCCGAGGGGCTCGTGGATCTGGCCCTCCCGCCGTTCAAAGTCGCCGCCCGCGACACTTTCACCCCGCTGACCCTCCTTCCCACCGCCACGGGCGTGCGCGTCATCGGCGGCGACGGCGGGGGAGTGGGCGCCGTCCGCCCCCACGTGGGCGACACCGGTGGCAGCTCTATCAGTTCCGTTAGTTCTGTCAGTTCCGTCAATTCCGGTAGCTCGGTCGCGCCCGCCGCCGGTGCCACCGCCACTTCCGACTCCGCCGCACCGACTGTCGGGTCGACCCCGACTGTTCCGGCTGGCGGCGCTAGCACGGACGCCGTGCACATCATCGTCGACTCGTCCGCATCCATGCTGCGCAGCACCACCGTCGAGCAGATGGACGCGATGCTCAGCTTCGCTGTCAATGCCGTCTCCGTCATGCGCTGCGCGAAGCATCTGACCACCTCCTCCGGTCAGGCCGTGCCCGGCATCGTGGACACCCTTGAGGTGCCCGCCGGGACGACTGAGGCGCTGCGCGGCAACGACATCGGCTGGGAGATCAACGCGACGGATATCTCGCCCACGGCCGCCGTCATCGCCATCTCCGACGATGTTCCGGCCCGCCTGCTCGGCCGCAGCACACCCGTCCACGTCATCTCGCCGCGACCGGTCGCCACCTCCGCCGGCATCACAGCAACGCTTTTCGACGACCGCCTCCACCGCGCCGTCGCCGAAGGCGATGCCCGCAGCTACCGCGACGCCATTCACTCTCTCCGTGGCGCCATCGATGCGGGGGTGACGTCCTGATGAACCCGAACGTCCCGTACGTGATCCCGTCTAAGGACCCGGTCACATTCGAAATCCTCGACCCTTCCGGCTCCGCGCCGAAGCACGAGGGAATTGACCTTCCCGACGACTGGATCAATTCCGGTGTGCTCACCGTGGCCATGGCCGGCGCTCGCTCGTCAGGGAAGAGCCTGTACATCGCGGTCGTCGTCAAGCTGCTGCGCGACATGTTGGCAGTCAACCGCGGCTTTTTGAATGCCGCCGACGAATACACGCGACGCACGTACGAGGAAAACTACGAGCGCCCCCTCTTCGAAGAGATGGGGCTCATGCCGCCGACCCCGCCGTCAGCGAATCCCGACGCGTACCAGAACCGCCCTCTCATCTACGACCTCGGTCTGCAACCCCGCGTCAACCCCGCCAATAATGAGCCCGTCAACCAGCGCATTTACCTCGTGCTCCAAGACGTCGCTGGCGAGGACCTCCGCGAAGAAGGCTTCCCCGAGCGCGCGCCGAAACTCGGGTTCTTCCGCCACGCCGACCGCATCGTGTTCCTCTACGACCCGATGGCCGTCAACCGCATCCGCCAACTTCTTGAAGGCACTGTGTCCACCAACGAAGTCGGCCGTGAAAACCCCGCCATGATTCTGCAGAACATCCTGCGGCTCATGTCGCCCGAACGCATGCCCGGCATCGCGCTCACCCTGTCCAAGTTCGATATGCTCCAGCGTCTCGCCGACGTTGATCAGGTCGGCAGCGGCGGTATCCAGGGCCAGACCGTGGATTGGCAGGCCGCCATGAGCAACTACGGTGCTTCTTTCCGCCGCGAATCCAACCCGCCCAACGAACCCTTCGATTGGGCCGACCGCAGTTCCATGCACTTCGAGATCCGCAGCATGCTCAGCGCCCTCGGCGCTATGGAGATGCTCAATCTCCTCGAAACCCAATCACCCACCGGCCAGCCCGTACCGTACAGCTGCCACGCCGTCTCCGCCCTCGGCGATTCGCCCGAAGGCGACAGCGTGTCCCGCATGGGCATCGCCCCGTTCCGCGTCCTTGACCCCATCCGCGAAATGTTCGCCCAATACGGCCTGTTTGAGGGAGGAAAACAATGACCCACCACAACCAAGGCTGGCTCGCCCGCGAGGAACGCCGCCTCACCGACGCGTCCGCCGCCACACCTACCACCACGTCCGCCGACCCCGCCGCTGCCGCCGCCGCGCCCGCAGCCACCGCCCCGGATGCTCCGCAGCAGCCGGCGCAACCTGCGGCTATTGATCAAACTGCCGCCCCGGAGCAGCCTCCGGCCCAGCCCGAGCAGCAGCCTTACGCGCCGCAGCCTGAGCAGCAGCAGCCGGCGCAACCTGCGACACCGGCGCAACCCGCGGTCGCACAGCCTGAGCAGCAGCCAGCCGCATCGCAGCCCGCTGAGTCGCGGCCCTCGATCGAGCAGTGGCCGGCACTGCACCCCACCGAGCAGCCTCCGGCCCAGCCTGGGACTCAACCTGCGCCGGGTCAGCAGCAGGTGCCGGGTCAGCAGTACCCGCAGTACCAGCCGCCGCAGCAGCAACCGCACAATGACAACCCGTACGCGTCGCCCTACAAATTCGATCAGGGGGCCGCGCCGCGAGAAGAAGGGCCGCAACGATGACGAACGGCATGAACCCAGGAGCGCAGCCAGGCTTCGGGCCCGGTGGCAATGCGCCGCAGTTCCCGCAGCACGCCAACCCCGCGAACCCAGCCCAACCGGCGCAACCCGCAGGCGGCTTCGGCCAAAACCAGTTCGGTGGGCCGCGCCCGTTCCAGCAGGCCGGTCAGGCCAATCCTTCTCAGATGAGCACGGATGAAGCGGACACCATCGCTGCCGCCCGCGACGAGAAGGTGCAGGAGACTGAGCAGCGGCGCTCCCGGATTTGGAGCAAAATACTCGGAGTCATCGGCCTTGCTCTGCTGATTGCCTTCATTGCAATCGTGGCCTGGACGTTCATCCCCGATCCGCCGCTCGACCCCACTGCGGCACCGCTGCACGTGGCAGATATCCACCTCAATGCACTGGGCGTTGTGCCCGTTTAGGACCTGTAGGAAAACGAGGTACGAGAAAATGACCCGCGAAAACCCCACCGCAGCCGACCAGTACGACTTCACCGACGTCGCGCCATTCGCGGCGCTGCCGGACGCCCCGCAGCCGGCGTATGAGCAGCCGCATCAGGCAGCACAGGAAGTTCAGCAAGTTCAGCCAGCGCAGCCAGTGCAGCCGGCGCAAGCAGAGCCGCAGACGGAAGTGATCAAGGCACAGTCGCCGGGTGCATCCACGCCAGGATTTGCGCTTGGCGCGGCGCCGGCTGCCGCAGCACCGGCTGCCGCAGCATCGGCTGCCGCAGCGTCGGCAGCTGCACCGGCAGGCGGGAGCACAGCCGCGGACGTTGGGGGAGCGACAGCGCAGGCGCGGCCGCAGACCCCGCAAACACCGCAGCAGCAGGAGCGCTACGAGTCGACCCAGTACGGCACGCAGCTGGGCGGGGCGGCGCGCAATGAGGAGCAGCGCTACGAGTCGAACGCGTACGGCGGCGGCAGCTACGAACAGCGCGCGGAGCAGCGTCCGGCGGCGCTGGGCGGCGCAGGGGCTGAGCGCGGTTCGCGTGTTCAGGAAACGCCGGAGCCGCGGCGAGTTCCGCAGACGACGGCGCGTGACAGCGAGGCATACGGTGATGCGCAGCAGCGCCAGCGGAGTGAGGCGCGCACCAGTGCGGAAGGCAAGCAGGGCGGGTCCAAATCGGGGCTGGTCATACTGGCGGCGATCTGCGTCGTGCTGCTGATGATCTTCGTGCTGGGACTGCTCATCCTTCTGAACGTGGTGCCCTTCCCGGGCCTTTAATTCGTCTTGCCAGATTAAGGAGGTGCTATGGCGGACAACCAGAACTCGATCAACTATTTCGGGCTCCAAGACTGGTGGGGTGGACTCACCGACATGGACCGGACGATTCTGGACGAGGTCTTCAAGCAAAAGAGCCGGCACGGCCAAAGCATCCTCAGTGCGCCAGCAGAGCGGTCCATTGACGTCAGTTTCCTATCCGATTTGCTCATTTGGGTGAGCAAGAACCCGGAGCTGCAGGGAAAAATCATCGATAAGCTAATGGAGCGTTACGCGCACCTTCCCGCACCTGACCAGCTCGACGACGACGCCCTGATCGACCTCCACCACGCGCAGATCCGCGTCATGAACTACTTCTACGGGCAACGCAACTACGCCTCGCACGCCCTCGACATGACGTTGCGGATCGCACAAGACAACGTCAATATCGAAGCGCGCGTCCTGCGTGCCAAGCGCGAGCGCATCAAACGCGGCGCGTACCGCAAAGCCGGCGCGCTGGAGAAGAAAGCGGAAGAAGCAAGCAGCAAGGGGAACATCCAGGAGGCTGCGAAACTGCAGCTCGAGGCGCGAGAGAAGCGCATCAAAGGCGCACACGACAGCTCCGCCTACAGCGAAGAGCACCCGTGCTTCCGCCAGATGGCGATCATCGCGGAGAAGAACAACGACCTCCTGCTCGCGTACCGCATCGCACTCGACGCACGCAGTGCAGGCTGGATCGACCGCAACGACGACTGGACGCGCCGCATCAACCGCCTCGCGCCGAAGCTCGGCAACAGCGAAGACAGCGGGCCGTTCGGCGGCTACTTCGGCGCATTCAACCTCTCCGGCTTTTTCAAAAATGAGTTCACGCCCGACGAGCAATCACGCATCATCGACGAGCTCACGGCAAAGCATCCGCTTATCGACGGCACCGCCGAGCCCGATGGCCACACCGCTCGCACCGCCCTCGCCCTGCTGGCGGAAACCGTCACCGCAGTACTCGGTGCCGATAACGGAGCCGTCGTCGCCCATCTGGACAATATGCAGAAGCACTTGGAGCGGTACGCGGGCGACACCGACGGCGACGCCTGGGAGCGCCACCTCACCTTCGGCCGGAACTCGATGATCTGCTTCGCTGTTGTCCAAGGGCGCGCGAAAATTCCGTGGTCCTGGGCAAACGGCATCGACCCGATGCTCTTGATGCAGTGGTACACCACCAGCGCCCTGGCCTTCGAAAGTGCCGCGCGCAGCGATTTCGACGCGAACCACTCCGGCAAGGCCGACACCGTGCCCACCCACCCCGCGCGCAGTGCCATCCTCTTCCTCACCGAAGCGTTGGGGAACGACGGGGAGATCGAACCCATCGCCGCCGAATCGCGTGACGACGGCTGGGCCGGCCCCTGGGACGCCGTCATTGCCCGCCACCGGGAGGACTAGCCCTCACGGAGAGAATCCGGCGCTATCAGACGCGTGCTCCTCGCGCCGCGCGGGTAATGCCTACTCCACCCATCAGACCCAGCCCGCGGACTCAGACGATGGGGGCGCTTGCTGGGATGTCGTCGATACGCAATGTGCACGACGGGTGGTCCGTGACGCCGAATCCTCCCATGATTCCGAAGCCCTCGCTAATGACTCGGACATCTTCGGGCACAATGATCTCGATGCCGCCCATCAATGCGACGGCGGTGATCACCGTTTCGTGCGAGGAGAGCGTCGCTTCACGTAGGTCGAGGGAGTTGCCGCCCATCATCGCGAGTGACGTGTGGTGGCGTGCGATGTGCCACGACCCATTGCTCGTCGAGCCGCCCATCACTGCGAAGGAGAAAGCTGAACCGCCCTGGTGCGGGACAATCTCCATGGTTGGCTGAGTGCGCGGAGTCGCAGTCACCTGCGAATCCGGCTTTTTGCTGTCGGGGACCTCCACGTCGGCGGTCAAATGTTCCAGTTCGTCGGCATATGTGGCCTGCCAAACCTGGGCGGTGCGTTCGTCAAATTCCGCGATGTCGATCTGGCCGTCAGCCAGAGCCTCAGTGAGCAGATTGGCCGTGGCCTGGCGGGCAGCTGAACTCGCGCGCTTACGCGGCAGCTGCGCTTCTGAGCGTTCAATCTCGGACGACATGTCCTAAATATACCAACTGGCTGCGGAAATCTCCCTGCAAACGATGATTGGCACTTTCACGGCGCGGCGGTCATCTCTGAGGTCTGATTTGCTTTTCCCATGGCG
>ERZ1031273.617-NODE-617-length-10074-cov-6.119473_pt1 | contig 10074 bp, 9 predicted proteins | sample MGYA00516575_ERZ1031273 | MGnify/ENA primary metagenome ERZ1031273 (study PRJEB33718, sample SAMN03159816) | human skin metagenome | collected 2014-02-25 | study: EMG produced TPA metagenomics assembly of the PRJNA266117 data set (Human skin bacterial metagenome... | reverse complement strand
CAATGAGTTGATTTTAATGTTTTTTCGTAACTAAGACGATGAATTAATGCTTTATATTAGAATAATAAGAGAAAACTTACAAAGGAATGGCAAATGTTGGCAGAAAACTTTACCTTGATGCACGAAAAAATAAAATTAGCGTGTGAAAAAGTGAATCGTGATCCTAGTACGGTCAGTTTATTACCTGTTAGCAAAACATTCCCTGCGTCCGTTATCCGAGAAGCTGTGCAGTTAGGCTATACACGGTTTGGTGAAAATAAAGCACAGGAAATGAAGCAAAAGGCAATTGAGCTAGCTGACTATGGGATTGACTGGGTCATTATCGGTTATTTGCAAACAAATAAAGCAAAAGAGGTGGCTAAGTATGCGAGTGAAATTCAATCGTTGGATAGACTAGATTTGGCCATTGCACTAGATAAGCGATTACAACAAGAGGGACGTGCTATAGATGCATTGATTCAGGTAAAGACAAGCCATGAGGAGAGTAAAACAGGCATGGCTATTGATGATGTCCCTGGTTTTCTTAAATCACTTAAACCCTTTGATACATTAAACATTAAAGGGTTTATGACAGTCGCCGAAAATACCGATCAACAAGATATTGTGCGTCAATGTTTTAAACAAGTAGCCGATTTAGCTGAACAAATGCGTCAAGCGACTGGGTTAGCACTGCCTACGTTATCTATGGGTATGAGTGGTGATTATGAGTTAGCCATTGCAGAAGGTGCTACGGAGATTCGTATTGGTAGTGCGATTTTTGGACAAAGAGACTATTCGTCACACTAATTTTTGTAGCGTTCAATCAGCTTGTCTAGATTAAGAATTTGGATATACCCATAACCCACTTGAATAAGCCCTAGCGATTCTAGTTTGCGTAGTGCTATATTGGTTCGTTGCCTTGAGACCCTAGCCAAATAGCCAATTTCTTCTTGAGTGATCGTTAGGCGTGCTGAGGCATTGGGATAGAGTTTAGGGTTAAATAGTTCAATTAAGCAGCTTCCGACCCGACCGTCAGCATCCAATAAACGGTCATTTTCGGTACGCCCAATAAATTGACTAACTCGCTCATTTAATTGATTAAGCATGAATCGATTAAATGGAATGCTGTTATCAAGCAACCATTCAAACGTGAATAGCGGTAGCTTAGCAATTTTTGATTCATGTAAGGCAAATATATCGTAGCGCAGTCTTTCTTTTTTTAGTAGGCTTCCTTCGCCAAACCATCCTCCCGGAGGTACGCCTGTTAATGAGGTGATACGCCCATCAGCATTACCTACCGATACTTTGATAAGACCTTCTAAGACCCCAATCCAATATTGAGCCTTACTTCCTTTTTGCTCAATCATGGCACCGGGGTGAACCGTCGTTACAATGACGTCCTGAGTCACCCGTTGTTGATGCTCTGGTGAAAGTAAGTTGAACCACTTTGTATCGTACTCAGTGAAAACACTCATTAGGAATAACCCTCAAAAAAATGCTAAATGTCATGCTCGTGACAATTAGCGTACCTGTTATCGGTTAGTTTTGCAATTAGAGAAAACAGTATATTGGCAAAAAACGAACAGTCAATTGTATAAAACGACAAAATCCATTCAAAAGGAGACAAGTCATGGCTCATGCTATGGTGAAGGAGACATTCCCGTCTTTGTTGCTAAAACATGCGAAGGAAAGACCAACGCAAGCGGCAATGCGAGAAAAGGATTTGGGCATATGGCAAACATTTACTTGGGCTGATGTAGCGGAACAAGTCAAATTGGTTGCAAACACATTTTTGGATTTGGGTGTTCAAAAAGGTGAGCATATTGGTATTGTTGGTGAGAATAGACCTAGATTGTATATGGCGATGATGGCGGCGCAATCTGTGGGGGCTATTCCGGTACCTATGTATCAGGATGCTATTGCACAAGAGATGGTTCATGTTCTAAAAGATGCTGATTTACGAATTGTTGTAGTAGAAAACCAAGAACAAGTTGATAAGATGCTTGAGGTGCGTGTTGATGTTCCTACATTGGAATGTGTAATTTATGATGATCCAAGAGGATTGCGTAATTACCAAGAGGGAATGATTCTTTCTTATGATAAGGTCTTAGAGAGAGGCGAACGATACGCAAAGAATTATCCAGATGCTTTTATGGACGCATTGACAGCTGTTCAACCCGAAGATGCGGCAGCCATGTTCTATACGTCGGGGACAACAGGCAAGCCCAAAGGGGTGGTATTAACGCATGCCGCCTTAATTGATCGTGCTCAAGTGATTGAGCGTATGGAGAAGCTAACGAATAAAGAAGAAGTGTTAGCGTATTTACCGCCAGCTTGGATTGGTCAAAATATGTTCTCTTATGCACAAGCCTTGACGACAGGATTTACAGTTAACCACCCAGAGTCACCAAGTACAGTATCGATTGATATGCACGATATTGGTCCTACTTATTATTTCTCACCACCACGTGTCTTGGAAGAGTTACTAACGCAAGTAACTATTCGCATGGAAGATGCAGGCAAGTTTAAACAATGGCTGTTTAAGAAATCTATGAATTTAGCCAAACGTGTGGGTACTAAGATTTTGGATAAAGAGCCTGTTGGCTTACTTGACCGTATTAAATATATGATCGGTGATTTTGTGATGTATGCCCCTTTGCGTAATGCGTTGGGGATGAGTCGTGTTCGAGTTGCTTATACCGCTGGTGAAGCGATTGGACCGGATTTATTCACGTTCTATCGTTCAATTGGTATCAATTTAAAGCAGTTATATGGATCTACCGAAACATCAGTATTTGTATGTGTTCAAAAAGATGGTCATGTGTATCCTGACTCTGTTGGTGCCCCAGTGGAGGGTGTAGAAATCCGTATTGCTGATAATGGGGAAGTGCAGGTTAAGAGCCCTGGTTTATTTAAAGAATATTATCGTAATCCAGAATCAACAGCAGAGTCGTTTACAGAAGACGGCTGGTACCATACAGGCGATGCGGGTTTTATCGATCATCATGGTGACTTAAAAATTATTGATCGTGCCAAAGATGTGGGTCGTTTAGTAGATGGGCGTTTGTTTGCACCGAAATATGTTGAGAATAAATTGAAATTCTTCCCTTATATCAAGGAAGCAGTAGCGTTTGGGGCGAATAAAGAATTTGTGACCGCATTTATTAATATTGATTTAGAGGCGGTTGCCAACTGGGCAGAGCGCCGTGGTTTAGCCTATGCAGGTTATACAGACTTAGCGTCTAAACCAGAGGTTTATCAATTAATTGGTGACTGTATTGATCAGGTTAATGTGGATGTGGCGCAAGATGAGCAATTACAAGGGTTACAGATTCATCGTTTCTTAATTTTACATAAAGAGTTAGACCCAGATGACGATGAATTAACACGTACTCGCAAAGTACGTCGTAACTTTATCGCAGAGAAATACAAGGTATTAATTGATGCCTTGTTTGAGGGCAAACCATCTCAGTATATTGAAACAGAAGTTAAGTATGAAGATGGGCGTAAAGGTAAGATTAGTGCAGATTTAAAAATTGCACCAGCTAAAGTCGTAAATACAGCAAAGGCGGCCTAATATGCACCAAGTAAATGAGAAAAAAATTGGCGATGTTATTTTAGACATGCAAAGTATTTCATTATCGTTTGGTGGTGTGAAAGCACTAACAAATATTTCTTTCAATGTAAAAGAGCATGAAATACGTTCGATTATCGGTCCTAATGGTGCTGGTAAAAGCTCTATGTTGAACGTTATTAATGGGGTCTATACGCCACAAGAAGGCTCCATCGTTTTTGATAACAAAAACTTTGACAAGATGAGTCCACGCCGTGCAGCTGAAATGGGGATTGCACGGACATTCCAAAACTTGGCTTTATTTAAGGGCATGAGTGTATTGGACAATATTATGAGTGGTCGCAATCTACGGATGAAGAGTGGTTTGTTATCTCAGGCATTCCGAATTTTTGGTGCTGAAAAAGAAGAAATTCAACACCGTGAATATGTAGAAAATATCATTGATTTCTTAGAAATTCAGGCTTATCGCAAGACACCAGTTGGTCGTCTACCATATGGCTTACAAAAAAGGGTTGACTTAGGTCGTGCCTTAGCAATGGAGCCACGTTTATTATTGCTTGATGAGCCAATGGCAGGGATGAATATCGAAGAAAAGCAAGATATGAGTCGCTTTATCTTAGATGTGAATGATGAATTTGGCACAACCATTGTCCTCATTGAGCATGATATGGGTGTGGTGATGGATATTTCAGATCGAGTCGTGGTACTAGACTATGGTAAGAAGATTGGTGACGGTACACCAGCAGAAGTCCGTACTAATGAAGATGTAATTCGAGCTTATTTAGGCGTTGAGCACTGAGGTCAATCATGGGATATTTTTTAGAAACGTTATTTGGTGGTCTCATGAGTGGAATGCTATATGCACTCGTAGGCTTGGGCTTTGTATTAATTTTTAAGGCATCTGGTGTCTTTAACTTTGCACAAGGGGCAATGGTATTAGTCGCCGCTTTGTCTATGGCACGATTTGCAACATGGCTACCACAACGGTTTGGTTTTGAAAGTATGCTATTGGCAAATGTCTTGGCATTTATCATTTCAGCTGTGTTAATGACAATCGTCGCTATCTTGATTGAGCGTTTTGTATTGCGTCATCTCGTTAATCAAGAAGCAACAACGCTATTAATGGCGACATTAGGTATTAGCTATTTCTTAGATGGTGCTGGTCAAACGCTTTTCGGTAGCTCAGTTTATTCTATTGATGTAGGTATGCCTAAGGATCCTGCCTTTATTTTTGAAAGTATCTTTGAGGGCGGTGTACTCATTAACCTAGAAGATTTAACAGCAGCAGCGATTTCCGCTATTTTGGTAGTGATATTGGCATTGTTTTTCCAATATACCACAACAGGTCGTGCGTTAAGAGCGGTGGCTGATGATCATCAGGCAGCACAATCTATTGGTATCCCTTTAAATCGCATTTGGATCATTGTATGGGCAGTGGCTGGTGTTGTGGCTCTTGTTGCAGGGATTATCTGGGGATCAAAGTTCGGCGTTCAGTTTACCTTATCAACAGCTGCTTTACGTGCGCTACCAGTTGTTATTCTCGGCGGCCTAACGTCAGTGCCAGGCGCTATTATTGGTGGGCTAATCATTGGTGTTGGAGAAAAACTCTCTGAGGCGTATTTAGGTGAATACTTTGGTGGTGGTATTGAAATCTGGTTCGCCTATGTACTAGCACTTGTGTTTTTATTATTCAGACCACAAGGTTTGTTTGGTGAAAAAATTATTGACCGTGTTTAATGCACTCAGATTAAAAGGAATACAGTATGTTTTATCGTGAAAATGGTCAATTTAAAACGAGTTATCGTAGCGACCAACAAATTTTTCCTATCTTACAAGATCGTATTTTTATCTTGTTATTGATTGCCGTAGCTGTGCTAGTTGTACCTTTTACCGTGAGTAATTATTTCTTGAGCGGTATTCTAATTCCATTTTTGATTCTGTCATTAGCGGCATTGGGACTTAATGTCTTAGTCGGTTATTGTGGTCAGATTTCATTAGGGACAGGTGCATTTATGGCGGTGGGGGCGTATGCCGCATGGAACTTTGGTGTACGCATTCCAGAATTACCCTTAATTGTTCAAATCTTATTGGGTGGCTTTTTTGCCATGCTGGTTGGGGTGATTTTTGGTATTCCAAGTTTACGTATCCGAGGGTTATATTTAGCTGTAGCAACCTTAGCGGCACAATTCTTCGTTGATTGGGCATTTTTGCGGATACCTTTTTTCACCAATCATTCAACCTCGGGTAGTGTGTCTGTACCAGCCTTAGATTTTTTCGGATTACCAGTACAAACGCCAGTACAAAAATATCTTTTTGTGCTGATGATTGTGATTGTATTTGGCTTGCTTGTAAAAAATTTGGTACGTGGTGCTATTGGTCGTGAGTGGATGGCTATTCGTGATATGGATGTGGCAGCCTCAGTAATTGGTATTCGTCCAATGTATGCCAAATTGACCGCATTTGCGGTGAGCTCTTTTGTTGTGGGTGTGGCAGGGGCTTTATGGGGATATATTCACCTAGGTTCTTGGGAGCCATTAGCATTTGATTTAAATCGTTCTTTCCAATTGTTATTTATGGTGATTATTGGTGGCTTGGGTTCTATCGCAGGCAGTTTCTTTGGTGCAGCGTTTATCGTACTAGTCCCGATTTTACTGACACGTATCCCTGATATGTTAGGTATTCCTTTAGCCGTAGATACGATTGATCATATTCAGCATATGGTATTTGGTGCGCTAATCGTATTTTTCTTGATTGTGGAACCACATGGTCTGGCTAAATTATGGAGTATTGCCAGAGAAAAACTACGCATATGGCCATTCCCTCATTAAACCGTATGTCAACATTAATTAAAAAAGGCCGATGATAACGGTCATTCTTAAATAGTAGTAAACAGTTAATTAAGTAGTAAAAAGTTAATTAAATACCGAATTTATTTCGGAGGAGACAAACTATGAAATTCGCAACTAAAATACTAGCGGGTGCTATCGCTTTAGGTTCTCTATGTGGAACAACAGCTGTATATGCACAAGAACAAGATCAGTTCATTCCATTAATGACCTATCGGACTGGATCATTGGCTCCATTAGGGATTGCGTGGGCAGATGGTAAGATTGATTACTTACGTCTAGTAAATGCTCGTGAGGGTGGTGTAAACGGTGTTAAATTAAGTTTTGAAGAATGTGAAACAGGCTATGCAACAGACCGTGGCGTAGAGTGCTATGAGCGTTTAAAAAATGCGAATGGTGGTGCATCGGGATTTGATTCACAATCAACAGGTATTACGTTTGCCGTATCAGATAAGGCACCAGTGGATAAAGTATCTATTGAAACACCGGGTTATGGTCTATCTCAATCATCAAATGGTACTGTATTCAAATGGAACTTCCCATTATTAGGAACCTACTGGACAGCGGCTGATGTGATGATTCAAGATATTGCCAAGCGTGAAGGTGGTATTGATAAATTAAAAGGTAAGAAAATTGCTCTGGTTTATCACGATTCTCCCTATGGTAAAGAACCAATTCCTCTATTAAAAGCACGTGCAGAAGCAAACGGCTTTGAATTAATCCTATATCCAGTGACGGCGCCTGGTGTAGAGCAAAAATCAACTTGGTTAAATGTACGTCAAAAACGCCCTGATTATCTTCTATTGTGGTCTGCAGGTATTATGACGCCAACAGCGATTCGTGAAGCGCAATCTACAGGCTATCCTCGTGAAAAAATGTATGGTATCTGGTGGGCAGGTTCTGAGAATGATGTGAAAGATTTAGCAGCAGTTGCTAAGGGCTATAACATCATTACTATTCATAATACAGGTGAAGCCAAAGGAAAAGTGTTTGATGATTTAAAAACTTACCTATTTGATAAAGGGCAAGCGGCATCATCAACAGTAGGAACTATTGCCTATAACCGTGGTATGGTGATTTCTATGCTTCAAGTAGAGGCAATTCGTGCTGCGCAAGAAAAATTCGGCAAAGGTAAACATATGACATCTGAGCAAGTGCGTTGGGGCTTCGAGAATTTAAATATTACCGAAGATCGCCTAAAAGAACTTGGCTTTGAAAATATGCTTCGCCCTGTAAAAACAACATGTGAAAACCATATGGGTGATGACTGGGCACGTATCATGCAATGGGACGGTGCTAAGTTTGTCGCTACATCTGATAACTGGTATCAAGCAGATAAAACATTTGTGGATCCACTTGTGAAATCTGAAGCAGAGAAATACGCAGCTGCGAAGAAAATCGAGGTTCGTGATTGCTCTAAAGAAGATTCATAATTGACAGTTAATTAGTAGAACGGGGCTATATCACAGTGATAAAGCAGTCGATGTAGCCCTAACAAACTTAGTGATTATCGTTGGGAAAAAGTATGGGAAACATAACGCAAGAAGCCCCAAAACCATTACTTGATGTAAATGGTATCGAAGTGATTTACAACCATGTGATCTTAGTGTTACGTGGTGTGTCATTGGTCGTTCCTGAAGGTAAAATCGTGGCATTGTTGGGTGCTAACGGTGCTGGTAAAACAACAACCCTAAGAGCGATTTCAAACCTTTTACGCAGTGAGCGTGGTCAAGTTACCAAGGGTAATATTATGTACCGTGGTGAACGTATTGAAGAGATGACACCAGCTGATCTAGTTAAACGTGGTGTTATTCAGGTGATGGAAGGACGCCATTGTTTTGGCCACTTAAGCATCGAAGAAAACTTATTAACGGGAGCCTATACACGCAATGTAAGTAAGGGGGAAATAGCTGCTTCTTTAGATAAGGTGTATCAATATTTTCCTCGATTAAAACAACGAAGAACTAGTCAAGCAGGTTACACATCTGGTGGTGAGCAGCAAATGGCAGCCATTGGGCGTGCTTTAATGGCAAATCCAAATATGATTCTATTGGATGAACCATCAATGGGCTTGGCACCACAAATCGTAGAAGAAATTTTTGAAATTGTTCGTGATTTAAATGCGAGAGAAAACGTAAGTTTCCTACTGGCTGAACAAAACACTAATATTGCGTTACGGTATGCCGATTATGGGTATATTTTGGAAAGTGGTCGTGTCATGATGGACGGTACAGCGGAAGATTTAGCCAATAATGAAGACGTAAAAGAATTCTATCTAGGTCTTGATAGTGGTGACCGTAAGAGCTTTAAAGATACTAAATTTTATCGCCGTCGTAAGCGTTGGTTGGCGTAATAGAATAGAGGAGCTTACGCATGAAAGACTATTATGATAGCCAAGAGACACAATCGGTAGAAGAAAGAGAGCTACATCTTTTTAGCAATCTGCGTGATAATTTGCGCCAATTAAGAGATAAAGTTCCTGCTTTACAGCGACAAATTAATGATATTGATATTTCCACATTAACTTCACGCGAAGATTTAGCCCAAATTCCGGTGGTGCGTAAATATGAGCTACTCAATGCACAAACTCAGGCGCGCCAAAAAATGACGGATGCAAAGCCCGGCGATGAAATTGAACGCGTGTTTGGTGGCTTCTCAGCGGTAGGATGGGGACAAGCTTCTCGTGTATTTGCCTCTCCGGGACCATTGTTTGAGCCTGAAGTGGCTAGAACGGATTATTGGCGAATGGCTCGAGCCATGTATGCCGCTGGTTTTCGTCAACATATGTTAGTCCATAACTGCTTTTCCTATCATTTTACCCCTGCTGGATCAATGTTTGAAACGGCAGCCTTAGCCGTAGGTGCGACGGTATTTCCTGCTGGTGTCGGTCAGACTGAAATGCAGGTGAGTGTGATTCAGGATTTAAAACCAAATGCCTATGCTGGAACGCCAAGCTTCTTGCGTATTATTATTGAAAAAGCAGAAGAAATAGGTGCCGATGTTTCTTCTATTAAACATGCTCTTTTTTCTGCTGAGGCATTTCCTCCATCATTGCAACAATGGTTTAAAGAAAAAGGAGTGGATGGTTATCAGGCTTATGGTACAGCTGATTTGGGCTTAATTGCTTATGAAACACAAGCACATGATGGTTTGGTGATTGCCGAAGATATTATTTTAGAAATCGTTAAGCCGGGAACCAATGATCCAGTGCCAGACGGTGAAGTAGGTGAGGTAGTTGTGACGACCTTAAATCCTGATTATCCTTTATTAAGGTTTGGTACAGGGGACTTATCCGTTATGATGGCAGGTCAATCACCTTGTGGACGTACCAATCGACGTATCAAAGGATGGATGGGGCGAGCAGACCAATCTGTTAAGGTGAGAGGTGCGATGGTGCATCCAGACTTAGTAGATAAAGTCGTCAAGCGTCACATGGAAATTAAGCGTGCGAGACTAGTTGTGACGGGAGCCATGGGCAAAGATGAGCTTGCTTTATTTGTTGAAACAATGGGTCAACCTTCAGAACAATTAACCCAAGCAATCCAAGAGTCTATTAAGGAGTTTATTAAACTACGAACTGACGTTGTTTATAAGACAGCTGGTGAGATTAAAAATGATGGTTTGGTTATTGAGGATGCACGTTCTTATGAGTAATTCAGAGTGATACGTTTGGGC
>ERZ1031273.614-NODE-614-length-10104-cov-8.857200_pt1 | contig 10104 bp, 9 predicted proteins | sample MGYA00516575_ERZ1031273 | MGnify/ENA primary metagenome ERZ1031273 (study PRJEB33718, sample SAMN03159816) | human skin metagenome | collected 2014-02-25 | study: EMG produced TPA metagenomics assembly of the PRJNA266117 data set (Human skin bacterial metagenome... | reverse complement strand
GGTTCGGAAATGCCCAGCAGGTGGCGGGGCTTGTCCTCTGGCAGCTCGTCGGTGACCCAGCCGACGATGGTGCCCAGGTTCTCCTTCTCCAGAGCACCGCCGATGCCGTAGCCGCCGAAACCGCGGCGACCCTCGGCGCGGGCTTCCTCGTCCAGGGCGATCAGGCCGTGGGTGGCTTGGCGACGCAGGTCCTCGTACTGAGCGCCCTGCACCACTCCCCAGAGGGATTGGAGGGGTTTGTGGGGGCGTGCCGTCGATAAGCGATCGTGCTCGAGCAGGCAACGTCGTGCCCACAGGCGGGTGCGCTCGACGGAATGTTCCTGGTAGGCGCGGGTGTCCACGAGGGTGGTCAGCTCGTCGAAGGCGAACATGATGTCGGCGCCCAGCTGGTGCTGGATCTGCATGGACACCTCCGGTGTGAAGCGGTGGGAGGAGCCGTCAATGAAGGACTTGAAGTCGACACCGTCGTCGTCGACACGCGCCATCCGGTCCTTGTTGGCGGCGCGGATGTCCTCGTCGGTGAGCCCGGCGACGTCCATGGCCAGGACCTTCTTGAACCCGACGCCCAGGCTCATGACCTGGAATCCGCCGGAGTCGGTGTAGGTGGGGCCGTGCCAGTTCTCGAAGGCGGCCACTCCCCCGGCCTCGTCCACGATGTCGGGGCCGGGCTGAAGATAGAGGTGGTAGGCATTCGACAGGATGGCCTGCGCGCCCGTCTGGCGGATCTGCTCCGGGGTCAGGGTTTTCACGGTCGCCTTGGTGGCCACCGGGATGAATGCGGGCGTCTGGATGTCGCCGTGCGGGGTGTGGATCACGCCGGTGCGGCCATGGCGGCCCGGGGCCTCCTCGAGGCGGCTGCCTACCTCGAAGCTGAGATCGGCCTTATGAGGGGTGTCGGTCATGCGTTGACGTGCTCCTTTTCAAACTGGCGCTCAAATTCGCGCTCTAGTTCCTCGCCTTCGATGTCGAGGTTGGGCAAGATGCGGTCGAGCCATTTCGGCATCCACCAGGTGGTGGTGCCCAGGATGAACATGGTGGCGGGGACGAGGGCCATGCGGACGAAGAAGGCGTCGAAAAGCACGGCGGCGCCGAGCGCGAAACCGAAGATCTTGATGAACGGCAGGGGTTGGTCGATGAATGCGACGAAGACCGCGATCATGATGATGGCGGCGGCGGTGACCACGCGCGCGCCGCGGACGAAGCCTTCGACGGTGGATTCTTCGACAGCGTCGAGGACGGCTTCCGGATCGTCGCTGGGGCGGCGCAGGCGCGTGTACTGCTCGCGCATGCGGGTGACCAGGAAGACCTGGTAATCCATGGCCAGACCGAAGGTGACGCCGATCAGCAGGATCGGCAGGAAGGACAGGATCGGCCCCGGGGTGTTCACTAGACCCGTGAACCCTTCCTGGAAAACCAGCACCGTCGCACCGAAGGCCGCGCCGACGGACAGCAGGAAGCCGAGGCCCGCGACAAGCGGCACGAGGATCGAGCGGAAGACGATGATGAGCAGCAGGATCGCCAAGCCCACCACGATTCCGAGGTAGAGGGGCATCGCGCCGGCGAGTTCCTCAGTGATGTCCATCTGCACGGCGGTAAAGCCAGTCAGGCCCACATCGGTACCGGTGGCGTCTTCGATCTCAGCATCCATTTCCCGCAGGGCGTGCGCGGTGTCGACGGTGAACTGGTCGTCGGGCCCCGTCACCGGCGTGGCCAGGATCTGCGCAGCGGTCATGTCGTCGTTGACGCCGACGAGCTGCGCGTGACGCACACCGGTCACGGTGCCAGCGCGTTCCATCGCGTACATGAAGGAGGACAGCGCAGCTTTTTGCTTATCGACGTCCCCTGCGCCCTCCACCGCCTCATCCGGGATCGACTTCATGTACGGGGCGAGTGCCTGCGACTCCGGATTGACGTCGTGGGCATCGACGACGAGCAGGAATGGTGCATTGACACCTGCACCGAAGCCTTCGGCCATGAGGTCGGCGGACTTGCGCTGGGTGGTGTCGGTATCACCGTTGGAGTCCGAAGGCAGGGACATTTCCATCTGCAGCACCGGCAGCGAGCACACGCCGAGCAGGACGACAACGACGGCCATGACCAGCGCCGGGACTCGGCGCACGGTGTTCACCCAGGCGCGGCCGAGCGAGCGGGAATCCAAGTCTTTCGCAGGACGGTCGCCGGGACCGGGGTTGCCAGCCACACCGGGGATCTTTCCGCCGAAGATTTTATCGCCGAGCAGGCCCATCAGGGCTGGCAACAACGTGATCGCGACCAGCACTGCGATGGCCACGGTGGCCGCGGCCGACAAACCCATCCAGGAGAGGAACTCGATGCGCGCCAGCACCAGCGCGACTAGGGCGGTGAACACCGTCATGCCAGCGAAAAGCACAGATGAGCCAGCCGTGCCGACAGCTAGACCGGTCGCTTCCGGGCCGGGGAGGCGCTCACGCTCCTGCTTGTAGCGGGACAGGATGAACAACGCGTAGTCGATACCCACGGCCAGGCCGATCATCACGGCCATGACCGGGGTGACCTCGTTGAGCTCCGTGAACCGCGTGGCCATGAGAATGAGGAAGGTGCCCAGGCCCACGCCGACCACGGCGGTGATCACCGGCATGCCCGCGGCAACGAGTGAACCGAAGGTGACCAGCATGACCACGAAAGCCACGCCGATGCCGATGATCTCACTGGTCGTCTTGATCTCGATGGGATCGCCGAAGCCCGGCCCACCGGCCTCGACCTGCAGGCCCTTCGAACGGCCGAGGTCGAGCGCCTCGTTGACCACGGCGCGCTCCTCATCTGTGACCTGCATGGAGGTCTCCGCGCCGAATTCGAAGGTGGTGTAGCCGATTCGCGCGTCTTCGGACAAGAGGCGGACATTATCAGCATCGGCTTTGGCACGTTCTTCAGGCAGGCCCATGTCCGTCATCTGGGAGATGATCTGCTCCGTCTGCGCGTTAGACACGGTGACGGGGTTGCCGAAGCGCTCGGCGCCGCCCATCTCGGGCAGGTTGTCCTCGATATACGCGACGGTCTCGTCGATCGCAGCCATATTCGCCGGATCGTCGAGGCGTTGCCCATCCGGTGCCTTGAAGACCAAGTTCACCGAGGGTGCTTGGACTGGGTCGCTGATTCCGGGGAAATTCTCGCCGAGCGATTCGAGAGCGTCGATCGCCGGGGTGCCCGTAATCTGGAAGTCCGACGACAGCGGCTTCGACAGGGTCGCGGCGCCCGCAGCGCCAGCAGCGAAGAGCAGCAACCACGCCACGATGACCTTCCACTTATTGAGGAAGGACCATTTGCCTAGCCGGTAGAGGAACTTCGCCACTGGGATCCCTTTCCTAAAAACAAAAAATTCGTGGTGTGGAGATGAAAAACGGCGATATTTCGCCGAATTCTACCCACACCACGAACTTCTTGAAAATGGCGGTAGCGGCGGGATTTGAACCCGCGGAGGTTTTACCCTCACTCGCTTTCGAGGCGAGTACCTTCGGCCGCTCGGACACGCTACCGCAGAACAGAGTAGCGGTAGCGTCGCCGGTGAACCAAATTCCTAGGCACTCGGCTCAAGCGACGGTTTAGTTCTCGTCGCGGGAATCCTGGATCTTGCCAGCGACCTCGTTGGCCTTGTCCTTGATCTTGTCGCCAGCCTCGTTCAGCTTGTCCTTGACGCCGCCGGTGAGCTGGTCAGCCTTGCCCTCGTTCTTCAGAGCGTCGTTGTCGGTAACGTTGCCCAGAGCTTCCTTAGCGTCGCCCTTGACCTGGTCCAGCTTGCCGTTGAGATCAGCCATGATCTGTCTCCTTCTAAGTTGATTTCGCTTACTCGGCCCATGCTAGAGAAATCGAGATGACGGTTGGGTAACGATTCCATGTCAATCCACGGCGCGAACTACTGATCAGCGCAAACGGTCGAAAAACCCGGTCATCAGCACAGCGGTTTCAGCCTCGAGGACGCCACCGCGCACCTCGACGGTGTGGAGGTGGGGCGGGTCGCGGAGGACGTCGATAAGCGATCCCACGGCTCCCGTCTTGGGCTCGTACGCGCCGAAGACCACGCTTTTCATGCGCGCGCCGAGGATCGCGCCCGCGCACATCGTGCACGGTTCAAGCGTGACCACGAGCTCGCAACCGTCGAGCCGCCAGGTGCCCAGGGCGCGCGCGGCTGCTCGCGTGGCGACGACCTCCGCGTGACCGGCCGGATCCTGATCCGTCTCGCGGCGGTTCGTCCCGGTGGCGATTTCGGTGCCGTCCGGCCCATAAATCACCGCGCCGACTGGGATGTCTGCTGCTGGTGTAGTGCGGGCGACCTCGATGGCGCGGCGCATCCGCTGTTCGGCGCGTTGCTCCAGCTGACTCATGACGAGGCTAATTCAGCACCCGGTCGAGCTCGTCGATGAAGCCGAGCTCGTCGGCGATCTGGTCGATGATGTCGGAGGGGTCGGCGGCAGAGTCGTCGATAAGCACGCTCATGACCTCCTCGCTCAAGCCCACATCCTCGAGAATCTGAAAGTCGCCGTCGGCCCAGCCGTCGATATTGTCCAGCTCATCCGGGTCGATGTCCGGGATCTCGATGCCCGCGGTGTCGAGCACTTCGGCCGCGAAATCATCGTCGACCGCCATCGTCGCGTCCGAGATGAGCACGCGCGTGCGCGACGGGCCGGGACGCACGATGACGAGGTACTCCTCCTCGACATTGAGGAGCGCGAACGCCGCACCTTCGCTGCGGAGGCCGCGCACCGCGTTGATGGACGTATCTAGATTCTCGAAATCGTCGTCGAATTCCGCGACGACCCACTCACCGTCGCGCCTGGCCACAGTGACCGCGTAGCCGTCCTCAAAGGCGCTGTCATACCCGTCGCCTGAGCCAGCTTCCGCATGTCCGTCATTCATGCCTAGTCAGACTACTCGCGTTGTGGAAAGCTTGTCAGCGTGAACGAGCAACACGGTATGTCAGGCAACCAGGGGTCCAACGCACGCGTCGGAGGGCGGCGTACCCTGCCCACGACCTGCATTATCGGGCTGGGGCTCATCGGCGGATCAATCATGCGCGACTTAGATGCCGCAGGGGTGCCGGTCTACGGCTACACGCACTCCCGCTCTGGCATGCGCGACGCCGCGCGCGAAGGCTTCGACGTCTCCGACGACCTGTCCCGCGTGCTCTCCCGCGCGTCCTCCGACCACGCGCTCATCGTGATCGCCGTGCCCATGCACGCGGTGGAGGACGTTCTCGATTCGATCGCGATGTACGCGCCGAATTGCGGCATCACCGACGTGGTCAGTGTGAAAAAGCCCGTCGACGAGCTGGTGCGCGCCCGCGGCATGCGACAACGCTACGTCGGCGGCCACCCGATGTCCGGCACCGAGGACTCCGGCTGGGGCGCGTCCCGCGCCGGCCTGTTCACCCGCGCCGCCTGGGCGATCACGTACGACTACGCCAAAGAATGCGAAGATGCCGGCCGCCGCGTCCCCGCTGACTGGGTGGACATCTTCGGCCAGGTCTGCGAGCTCGCGCGCGTGTGCAGCGCGGAGGCCGTCCCCGTGTCGGTGGAGAAGCATGACGAGGCAGTCGCCCGCGTCTCCCATCTGCCGCACGTTTTGGCTGAAGCCCTCGCTGTCGTCGGCGACCGCGGTGGCACCCTTGCTCAGTCCCTGGCTGCCGGCTCCTTCCGCGGCGCAACCCGTGTTGCTGGCACCGAGCCCGAACTGGTCCGCGCGATGTGTGAGACCAACGCCGATGCTGTGGTGAAGACCTTGGACGAGATCATCCCGCTGCTGCAGGACGCCCGCGCTTCGCTGGCCTCGCCCGAGCCCGACCTGGAGCAGCTCGTCGGCGCCGGCTACCGCGCCGTCACCCGCATGGGTGCGCGCAAGGGCGCCCGCGCCGAATCGGTCTCGCCGATCAAGATCTCTTCCCGCCCCGTCATGCGCATCCAACTCGGCGCACACGGCTGGGTCAAAGCACTGCGCCAGACCGAGTCGCTCGGCGGGCGCATCGACGTGTTCTAAACGGGGGATGCACGGAAAGCAGGAAAGCCCGCGATCTGGCGTAGCTGCCAGGTCACGGGCTTTATGTGAAGCGTGCGCCCGGAGGGATTCGAACCCCCAACCTTCTGATCCGTAGTCAGATGCTCTATCCGTTGAGCTACGGGCGCGTGTTTTGCAACGAGATGTAACGGTACACCACGGTGAACAGCAGGCAAAATCCGCTGGTCACCGGAGCGTTATAAGCCGAGAATGGACGTCGCGACGAGGAAGTAGATGATCAAGCCCGTCGCATCGCAGAAGGTGGAGATGAAGGGGTTAGAAAACACTGCCGGATCCGCGCCGACTGTCTTTGCCACGATCGGCATAGCGCCACCCACCGTTGCCGACATGGTGCAGATGGACAACAGGGTCAGGCCGATCACCATGCCCATGTCCAGCCCGTAGACCAAGGTAGCCAGGGTAAAGCCCAATGTGCCGAGGACAGCGCCGAGCATCAAGCCCACTCGGACTTCACGCCACATGACTTTGAGGACGTCGGATTTCTTGACGTCGCCAAGCGCCAATGCCCTCGTCACTGTCGTCGCCGCCTGGTTGCCCGTGTTGCCGCCTGTGCCTGTGAGCAACGGAATGAACAAGGAGAGCACCACGGCCTGCTCCATCTTCTCCTCGAAGACGTCGAGGACCTGGACGGTGAGAATCGCGGAGACCGCGAGCACGAGAAGCCACACGATGCGCGACTTCACTAGGTTGGTCAGCGGGGTGGACAGATACGGCTGTTTGAGGGCCTCAGAACCACCCTGACGCGCGCTGTCCTCGGAGTCCTCGCTCTCCACGACATGCTGTGCCTCGTCGAAGGTGAAGATGCCCACCAGGCGGTTGCCGGAATCCACCACAGGCAGTGCAAGCAGCGCCAACGGAAGGAACCAGCGGGCAGTCTCCTCCGCATTCGCGGTGGCGACCACGGACGGCGATTCCTCCAGCAATTCCGCTATCTGCGTATCACCGTCAGCGAGGAAGAGCCGGCGCATCTTCACGATGCCGGTCAGCTGCCGGTCCCGGTCGATCACCGGAAGGGTGTACAGAGTCTCCAGGTCCTCGTGCTGTTGGCGCAGCAGCTCACGCACCTCGTGCGCCGTCATCGACCCGTAGATCTCTGGGATCTCCGGGGACATCACGCGGCCGACAGTGCCCTTCTCGTATCCCAGGACCGCGTCAGTATTCTCTTTGTCCTTTTCGCCCAGCTCTTTGAGGAGGCGCTCGGCGACGGACCCGGGGAGCTCGTCGAGAAGCATGACGCGGTCTTCCGCGCCCATGTCCTCAAAGAACTCGCCGACGCTGTCACTGCCCAGCGCGTGCACCATATCCGCCTGGTGTCGCGGATCGAGCGCATCGAATACGGCACCCGCGCGCTCCGGCGGTAGAAGGCGGAAGAGTACGGCGCCGCGCTTGACCGGCGAATGCTCGATGAGCCGGATGATCTCGCTCAACTTCGCCTCTGCGAGCAGCCCCGAAATCTCCTCGGCTCGGTCACCGCGCAACCGCGTTTCCACGAGCTTTTCTAGCTCGCGCAAAGCATCACGCTCCTGCGTCGTGGCCATGGCGTCCTCTTTTCTTCACCGCGGGCGTTGTCCGCCCACCGAATGTACTTCACCGCGCAGGAACACTCATCGCAAGAGGAAAAACTGGCCAGAGAAGCCTCTGACCGGCAAAAATAAGTGGTGCGCCCGGAGGGATTCGAACCCCCAACCTTCTGATCCGTAGTCAGATGCTCTATCCGTTGAGCTACGGGCGCATGGCGGAGATGACAGGATTTGAACCTGCGGACCTCGTGAAAGGTCAACTCCTTAGCAGGGAGCCCCATTCGGCCACTCTGGCACATCTCCATAGCCTTGTTACACACTACCCACAACGGTGCAGCCGGACAAAAACCTGGGTGCGCGTGGGAATAGACTCGGTAAGCATGATTCGCCGTGACCTCGCCGACATTCCGTCCTACGTCCCGGGCAAAAGCGACCCGGACGCGCTCAAGCTGTCCTCGAATGAGGCCCCGCAGGGCCCGTTGCCATCAGCGGTCGACGCGATGGTCGCCGCGGCGCGCGAAGCAAACAGGTACCCGGACATGGGTGCGGTGTCATTGCGCCGGGCGCTCGCCCGCCACCTGGGTGTCGAGCCGGAGAATGTCACGGTCGGCTGCGGTTCGTCCGCGCTGTGCCAGCAGCTCGTGCAAGCGACGTCGACGCCGGAAAATAACGTGATCTTCCCGTGGCGCAGCTTCGAGGCGTACCCGATTTTTTGCCAGGTCGTGGGCACACAGGCACGCCCGGTCCCGCTGCTTTCCAACGGCAAGCACGACCTCGAGCGCATGCTTTCGCTTATCGACGATTTCACCTCCCTGATCTTCCTCTGTTCCCCCAACAATCCGAGTGGTCAGGTAATCACCCGATCCGAGTTCGCCGCGTTCATGGAGCGCGTGCCTGAGCATGTGACCGTGGCGCTGGATGAGGCGTATGTGGAGTACAACCGAGATCCAGATGCAGTCGAGGGCACTAGCGTATTCCACGACTATCCGAACCTGGTGTGCCTGCGCACCTTTTCCAAGGCTTACGGCCTGGCTGGCACCCGCGTCGGCTACGCATTCGGCGCCCCTGACCTGATCGAGGCGCTGGACAAGATGGGGATTCCTTTCCAGGTCAGCGCTATCGCGCAAGCCGGCGCGATCGCGTCGCTACAGCATTCCGAGGAGCTCCTCGCCCGCGTCGAGGACACCATCGAGGCACGCGACGAGGTCGCCGACGGCATTGGTGCCCTGCGTTCCCAGGCCAATTTCGTGTGGCTGCCGGATGTGGACTCCGCTGCCCTCGCCCGCCAGTTGGCAACCCGTGGAATCCTTGTCCGCGCCTTCCCCGAAGGCCTGCGCGTCACGGTGACGAACCGTGACGAAGCTGAAGAATTCCTCTCAGCATGGAAAGCGATTCATTCAACAGCGGGATGATGCCGAAATATAGAAATCACTAGGATTGCGGGCATGAAGCTGAATTACTCTCTCAACACTGGTTTCGCCGCGGGTGACGGCGCTACGCCGACCCTGGACAACATCTCCTCATGGATCGCATGGGCTCCGGTTCCATCCGCAGACTTCACCGCGGACACCACGCTCGGCACTACTTTTTATCTGACTCCGCGAGCAATCCCGCAGCTCACCGAGGACACTCTCCTGCTCGGTGTCCCGGTCGGCGAAGCGGGCATCGACATCGACACCGCACTCGATCCGCAGCAGCTTTCCTACGCCAGCGACGCGAGCGCGACCGTCGAGACGCGTCGCCCGATCGGCCTCGACGCGGTGCGTGTGGTTGCGGCAAAGAGCGGCCCCGCGCGTCGAAAAGCACAAAACGCGCTTATCGACGTCCCCGGCGACCGCCAATTCCACATCATCCACGAGCTTTTTGAGCATTAGTCAACCCAGCAATTAGGAGAATCAATCATGCGTTTCCTCATCGATGTCGTCATGACCGCGGTCGCCCTGTGGCTGGTCACCCTGATCGTGCCCGGCGTTGAGGTCATGGGGGGCGTCGGCGCGTTCATTTGGGTCGCGCTGGTGTTCATGTTCGTCAATGCCTTCATCTCCCCAGTTGTGAACCTGATCAGCATCCCGCTGAAGATCGTCACCTTGGGCCTGTTCTCCCTGCTGGTGAACACCCTGCTGTTCTCCATCGTCGGTTGGATCTCCGACGGGCTCGGCAGCGGCCTGCAGCTCAGCGGCTTCTGGGCGGCATTCTTCGGCGCGATCGTCATGGCGATCGCGAGCTGGATCGTCGAGGCAGTATTCAAGGCCACCGGCCTGTCCCGCGACAAGTCCAAGAACTAAAACTCGGCCCCCAAGCACTTCCTCCGTCATCCCGTTTCCTTCGTGGAAGCGGGATTTTTTCTGCCTCGCTGCGCTCAGTAATGTGGCTGACTCCAAGTTTATTGAGCGCAAGCTGTCAGTTTCTCCGCGAATCAGTTAGCATAGTGTGACGCATGTGTCGGATGTGACTATTGATTCGACCAGTTGCGTTCTCCCGCCTCCCCCAAATGAAGAAACGAGTTTCCATGTCTGCCTCCCGTACCCCTGTCTCTTAT
>ERZ1031273.613-NODE-613-length-10109-cov-16.145315_pt1 | contig 10109 bp, 8 predicted proteins | sample MGYA00516575_ERZ1031273 | MGnify/ENA primary metagenome ERZ1031273 (study PRJEB33718, sample SAMN03159816) | human skin metagenome | collected 2014-02-25 | study: EMG produced TPA metagenomics assembly of the PRJNA266117 data set (Human skin bacterial metagenome... | reverse complement strand
AAACGTGTGTATATTAGATTTTCGGTTCAGGGCCTATAGCTCAGGCGGTTAGAGCGCTTCACTGATAATGAAGAGGTCCCTGGTTCAAGTCCAGGTAGGCCCACGTAACCACATCCGATCGGAGGAAACGACGTGAAGAAATGGTTGCCGGTCACACTGTTAGCGGCCCTTCTGGGTTGGGTGTTGCGACTAAGATCACAACGCCAGCGTGGCCACCAGGAGTGGAAATCTTACACCGACTCGGTATAGAGTAGATTTCACCGCTTGGGGGTATGGCGCAATTGGTAGCGCATCTGCTTTGCAAGCAGAGGGTTAGGGGTTCGAGTCCCCTTACCTCCACTCGAGAAGCTAGTGAGACAGCACTCGTAGAACAAGAGCCCTGGTGGGATAACCCACCAGGGCTCTTGTGTTGTTTCATATGAGTTGGGTAATGCTCAAAAATGTGTATGATCCGCGCGTGTCAACAGCGCAAGGTGAGCACGACCGCGCAATATATTGCGTAGTTTCGCTCACGTGGCGTCACCTTCTGCACGGCTTCGGTGTTCGACACCTCAGCTCTTGGCTCGGTAGGTCGCGATAATTACTCCGGTCGTGGTGATTGTGGGCACTCCAACAAGCTCTAGATCTTCAGAAACCGCTCCGTCAGGGAACTGTCGCAACCCCTTGCCCAGCACCAGTGGATGAATCATCAGCTGGTACTCATCGATAACTCCGGGTTTAGCGCGCAACGACTCAACCAGTTTGTTGCTTCCCATGATGAGCAAATCTGGCCCGTCTTGCTTTTTTAGCTCTTCCACGGCCTCAATCACATCGCCTGTAAGCAAAGTCGAGTTCTCCCAGATCAGTGGCTTTTGGGCGGAAGAAGAAGCGACATACTTGGGTGTGTTATCAAGCACTTGGGTGAAGGGATTTCCAGTTTGCCCGTGCCACGCAGAATAGAGGTCTTCATAGGTGCGTCGGCCCAACAGGAACTCGGCCCCACTGGCCATGCCGACACCCATAGCCGCACTCTTCACGTCATCGTTGTACTCTTGCGCCCATCCGCCGCGATCGAAGCCGTTCCGTTCATCTTCGTTGGGACGTCCAGGGGCTTGCATTACGCCGTCCAAGCTGACGTTGTTAAGCACGATTACTTTGCGCATATTTTCCTCCAGAAATCGTATTACAAGCATAAAGGAGGCCGTCCACTCCTCAAGAGAGAGCGGACGGCCTCGTAACCAGAACTAGCTACCGAATCTCGCTGGTGAAACCGAGATAGTGCCGTCGAGACGATGAACAACTATGCCTGACGACCTAGCTTCATCGTTCGAGTACTGTCACTTGCGAGTTCTGCGAGTCCAAGCAACGGTGACTACACCCATGCTGATCAGAATGAGAGCCACGGTAGCGCTTTGAACGATGTTGGCACCTGTGCGTGGCATGTCACCGCTGTCCTTTTCAGCGTGAGCAGGAGCATCAGAGGACTGATCATCGGAGGGTTCGTCACCTGGTGTTTCCGACGGGCCAGCGTCTGAACCGTCTTTGTCGTCATCCCGGGAATCCCCATTATCGGTGGGGCGTGGTTGTGTTTCTGCGCCACAGTCGATCTCCGTTTTGAGCTGGTCAGGTGAGACCGAGGTGCCAAAGTCGGTAGCCACGGCGACAGAGAAATCTTGCCGTCCTGTGCGAGTACCACAGACCTCTTCCTTCTTAAACGACACCTGAGCTTGTCCGGCGCCGTCAGTAGTGATGATCGAGTCCGTTGTGTTGGCCTTCGGTTCGACAAGCGAGTTATTCACGTCCGCTGTGCGTTTTGCATCACCGATGGTAACCGTGACCTTTTTAGTCACGCCCGGACCTTCAGAGAAGGAAAGTCCGCGCATGTCGACTGGAATGTCACCCTGTTTATTAGGAGCACCGACAGTGACTCCCACAGAGGACTTCTGGGCACGCGGTTTGCGCACCTTTTCACCCAGATACTTCGCCAGCTGGTCACGGTCCAGGTTACCCATGTTCACAAGGTTCTTGCCTGCGGTGAGAGCGTCAAACGAGTCTCCACCTTCAAGTAGGAACGTGACAGAGCCGATCGTGTACTTGCGTTTGAGGTCCAATGGCTCGTCATTGACGTACACGGAGGTAATCCGCTCACCGTACTTGGCACTAGGGTCGTAGGTGTATCGCACATTGGAAGAGAGACCCAGCTTGAGAAGTGGTCGCGAGTTCTGCGAATTGAGATCCGTCTTCCATTGCTGCTCGAGTGCCTTCTTGAAATCGGCGCCGCTCACAGTGACGTACCCCAATTCGTTGCCAAATGGAGCCACGTCGAATACCTGACGGTAGCTGATTGAGCCGTCTTTGCGCGGACGCAGGTCTTCTCGCAAACCACCAGCATTGATAATCCCAATGTCGACCTTGGAGCCGTCCTTGGTGAGTACAGTGTCTTTCATCGAGTCGGCAACCATGTCACCCAGGGTGGATTCGATTCCGCGGTTTGAACCCGGGACGGGGTTTTCTTTGTCGTTCGCGGCGAAAACTCCACGCGCAAAACCTTGCTTGTACCCTTGGGCAACGGGCTTTTCGCCTTCTTTGTCCGCCTTCTTCTTAGCGGTCGCAACCATTTGCGCGACGCTTTCGTCCTCGCCACACTCGGCTACCTTCGCAGCAGGAATCAGTTCGACATCAGACGACAGGACCTTCTTGGTTTTGGTATCAAACTGAACAGATACTTTGGACAGATTGTCCATGTATGAACCGGAGGCCGTGGCTACCAGGGTATTGCCCTGTGAACCCTTGACGTTCTCAAACTTGTACGGCACGTGCGTGTCACCGCCCATGAGGGCATCGACGTACTTGCCCATCTTAGGGTAGGTGTTCGCCGCATCGTCATCGATCATGGCGACAACGACATCCGCTTTTCCAGATTCCTTCAGCTTCTGCGCCTGCTTGTTTGTCACTTCTGCTGGGTCTGCGAACTTCATGCCAGCGGTTGTGCCCGGGGACAGCTTGTATGGCACGTCTTGTGCGATTCCACCAATGAAAGCAACGCGGACGCCAGCAGCGGTGGTAACGATTTTGTGGTCACCGAGCACGTCATCAAGCGATCCGCTGACGTTGGCTGCTAGATAGGGAAACCCAAACTTGCTGTAGGACACACCATTGAGGGTTGCGCCCTTCGTTCGCGCGCGGAATACGTCCTGGCCGTCGTCCAGTTCGTGGTTTCCAATTGTCGACGCGGCAGGGTTGAGGGCGTTGAGCGCGTCGACTGTGGGGTTGTCGTGGAGGATGCCCGAGGTGAAGGTGGAGGCACCGATGTTGTCCCCAAGCAAAGTGAAGGTCGAGTTGGGGTTGGTGGTGCGGGCGCGATCAAGATAGCACTTCATAGACGCTGCGCCAGCTTCGACGATGTTGCCGTCGTCGTCCGTCTTTTGTTCGATATGACCATGTACGTCCGTAAGGTTGTACAGGTCCAGCGATACAACGTTAGCTGAATCGGCGGCTGCTGTAGGTGATGGAACGCTAGCTGCGTGAGCGGCGGTCGGTCCCATGGCCACAGCGAGGGCGGCGATCCCGGCGAGCACAGACCGGTAGACAGGTAATTGCACGAGTACTCCTGGAGTCGAATGCTTTGTGATGGGCACGAGCTGTGGACCGAAGGGGCCAAATACGTCAGGTAATGCCACCGAGATCGATAGCCCGCAAAAAAATAATACGCCACGGCGAACTTCTATGTTGTTTAATAGATGTACAGTAAGTTACTAATTAACAAACTTATGAATGTGGGTGTCCGCGATGTTTCGTCCCCACTGTGATACGTCGGTATCATCAGCGCGCTTTTCGAGACCATCGCGTGTGCGTAGCTCGCTCCGTGCGTTCTGACGGTAACCTGGAGGTATGTCTGTCTCTGAGCTGTCCACGAGTGCCCAGAATTACCTAAAGGTAATCTGGGGTTTGACGGAATGGAGTTCGGAGCCCGTTACACCTACACGGATCTCTGAACGCATTGGCCTAAAACTTTCATCGGTTTCCGATGCTGTGCGACGTCTGACCAGTCAAGGTTTGCTGACCCACGCACCCTACGGATCTGTTGAACTAACGGAGTCTGGTCGCAAGTATGCGCTTGCGATGATCCGCCGGCACCGGCTCATTGAGACTTTCCTTGTTGAAACGCTGGGCTATACCTGGGACCAGGTACATGACGAGGCTGAAAGCCTCGAACACGCCGTTTCGGACTTCCTCATCGACCGCATTGATGCACTTCTCGATCACCCAACACGAGACCCTCACGGTGACCCGATCCCGTCCAAAGAGGGTAAGCTCGATGTCCCTGATGCTCAAACATTGTCCGAGGTCGGCCCGGGGAAAGACGTTATAGTTGAGCGAATCTCCGACAGTGACCCCGCCCTTCTGCAGTATTTTTCCGAGCAGGAAATCTGTGTAGGCGTGCGTCTTGCAGTCGCCGAGGGTGGTCCTTTTTCTGACGCGTTGCTGGTGACTCCTGCCCGCCGAGGTGCCAAGACCGTACCGCTGGGTCGCTCGGCTACCGATGTGCTTTACGTATCGCTTGCGGCCAGCTGAGGTTTGGTCGTCGACTGGGTAGCGCGAGCACTTAGCCGACTTCGGCGCCAGTTCGCGATGAGTCCGTGCCGTGGTGCGCATAAATAAGCACATGTGAACACGCAACCCTGAGTGAGGACGATAAGGCCACCGGGCGAGGCGTCAAACCAGTAGCTCAGGTAGATGCCCGCAATTGAACAGCCTGCCGACAGCGTCGGGGCAATGACCAGCATTCTGCTGAACTTTTCGGTCACTAGACGAGCCGTTGCACCGGGGATGATGAGCATTGCCACGACGAGCACGACCCCCACAATCTGAAGGGCAATGACGGTTGTCAGCGCGAGGACGCCGAGCAGGAGAGCTCCCAGGCGCCGGGGAGAGATACCAATGACACGCGCGTGAGTCGGATCGAAGGCGAAGAGAGTGAGATCACGCCGTTTGATGACAAGGATGGCTAAAGCAACTGCCGCAAGCACACCAATCTGTACGAGATCACTGGTAGAGATACCCAGAATGTTGCCGAACACAATGTGACCGAGGTGGGTTTGGCTGGGCGTCACTGAAATGAGCACAAGTCCACCTGCGAAAAGCGTCGTGAACACGATGCCTATGGCCGTGTCCTCTTTGATCCGGGTGTTAAACCTGACTGCACCTATGAGACCAACGGTGATAAACGCGAAGACAACTGCTCCCAGGGCGAAAGGAAGACCTAAAATATAGGCCAGAACAACGCCTGGTAGCACCGCGTGCGACACCGCGTCCCCCATGAGCGACCACCCAATGAGCACTAACCAGCATGAAAGGAGCGCACACACCACTGAAGCAATAACAGTAGCCACAAGAGCGCGACTCATGAATTCGTAGGAAAGCGGCACCAACAGCAGATCGTAGATCGTCATGCTACCACCTGACCGTCCCACGAACCCTTGCCCAGGGGATTGAGCCCAAAAGCCTCGGTGAGCCGCTGAGGTGAGAGCACCTCGGCGACAGAACCCGAATACAGAACCGTGCGCTTGAGCAGGATCGCCTCGTCAGCAAGACCAGGTAAGGCGTGGAGGTCGTGTGTGGAGACCAACACCGTTCCGCCTGTGGCTGCGAACTCCCGGAGCAGCCGCACGATTGTTGCTTCAGAGCGCTTGTCGACCCCTGCGAACGGTTCGTCAAGAAGCACAATGTCTGCGCCTTGGGCCAGACCACGAGCCAAGAACGCGCGCTTTCGCTGGCCACCGGAAAGCTGCCCAATTTGCCTCTTGGCGAAAGGTTCGAGGTCAACCCGGTTGAGCGCTTCGGTGACGGCTTCACGGTCAGCTGCTCGCGGCCGGCGTGTGAGTCCGAGGCGACCATAGCGACCCATCATAACGACCTCGGCGACGGAGAGGGGGAAGGACCAATCGACATCTTCGCTCTGAGGAACGTACCCGAGGAGCCCCTTGCGGCGGGCCCGTGCTGGTGTTTGACCATCGAGCAGGATCGTTCCGGAGGTCGGCTGGACCATCCCGGTGAGTGCTTTGAAGAGCGTCGATTTTCCCGAACCGTTCATGCCGATGAGCCCCGTGACTTTGCCGGCAGCGACTGTCATCGACGCGTTTTCAAGAGCACGAACGCTGCCGTAATCGACAGTTAATTGTGAGGTTTCAATTGCGGTGGTCATGAATTCTTCCCCGTAAGCCCAGCGGCAATGGTGCGGACGTCGTGACGCATGAGATCCAGGTAGGTTGGAACAGGGCCGTCAGCCTCGGACAGCGAATCGACGTACAGCGTTCCTCCGAACTTTGCTGGGGTCGCGTCGACAACTTGCTGCATGGGTTTGAGCGAGACGGTCGATTCACAGAACACTGCTGGAACGGAGTTCTTTTTAACGAACTCCACGGCGCTCGCCACCTGTTTTGGAGTTCCCTCTTCTTCCGCGTTGACCGGCCACAAGTACTTTTCGGTCAGACCTGCATCGCGGGCCAGGTAGGAAAACGCTCCCTCGCATGTCACAAGAGCACGCTTCTCTTTGGGAACGTCAGCGAGTTCGTGCGTGAGCTCGTCATGGATTCCCTGCAGGGACTTCTTGTATTCCTTGGCGTTGCTGGCAAAGTCGTCAGCGTGCTCAGGGTCAAGCTCGCTGAAGGCCTTCACCATATTGTCCACATAAAGCTGGACGTTTTTTGGACTCATCCAGGTGTGTGGGTTTGGCTTGCCCGCGTAGGCGTCCTCGCTAATGTTCATCGGTTCCACGCCTTCAGAGACAACTGCGTGGGGCACCTTTGCTTCTTCAACGAACTGTTCGAACCAACGTTCGAGGCCAAGTCCGTTGTCGAGGATGAGGCTGGCCTGTGAAGCCTTCCGCACATCACCGGGTGTCGGTTCGTAGTCGTGGATCTCCGCACCTGCCTTAGTGATCGACTCGACCTGCAGATGGTCACCCGCAATGTTCTGCGCTATGTCCTGTAGCACGGTGAAGGTAGTAAGCACCGTAGGCTTCCCGCCGTTCGATGCTTTCGCTCCATTCTTGGCGTTGCCACAGCCGGTGAGTGTGAGTGCCAGGATGGCGCACATGGCCACCAGAACTGTTCCGATTTGTTTCCGCATTCCGAACCTTCTTTTCCAAAACTGCGTCAAAGAAACGCAAACAATATGTATGGACGAATCATAATGTTCGTCGGGGCGTAGTTACAACCCTAGTGTATGCGAAGTGACAGTCGGGATAATGAACCTGGTTGATACTGAAACAGCACAGTGATCGACGGCTGGGGTCTACACGAGGCCTTGGATAACACCACGTATCAGCCACCTCGGCCCGCTTGGTGCGGGGTGTGATCGCCGCTGTTTTTGCTACATTCACCGCACTGTTTGCACACCTAGTGGGTGGCGCCCCCCATGCCTGGATGGTTGGGTATTGTCGCTCCGCTCATTCTGTCGATCTTCTTGTGTACTGTGCTGGCGGGCCGTCACGTTGACCTGTCATGAACGCGAAACCACTCATTGCCTCAGCAAGAGTGCCGAAATTGAGAAGTGGGCTGAGCGCGTGCCCAGGTTTGAGGATTGACGGGTTAGCCCCCTGCTTTGGGGTCACAGAACGGTGATCACCAAAGCAATTGTTGCCAGAACAAGCAGGGCGACCACGCCCATGAGCGCCATGCCTGCGGGGCGGCCAATGTTGACAGTGAGCCCGACGCCGTTGCGTTTTTCTACCCATACGCGCGGATCTTCGCGGTTTTCATAGAAGATGCCCCACCTCCACAGATGGTCATCATCGGGGGACTGCGGACCGGAGTCTGCTGGCGTGGCTGTCAATGCGCGACTTTGGCGGACACTGTCGATGACGAGCCAAATGACTGGGAGCGAGCTAGCCGTCGTCAGCCCCCAAACAGTCCAAGAGATTCCGGAGGGTGTGAGCTGAACGACAGGTGCGACCGCCAAGATGCTCATTAAGATCGCTGAGACGAATGTGAGTACGGCCAGTACACGTTGTAGAGTCTTCCCTCTCTCTTTCTGAAACGTGCGGGAAGCCTTGGGGCGTCCGTCCGGAAATCGAGTGTGCTGATGTCGGCTCAGAACGACACACAGCACAACAAGCAAAAGAGTGCTCCCGCATGAGATCAACGGCAGGAGTAGCGCGCTACCCCAGCTCTTGGGCTTCCAACTGGTCGCGTTTCCTTCAGCATCGTAGTGCGTCGGCATGGGATCTGGCAGCGAGTGATAGTTGATGGCCACCACGGCGACAGTGGCAAGGCAAATCCCCACAGCGAGAATGAGCAAGGGCCACAGTGGTTTGACTGGTCGTTCAGGAGTGATCGACGCTGATACGCGAACGGGCACCGCGTCATACCAGCCCTGGCGTGCCTTGGCCACCATAATTGGTTTTCGGCACACTGCAAACGCAACCACGGTCCAGACGACATAGCCCAGCAAGATCAACACACTCACTTCTGGCACGCTGAGAGTAGCCACCATTATCGCCGCGGCCACGACCCCGCCGACTAGAATCCAGATCCTGTAACGACGGATCGCGCTACGTACGGCAGGGTCACTGACGCGATCGCTGGGAACACTCACTCCCAAGGGGACCGTGGGGCGGGACATCTCCGGTACGGCGACTGTCACAGCCATTGTGAGCCCCAACGCTGCGAGCATCACGATCATGATCCAGGTGTTCACTGATCCTCCTCCGGTGGGTCCAGTGACCGCATTACGTTGTTACACATGTCTTGGAGGGCCTCATGGGAAAGGCCCCGGGCTCGACCTTCCGCCAGTAACGTGGTGAGTCTTGATTCGAAACCTGCGAGGTAGTCTGGGGGAGCGACCGCAGTATCGCGATCAGTGGCAACGAAGCTGCCCGACTTTGCGTTCGTCGCTACTAACCCTTCGGACCGTAGCTGGTCATAGGCTTTGGATACGGTGGCCGGGTTGATGGCGAAGGCGCCCGCCAACTGACGGACTGAAGCCAGAGCATCACCGCGGTGCAACTCGCCGCGGCCTATAGCCTCCACGACGCGATCCCGAATCTGCTGATACAGCGGAACCGTCGAAAGCGGATCCAATGAGATATCCACCGTTCTTCCCACCTTCTTTGCCTTATCTGTGTTGTACATACTAATACAGATGGCACAAGAGCTGTAGGTAGAACATGGCAGTACTCAGGCTCCGCAATCGAGTAGTGATTTGAGCGTGTGCCTAGTTTTGAGAAAACTGTGTCTCTGTTCATACTTGTTTCATGCATGATCAGGATCGCCAGCACCGCTTGGCGGATGCGTTGTTAAGCGGCCCTCGCGGTCGGCGGCTGTTGCTGGAATACGCGCTCGCCTCGGAACGGATCGAGGGCAAGGATGAGCGAGATGATTCACTTAGCTTGGCGGTGTTCATTGCGTCCTATCACCTCGATTTGCGCAGTGGATCGACTTCAGGCGCGCTGATGGGTCCAGGTGCCGAGGAGATAAGAAAAACGGTGGTGACGCCGGAGGAGACTGCCGCACGTTTAGAGGGCGTGGTTTTGGCAGAGGTGACGCCGAGGTCTTTGCTGTCGGGCTTGTCGTCGTCGGTGGAGATGGCGGCATATTGGCAGGAGCCCCAAGGTGACGATGTTCTGGCTGCGACAGACCCCATGCGGGCCGGATTGCGCCGGGTCGCCGAACACCTCGCGGCCTCGACGCACACAGACTGGTGGACCACTCCAGTGGAGGCGTCCTCACAATGCACTGTGCAATGGGACGGTGAATTTCGCAGGGTTCCGGAAGACCCGCTGCGCGTGTTGCGCACAGCGCGGGCAAAAGATGCAGACGAGGAGAAGTTGGCTGCCCGCGAGCGCCCCACGGATCCAACAGCATCGGGGAGCGGGATTTGGTGGTCTACGCCTCCACGGGAACTCCCGTCGTCGACTCGGGAGATGTTCGACACGAGCCCGGTGGGATTGTGGCTGGTAGAGGACAGTTTGGGGTGGGAGACCGCAGAAACCCTACGGCTGGAAGTTCCTGAGGGACTGCGCGTGTATGAGATCGATTCGGCAGAGGCGTGGGCTGAACTGTGCAGGCGGTTCCCGTTTGAGCAAACAGCACAGAAACGTCATGACTGGTATCTGACCACCGGGCGAA
>ERZ1031273.612-NODE-612-length-10126-cov-22.526264_pt1 | contig 10126 bp, 10 predicted proteins | sample MGYA00516575_ERZ1031273 | MGnify/ENA primary metagenome ERZ1031273 (study PRJEB33718, sample SAMN03159816) | human skin metagenome | collected 2014-02-25 | study: EMG produced TPA metagenomics assembly of the PRJNA266117 data set (Human skin bacterial metagenome... | reverse complement strand
GCAAGCGGATGATCGGCTGGGATGAGATCCTCGAGGGAGGTATCCCGGAGAATGCTACGATCATGTCGTGGCGCGGCGAGCAGGGCGGTATCAATGCGGCCAAGGCCGGTCACGATGTAATCATGACCCCCTCATCTCATGGTTTTTACCTCGACTACTACCAGGGCGATCCCAATGTTGAGCCTGTGGCTCTCTGCTGCCGCTCAACTCTGCCTCAGGTATACGCCTACGTGCCCATCTCCGAGCATATCACCCCAGAGATGGCACCCCATATCCTCGGCGTGCAGGGCAATAACTGGTCGGAGTATATCCCCGATGGCAAGCACGCTCAGTATATGGCTCAGCCCCGTATGGCTGCGATCGCTGAGGTGGCGTGGTCTCCGGTAGAGCAGAAGGACTTTGACGGCTTTGTTGGCCGTCTTGAGAACTTCACCGCCCGTCTCGGACTCCATGACTACAATTACTTTATCCCACAGCCTGAGCAGCCCGACAATCGGAGCATCGACTGTGTGAGCTTCACCGGAGAGAGCGTAACAATTCCCTTCGGAACTGTCTATCCGGTACACAAGATCATCTACACGACTGATGGCACTGATCCTGTGGAGGGTAGTGCTCAGGAGTACTCTGAGCCGCTGACCTTCTCCTCTGATACGGAGCTGAGGATCCGCTCTCTGACTCAGAGCGGTGCCATGAGCCCTGTGCGTATCATCACGATACGTCGTCAGGACTATGCGCCCGCTGTCTCTGCAACAGCTGACGGATACGAGTCTGGTCTGGATCTGACGACAGTACGCAAGCAGTTCAAGTCCTCTGAAGACCTCGAGTCCTACTCCGGTGATGACGCTGTGGTTCTCCACGGAGTCAAGCTCAGTGAGAGTGGAGAGAATGTCTACAAGGAGCAGATGGAGGAGCACCTGATGAGTAATGTCAACTGGAATGCTCAGGATTACTCCGGCTATGTGATGATCCCTGAGGATGGCGTCTACCGCATCCGCTGTAGCAGCGACCGTCTCTGGCTCGATGGCAATATGATCATCGACAATACCGGTGTCTGCAAGCGCAATACTCACTCCGATGTGACCCTTGCACTTGCTCAGGGGTTGCATAAGATCCGCTTCACTCAGGTGCTGGACTTTATCGGAAACTGGCCCAGCGGATTCTACGATCAGAGACCCTACATGGGTCGCTTCGACAAGGGTGAGCCACTGAAGGCTGTCCCGGACGAAGCTTATTTCTGTGACAAGAAGTAATCAGTCTAATTTACCTACAAGGGGGTGCATCCACGTGAGGGTGCGCCCCCTTCTATTTATAACCGGATCCTTGTGGGAGCTTCGATAACGGAAGTGAAGTCTGAATTTATAGTGATTGCTAACAAGTTACGGAGCAGATGAGAGGCAAAATAGTTAGGGGGAAAGGGTAAAAAGGTGTATCTTTGCGTACTCTTTGCGTAGAGGCTTGGAGCAGCGGGGTGGGATTAGCGTAGTAGTAATCCAAATATTTGCAGAATATTATGATAAAAGCAGACCTTGTCAACGAGGTTTCCAGGAAGACCGGTATCGAGCGCAAGCTCGTCATGGCTACGATCGAGTCGGCTATGGATGTGATCAAGGAGACCATGATCAACCAGGAGAACGTCTACTTGCGTGGCTTCGGCAGTTTTGTCGTTAAGGAGAGGGCAGCAAAGACAGCGCGTAACATCAGTAAGAATACGACCATCCAGCTTCCGGCTCGTAAGGTTCCCACCTTCAAGCCATCTAAGACCTTTGCTGAGAAGGTTGACAAGAATAAGTAATCCTATCTCTCTATAGTCGCCCGGAGTGACTTCGGAGAGTGTTCTATAAATTTAAAAGTAAGTATTATGCCAAACGGGAGAAAGAAGAAGAGACATAAAATGTCTACGCACAAGCGTAAGAAGAGACTGAGAAAGAACCGTCACAAGAAGAATAAGTGATCGCTCTACCCTGTACTTCTGACTTCAGTCTCATATAGAGATCTGACAGCAATGGGTGCAGTGTGCTCATTTTACGCCTTGAATGGTTTTGAGAGTGAGTCTCTACGGGCAGCGGTTTGATAGTCGCATACTCATGTAGGCTCGCTCTTGTTTTTTATTAATAGGCTACCGGCCACACGGTCGTAGCCGAAAGATTAGATTTACTCGTGTGAAAAGTCAACTTGTCATCGATGTGCGACCGAAGGAGGTCCTCATCGCGGTCCTGGAGGATCGTAGACTAGTGGAGCTCCGGAGAGAGAAGCAAAACATCTCTTTCTCGGTGGGAGATATCTATCTCGGCACGGTGAAGAAAGTCATGCCTGGTCTCAATGCCGCCTTCGTCGACATTGGGCACCAGAGACAAGCGTTTCTCCACTACCGTGACTTGGGAAGTAGCTTCCTGACAGCCCAGAGCTTCCTCAGCGCACAGCGTAAGTATGGTAAGAGCTTTTCTCCCGAGCGAGTAAAACTGGAGAAGCCTATCCCCAAGACCGGAGACATCGCTGATCAGCTCAAGGCTGGCGATGAAGTGATGGTCCAGATCACCAAGGAGGCCATCTCCACCAAGGGTCCCAGACTCTCTGCAGAGCTCTCCTTTGCGGGACGCTACTTAGTCCTTATCCCCTTTGCGGACAAGGTGTCTGTTTCCCAGAAGATAGGGAGCAAGGAGGAACGGAACAGACTGAAGCAGCTGGTCCTCAGTATTAAGCCAAAGAACGTGACGGTGATCGTCAGGACCTCTGCGGAGGGCGTCAAGGTAGCTGAGCTGGACCATGAGCTTCGTAGTCTGATCAAGAAGTGGACCTCCACCGTCGACAGTCTCAATACCGCCGTCCCTCCCTCTAACTCCAGGAAGAAAGGACAGGGCAATGGTAGGAAGAACTCCTCTCCCTCCTCTGACGGTAAGCCCTGGCAAATGCTCCACGAGGAGACAAATCGTGTGATCAGTCTCCTCCGGGACACCTACGACTCCTCGCTGAAGGAGGTATATGTTAATGATCAGAGCATGGTGCGGGAGGTCACAGACTACATAGATCTCATTGATCCCGGTAAGGGTGATATAGTGAGGTTTTACGACGGTCGTAATCCCATCTTTGATCACTTCGACATCACTCGCCAGATCAAGCACCTCTTCGGTAAGATCGTTACCTACCGTCAGGGAGCCTACTTGTACATAGAGCAGACCGAGGCGATGCACGTCATCGATGTCAATAGTGGCAACCGTGCCCGAGGCTCCTCTCAGCAGGAGGACACCGCTGTGGATGTCAATCTCTCTGCCGCTGAGGAGATCGCTCGTCAGATGCGGCTGAGAGACTTGGGAGGCATCATCGTCATCGACTTCATCGATATGGCAGAGGCTGCCAATAGGCAGAAGCTCTACGACCACATGATCCAGTGCATGGCCAATGACCGTGCTAAGCATACGGTCCTGCCGCTCACGAAGTTTGGTCTCATGCAGATCACTCGTCAGAGGGTCCGTCAGGCCATGATCGTGGAGACGCAGGAGACCTGTCCCACCTGCTTAGGCACCGGTAAGGTACAGCCCACGCTCTTCTTTACCGACAAGCTTGAGCAGATGATCAAGCAACTGACTCAGGAGGAGGGCATCAGGACCTTCACACTTCACGTCCATCCTTACGTCGCCGCGTTCATCCGCAATCGCCAGGGTAAGGGATTCTTGGGACTTATGGGTACCAAGTCACTCCTGTCCACCTGGAGGACTGCTTACGGTAAGGGTATCGAAGTGCTCCCCGACCAGTCCATAGGGATGATCGACTACGAGGTGACCGACTCAGAGGGTAACGACCTGTCTCACTTCCTCGATGAGGATGTGAAGGGTCTGGATCCTGAGGACGCTGAGGCAACTGAGGATTGATAGGGCTGCGACAAGCCCCGCCCTTTACTCGCTCTCGATAAGAGAAGCAACTTAATGAAACAACTAGCCGGAGTACCCCCTCAAGACCGAGGAGTGTACTTCGGCTTTTTTATCGTTTCGTTATCGTACGGTTGACTACGCTCTCACTCGCAAGCAATCCACCAGGATCACGTGAGGATACCGACAGACTAATACCGATATTAGTGCAAACTATAGTCGGTATTAGTATCGACTAATACCGGTAATAGTATACACTAATATCGGTAATAGAAGAGACGGGAATATTCCTCCTGGGAGTCAGCATACTGGGTAGCATCGCCTTCTTCCCTTCGACTTCGGCTGCTATAGACGTGTTCGCCACCGTGAGGTAGAGCATAGAGGGGGATAATTAAGGAGAAAAATCGTAAATTTGGACACTTCGGTCCGGGGGAGTGTGGCGCTGAGTGCTCAGTGAGCTCGCGTGAGAGGACCGAGGAGGAGTAAGAAGTCACTGAAACGTTAAGTATGAGTAGGAAAAAGCCTAAAAATCAAGTGCCGGAGCCTGTCCTCCGACGTCTGCCGTGGTATCTGGCGTACATTAAGCTGCTGCAAGCGCGTGGAAAGGAGGTGGTCTCCAGTACCTATATTGCTCGCAGTATCGGGATCGATCCGTCTCTCGTAGCCAAGGATCTATCGTATGTCAATATCGTGGGTAAGACGCGGGTGGGTTACTCGACGGATGAGATGGTAGAGGTGCTGGGTAAGTTCCTCGGCTTTGTGGATCAGCATAAGGCTTATGTCTTCGGTTGCGGTAACCTGGGTGCTGCTCTGATACGAGATAAGGGACTCTATCAGTATGGTCTGGACATCGTGGCAGGCTTCGATACCAGTCCTGAGGTGATCGGGGATGACTCGCTTGGGGTGCCGATATATGATATGGTAGATCTTGATCAGCGTGCAGAGGATGATGTACGAATAGGCGTGCTGACGGTGCCGGTAGAGTTTGCTCAGGAGGTGACAGATCAGCTGGTGGCGAGTGGCTTCAAGGCGATCTGGAACTTTACCCCCTTCCGGATATCAGTGCCGGAGGATGTGGTGGTGGAGAACCTCTCTATGTATGCCAGTCTTGCAGTGATGTTCAATCGGGTTAGCTCGATGAGTCACGAGGAGTTATGAAGGTATTCTGCACTGACTTTCCCCTCCTCACAGGTCAGAATCCGTCGGAGCGTCCTCTGATGGAGAGTCTCTATCTCAGAGGGGATAATACCTTACTCAATAGTGGCAAGCGAGTCCTGATCACCTCCTGGATGAGGGGGCTCTCGTATATGCCTCAGCTCGTGGTGAGAGTAGATCGGGCCGGTAAGGGATTTGAGCCGCGCTTTGCAGGTCGATACTATCGCGAAGCAGCGATTGGGCTGGCTCTGGCGGATAGACAGTTGCTGGATGAGCGTCTTCGGGGTGGAGTGGATCCTGCACTGGCGTACTCCTTTGATGGCTCTCTGGCATTGGCTCACTATCTTCCTCTTGAGGATCTCAGTGGTGCTACATTGTCGATATTAGAGAGCGATGGGGCTATGCTACTGGATGAGCCGCTCGAGTCCCTCTCACTTCCCTCTCGAGAGAGGATCGACGAGGTGGTGTCGGGGGTGGCTCAGCTCTTTCTGCTCAAGACGGGCGACTGTCTCTGCTTCCCCCTCTGGAGCTGCTATCGCGCTCTTGAGCGTGGACGACACTTATTTGTCGCTGAGGGTGATCAGGAATTACTTAGTATAGGAATCGAATGAAAATAGATAAGAAATGGTGGGCGCTCGCCCTGTTACTCTTCCTGCCGATTGCTCCTCTCTCCGCACAGGAGGGTGTGGGCGATGAGCCTCAGGACAGAGTCTGGTCTCCAAGGGTGACAGGTGCGCCGTCGCTTCTGATCACTCCCGATGCCACCTCGGCCGGCTTGGGGGAGACGGGTCTGCTGGCTGCACAGGGTGCCTTTGCCCTAATGCATAATATGTCTCTCCTCCCACTCTCAGACCAGACGTGGGGCGTGTCTCTCTCCTTTACCCCCTGGATGCCGGACCTCTCGCGAGACACCAACCTCTCAACGCTCCTTGGCTACTACTCTATTGACGGTGCGTCCGGTCTGCGGCACTCGATCGCAGCGGGGGTGAGGTACTTCAGTGTCGGTCAGACGCTCGCTTTCCCTAAGAGCCAGCGGACTGTCTTGGAGACGCGACCCTATGAGCTCTCTGTCGATCTCGGTTATGGACTGAGGATACTGCCCTCACTGAGTATGGGGGTGGGGCTTCGCTACTTTGTCTCGGACTATAATATCTCTCAGAGTGGTGTCTCCAGTCTCGCACAGACTGTGATGGGGGACCTGAGCCTTACGTACCGCCAGCCGGTCTCTATCGAGAGCCTGTCGACTGAGCTAACCGCTGCTGTTGCTGTCCGTAATATCGGGGGGAAGATATCGCACGATGGAGGGCTCTCTTACCTTTACTCGCCTGCAGCATTAGACTTCGGTGTAGGGGTACGACTTCACCTGACCGAGTCGGACGAGCTCTCTCTGCTGATCTCCGCGGACAAGCTTATGGTCCCGCAGTATCCTACCACCGGACAGGGTGGGGGTAGTCTGGATGAGCAACGCAAGGCATACTACAAGCTCTCTCTCTGGGAGGCGATCGGAGAGTCCTGGAGCGATCCCGATGCCTGGCGTGACCTTAGCTGCTCTGTGGGGCTTCAGTATGCTTACAAGGGTCGAGCATTCGGCAGGGTCGGGTACAGACATCAGAGTCCCGATGCCGGACCGGGAGCCGGGCTCTCTCTTGGGGGAGGATTCCGCTATGAGATGGTGCAGCTGGATCTCGCGTACTTCGTAGCACAGGACAGTAAGTCCCCTCTTAATAATACGCTTCGAGTAACCCTGAGCACAGACTTCTGATGAGCGGCGCTAACATACGAATAGGCTATGGCTACGATGTCCACCGTTATGCGGAGGGGCGTAAGCTAATCCTAGGAGGCATCACAGTCCCTTCGCCGCGGGGTCTTCTGGGTCACTCAGATGCTGATGTGCTGCTGCATGCCATCGCTGATGCCCTCCTCGGAGCTGCTGCTCTGCGAGATATCGGCTACCACTTCCCTGACACTGATCCGAGATATGCCGGAGCCGATTCTATGATACTGCTTCGGGAGGTTCTTATGCTCCTCCGGGAGAGAGGGTATCGGGTGGGCAACATAGACGCAACCATCGTGGCTGAGGCGCCTAAGCTCAATCCGTTTATCCCACGGATGCAGGAACGGATTGCAGAGACGCTTGACCTCTCCACCGACGAGATCTCCATTAAGGCCACCACCAATGAGCGGATGGGCTTCGTGGGACGAGAGGAGGGGATGGCAGCACATGCCGTCGCCCTTATTTATCGTGAAACTGAGTGACGTGGAGAGCTAAAAAAGAGCTAATTTTGCGTCCGTAACTACCCTTTGCTATATAGTAATGTATATCGGAGTATTAAAGTCCAAGATCCATCGAGTCCATGTGACCGAGGCAAACCTCAATTATGTGGGGAGTATCACCATCGATGAGGAGCTGATGGACGCAGCGCACTTGATCAGAGGAGAGAAGGTGCAGGTGGTCAATAATAACAATGGCGCTCGACTGGAGACATACGTAATCCCCGGTGAGAGAGGCAGCGGGACGATCTGTCTCAATGGGGCAGCTGCCAGACACTTTCTGCCTGGTGACATTGTCCTCATCATCTCTTATGCACAGATGACCCCGGAGGAGGCTCTCCACTTCGAGCCGACCGTTATTTTCCCCGATACAACTACTAATAAACTTGTCGACTAATCCTTATGACTAATAGATCTTATTATACACTCGAGAATCATCTCCAGACAGCGGTCTCGGATGCTCTGAAGGCCCTCTTCGATATAGACCTCTCTCCTGAGAAGGTTCGCCTTGATCCCACCCGTAAGGATCAGGACGGTGACTTCACCCTTGTCGTTTTCCCATTCCTTAAGCAGGCTCACATGAAGCCTGAGGAACTGGGCAGTGCCGTGGGTGACTACCTGACAGCCCATTTCCCTCGGATGATCCAGAGCTATAATGTGGTTAAGGGATTTCTTAATCTCTCCCTCACCTCTGCGCTCTATGTGGATCAACTCGGTGAAGTGACTGATCAGGAGCACTTCGGCACCCGGACTGTAGATGAGGGCGCTCCACTCTATATGATCGAGTACTCCTCACCTAATACCAATAAGCCGCTTCACCTTGGGCATGTGCGGAATAATCTCCTCGGATATAGCCTTGCGCAGATACTCGAGGCAAACGGTTGTCGGGTGATCAAGACCAATATCGTCAATGACCGCGGCATCCACATCTGCAAGTCGATGCTGGCGTGGCTCAAGTGGGGCGATGGCGTTACACCGGAGAGCTCAGGCAAGAAGGGGGACCACCTGGTGGGAGACTTCTATGTTCTCTTCGATAAGCACTATCGTGCCGAGGTTAAGGAGCTGATGGAGTCTCAGGGACTCTCTAAGGAAGAGGCTGAGGCAGCGAGCCCCCTGATGAAGGAAGCGCGCCAGATGCTTGAGAAGTGGGAGGCCGGTGATGAGCAGGTTCGCTCGCTCTGGAAGCGAATGAACGACTGGGTCTATGCCGGATTTGACGAGACCTACAAGCGGCTGGGCGTCGACTTCGACAAGATATACTACGAGAGCAATACCTACCTCGAGGGTAAGCAGGAGGTGCTTCGCGGACTGGACGAGGGACTCTTTGTACGGGACGAGGACGGATCCGTATGGGCTGATCTGCGAGAGGATGGTCTGGATCGCAAGATCCTGCTCCGCTCCGATGGCACGTCGGTCTACATGACTCAGGATATCGGTACGGCGAAGATGCGCTTCAGCGACTATCCGATCGACCACATGGTCTACGTGGTGGGTAATGAGCAGGAGTACCATTTCCAGGTCCTCTCCATCCTACTCGATAGGCTCGGCTTCCCCTTCGGTAAGGAGCTTGTCCACTTCTCCTACGGCATGGTTGAGCTGCCCAACGGCAAGATGAAGAGTCGCGAGGGCACGGTCGTCGATGCCGATGATCTGATGCAGGCAATGCATGAGGAGGCGCACAATGTGAGCGAAACTCAGGGGCAGATCAAGGAGCTCCCTGAGGATGAGCGCAACGAGGTCGACGAGATCGTCGGCATGGGTGCTCTGAAGTACTTCCTCCTTAAGGTCGATCCGCGGAAGAACATGATGTTCGACCCGGAGGAGTCCATTGACTTCAATGGCAATACCGGTCCTTTCATCCAGTATACCTATGCCCGCATCTGCAGTCTGGTCGGTAAGGCCGGTGATCGAGTCGACTGGAGAGGTGCCGCACTCGAGCTGGAGGAGAGGGAGAAGTCGCTCGTGCAGGCGATTGACCGCTTCCCGAGCGTAGTGTCAGCCGCCGCCGAGGATCTCAATCCCGCCGCGATCTGCAACTACACCTTCGACTTAGTAAAGCTCTACAATCAGTTCTATCACGACTGTCCTGTGCTTCGGGAAGAAAATGCGCAGCTCCGCTCCTTCCGCGTCAGCCTGAGCGAGGAGACCGGCAAGGTGATCAAGACCGCCATGGGGCTTCTCGGCATACGGGTACCCAAGAGGATGTAACTCTCCAAATAGTTCGACAAGGCTATGGCTCTATCTCACGAGGAAAAGAAGCAGCTGGAGGTCGACAAGAAGTACCTCCGGATGGCGCGCATATGGGCGGAAAACTCCTACTGCACGCGGCTCAATGTGGGGGCGCTCATCGTCAAGGACAAGATGATCATCTCCGACGGGTACAATGGTACTCCGTCCGGATTTGAGAACAAGTGCGAGGACGATGAGGGCAAGACTAAGGCCTATGTACTCCATGCTGAGGCCAATGCCATCACCAAAGTGGCAGCCTCCAATAATAACAGCACCGGAGCGACTATCTACGTGACCAACTCCCCCTGTATGGAGTGTGCTAAGCTCATCATCCAGGCGGGGATACGAAGGGTGGTCTACGCGACGCAGTACCGTATCACCGAGGGCATCGACCTGCTTCGTCAGGCGGGCATCACTGTGGACCACATAGACATAGACTCCTCGGGAAATCTCTGATAGCACCTCTGAGCCATGACTAAAGAAACTGTCCGTAATATACTCGCGACCCTCCTCGTGGTCCTTGCGACACTCCTCCTGGCGGGGGGCGGGTACTACCTCGGTCGTTACAGGGCAGGACTTGGGAAAAACTCTGCCCTGAGTAAGCTCCA
>ERZ1031273.611-NODE-611-length-10137-cov-9.212557_pt1 | contig 10137 bp, 7 predicted proteins | sample MGYA00516575_ERZ1031273 | MGnify/ENA primary metagenome ERZ1031273 (study PRJEB33718, sample SAMN03159816) | human skin metagenome | collected 2014-02-25 | study: EMG produced TPA metagenomics assembly of the PRJNA266117 data set (Human skin bacterial metagenome... | reverse complement strand
GCCACACCCAGGTCGTGGCCACCGAGCCGTCCGCGACCGCGTCCACCCAGATGCTGGCCAGCGTCGCCGAGGAGCGCACCTCCCGCCCGGAGGGCGCCTACCCGCCGTCCGCAGCCAGGGCCGTTGCTTCTCGACGTCCTCCGGCTCCCCCCGCCCCGTCCCGCGCCGCGACACCAGCGCCGCGCGAACGCGAACCGGAAAAGAAGTCGTCTGCGGCAGGGCCGGTGATCTCCACGATCTTGCTGCTCGCGCTTTTGGCTGGCGGCGCCGCCTGGGCGTACACCGAGGGCGTGTTCGACCGCTTCACCGGCGGCGGCACCCCCACCACCCCGCGGCCCACCATGAGCGCGACCACCCCGACGCCGGAGGAAGAGGAAGACACGGAAGAGCCGGTCACCGAAACCACCACCGAGCGCGAGCGCACCACGGTCACGGAGCCGCGCAACCCGGGCACCCTGCGCTTCGAGGAGTCCGAGGCCGACAACGCACCGGCCCCGGCGGAGCCGTCCGCCGAGCCTTCCGCCCCGTCCGCCGATACTTCCGCACCGGCGCATTCGTCGGCGGCGGCTCCGACGCCTTCGGGTGGGGCGCTGGACGGTGGGACGTCGATAGGCAATCAGCCCGAGGACACGAACGCGCCGGCCCCTGAGATAGAATTGCCCAACCTTGATAGCTTGCTTGGAGGTGGCAGGTAAATGCTGATCGCGGACCGGTACGAACTCGGCGACATCATCGGCACCGGCGGCATGTCGGACGTGTATGCCGCCACCGACGTGTCCCTTGGGCGCGAAGTCGCCGTGAAGATGTTGAAAATCGACATGGCGCGCGACGAAAACTTCCGCGAACGCTTCCGCCGCGAAGCGCAAAACTCCGCGCGCCTGAACCACCCCAACATCGTCTCGGTCTACGACACCGGCTCCGTGGAAACCTCCGGCGTGGACGTGCCCTACATTGTCATGGAGCTCGTCCACGGCATGAACCTGCGCGACATCGTGCGCAACGAAGGGCCCCTGAGCCCGGAGCGCGCCGCGAAGCTGCTGCTGCCGGTCACCCGCGCGCTGCAGGCCAGCCACGACGCCGGCATCATCCACCGCGACATCAAACCCGCCAACATCATGGTCACCAACACCGGTGCCGTGAAGGTCATGGACTTCGGCATCGCGCGTGCGCTGGATGATTCCACCTCCGCCATGACGCAAACCTCGGCCGTCATCGGCACCGCGCAGTACCTCTCCCCCGAGCAGGCCCGCGGCAAGGCCGCCGACGCGCGCAGCGACATCTACGCGCTCGGCTGCGTGATGTACGAAGCCGTCACCGGTGTACCGCCCTTCGAGGGCGAATCCCCCTTCGCCGTGGCCTACCAGCACGTCCAGGAAGACCCGGTGCCGCCGTCCGAGCGCATCAACGCGCCGCTGTCGGACAACGAAGCCGTCAACGTCGACTCCGTCATCCTCACCGCGATGGCGAAACACCCCGCCGACCGGTACCAGACCGCCGACGAAATGGGCGCGGACCTCGCGCTTTTGGAGCGCGGCAACGTCACCACCGCCGCCCGCAACCACCTCGCCGCCGCGGAGGAAGACGCCGGCTCCCACGCCATCGACGCGCAGTACCCGCCGTCCCAGGACCACACCGCCGTGGTTGGGGATGTGGTGCGCGAACCTGTGGTGCGTCGAGAAGCATCTGCCGCCTCCTCCGGGCACACGCGCTACGCGGACCACCGCGCCGCCAACGAAAAAACCTCCTCCAACTGGCTGAAGTGGCTTTCCGCGCTGCTGGGCCTGTTGCTCGCCGCCGCGGTGTGCTGGTTCGTCTACGACTACTTCTCCGTGAACAAGGACAACAACGACCCGGCCATCACCCAAGAGGAAATGGTCCCCGTGCCCGAACTCGCGGACATGCCGCGCAACGACGCCGTCCGCGAACTCGAACACCTCGGCTTCGCCGTCTCCGTCATGGAAGAACCCAGCCCCGACATCAAACGCGGCAACGTGATCTCCACCAACCCCGCCGCCGGCTCCGAGCTCAAGCGCGGCACCCAGATCACCCTGACCGTCTCCTCCGGCAAGGAAATGACCGACGTGCCGGACGTGACCAACCTGACCGCCGAAGAAGCCATCGAAGAGCTGAAGAAGGCCGGGCTGGAGCTCAACCCCAACGTGCGCCGCGAATCCAGCGCCAACATCGACGAAGGCATCATCCTGTCCCAGCAGCCCGCCGGCGGCACCCAGATTGCCAAGGGCTCGCGCATCGCCATCACCGTCTCCTCCGGGCCGGAGATGGTGCAGGTGCCGTCCCTGGTTGGGCTGAACGTCGAGCAGGCCACCGCCACCCTGTCCTCCCTGCAGCTGCGCTCCACCGTCACCAGCGTGGACTCGCAGAAACCGGAGGGCCAGGTGCTCGCCGTCGCCGGTGAAAACACCGACGTGGAATCCGGCACCACCATCGAGCTGCGCGTGTCCAACGGCATGCTCATGAACATGCCGGAAATCACCCGCCAAAGCCCCGAGGAAGCCGAGAAGGCGCTCCGCGACGCCGGCTGGAACGGCCGCTTCGTACCCGGCCCGACGGTGCCCACCGGCGCGCTTGTGGACGACGGCCTGATCGGCCACCAGGAAGTCGCCGCCGGCGAAACCATCCGCAAGGACCAAGCCATCGGCTACAACCTGTGGAAGTTCGACGCTGGCAAACTCATCCCGCAGAATAACGCGGCCGCGCCGCAGGCTGATACAGTTCAACCCCAGAACGCGAACAACGCGCTGCGGAATGTGCAGCGCGGGCTCGGGCTTTAGACGTCGATAAGCACGACGCATTGGCCCGCACACACCAAGGGAGCGCACATGCCTAAAGCAAAAGTAACCAAAGACCCCATCCGCCCAGCTAGCAGCACCTCCGCCGGCACCACGCGCACGCCGGTGAAGGTCAACACCGGCGGCACCCCAGTCTGGTACAAGGTGATCATGTTCGGGCTGATGATCTTCGGCCTGGCCTGGCTGATCCTCTACTACCTCGCTGGCGACCAGCTTGCGTGGCTCGGGCAGCTTGGGCCGTGGAACTACGCCATCGGCTTTTCGGGCATGATCCTCGGTCTGCTGATGACCATGGGTTGGCGGTAGTTCTTCTTCGGGGGTTTTGAGTTGGGGGTTGTGTGAAATCGGATTGTGGCAAATATTTGCCGCAATCCGATTTTTGCGTTGGTGGAGGTTCGGCGGGCTGAGCAAAAGCCAAGAGCGGGATGAGGACGCCGATTTAGGCGACACATGACTGCATTTAAATAGCGCGATAGATTGCACCGGGGTTTTACCCACAAATAACAGTATTAATACTGGTGAGCTGGTTTTTGCGACATGTCAATTACTTTAGTTTGACCCCGGATTGGGTGGATTGTTCAACAATATTATGACGGTTCCTTGGCAAGTGACTAGGTCTTATATGAGAGCTCCTCGCTGACAGCCTGAAGAGCCCGCCCCTAGAAAAATCCCACAATTGTTTCCCCGAAAGGAACGCCAAATGCGCGCATTCCGCATCGCTGGTGCCGCCAAGGCCGCGATCGCAGCCGTCGCCGCTGTCGCAATCGCAGGCTCCGGCATCACCGCCACCGCCCAGACCTTCGAAGAGTCCTACCCGGAGACCCCGGCAACCAACTCCGCGCTGCCGATCATCCACACCTACCGCGGCTCGGATCACCTGAAGGCGAACATCCTCAACCCGCGCCCGGTGTGCAACTCCACCGAGGACTACCGCACCATCGTGTACAAGGTGAAGGACAACTTCCTGCCGGTGGGCACCATCTCCACCACCAACCTGTCCGACAGTGCCATCCCGCTGTCCCAGGACCTGTCCCGCACCCAGACCATCTCCGCCTCCGTCAACGGCTCCAAGACCGAGACTCTGACGCTCGGCGGCTCCGGCTCGAAGGACGGCCTGCAGGGCAACATCGGCTACTCCCTGGCCAAGTCCCTGGGCTGGGACGTCTCCGGCTCCCTGTCCTGGTCCGTCGGCCAGAAGATCGGCCCGTACGACGTGCCGGCCGGCAACACCGGCGAAGCAACCTACGGCTTCCGCACCATCACCATGACCGGCACCCAGCAGCGCTGCCGCCCGAACGGCACCTGGGCAACCCCGACCGCGTGGATCGCCAACATGCCGATCAAGAACGAGGTCCGCGTCAAGAACTACTCCACCCCGGCCGGCTCCTGGGCGCCGAACAAGGGCGCACAGGTCACCGACACCGTGGAGAACCCCAACCCGGCGTACAACGAGGACGTCAAGAAGATCGAGACGGGCGCAAACCTTGACGACGTCACCGTGGTCGACAACGACGAAGCCACCGACGTGACCAACAACGACATCGCGAACGAAGGCGCAGAGGTCATCACCGAGGTCGAGGAAAAGGCTGCTGACGAGGTCAACGAAGTCGTCGATAAGCAGGCAGATGCCCAGCGCGACCTGGACCTCCAGCCGTACTTCACCACCTCCTCCTGGAAGGTGCCGGGCGCCGCTGGCTCCGTCGCACTGCGCGTGAAGAACACCGGCGCGAAGCGCTACTGGGGCGAATTCCCGGCCCTGACCTTCCGCGTCGAGGTCGGCACCGAGGCAGGCCCGGAGGGCGTTGACCGCCTGATCACCACCACCCAGTACAACGGCACCCACATCCGCGACCTGGGCTACGACTTCGACCGCGGCATCCGCACCTTCGAGGTCACCCTGTCCAACCCGATCCTCGCCGGCGACGAGATGCTGCTGGGCGCATTCTCCTTCGGCGACGGCAAGACCAAGGAAGGCCGCCTGTACAACTACATGAAGGTCACCCAGACCGGCCGTCTGTCCGAGGACACCTCGTTCTACAACGACCAGGACGTGGACTCCCGCGACGTGACCGTCTCCGACTTCGGCAAGAAGATCCGCGGCGTGTTCTAAAACACTGCTGAATAGCGCGAAAGCCCGTTGAGTCTGTTGCGGACTCAACGGGCTCTTTGTGTTTGCAGGTTACTTTTCCTGCTCAGCGCGCTTCTTGGCGAAGGACTCGCGGACCTTCTTCTCCAGGTCGGCGTCGACCTTGCCCCAGTACTCGTAGACGCGCTCCTCGACGTCCTTGTGCTTAATCGCCATCATCTTGTTGGTGATGTTGTGGACGAAACGTTCCTTCGCCGCGTCGTCGAAGACGTCGCGGTAGAGCGTGCCAGCCTGGCCGAAGTCGTCGTCCTCGGCGTGCTTGACGTACGCCTCGCGCACCAGGTCAGTGCCCTCCGGATCCGGGTTGACGTAGAGGTTCTCCGCCTGGCCGTAGTCGGTGAAGTTGGAGGAGGAATCCTCGTTGTTGTCCAGGTAGCCGGCGCCCTTCTCGGTGCGGTTGGGCACGTAGTTCGGCTCGTTCTCTTCGTTGAAGAAGTAGGCCATGTTGCCGCGCTCGGAGTAGGTGTTCACGTCGTTGACCGGGCGGTTGACCGGCAGATCCTTGTAGTTCGCGCCGATGCGGTGGCGCTGCTGGTCCGCGTACGCGAACACGCGGGCCTGTAGCATGCGGTCCGGCGACAGGCCCACGCCCGGCACCAGGTTGGCCGGGTCGAGCGCGAGCTGCTCAATCTGCGCGTGGTAGTTCTTCGGGTTGCGGTTGAGCACGAAGTAGCCCACCGGGATCAGCGGGTAGTCCTTCTGCGACCACGTCTTGGTCAGGTCGAACGGGTTGAAGCGGTAATCCTTCGCCTCCTCGAACGGCATGATCTGCACCTTGACGTCCCAAATCGGGTAGTCGCCGTCCGCGATGGCGTTGAACAGGTCCGCGCGCTGGAAGTCCGGGTCGGTGCCGGCCTTCTCGGTGGCCTCCTCGTCGGTGAAGCACTCCCAGCCCTGGCGGGTCTTGAAGTGGTACTTCACCCACACCGGAGTGCCCTCCTCGTTGATCCACTGGAAAGTGTGGGAGCCGAAACCGTCCTGGTGGCGCGACGTCTTCGGGGTGCCACGGTCGCCCATCAGGTAGGTCACCTGGTGCGCGGACTCCGGCGTGCGCGTCCAGAAATCCCACTGCATCTCATCATCGCGCAGGCCCGAGTTGGGCTGGCGCTTCTGGGAGTGGATGAAGTCTGGGAACTTAATGCCATCGCGCAGGAAGAACGTCGGGGTGTTGTTGCCCACGATGTCGTAGTTGCCGTCCTCCGTGTAAAAACGCAGCGCGAAACCGTGCACATCGCGCCAGGTGTCCGGGGAACCAGCCTCGCCCGCCACGGTGGAAAAACGCGCCGCCATCGGGGTGACGGTGCCCGGCTGGAACAGCTTCGCCTTCGTGTACTTGGACACGTCCTCCGTGATGTGCAGCTCGCCGAACGCGCCGTGGCCCTTCGCGTGCGGGATGCGCTCAGGCACGTTCTCCCTGTTGAAGTGGGCGAGCTTCTCCATCATGTGGACGTCGTTAAGCACATTCGCTCCCTGACGCCCCTGAGTGACCGAAATGTGCTCCGAGGCGACCGGCTGCCCGCCCAACTCGGTGGTGCGGCCCTTGCCTGCGGGGCGCTCGCCCCTAGAGACGATCTCGTCCGCCTTGCTCTGATCAGCCATTGCTCACTCCTTGGATCTTTGCTGATGGTTCGCTTCCCACAGTAGAGATTTCCGCGGGCGCGCGAGTTTCCAGGATCTATCCACACCTACCGCTCCCCAAGAAGTGACTCCACCCTGCGCAATTCGTCGTAAACGTCCCGCTGGTCATAGGTGAAGCCACCGGACCAAGCCAGCTCTTTCAACGCATCATCAGTTGGCTCCTCCATTCCCAAGGATTCCGCCAACTGTGCACGCAAGCTGTGCCGACGCTCTCGCAGCTCTGCGTTGGTAAAGCGGCGTACCTGAAGCTTCATCAGACTCACCTTCCTTTCACTCACTCGACCCTAGCCAACGGCTCAGACACCAACTCGCCGTTGTTCGAACAATATCTATCCACACCTGTGGATAACTCTGTGCACAACTCCACAGGACAGTGGAATGTGCTGGTTTGCTTTCGAAAACGCCTGGTTCCATCGGCGTATCATTTTCGCTGTTCGACGTGTCGTTCGAGGAGTTACACGGGTGTAGTTATCCACACTGTGGACAACCGCTGTGGATAACTTGAAAGGTCCGGTTAAAGGTCAAAAAGTGTGTCTGGAATCGGCGATTTCTGGGGCTTGACCTCGGTGATCCAGGAAAATATATGGTTCGGGAATTTCCGCTTTCCTTTCGGGCTGTAAATTCTCGGTTGCGGTATCACCCCGCGACTAGGCACGGCGAGATGCTTTGGCGATCTGTGAATCTCAAACCATCGCTAATCGGGGCCGGGAACAGGCGTTCATCTCCGACGAGCTGCTGTTACCTCACCGGCGGAAGGTTTCCAAGTTGAGCTCCCCCACGACACGCCGAGCCAGACACACTTTTTGACCCTTAACCCTCGTTTAACCCCCTTTTTGACCCTTAACCCAAAAGAAAACCCTAGCCAGCATTTCGCTAGCTAGGGTTCTTCTATCGTCCGGGAGGGAGGCTAGACGCCCACGATCCTCCGCGGCTCTGCGAGAGAAAGACTACCCCGCACCGTCTGGCAGATCTAGCCCTCCCCTTTGAGCGCCGTCCCTAGTACACCGGCACCGTCGACGGAATCGTCAGCGCCCAGATGGCCACGCACGCCGCCGCGGCCGCGACCCCCGCTGTGATCCAGCGGGTGCGTACGTTCTCCGAGGTCAGCGGCCACGCCATCACCGCCCCCGCCGCCAGGCCGCCGAGGTGCCCCCACAGCGACACACTCGGGCTGAGCAGCGTGTACGCCACGTTCACCGCCACCAGGGCGAGTGGCGCGCGCAGGTCCGTGGAACGTCGAAAAGCAATGGCGATCAAAAGCGCCATCAGCATGTAGAGGGCGCCGGAAGCGCCGGCGGTGGGCGTCGTGAAGCTAAATGCGAGCACACTTGCCGACGCCCAAAGGACCCCCGCGACCCACGCCACCACAAACGGGCCAGTGCCGAGGAAGCGCTCCACCTCCGCACCCACCAGGACCAGCATGAACATGTTGAGAAAGAGGTGCGTGATGTCCAAGTGCATGAAGCCGGCGGTGAGCGCGCGGAGGTAGCCCGCGCCGTAGACCTCGGGGCCGTACAGGATGGTGTGGGTGCCCACCTGCGAATCCCACACCACGTCCGTGAGCGAACGGGCCTGGAGCGCGGCGACGAGGAAGACGAGCGTGCAGATCGCCGTAATCGCCGTGGTGGCGGGGGCGGTGCGGGGCAGGTTGCGGAGAGTGGGCATGGGATCAGGGTACGAAAAAGCCCCCGCACGGTGGCGGGGGCGCGGCGCGTGTGGCGCTTTGGCTTGTTTGGCTTACGCGATGTCGATGGACTCGATCACGACGTCCTCGACCGGGCGGTCCATGCGGCCGGTCTTCACGTTCGCGATCTCGTCGACGACCTTCTTCGACGCCTCGTCGGTGACCTCGCCGAAGATGGTGTGGCGGTTGTTCAGCCACGGGGTCGCGTCGACGGTGATGAAGAACTGGGAACCGTTCGTGCCCGGGCCAGCGTTAGCCATGGCCAGCAGGTACGGGCGGTCGAACTGCAGCTCCGGATGGAACTCGTCGGCGAACTGGAAACCCGGGCCGCCAGTGCCGGTGCCGGTCGGGTCGCCGCCCTGGATCATGAACCCCGGGATGATGCGGTGGAAAATCGCGCCGTCGTAGAACGGGCCCTCGGTGGTGCCCTGGGCGTTCTTGGCGGAGTAATCGGTGGTGCCCTGCGCCAGGCCGGTAATCGTCTCGACCGTCTTCGGCGCGTGGTTGCCGAACAGGTCGATCACGATGTCGCCGTGATTCGTGTGCAGAGTCATGGTCTGAGTCTTCTGAGTCATGCGCTCTAGGGTACGCGGGTTCCGGCGCGCGGGGTGCGGGCGGGTGCGGGGTTGGACTCACGGCCCTAAAGGTCGAGTCCGGGAGGTCGAGTACGCCCGGTTTCGGTGCCGTACTCGACCTCCGCCGCTCGACTTTCGGCGGCGTATAGCGCCCCTACCTCCGCCAGTGTTCCCCGTGCACCGGTCTGAACACCGTGGCCGGTACTTTCGGCTCGCCGAGGAGACCGGAGCGGGCCTTGAGCTCCAGGATCTCCCGGACGCAGGCCTCCTCGTCCCGGAGAATCTCCGACGGCTCGAAGCGGGCGACCTCGTAGATCTGCTTCCGCAACCAGTTTTCACGCAGGAGCTGGTCCCGCGACACCTTCTTCGCCAACTCCTCGTCTTTCTTCGCCGTCTTGACCCGCCCGTCGATCTCGATCGCCACCTGCCCCCACAGCAGGTCCGGGCGCACGTAACGGCCAATCCACATCTGCTCGCGGACGATGATGTCGCGTTCCCGCAGGATCACGCGCAGGAGGGACTCGTACGGCGATTCGGACTTGGTGGACGACCAGCGCAACGCCTGCCGTGCCCGCCCGATCCCCTTCTTGCCTGCCAGCCGCTTGATCGTCGCGTGGAGTTCGGCCTGGATGCGTTCCTGCTCCAGCGGTGGCTTGCCCACAAATAGGGAATCCATCGCGACGACTCCTGCCCTCACCCCGTGCAGGCGCGCGACGTCGACGGCTGTGCGGACGGGGCTGGTTAACCGGAGGACGTCGCCAGGCGTCGCGCACTCGATGGCCACCACATCCTCTTCGGGGATGCGCAAGCTGCGGTACTCGACCCCTTCCGGCCAGCTTGTCCTGGCGGGCGGTTTTTGTCCTGGGATGGCCAGCAAGACGGGCCCGTTTGGGGCGGGCAGCGTCCACAGGCCGTGCACGACTGCGGCGGAGCGCCCCACCAGCACCGCTTTCCGGCTCGCGGCGCCGACGGCATAGCTGCTGAGAAATTCCCGCTCGTGGTGTTTCAGCCGCGCCCATTCTGCCTGGGCGATGAATTTGTTCGCGGATAACTTGATGCACGTTTGACGGTCCGCCTGCCCCGGCCTGACCAGCAGTTGCGCTAGCTTTCTCCTGTCCATATTTCCCCCCGATGTTTGTTTGTTTCGCTCAGAGTACATGGCTACTGGCGGAAACGAAAGAGCCCCGCCAAAAGTCGAGCGGCGGAGGTCGAGTCCGGCCCAAATAGAGGGCGTACTCGACCTCCCGTACTCGACTTTCGCGGGGCAAAGGCAGGGGCGAGCAG
>ERZ1031273.610-NODE-610-length-10144-cov-8.991079_pt1 | contig 10144 bp, 10 predicted proteins | sample MGYA00516575_ERZ1031273 | MGnify/ENA primary metagenome ERZ1031273 (study PRJEB33718, sample SAMN03159816) | human skin metagenome | collected 2014-02-25 | study: EMG produced TPA metagenomics assembly of the PRJNA266117 data set (Human skin bacterial metagenome... | reverse complement strand
CACGTAAGGAGTCGTCGGCAGCGTCAGATGTGTATAAGAGACAGCAAATGTGAGTTACCCCAGGACAGCACTTTGGCGCCGAAAACACCGACCTGGGGAAGCTAAGTTTTGGGGTTCACATCCTGCCCGGGGCCCACCCCAAGCACACCAAAACAGCAGAAAACCCCGGGACCAAGGCTTCCGCGATGCGGAGCCCGGAACCGGGGTGAAGCAGAATCAGCTGATTATTTAGCGAAGTACTGGTCCACGATCGGACGCAGCGAGAAGCCAAGGAAACCGGTCAGCAGGAGAAGGCCAGCGAAGGCTGCACCAATGGCGACGCCCAGACCCTTCAGGGACATGGAGGAACCCGCCGGGACGGAGCTGGACTCACTCTTGCCGTCGGTGCAGGCCTTGAGGGACTTGTTGTACGCGGCGACCGGGGCGGCGACCTTCAGGACGTCATCCTGCACAACCTGTTGGGCGGTTTCAGCGATCTGGTCCGTGCCGCCCTGCAGGATCAAGGCCCAGACTGTGGCACCGGCGACGTTCTTGAGGTCCAGGCCGAAGACCGCCGCGCGGTCCTCCGCTTCTTCCTGGGTGAGAGTGAGCGTGGTGTCGGTTATCTTGTCGGCCTTCGATGCCTTCATCAGTCCGACATACAGCCAGTAAGAGTCACCTTCGTAGGTAGCGAGACGACGCTGGGCCTGCGCGACAGTGCCCTTCGTGAACAGTCCGCCCTCAGCCTTGGCGGCCGGATCCTTCGCCTCAGCGGCGTACTCGCGAACGAGCTTGATGTCCGCGTTGCGCTCTTCCTGGGTGTACGGCTCGATTCTGGTGCCGGTCGTCTCAGTCTTCTTCTCCAGGTCAGTGAAAACCTGGTCTGCCATTTCGGTGTAGAGGTTCTTGTACGCCTCGTTGATGCGCGACTTGTCGTTCTCCGTGTAGGAGATGGTGCACTTTTCAGTCTCAGCGTTGTAGTCGACGGTATAAGCGTCGGCGATAGGGACGGAGACAGCGCCGGCGGTGACGGCAGCAGTGGTGGCGACGGTCAGCGCAATGCGACGGAGCTTCATGGCGGGGTGGCCTTTCGGTAAAGAGCTGGAAGTGTTGCTTTTAAAATTACAACATGCACTAAGCAGTTACCCACCTAGTACACATAATTCATCCAGCTTTTACCCAGGCACCCCCGACGGCAGCCCCGCCCCGGGGCGCGAACTAGCGGATCACGCCGGCGTTCTTCCAGAAGTTAGTGAAGAAGTCGTTGACCAGGGGGCCGACAGCGACGGCGATCAGGCCGAGCAAGGCCAGTCCGCCAAGCACACCGCCGGCGACGACACCGACGAACTGGTCGGTATCCAGGCTGGAACCTTCCTTGATCTTGCCGGTCGAAGACTGCCTCTTCTCGCAGGACTCGAGGGCCTTTTCGTAGCTCTTAATGGTCGGCTGAATACGGGGACCGAGCTTGTTCAGGGCCTCGCCAGCCATGTCAGCCGCGTCGCTGATCTTGAGGCTGCCACTGATGATGCCCCACAGACCCGGCGCGACAAGGTCACCAGTCTTGACCGCGCCAGCCCCCTTCATCTCGCCGGCTTCCGCAGGAGTGATCTTCAGGGTCCGATCCTCGAGAATCGGCTTGCGCGACTGGCGCAGGTAGGTGCCGGCCATGTGGTACGGGCCAGAGTTCTTTCCGATATCCAAAGTCGCGAGCTTGCGCTGCGCATCACCGACGTCTTTTCCGTTGTACTTCGTGCCCAGGTGCCAGGCCAGCGGGTCCTTGTCCGGGTTTTCCTTCGCCCACGGGTACCAGACATCCGCGGAGGCACGGTCCTTCAGGCGGTCAGCAGAAAGGTCCGCCATCGTTTCAAAAAGCAGCTGGTATGCACCGTTGATGTTCTCCTGCTCCTTGGCAGTGAATTCAAGCGTGCACATCCCTTCGCTGTTCCCGGCTTCTTCGTGGGTCTGGTAGGTGTTCTCCCACGCATTCGCGGGCACGGCGACGCTCGCGCTGACCGCGGCGGTAAGGACAACAGTGACAGTGGCACGACGCAGGAAACGAGACATGGCGGACAGTTCCTTTCGGTAGCAAACCTTTATTTGAAAAGCATGCTACGCAACGGCCATTGTTTTTTCAGGGAAATCAAAAATTTCTGCCCAGAATCTTCAATCTGGCCTCCCGCAGCCACACTCCGCGCAGCCCACACTCCCCGCGGAACCGCATAATGGCTGCTTAGCAGTGTTGTGTTTCGCGCCATCTCTGGCAGAATGCTTGTTCGTGACTGAACATAAATCAGCGCGCAACGCGCAGACAGACGGGACGAGCGACTTCGCCAACACTCTCCTCGATTCAGTGGAGACGCCCGCGACGGAGCCGACGACAGCGCAAGTAGCGCAGGAGCTTTCCGACGAGCCCATCGACCGCGGCCGAGTCATCGCCGCCGACGGGCGCACTGCAGCTGCCTGGGCACTGCGATTCATCGTCGTCGTGATTGCCACGGCGATCCTGTTCAAGCTGATCGGCTCGGTCTGGGTGGGTGTCCTGCCGACCCTGCTGGCGCTGATCTTCTGCACTGTCCTGTGGCCGCCGGTGCGTTGGCTGCGCAACCACAAGGTGCCTTCGGCACTAGCGGTCTTTTTGGTGCTATTCGGCTTCTTCGGCATCATCGGCGGCATTTTCGCCGCGATGGCCCCGACCATCAAGACCCAGTCGGTGGAGCTCTACCACCAGGCTGAACAGGGCATCAGGCAGATCTTGGATTGGTTGGAAAATTCCGCGCCGTTCGACGTGGACACCAGCCAGATCGAGCAGGCGATCAACCAGGCGGGCGAATTCGTCCGCGGCCAGGCCTCCAATATCGCTTCTGGTGTGGTGACGGGCATCGGCGCGGCGGCGTCGATCGGTACGACACTCGCCCTGATGCTCGTGCTGTCCTTCTTCTTCCTCAAGGACGGCGACAGCTTCCTGCCATGGCTGCGCAAGTACACCGGCGTGAAGGTCGGCTGGCATCTGACTGAGGTGCTCATGCGCTCCTGGAACACCCTGGCAGGCTTCATCCGCACGCAGGCGATCGTGTCCCTGGTGGACGCCGTCTTCATCGGTCTCGGCCTGCTCATTCTCGGCGTACCGCTCGCACCGGTGCTGGCTGTGATCACGTTCTTCGGTGGCTTCATCCCGATTATCGGTGCATTCACCGCTGGCGCCCTCGCCGTGATCATCGCGCTGGTGTCCGGCGGCCTGACCAAGGCGCTACTGGTGCTCGGCCTGGTCATCCTGGTCCAGCAGATCGAGGGCAATGTTCTCCAGCCGATCCTGCAGTCCCGTTCGATGGGTCTACACGCCGCGATCGTCCTGCTCGCCGTCGCAGTGGGCGGCACCCTGTTCGGCATTGTCGGTGCTTTCCTCGCGGTTCCGGTCGCTGCGGTCGCCGCTGTGTGGCTGCGCTACTGGGCAGAGATGGTCTCCCTGCGCACCGGCGAGATCACGGCCGACGATATTCAGATCGCCACGCAGCAGAGTCAGACTTTGGATTCACGCGAGGCGTACCTCGCCGTGCGCGACCGCATGCGCTCCCTCGGCCGCCGCAAGGGCCAGGCCCAGCTCGACGAGGAAGCAGGCAAGCTCGGCTCCACGAAGGTCCCGCGCGTCACGCGCGTGGGCAAGGACAGCCAGGAGGACACGTCCGCACCGGGCGAGTCCCGCGCCATCGACGAGGAAGACCTCGAGAAGAAGCAGGACTGACCCACCAGGACTAGTTAGCCCTGAGCGAACGCCAGCCCACCGGCTGGCGTTTTTTCTTTACCCTGGGGCGTCATGAGCAACCAAGCACTTGAGAACAAGAAGATCGCGATCCTGGCCACCGACGGTTTCGAGGATTCTGAGCTGACGAGCCCGCGCGACGCCGTCGCCGAGGCAGGCGCCACCACCGTCGTCATCTCCACGGAAAGCGGCGAGATCGAGGGCAAGAAGGGCGAGAAGGTCGCCGTCGACCAGACGACGGCGGAGGCCAACGCCGCCGACTTCGACGCTCTGATTCTCCCCGGCGGCACCAGCAACGCCGACCACATCCGCACCGACGAGGCGGCAGTCGCGTTCGTGCGCGAGCTCACCCAGGCAGGCAAACCGGTCGGCGTGATCTGCCACGGCGGCTGGATCCTCACCGACGCAGATGCCCTCAAGGGTGTCACCATGACGTCCTACCCCTCCCTCAAGACTGACCTTTCCAATGCGGGTGCGACGTGGGTGGACGAAGAGGTTCGCGTCGATAAGCGAATTGTTTCTTCGCGCACCCCGGACGACCTGCCGGCATTCAACGCCGCGATCGTCGAGGAGTTCGCGAAGTGAAGCACCACTTTGAAGTAAAGGTCTCCGGCGGAAAGCTCGTCGTCGCGGACATCACCGACGACGGCGCGACGATCACCGACGCCAAGATTTCGGGCGATTTCTTCCTCGAGCCGGAGGAGGCGTACGACGCGATCAACGGCGCACTCGTCGGCGCGTCCGTCACGGAATCAGCCGACGACCTGCAGAAGCGTATCGACGACGCGTTAGCACCCCTCCCCGACGTCTCCCTCCACGGATTCTCCACCCGGGATGTCGCTATCACCTCGCGACGCGCGCTTCTCGACGCCAAAGACCTCACCGACTATGACTGGACCGTCATCCACTCCCCCGTCCTGCCGACCCCCGTGAATGTCGCTTTGGACCAGTACCTCCTCGACGAAGTCGCCGCTGGCCGCAAGGGCCCGATCCTGCGCTTCTGGGAGTGGGAGGACAAGGCCGTCGTCTTCGGCTCCTACCAGTCCTTCCAGAATGAGCTGGACCCGGAGGGCATTGAGAAGCACGGCATCGTGCCCGTGCGCCGCATCTCCGGCGGCGGCGCCATGTTCATGGAGGGCGGCAACTGCGTCACCTACTCCATGTACCTGCCCGACGACATCGTCGCGGGTTTGAGCTACGTGGACAGCTACCAGTACCTGGACACGTGGGTGCTCGCCGGCCTGCAGTCGCTCGGCGTGAATGCCTGGTACGTGCCCATCAACGACATCACCTCCGACGGCGGCAAGATCGGCGGTGCCGCCCAGAAGCGTGTCCAGGGCGCGATCCTGCACCACACGACCATGAGCTACGACATCAACGCCGACAAGATGATGGAAGTCCTACGCGTGGGCAAGGTGAAGCTCGCCGACAAGGGCGTGCGCTCCGCCAAGAAGCGTGTCGACCCGCTCCGCCGCCAGACCGGCGTCTCCCGCCAGGAGGTCATCGAGACGCTGATGAACACCTTCGTCTCCCGCTACCCGGCCGAGATCGGTGAGCTGTCCGACGCGGACATCACCGCCGCCGAGAAGCTTGTCGACGAGAAATTCAGCACCGACGCCTGGACCCACCGCGTGCCGTAGCCAGCGCCGCCCCCGGCCCCGACCGCTAGCTGGACGCAGCCTCTTCCTCGACGGCAGCGGCCCGCCCGACCGCGGCGAGGACGATATTGATCTCCTTGGCGTGGTCGAAGGTCGCGCCCTCGAGCACTGCCCGGTCGATATCGCGCACGCGGACGCGGACGTCATTGAATGGCACGCCCTGGATCTCGTCGAGGAAGACGCGGCGCAGCTCACCGGTGTTCTTCAGCAGCAGGATCACCATGGCTTCTTCGGGGCGCGGCTCCGCGTGGCCGTGGAAGATATCGCGGTAACGGTCGCGCATGGCGGCCTCGATGGTCTCGTCCTTTTCCGGGAAACGAGTCCACTTCAAGCCGAGGAAGCTAGCGCGCTCCTGGTCGAGCACGCCTTCCTCGATGAGGCGCTGCGCGAGAGCCTCCTTGTCGGCGAACTTACGGGAATTCAGCGCCGAGTAGACAGTCTGGCCACCCTTGGCCTCCAGTCGGGACACGCCGTGAGCCAAGGCCGGGTGAGATGCCGCTCGCTTCGCTGCGCCCGCCGCGGCGACCGCGGTGGGAGATTTGCCGTCCTCGATCGTGGCCAAACCAGTGGCGACAAGATCACACAGCAGCGCGCCGTTGAGGGCGATGCGCTGGTGGCTCACTCCGATCTCAAAACGGTCAGACTTGTTCGAGAGCAGGAGAAACAGTGCTTCACTAACGAGCATGGCGAGTGTCTTTCAGCTAGCGGATGAATGTGGCCTAGTTTAACTCCCACCAGCTAGATACCGCGCCTTAGCCACGGCCATCCTCCTCACGATTGAACAGGTGCGGAAAGCGCCGCTGAAGCGCACCTTTGAGCTCCGGATCCGTGACCAAGCGCGCGAGTTCGTGCGCGAGCCTGTCGCCACAAGCCGAACCGAGTTCCTCTAACTGCTCTGCCAGCTCGGCCTCGAATACGCCTTGCCTGTGCTGGATCTCCTGCAAAGCGGTACGCCCGTCCGGGGATAGCGCATGCAGGGTCAAACGCTTGTCTTCGTGGGATTGCGCCGCGACAGACAGACCCTTTTTGGACAGAGTCGCGAGCAGCCGGCTTGGGCTGCCGGATTCACAGACGAGGTATTTTCCGACTTCGCGGGTGCTGATCGGCCCGTACTCACCAAGCACCTCGATCGTCTCTGCCTGGGAATTGGTCAGTCCGATGTCTGCGAACAAAGCGTTGAGCCTCCGGCTCCCCTGACGCTGGAGAGCCAGGATCAGGTACCGGAATTCATTGGGGCGGAGAGGAGCGTCGTCTGTCACTGCGGCATCCGTTCTTTTTCCACGACCCGAGCTAACCGCGCGAGGCGCTTGCCGGGAACCAGCCTCGCCTCCCCGTCACCGATGAGGGCACTCAACGGGCCGGTTTGCCTCACACGGTGAGATACACGTGTCACATCATCCGATACACCTTCGAGCAGGAATTCAGAGCGCTCAACTAGCCCCGGAATGTCGATAGCGAACCGCACCACATTCCCGTCGATCTCGCACCGGATGGAACCGGATACGACTTTATGCACGCTGACAGGCCATGATCCATCTTTATTTCGCTTCCCAACGGAACTGAAAGCAGGATTCCACTGCGGCAGGGAGGGGACGTCCGCCACGACGGAAGCAATCTCCTCTTTCGGCGCACGAATGGCGAGCACCATTTCATTATCACTCTTCCATGACATGTCATGGATTGTAGACGCAGTCGACCGGTATTGCACTGATTTTGAGCATTTCCCATAACGAGAAAGCCCGCGGCCGCCCTCCTCCGCCACTCGGTGGGATGCAGGTGCAGACCACGGGCCTCCGAGCTCGTGCGTCCCGGCTCTGAGTTCCTATCGATTCGCGGATACCGACGCGGATTCGGCCGCTTCAGTCACTGCGCCGCCGGATTGACTGGCCCCCTCCTTCTCGGCCGCGGCGCGGGAATTTTCCCGGGCGCGCTTCCAGCCGCGGATGGCCAAGGCGACACCGACCACGATGACGGCGATGCGGACGGCCACCAGGACGGAGGCGCCGACGCCCAGGAATTTGAGCACGACGGGAAGGTTGAGCGTGACAATCAGGGTGCCCACGATGCCGCCGAGCAGAATCGGGTTGAGGCGGGTCACCAGCCACGCGGCCAAAGGTGCGGCGATGACGCCGCCGATCAGCAAGGCGACAACAGCAGCCAGGTTGGCCACGAGGTCTTCCCACATTCCGATGACGAAGCCGGCGGTCGCAGAGGCGGTGACGAAGAATTCTGCGGTGTTCACGGTGCCGACGATGCGGCGCGGTTCACTGCGGCCAGCAGACAGCAGGGTCGAGGTAGTCACCGGGCCCCAGCCGCCGCCACCAGTCGCGTCGATGAAGCCGCCGAAGATACCCAGAACACCGAGGAACGGCTTAGAGTGCGGCTTGTCCGCCACCTTGCGGCGCACAATGCCGCGGGAGAATCGCCACACCAGGTTGATGCCGATCGCGGCGAGAATGAGAGACATGATCGGCTTGGCCGCTTCCGTCGACAGATTCGACAGGACTGTCGCACCGGCAAAGGCGCCTATGGAGCCGGGTATGCCTATCGCGGCGACCACCCGCCAATCCACGTTGCCGAATCTCCAGTGACTGAACCCGGAAACCAAGGTCGTGCCCAGCTCAGCGGTGTGCACCACGGCGGACGCCTGCGCGGGGCCGAGGCTGGCGAGCATGATCAAGATGGTGGTGGAGGTGACGCCGAAGCCCATGCCGAGGCCGCCGTCGACAAGCTGTCCAGCGAGACCAGCGACTGCGATGAGAATGAGTGTGACCATGCGATTCATGATTTAAACCTTTGCGTGTGAGAGGGATTGCGCCGCCAGGTACCGTGCGGCGACGATGTGCGCGAGATCCGCGCCTAGTGGTGCGGAGATGGACCCGGGCCACATTCGGTGAACCCGGTCCAGCAGCAACCCCCTCGTGACAAATAGCGGTAGTAAATGTGCGTTTTCGTCAGCGACGGCCGCAATTCCGTCTGCGCCGACCAGCTCACCGTGACCAGTCGCAGGAACGGTAGTCACGGAAATGCCAGTGAGCTTTTCGACGTCCCGTCCCAGCTCAATCGTCTTCCCCGCCGCCTTTTCATTGGAGGTGCCGACGGGGTAGAGGATGATGTGGGAGGCGCGGGGGGCGTCGATAAGCGCGCGTGCCGCGAGCACAGCCGCGACGTCGCGTCCTTGGCCGAGCCCCTCGGCGACGGTGAGGTCGAGGCCCGTGTCCGCGGTGGCGTGAGCGATCGCCTCGGGCACGTCGTGGGTCGCGTGGAATGCCGTGGTGAACAGCGTGGGCACGACCACGGCGCGGGTGTGTCCGCGCTCGGCGAGCGAGCGTGCGGCCGCGGTGAGGTCGGGGGTGTCGAACTCGAGGTGAGCGTCGATTCCCGTCACCCCCAGCTGGCGCGCCGCCGCCTGAGTGAGCTCGCCGACTCCCGGCTTGGCGCCTGGGTGGCGCGAGCCGTGCGAGAGCGTGATCAGTGCCGTCATGCTGTTACCTCAATCGCGTTCCTACGAGTCCCGCGGCGAGCGTGTTTCCGCTGGCCTGGTCGATGAGCAGGAAATTGCCCACGGCTCCGCGCGCGGCGTACTCCTCGACGGGCAGCTCCTGCGCCGTCTGGACGGTCACGTGCGCGATGTCGTTGAGGCCGAAGGATTCCGGCGCCGTCTCGTCGGAGTTGGTCTCCGGAGTGCCGTCGATGTCCAGGACGCGATCGACGCTGGCCACGCGTGCGCGCACGAGCGAGGTGCCGTAGCGCAGCTTCACAGCCTTGCCTGCCGTGACGTCCTTATCCGTGAGTCCCACGACCGTGCCGTGGAATTCGCGGACGAACTCCGGGTACGCGTTTTCCCCTTGTGCGGCACCGCACAGCAGGTCGCCGCGCGCGAGGTCGATGTCGTCGGCGAGACGCAGCGCGATCGAGTCACCCGCGTCCGCGGTGGTCGTGCCGTCGAGACCGTCAGCGTTATCGATGTGCGTGACCGTGGTGGCTTTACCGTTCGGCGCGGTGACGGTGTCACCGACGCTGATCGCACCGGCATTGACGGTCCCCGCGTACGCGCGGTAGTCGGTGGCGTGTTCGCGCAGGACGTACTGGATATTGAAGCGGAACGGCAGGTCCAGCGCGCGGCCGGAGTGCACCGGGATGGTCTCCAGCAACTCCAGCACGCTCGGGCCTTCGTACCACGGAGTCTCGCTGGAGCGCTCCGCGACGTTGTCGCCCTTCAGCGCCGAGATCGGCACAGCGTGCGGCTCAGCGATGCCGAGTGCGGCGGCGCGCTCCTCGAATTCGGTGCGGATGCCCTCGAAGACATCCTCCGAGTAGTCCACCAGGTCGATCTTGTTCACGGCCAGAATCACCGTTTTCACGCCGAGCAGGCTCGCCACGGTGAGGTGGCGGACGGTCTGGGGCTTGATGCCGTTGCGGGCGTCGACAAGCAAAACCACGACCTGCGAGGTCGACATGCCCGTGACCGTGTTGCGCGTGTACTGCTCGTGGCCCGGGGTGTCCGCGAGGATGAACGTGCGCTTGTCGGTGGCGAAGTAGCGGTAGGCGACGTCGATGGTGATGCCCTGCTCGCGCTCGGCGCGCAGGCCGTCGACCAGCAGCGACAGGTCGAGCCCCTTGAAACCGCGGTCGGCGGACGTGCGCTCGACGCTGGCCATCTGGTCAGCCAGCACCGACTTCGTGTCGTGCAGCAGGCGGCCGACGAAGGTGGACTTGCCGTCGTCGACGGAGCCGGCGGTGCACAGGC
>ERZ1031273.609-NODE-609-length-10148-cov-14.784405_pt1 | contig 10148 bp, 6 predicted proteins | sample MGYA00516575_ERZ1031273 | MGnify/ENA primary metagenome ERZ1031273 (study PRJEB33718, sample SAMN03159816) | human skin metagenome | collected 2014-02-25 | study: EMG produced TPA metagenomics assembly of the PRJNA266117 data set (Human skin bacterial metagenome... | reverse complement strand
GATCCTTGACAATTCAATCGTAATAGATATTTCTGGTCAAATTGAGAAGAGCACGAGGCGGATGCCTTGGCACATGACGCCGATGAAGGACGCGAGCAGGCGATAACGACGGTGAGCTGCAAAAAGCTTTGATCCGTCGGTTTCCGAATGGAGCAATCCGGCAGGAGAAGATCCTGTCATCCTAACGCCAATCCATAACGTTAGGAGGGGAGACCCGGAGAACTGAAACATCTCAGTACCCGGAGGAAAAGAAAGAAAACTCGATTCCCTCAGTAGCGGCGAGCGAACGGGGAACAGGCCAACAGTGAATCACGATTCTGAAATCTAGCGGAAGTTTCTGGAAAGGAACACCAAAGACGGTGACAGTCCGGTACGCGAAAGAAGAAGGAATCATCACGAAAGAGTACCATCGAACACGAGAAATTTGGTGGGAACATGGGAGGACCACCTCCTAAGCCTAAATACGATCATGTGACCGATAGTGAACTAGTACCGTGAGGGAAAGGTGAAAAGAACCCCGGAAGGGGAGTGAAAAGAATCTGAAACCTTGTGCTTACAAGCAGATAGAGCCCATTTATGGGTGATATCGTACTTTTTGTAGAACGGGCCAGCGAGTTATGTTTACAAGCGAGGTTAAGCCTTTTAGGGGCGGAGCCGGAGGGAAACCGAGTGTGAATAGCGCGACAGTTTGTGGACATAGACCCGAAACCGGGTGATCTAGCCATGAGCAGGTTGAAGTTGAAGTAAAATTCAATGGAGGACCGAACCGGGAGCGGTTTAAAACGCTTCGGATGACTTGTGGTTAGGGGTGAAAAGCCAATCGAACTCGGAGATAGCTGGTTCTCCTCGAAATCGCTTTAGGGCAAGCCTCATTGAGAGATGGAGGGAGGTAGAGCACTGACTGGTCGCAGGGCACTCTGTGTTACTAACACCTATCAAACTTCGAATTCCGTTCATTACCAATGGGAGTGAGACGATGTGGGATAAGCTTCATCGTCAAAAGGGAAACAGCCCAGATCATCAGCTAAGGTCCCAAAATGACGTTCAGTGGAAAAGGATGTTATTTTACTTGGACAACCAGGATGTTGGCTTAGAAGCAGCCATACATTTAAAGAGTGCGTAATAGCTCACTGGTCGAGTGAAGTTGCGCCGAAGATACACGGGGCTAAACGTCATACCGAAGCTATGGGATGGATCGAGACGAAAAGTATTTTATGAAAGCTTTCCAAAAATTGATGAGAAATATCGCACACAAAGAGTCAAATTTCAACAAACATGAGATACGACAGAAAAAAGCCAAATGGTATAAGGTTATTCCAAGATATCATTCATCAATTTCATTGGGCTAATAAAGGAAGGCGTATTCATAGAATACTTTTTGTCTCGACCATCGGTAGAGGAGCATCGACTACACATTGAAGCATCAAGGGTAACCTATTGTGGAGCGTAGTCGAGAGAGAATGCTGGCATGAGTAGCGAGAAGGTGAGTGAGAATCTCACCCGTCGAAAGCCGAAGGGTTCCTGAGCAAGGCTCGTCCTCTCAGGGTAAGTCGGGACCTAAGCTGAGGCCGAAAGGCGTAGGCGATGGACAACCGGTGGAAATTCCGGTACAGTAAAGAATCGTTTGAGAGAAGTGTTGACGCAGGAAGCTACGCAAAGCGCGTTGAAGGTATGCGCGTCCAACGAAGTAGGCTAGTCCGGCAGGCAAATCCGTCGGATGGTGCTGAGTTCGGATGGGGATCGAAATTTAAGTAGAGAAGTTGCCGATGCTACACTGCCAAGAAAAGACGCTATCGAGATTTTTTGCTCCCGTACCAAAACCGACACAGGTAGGCAGGAAGAAAATTCTAAGACGCGCGGAAGAACCTTTGTTAAGGAACTCGGCAAAATGACCCCGTAACTTCGGGAGAAGGGGTGCCATCTTCGGATGGCCGCAGAGAATCGGCCCAAGCGACTGTTTACCAAAAACACAAGTATCTGCGAAGCCGCAAGGCGAAGTATAGGTGCTGACACCTGCCCGGTGCTGGAAGGTCAAGGGGAGTTGTTAGAAGCAATTCGAAGCGACGAACTTAAGCCCCAGTAAACGGCGGCCGTAACTATAACGGTCCTAAGGTAGCGAAATTCCTTGTCGGGTAAGTTCCGACCCGCACGAAAGGTGTAACGATTTGGGCACTGTCTCAACAAAGGATCCGGTGAAATTGTAGTAGTCGTGAAGATGCGACTTACCCACGCTAGGACGGAAAGACCCCATGGAGCTTTACTGCAGGTTGACATTGGACTTTGGTTTGTAATGTACAGGATAGGTGGGAGACTTAGAAACATTGTCGCCAGATGATGCGGAGTCGTCCTTTGGATACCACCCTTTACAGACTAGGGTTCTAACCTAGGACCGTGAACCGGTTCGGGGACACTGTCAGTCGGACAGTTTGACTGGGGCGGTCGCCTCCCAAAGAGTAACGGAGGCGTTCAAAGGTTCGCTCAGGATGGACAGAAACCATTCAACGAGTATAAAGGCAAAAGCGAGCTTCACTGCGAGACCTACAAGTCGAGCAGATACGAAAGTAGGACTTAGTGATCCGGTGGTACCGTGTGGAAGGGCCATCGCTTAACGGATAAAAGCTACCCTGGGGATAACAGGCTTATACCCCCCAAGAGTTCACATCGACGGGGGTGTTTGGCACCTCGATGTCGGCTCGTCTCATCCTGGGGCTGAAGTAGGTCCCAAGGGTTGGGCTGTTCGCCCATTAAAGAGGTACGCGAGCTGGGTTCAGAACGTCGTGAGACAGTTCGGTCCCTATCCAGCGTGGGCGTAAGAAATTTGAGAGGAGCTGTCCCTAGTACGAGAGGACCGGGATGGACGAACCGATGGTGTACCGGTTGTTCTGCCAAGAGCATAGCCGGGTAGCTACGTTCGGAAGGGATAAGCGCTGAAGGCATCTAAGCGCGAAGCCCCCCTCGAGATGAGATTTCTTAGAGACCGTGAAGAAAACACGGTTGATAGGTCAGAGGTGGAAGCGCAGTAATGCGTGGAGCTAACTGATACTAATCTCTCGAATATTTGACCAGAAATACCTATTACGATTGGGAAATGGCTAAACAAGCGAATTGTTTGGAAGCTGTTTCGACCGCCTATAGATTAGGTGAGTCATTGTTATGGAGAGGACTTGTTCCAACGACAAGTCAATATGGTGACGATAGCGCAGGGGATACACCTGTTCCCATCTCGAACACAGAAGTTAAGCCCTACATCGCCGATGGTACTTGGCTGGAAACGGCCTGGGAGAGTAGGTAGTCGCCAATTAAAGGAGAGCTCCGGATGGGGCTCTTTTTTTATGCTTTTATACTCGGTTTTGATTCTGCGTAAGGATGTTTCTTCCAGTTTTTAATATTTTCTCTCAGCAGCAGTTTTAGAATTTTTTTGGAATCTTTTTCGAACCTGTTTTTGGCATCCTGTGCTACTTTGCTTTTGAAGTGATGTTGTTTTTAAAACATCGGGCGAATTTAGAACGTTTTTTGGAAAGGTGGCGTGGTATGACAGATGTAAAGCAGGGCTTTTGTCCGAAGTGCGGTGCCGTTATTTCGCCGGAAGACATTTTTTGCGGCAATTGCGGTCAAAATTTAAAGGAAGCTGTTGAAGTTTCATCTTCTGAGGTTGTAACGGAAACTATTCCTAAGAAGACAGCGCAGTCTATCGACATTTCAACGCCTGTTGCTTCGCCTAAGACGTCGGTTTCTTCGACCGCCACGAACTTTTCAGTGGCTTCACAGCCTGTTATGTCTATAACCTCCCAAGATGCTATTAATGAATTGCGTAAGTTTAAACAACTTTGGGATGAAGGCATTTTGACGGAGGAAGAATTTAAGACGCAAAAGGCAAAAATACTGCCCTATCTGTAGAGGGAGATGAAAGATGAAGAATCCATATAAGGATAATACTTATTTGAAGTCGGTTTCGACCTTATGTTTGGCGCTGATTGTACTTTCTGTCGTTTCAATAATTATAATAGGCATATTAGCCGTATCCTCTTCATTAGGCGCTTATGTCACGCCGTACATTGTTCCTATGGTTCTTTCTTACGTCATACCTTTTTCTTTAGTTGCCATTTTGTGGCTTTTATTGCGCAAGGGTAAGCCGACAGGCATCGGCATACTTTACCTGCTCAATGCTCTCCTTTGTTTAGGATCTTTTTTATTCGGTGGATTCAAGCTTACGGATCTTCTTCAAGGTGTCGCGGCACTTTTTTTGTCGATTATGCTACTGCGCTGGATTAGTTATCAAGGAGCTCTCAGCATTTGGTGGGTGCCTTTTACCGCCCTTTTGGCCAGCGATGCACTAACAATTGCTTCTTTATTACCGTATGCGGAAATGCTGTCTTTCGCTTCCGACTACATGGCGATCCTAGTATTCGGGCTTATTTATCTTTTTGTAGTAGGGATCATCCAACTATATATTTATTATGGTTTAGGGCGATGGTGGCAAGCGGTATCCGTTTTTGAAATTAATAACGCTGAAAACGGCAAATCTGTGCCACTCATTCAAAACGAAAACACAACACAAGTGAGGCAAAACCTTCAAGCGGGGCAGAGCGCCGCAATCGGAAAAGGCAAGCTTTTTGACACTCCTTTCAACCTTTCTCCTGTTCGCGATGCCCTTTCGCAATGGAAGGAATCCGGACTCAATGCCCTGAATAAGACCATAAAACAGGAAGAGGTTATCGATAAACCAAAACTCATGCATCCGGCAGAGCGTGTACGAGAAGCGAGGGCATTATTTGATGAAGAGATTTTGACAGCAGAAGAATATGAAAAGGCGAAAGAGAAAATTTTGAATTCTTATGAACCATCGGATTACATCCGTTGAGGAGGGACTATGTTTTGCAAACATTGTGGTGCTCCTCTGAATGAGAAGCAAAAATTTTGTCCGCGTTGCGGTACGCCCGTGCCCACAAAAGTGGCATCGGAACCTCAAGATAAAAACAACGATTCAGTGGCTGTTTTTCCGATCTTTGCAGTGATTGCGGCAGGGATTCTCTCAGTGATTCTCATCCTGTATTTTGCCGGCGTATTAAACACCATTAGTTCTCCCTTTAAGAACAAAAATTCTGAGGCGGGAGGAAACAATGCTTTTGGCTTAAACGCGACATGGTCTGCGGATCAACTGAAAGATTATCAGTCCATCTACCAAGCTTTGGGACAAGCCGCGGGAACATGGGTTATGAAATTGATTTCTACCGATGTCAGTCAATACCCGTTAGTGAAATTGTATGTGTCCATTCGCGATCAGAACAACCAAGATGTGGTGCTCGAATCCCCGACAGCGGGCATTCGAGAATGCATTGGTAGCGGCAAAGAAATAGAACGCACGGTACGCAATATTCAACAAATCAATCAAAAAGAAGGTATCGGTTTTGAATTGCTGATGGATAAATCCGAAAGCATGACTGATGAATTAAGCGAAATGCAACGCATTCTCGATGACTTTGTAAACTCCTTAGATTTTTCGGTTGGCGACAAGGCAGAATTGATCTCTTTTGATACGTACCTGATGTACATGACCACCTTAACCGGGGATCCTTCTCTGTTACACGGCGGCATACGCAACATGACGGCCTATGGGAGAACGGCGCTCTACGATGCGCTATACACGGGCATTCAGAATGCGGCAGCCCGTCCGGGAGCCAACTGTGTCATTTGCTTTACGGATGGCATCGAAAACGCCAGTTCGCACTCCTTGGACGAGGTAATTTCATTAGCAAAAAAGCTTAATGTGCCTGTGTATCTGATTGGTACGAGCGAAGCGGATGCGAATACGCTCAATGAAATAGCTACGGCAACCAACGGCCACTGCTGGACGATTGATCAACTGCCGGATATGAAGGAGATTTTGAATACGATTTCGCAGGATCAAAGAAATCTCTATACGGTGGAGTACGAGTCCGTCAAAGATGCGGATGCTTTCTCGGAACGATCGATTTCTTTAGCGGTGGTGGATGCTGCAAAAGGCAAGGCCTCCGGCAATAACGGAAACAAAAATGGTGGGGGGAACTCTCCGGTGGGTGCTTCGTTTCAAACGGTACATTTCACACCTGCCAAAAAGCAGGAAGTCGTGAAACATAATAGTCGCTATGAAATCATTCGAGGCGACTTTACTTGGACAGAGGCCAATGACGCCGCCCTGGCACGGGGAGGGCATCTAGCAACGATCACTTCGCAGAGTGAAATGGACACTTGTACGCAGTTGGCCGATAAAGAAGGCATTCGTTATTTGTGGATCGGCGGATATACATCGGTGCGCAATGGCAGCGCATTCGGACATTGGATTACCGGCGAACCCTTTGACTATGCGGTATGGTATCCGGGCGAGCCGTCACGTAACGATCTGGACGGGACGCCGGAATTCTATCTGATGCTTTGGAAGATTAAGGATGTTTGGTCGTGGAATGATCAACGCGATCACGTCACTTCCGCCGGCGATGCCTATATGGCAGGAAAGATGGGCTATCTGTGTGAATATGAACAGTAAATGGTGGCGATGGGTTTCGCTTGCCCTATTGCTTTGCCTTACCTTTGTTGTTACATCTTGCGACAATGCGGCAAAAACCGAGGAGAAAGGCATCGGGCAAGGCCTATCGCACCAACAGAAAGAGAGCTCGAATGATACCTCGCATTCTGCTTTGCCCGTTATCGATGCTACGCCGGGCGATGCGGATTGGGATGAAAAAGCGGAAGCATATTTGCAGAAACTCACGTTGGAGGAAAAGGCGGCACAGCTGTTTTGCGTGACCCCGGAAGGGTTGACGCATTTTTCTGGAACGGTGGTGCAGGCGGGAGAGACAACGCGAAAGGCGTTTAATCGTTTGCCGGTGGGCGGCATTCTCTATCATCGAGAAAATCTTCAAAATCCAAAACAGACGCAGGAAATGCTGCAGAAGATGCAGAGTATCAGTAAAGCCCGCATCGGTTTGTCACTCTTTCTCTGTGTGGACGAGGAAGGTGGTTCAGTCTCTCGCGTTTTCAGTCAGTCGGCATTTTCCGATACGCCCATCCCACCGATGCGAGAGATCGGTTTTACGAAGGATCCCACGCAAGCCGAAAAAATTGGGACGCAGATCGGCAAAAAATTGCATACGCTTGGCTTCAATGTCGATTTTGCGCCGGTTGCCGATGTCCTCTCCAATCCTGACAATGCATTGCTGAAGAGCCGTTCCTTCGGCGCAGATGTGTCTCTGGTGACTAAAATGTGTGCGGCATTTTGCCAAGGGTTGGAAAAATCGAATGTTCTTCCTGCCTATAAGCATTTTCCGGGGCACGGCTCCACGTCAGAGGATTCGCATTCCAACCGTACGGTTTCACACCGTACGCCGGAAGAACTTCGTCAAACGGATCTCGTTCCGTTTCAGGACGCCATCGCTAAAAACTGTCCCTTTATTATGGTCGGCCATGTCAGCTATCCGCAAGCCTTTGGAGAGCAGCCGGCATCGCTCAACAAAAAAGTTATGACGGACTTAGCGCGTAATGAGATGCATTTCCAAGGCATCTTGATTACCGATGCGATCAATATGGGGGCCATTACCGAAAACTACGACCCGGAAGAAGCAGTGATTTCCGCTCTTCAAGCCGGCGCGGATATGATATTGATGCCGGACGATTTGGATAAGGCGGTAAAGGCGGTTGTTCAAGCGGTCAATCATAAACAGATCTCGGAATCACGCCTGGACACTTCGCTTCGACGCATTCTCCGCGTCAAGACGCAAAGGCTTTAGTGAAAACAAAAAAAGAGCATCCGACCCTTTCGCCGGATGCTCTTTGCTGTTGCTTTTTTTTGAATTAATAGTTCTCAGCGGCAATCTCAAAGAATGCTTGCGGATGATGGCATACCGGGCAAACTTCCGGAGCCTTTTCTCCCACGACGATATGTCCGCAGTTGCGGCATTCCCAGATCTTGACTTCGCTCTTGGCGAATACTTCTTTTGCTTCCACATTGTGCAGCAATGCGCGATAGCGCTCTTCATGATGCTTTTCAATGGCAGCTACCCCACGGAACTGCTCGGCAAGCTCCGGGAAGCCTTCTTCTTCCGCGGTCTTTGCGAAGCCGTCGTACATATCCGTCCACTCGTAATTTTCGCCTGCTGCAGCATCTGCCAGATTTTGTGCCGTGTCGTTCAAGCCTCCCAGCGCTTTGAACCACAGTTTGGCATGTTCTCTTTCATTGCTTGCTGTCTTCAGAAACAGCGCTGCAATCTGCTCAAAGCCCTGTTTCTTTGCTTTGGAAGCAAAGTAGGTGTACTTGTTAGTGGCTTGAGACTCCCCGGCAAAAGCCGCCTGTAAGTTTTTCTCGGTTTGTGTTCCTGCGTATTTATTGGCCATAATTCACTCCTTAAAACATAATGCTTCATTGGTACCGTTCTTATGTACCCAAGTATTTGAAAACAGAACAAGAAAAGTAAAATTTTCATTCTATACTACGAAAATTAGGTTTATGGAAGCCATGTCGAAAGAAGACGTCAGTAAAGCATATGACATAAAAAAGTCGAACTCGATCACCGAGTTCGACTTTTTCCTTCAAGTGGAGAATAGGGGGATCGAACCCCTGACCTCTTGAATGCCATTCAAGCGCTCTCCCAGCTGAGCTAATTCCCCGAGGCGATGAACCTATTATAGCGAAAGGATCTGCATTCGACAAGGGAAAAATCATAAAAAAGCGATTTTTTCTGAAGCACTGGCGATGGAAGGGGGCGAAAGGCGTACCGAATCGGCGGTGGGAGCTAGGAGTGGCTGAAAATCGTGTAAAATTGCAGAAGGGAGCATGTAGCGCGAGACATCGCCATCTTAATAATTTCTTTCATTGACCTTCTAAAATCGCTATGGTAAAAGTGAGGAAAAGAAAAAAAGGAGCTGGAAACATGAGAAAAATCAGTACAAAAGGCGATTCCTCGAAAAAATGCGCGAAGAAGCGCTATGTGTTTTGGTGGGCAGCACTCTCTTTATTGATACTGGGCTTTGCTTTTTTTATGTGGGCAAAGCAGCCGGAAAACTTGAGAGAAGTGAAAGATAAAATTCATCATATGACGTGGGAATGGCAGAGTAAGGAGCATGGTGCCTATAATGCCAAGTCCCTACTGGTTATCGATCGGCAAAGCGATGATACCTTTATATTAAAGAACGAACACAAACCGCTGCCTCCTGCCAGTTTGGCGAAGCTCTTTACGGTTGAGTATGTTTCGGAACAGGCGGATCTGAAGCAAAAGGTCAAGGTCACGAAAGCTGCGTTAAGTCATGTCAAGAAAGGCTCATCGGTAGCCCGACTGCAAGCCGGTGAAACCTATACGTTGCAGGACCTTTTTGCAGCGATGCTCGTACCTTCGGGTAATGATGCGGCCTACGTGGTAGCGGACTATTGGGGCGGAGTAAAGCATCCGAAGGCAAAGACTTCGAAGGAGCGCATCACTCTATATTTGAAGGACTTAAACGCCTATATCCAAAAACAAGGGTGGAAGAACACGCATCTCTATGATCCGAGTGGTTATGATTATGAAGGAACGACCACGGTATCCGAGCTGAAAGATGTCAGCGATTTGCTTTTAAAAAAGAAGTGGTTTCGAAAGATTGTGTCACAGTCGAATTACGCCGTGACGCTTAGCGATGGTACCCAGAAGGCATGGAAGAACACGAATCATTTTTTAAATCCCAAGGATCCTAATTATAATCCTGCGGTAAAGGGCATTAAGACGGGTTCCCTGGATCAAGACTTCAATATCATTGTACTGTTTGAAAAAAACCATAAAGAATATTTGATTCTCAGCATCGGATCGCAGTCGGATGATTCGCGCTATGATGACATTAACTACATCTTAAAGTCGATATAGAGTCTTCCTGATTGGAAGAAAGGCGATTTACGGCTGCAAACGATAAAAGTGTGAAAAGCCGCCGTAAAGTATGTGGCAAAATTACGGTGGCAAAAGGCGAAACTACGAAAAGCCGCCGTAAAGAAAAAAATTCGAAAATATTTTACAGAAATGTGTTTAAGAAATGGTTTTCAGGATATATAAAGAATAACAAAGAAAGAAGGAGGTGAGACCCTTGGACACTGAACATTCTTTCCTGTCTCTTATACACATCTGACGCTGCCGACGACTCCTTACGTGTAG
>ERZ1031273.606-NODE-606-length-10178-cov-5.655833_pt1 | contig 10178 bp, 7 predicted proteins | sample MGYA00516575_ERZ1031273 | MGnify/ENA primary metagenome ERZ1031273 (study PRJEB33718, sample SAMN03159816) | human skin metagenome | collected 2014-02-25 | study: EMG produced TPA metagenomics assembly of the PRJNA266117 data set (Human skin bacterial metagenome... | reverse complement strand
GAGATCAGCCTCGGTCTCGGGGCTTGGAGATGTGTATAAGAGAAAGAATAAGTATAGAGCGAAATAAGACGTTTTTCTAGAATGAAAATACTCAAACGCCGTTAAAAGCTATCGAATAAATACGTTAGCTTTTTTTTGATAGCAGGAGAGTATTTATTCATCAATTTTAGGAAAATCGGAGACTTTTATGCAGTTCGATAAGAATACATTATATAAACAAATACTCGCAGGATTTTTACTGGTATCTAGCGTGCCTTTGCAGGCGGCGGAATATGAACCACCAGATCCTACATATAAATCTATTTTTTTAAGTTGTTCTGCTACCTCATATGATAATGATGGTTGTAGAACTCCAATTGAAACTAGAACAAATCGGTCTGGCAGTTATATGACAGGATACGATTACACAACGTTTTTTTTATTAGGAGATGCTGACTCATCAACTATTAATGAAACGCGTATTACTGAAATTGAAACCAAAAATACGACCCAAGATAATCGTCTAACGACTATAGAAACAAAAAATAACGATCAAGATGTAGAAATTGCAAAAAAAGCGGACAAAACTTATGTGGATACAGAGCTAGGTAAGAAAGCTGATAAGACCTATGTAGACGCACAAAATGTGAAGCAAGATACTGAGATTGCGAAGAAAGCCGACAAGACCTATGTAGATGCGCAAAATGCTGCTCAAGATAGTAAAATTACCCAAAATGCGACCGATATTTCAGGTCTAAAAGCAAAAGATGTCGAACATAATAATCGTTTAGATGGTCACGACCAAGCGATTGCTCGTATTGATGCTAAAGATGTGGAGCAAGACAATCGTATTTTTGCTAACGAAACTACTATCGCTAAAGGCTTAAACTTTGCTGGTGATACAGGAAACTTTAATCGTCAATTAGGGGATAAAGTGACTATCAAAGGCGATAAAAATATCAGCACAGTCGCTAACGGTGGTGTGATTAGTTTAAACCTGTCTGATAACCCTGTGTTTGATGGTGTGGTAACGGTAGGTAAAGGTATTACGGTATTATCCTCTGCCAAAATTGATATGGGTGGTAATGTTATCGGTAATGTTGGCAAAGGGGCTATTACGTCTGGTTCTAAAGACGCCGTCACAGGCGGACAAGTATTTGATTTAGCCTCAGATGTAGCTAAAAATTTTGGTGCTGGGGTTACAGTTACTAAAGAGGGACGCTTAACGGCTCCTAACATCAATATCACTGATGCAAAAACAGGTAAAACAATTACCCATAACAATATGGGTAGTGCGTTTGAGCATGTGAATGCGAATCAAGTCGTACATACCGCTCGTTTAGATGGATTGGATACCAAAACAGATAATACGGCTAAGAGCGTTGCTACTATTCTTGGAGGAGGCTCAAAAGCCTTACCAAATGGTGTCGTAACGGCTCCAAACATTCAAGTGACAGATGCCAAGACAGGTAAAACGATGACACATCATGATGTCGCCAGTGCTTTAGATCATGTCAATGCAAATCAACTAGAGCATACCAAACGATTGGATAGATTGGATCGTAAGACAGCAGATTTAAGCTCTAGCTTACGTTCTGTGAAGAAACAATCACAAGCAGGTATTGCCTCAGCCATGGCAGTCGCAAGCCTTCCGCAAGCATGGAAGCCAGAACAAACAGGAATGATGATTGGTACTGCTGTTTATCGTGGGGAAACGGGCTATGCATTGGGAATTTCTAGAATGAGTAGTACAGGGAAAATTGTCTGGAAAGGGGCTTTTAGTGCAGACAGTAGAGGAGGGCTTGGTGCTAGTGTAGGCGCTATTTTCACTTTTGATTAATAGAAATAGTCGATAAAAACGACATTGAAAAAGAGGGATTTAAGTAACATTGTCTTAATTGAGTTGTTAAATAAATTAAGCAAAAACATCTATTTATTTCCCTCTTTTACTTTACGAAATAAATGTTATGTTATAACATAACATATTTTGAACGGGAAAAATGGAAAAAAGTCTTTTATATTCTGCAATTATTAGTGCCTTGCTCACACAAACGGCTTTAGCAGTAACTCAATTATCAAACCAAGAATTACAAGAACAAGATGTTCCTACATTAGAAAATATCGTTGTAACAGCTACTTCGTCAGAACGTGCATTAGTAGATGCACCAGCCAGTATTTCTGTGATTACGCAGAAAAAATTACAACAACAACCTGTGAATGATTTAGCAAAGGCAGTTGATGCCAGTGTGGGGGTGTCACTAGAGAGTTTAGGCAATGGTAGGCAAGGCATTAGTATTCGAGGGATGAATTCAGATCATACCTTAATTCTGATTAATGGCGAACGGATTAATAATTCTGCTTCAGCAATTGCGCACTCGGATTTTGAGTTAGGTTGGGTGCCAACAGAAGCGTTAGAGCGTGTCGAAATAGTGCGTGGCCCAATGTCTTCTTTATACGGTTCAGAAGCATTAGGTGGTGTAGTCAATATGATTACAAGGACGGCAACAGATAAATGGGAAGGATCACTAAGTAGTTATGGCGTATGGAATGATCATGGTTTAGGTGGTGATCAATTTAAAACGGGTTTTTATCTTGGCGGACCATTGGTTAAGGATACTTTAGGTTTAAACCTTTGGGGAGAGTACCGCTATCGTGAACCATTAAAAGAGGTGGAAAAACCATTTTATGCCTTGGATAAACAACAAGCTAAAACAGGACATATAGGTCTTACATGGACTCCTGACGCACAACAAAGAATTGATGCATCAATAGATATGAATAATGAAGAACAAGAAAGCTATCGAGAGGGGTCAGTGTCTAAGTTACCTAGTTCAGGATCTAAGCCGGGAAAACCGAGTAAACCCATATTAGTCAAATCGCCTGATTATCATTTAACGCATGATGTGCAGCGTCGTCGCTATTCTCTTTCTCATCAAGGTACTTGGAGTTGGGGGGATACGATGTTGCGTGTATATCAGACGGAGTTAAAACGTCTCGCTCATCGAACTGATGATAAAGATGCTGGAGGTCCTAATAAGTTTAGAGATAGTGTGATTGATGGTAAAGCTAGTTTTAGATTAGGCAATCATCATTATGTAACGGCAGGGGCTGAATACAGACGTGAATCACTGGATGATCCAACTATCAATAAGAAAAAGCATAAGGCTCAAAATCACTATGCGGTATTTTTACAAGATGAGTTGTTCATCAATGATAAATGGGATGCAGTAATAGGTGTACGAGCAGACAGACATGAAGATTTTGGCTGGGAATTTAGTCCTAGAGCCTACCTTACCTATAGGCCAAATGAGGTATGGACGATTAAAGCTGGGGTTGGTAAAGGTTTTAAAGCACCTACACTAAAACAGTTATCGGCAGAATATGAGTCCAGAGCAGCGATGGGAGGGCGAGGTATTATTCGTGGCAATCCAGAGTTAAAACCCGAAACAACCGTCTCGTATGAACTAGGAGCAGCCTATGATGATAACCAATTCTCTGCAGGGGTAACGCTGTTTAGAAATGATGTTAATAATCTTATCGAAACAACTCGCCAAAAACAATGTGATGTGGCAGGAAGGGTATGTCTTGCCTACGAAAATGTGAATAAAGCGGTATTGCAAGGTGCAGAATTCACGCTAGGGTATAAATTCTCAAAAACGTGGGAAGCGGAAGCAAACTATACTTACTTGAGTGCTAAAAATAAGACCTTATCAGAACCGTTGAGTGACCGTTCTCGCCATCGTGCGAATGCGATGCTGACATGGAAACCTCTTGATGGGTTAAGTACGAGTGTTCGATTTGAGCACATAGGATCACAATATAGAACGACTAAGAATCAACCAGCCTATAACTTAGTGCATTGGTATGTGAATTATGACATCAATAAAAATCTCAGTGTTAGAGCAGGTATAGAAAACATCGCTAATAAACGCTTAGCACTAGATGATATTAGCTTGTTTAGTCGTGCAGACGAGGGGCGCCGTTATTTTGCTGGCTTTACAGCAAGATTCTAGATGGTGAGTTGGAGAGGAGTGTTAATAACAATGCAGATACCACGCTTGCTATTAGGTATTTTTAGTGTGTTTTTCTTATGTTGGCATACCCTGACTCAAGGGCAGACATTGCCGACGGTACATATGTTGCATACTACGTTTGTATCGGAAGAAAAATATATGCATTTGAGTAAGATAGCCCAGCAACAAGGGATAAAATTAGTGTCTCAACAGCTAGGTCAAAAAAATTCTTCATTAAACGTCCCAATAGATAATAATGACGTGCTTATTTTTGATACTCCTCGACCTAATGATCGTGCACAGTTTAAATCTGTTTGGGAAAAAATTCGTAAAGAACAAAATAACCCTTATCTAATGATAGGTGGTGGGCGACCAGAGAGTAGTTTGGATACACCTATCGTAAAAGTATTAACGGCTTTATATCAATCAGGTGGAGAGAGAAACTACCAACGTTTTTTTCAACTACTTAAATTAACGTTGCTGAATCAAGAAATTGATAATGATTTGTTGGTAATGCCAGAGCGTGTTCCTGATAGTGCTTTTTATCATCCTGATGCGCCACAACTCTTTTACTCTATCCAAGAATACCTCAGGTGGTATGAATCCTACCAAAAACAACAGCATTTAACCGTGACTGGTAAGGTGGGATTTTTAACGCATTCTTCAGTAATTGGGGATATGTTGACACAGAATATTGATGAGCTAGTGGCACGTAGTGAAGCCCATCATATGATGCCTATTGTATTTTGGTCGAACGGAAAGCGAAGCTTGGTAGAGATTGTTGGCAAGAATAATGTAGATGTATTGGTCAATATGACGCATCTACAAAATGGCGAACAACTGAAAAAAGATTTTCAAGTAATGAATATTCCTGTCATACAAACGTTGAAGTTTAGGGAGGGTTCCTTGGCTCAATGGGCAAATGCAGCGAGTGGAGTTAATGCGAATACCACAGCGTTATTTTTATCTATCCCTGAGAGTTGGGGGTTGAGTGATCCTATCGTACTATCAGCAACATCACAAGGTAAAGAGCGTCTTATTCCGACACAGGCGCATGCGTTAATTACGAAGTTGAAAAACTTGCTAGTACTTAAACATCTGAAGAATGCGGATAAAAAAATTGCCATTATGTTTTGGAATCATCCTGAGGGGGATAAAAATATTGGCGCATCCAATTTAAATGTACCTACAAGTATTGTGTCGATTATACAAGCCTTAAGAAATCATGCTTATTACGTTGAAGGCAATTTGAGCGAAGAAAATGTGATTAAAACAGCACAACGCTTGTTAAGTGCTATTTATAAACCAACATTACTTGATGAGTTAAGACAGCAAGGATTGGTAGCCTTATATCCAGTTGATAAATATGAACAATGGCTTAATCAGTTACCCTCTTATCGTAAAAATGAATTACTTCATAATGGACGTTTAGCAGACCATCCAGCTATTAGAGAGGTGGAGGGTAAGCGTTATTTTCTGATTCCTCGCTGGCAAATAGGGAATATTACGGTGTTACCACAACTGGCAAGGCATTTGCATAACAATAAACAACATTATCATGATACACACAGTATTCCTGACCATTGGTATATGGCAGCTTTTCTTTATTTGCAAGAAAATGAACACGCCTTAATTAACTTAGGGACGCATGGTACACAAGAATGGCTACCAGGAAAAGATAGAGGTCTTGCTGCTGAAGATTATTCATGGCTGACAGCAGGAGGTTTACCTATTTTTTATCCATATATCCAAGATAATGTAGGCGAGGCAATACAGGCTAAACGTCGAGGGCGAGCGGTTACTATTAGTCATCAGACACCCCCATTTGCACCTGCTGGATTATATGAAGAATTGCGTGATATGCATGACCTTATCCATCAATATGAGCAAGCAGATGAGGGAATGACCAAAGAACAATTAAAGCAAAATATTATTACGTTAAGTGTAAACAGTAAGCTATCTGACGATATGCAATGGCAGGAAAAAGATATGCAGGCAAAATTTGCTGACTATCTAGCACAGTTGCATGATCATTTACATGAGATGGCAAATGTTGCGACACCGCTTGGTCTGCATACGTTTGGAAAAGAGGCTGATAAATCCCATTTAATCACAATGGTGATGCAGCAATTAGGGGAAAATTTTTATAATGCTTTAAGCTTAAATCATGAAGAACGATTATTCGATAATGTTGATAAGCTAACTCAACATCCTGCTTATTTAGCGGTAGAAAAAATGATTAATGGAGAAAGCGTTGAGCCAGCGTTAGCCCCTTTTATCGCTACAGCACAAGGAAATTATCAACGATTGCAAAATACCCATGAATTAGAGTCATTGTTGTCGGCTTTATCTGGCGAATTTGTACCTGCAGGTAACGGAGGGGATCCTATTCGTCAACCAGACATTGAAAGCGGTAAAAATCTCTATGCGTTTGAAGCAACCAAGATTCCAACAAAAGCAGCTTATGAGTCAGCAGAAAAAGCATTTGCTCAACTAATCAACTCTTATCAAGATGCTCATCAACAAGAGTATCCCAAGAAATTAGCCTTCAGTTTATGGTCATCAGAAGCCATAAGGCATATGGGTATTACAGAGTCTCAAATACTCTATGCATTGGGTTTACGTCCTGTTTGGAGTCCAGCTGGCAAATTGACGGCATTGGAGATTATTCCAACGCAAGAATTAAATCGCCCACGGATTGATGTTGTTGTGCAAGTGACAGGAGTCTATCGGGATCAGTTTGATTCGTATATACGTCTATTGGATGAGGCGATACAAAAATTATCACTCTTAGATGAGCAGAATAATTTAGTCGCAGACAATACAAAACGTATTGCGTCTAAATTGATCAAAAAAGGGTTGCCTGAAAAAGAGGCATTACTCATGGCTAGCAGACGTCTTTTTGGTAATTCACCCGGAGAATATGGGACGGGTGTGCCTCATTTAGCGATGCGTTCAACAGAGTGGGATGATGATAGTGCATTAGCACAGCAATTTTTAAATAGCCTTCAGTATAGTTTTGGTAAAGACCATTGGGGGCAATCAGCAGGGAGTGAAAATTTATTTGCAGAGCAGTTAAAAGGAACTGATATGGCCGTAATGGCTAGATCATCAAATGTTCATGGTGTGTTATCGACAGATCATCCATTTGAGTTTTTAGGAGGATTATCATCAGCGATAAAACATCTTGATGGTAAGGCGCCTCAGTTAATGATTTCTGATTTGCGTCAGCAGCAACCAAAAACAAAGGGGCTTGAGCAGTTTCTCAGTGATGAAATGCGCGTACGTTATCTAAACCCACAGTGGATTAAGTCCATGCAAGCGGAGGGATATGCGGGTACCGTGGCGATTGTAAATATCAATAATAATTTATTTGGCTGGCAAGTGATGGATGAGCGTAGTGTACGTGATGACCAGTGGCAGGCAATGATGGATGTGTATATTCAAGATAAATATCAATTAGATATGAATAAATGGTTTGAGCAACACAATCCAACGGCACAAGCACAAATGATTGAAAAAATGATAGAGGCGATTCGTAAAGGTTATTGGCAAGCAAGTAAAGAAACGCAACAGGCGTTAGTAGAGCGTTGGCACGACTTAGAAAATAATCATGGCGTGACAATAGGGGCACCAAAAACAAAAGCGTTTATTGAACAAATAGCCAAAGGAGTGGGATTCAATGAAGGAGCAATACCTGAGGTAACGCAAACTTCACCAAACTCCTCTAGTGAGGTTGTGCCGCAAACATCATCTGAACAAGTACATGGACAAGTATTACAGGAAGTGGTGACCCCAAAACAGCAACAGTCAAAGTGGGTCTTATGGGGTATGTTATTGATGATTGCTGCTGGTATGGCAACACAATGGTTTAAACAGAAACGATATCAACAGTTAGTAAAGTGATAAACATGGAATTTATTAGTCAAATCGAAGCAAATTTATATGAGGTTTCAAGGGTGTTTTTAGTCCCTGTATTACTCCTAATTGCTATTGCTCTTATTTATGCGTTATGGATGTTAGGAGGATTTTTGTTTGAGTGGTTACAACGTCAGTCAAGCAACTATATTTCACCTTTAAACTATTATGCAACTAAATATGGAATCAAGAGCAGTGATGATATAGAGCTGTGGATTATGAAAAAGCTTGAAGGCTTGAAAATTATTGCTAGGACTGCACCTATGTTAGGCTTAATAGCAACGATGATTCCTATGGGACCAGCATTATTAGCGTTAGGTTCAAACGATGCAAGTGCTGTAGGACAAAATATGGTGACAGCTTTCTCCGCGGTTATTTTAGCGTTAATTGCGGCGAGTATTTGTTTTTTTATACTGAATATACGTCGTCGTTGGTTACTAGAAGATCTACGCCAATTTGAACAACAGCATGGGGATAAATAATGCGATTCCTTGATGAAGAAGATAATGATCCTATGCTATCAGTGGTCAATCTGATAGACCTTTTTTTAGTGATTATTGGTGTATTAATGGTCACTATCGCACAGAATCCCTTAAATCCATTTTCAAACGAAGATGTGGTGGTAGTTGAGAATCCTGGAAAAGAGACGATGAAAATTATGGTAAAAGAGGGCAAAGAGCTTAAACGTTACGAGTCTAATGGTGAAATGGGTGAGGGAGAGGGATTGCGAGCAGGCATTACTTATCGCTTAAATGATGGCAGAATGATTTATGTCCCAGAAAATAAGCGTCAGTCTGTTCCGAAACAGTAAACGATTCTCCTCTTTATTCTTTAGGTGGTTAAGGACGTAATAAGCCAAGGTCCTACTAAGACCATGAATAAGCCAGCTACTACCATCGTTAAACTAGCGATAACCCCTTCTTCTTGATGTCTTTGCATGGCTTTGGCAGAACCAAATCCATGCGCCGCATTACCAAATGCCGCCCCTTGTGCAAAATGAGAGTCCAATTTAATCCATCCGAGGACAAAATCACCAATCACTACGCCCGTGATACCTGTCATCATTGTAAAAGCGGTGGCCAGTTCAGCTGAACCTTTGGTGCTTTTAGCTAATTCAATCGCAAAAGGGGTGGAAATAGAACGTGCCATTAGACTATGGGTGATTTCATCATTAAAACCGAATAAGCGTGAAAATCCATAGGCAATCAATACCCCCACTAACATCCCAAGCACCACGCCAATACCAATAGAGATGGTATGTTTTAAAATTAAATAGCGATATTCATAAATAGGAATCGCAAAAGCAACAGTGATAGGACCTAACAGCCAAATTAACCATTGATTGTAGGTGATGTACTCGTGATAGGAAATATCAAAAATCGCCAACCCTATAAATATAATGGTAGAAATCAGAATAATGGGGGTAAACACAAGAATAGGATAACGTGCATAGAGTTTCTTGCAGAGTAAATAAATTACTATTGTTAGCAGTAAACATATAAGAGCGATAGTATTCATTATGGTCTGCCTTGTTTTTTCAGATAGGCTTTTAATTTTTCTTCACACAGAAATCCAAATTTCACACTGTACCCCGTAACAATCATAACAGTAGCTGTACCAATAACCACAGCGATAATAAGTTTCCAGCCATCCGTGAGTAATAACGTTTTATAGTTCATTAAACCAATAACACAGGGGACAAATAGCAGGACCAAATGCCCTAATGCCCAATGTGCTCCAGTTCTTACCCAAGATAATTTCATCACCCCTAGTAATAATGCGAAAAGCATGAGAAATAAGCCTGTTACACCCGCAGAAAGGGACAAGTTAAAATAACTAGAGATGAAGTAACCAACATACCAAAAGGCAAACAAGATGGCGAGTTGTAATAGCAATTGCGATAGAGAGCCAATCTTATAGGGGAGTTTTTTGACAATCATGAATGATGTAGGTGTATAGCGTAAATTCTGTAATCTTTAATCGTGGGATTATTTTACGCTTTTCTTTGCTAGATATAAAGTGTATAAAGAGGGGCAAGTAGTCAAAAATAGTTTATGCTTTTCATGAAAATATTAAAAAATTTGGACAGCTAGAAAAAATAGGATTATAATTACTTTCTTTCCTCTCAAGCCTGAGTGGTGAAATTGGTAGACGCAGGGGACTCAAAATCCCCCGCCGCAAGGCGTGCCGGTTCGATTCCGGCCTCAGGCACCATCAACAAATTCAAAACAATTTATTTTTATTCAAAATAGTTTAAAAATATCAATA
>ERZ1031273.605-NODE-605-length-10234-cov-7.667649_pt1 | contig 10234 bp, 10 predicted proteins | sample MGYA00516575_ERZ1031273 | MGnify/ENA primary metagenome ERZ1031273 (study PRJEB33718, sample SAMN03159816) | human skin metagenome | collected 2014-02-25 | study: EMG produced TPA metagenomics assembly of the PRJNA266117 data set (Human skin bacterial metagenome... | reverse complement strand
TTGCTTAGCGACGCCCACCTGATCCCCCTTCAGCCCCCACCTCTTCGCCTGGGCGATGACAGCCTGCGGGTCCGAGCCCCCGGCAGCGATGCCGACGACCTCGAATTGCTCCGGCGCCGCGGCGATGACCTCCAACGCCTGCGTACCAATTGACCCAGTGGACCCCAAGATAAGAACTTTTCGCACCGCTCTATTCTCACACACACCGCACGGGCTTCATGGCGGGGTCAAACGAACGTTTGCCGCACCCGGACTTTCGGGCGACTTTCGGGGGGATGAATCGCGGCGGGTGCAAGCGGTGTGCCAATATAATGGGCAAGAACTGATTTCACGCAAGGAGTGTGCTGTGAGCGCTAAGGACGATGCACCCCAGGTGTACAACGGTGTTTCCGAGGCCGACGTCCCGTCGGCGAAGCTCGGCTGGAGCGAGCTGACGCCGAAGACCATTCAGATTGCCGGCTGGATTTCCGTGCTGTTCCTCCTCGGCTACAACTTCGGTAACCACCGTGGCCACGTCGAGACGATCTGGTTGATCTCCATCGCAGCGCTGATCGCGATCGGTCTGATCCTGTTCGCCCTGCGTCCGGAGCTCTCCCAGGTCCGCACCCTCACTGCGCACAACAAGCCGGAGGGTCACGTCGAGCCGAACTGGACCCACGAGCAGCACACGCTGACCGGCCGCTACGCCGAGCTGACCGACAGCCAGCTGCGCGCACTCAACATCGACCCGGCCACTGTGCACAGTGCTCCGGCGATCCAGGGTTCCGCTCGCGGTGCCCACGAACTGCGCGAGGACATCGCCGCTCCGGAGATCCCGAACGTCCGGGAGACTCTGCGGGTGAAGGATGAGCGACGCTAAGACGCTGCGTCGATAAGCGCTCCGGGGAACTCCCGGAGCGTTATTTTTATGCGCCCGCTTGCTTCTCGTCGGCCGCGAGCTGACCGCATGCTGCTGCGATCTCCTGGCCCTTCGTGTCGCGCACCGTGCAGGTGACGCCCTGGGCGATAACGCGGCGGACGAACTCGTCCTGGCGCTCGCGCGGCGAAGCGTCCCACTTCGAGCCCGGTGTCGGATTCAGCGGGATGAGGTTGACGTGGACGAGGGGTCCGAGTGCGTCGTGAAGCTTGCGCCCCAGCATGTCCGCGCGGAAATCGTGGTCGTTGATGTCGCGGATGAGCGCGTACTCGATGGACACGCGGCGACCTGTTTGATCCGCGTAGTAGCGCGCGGATGTGAGCACGTCCTCGACGGTGAAGCGGTTGTTCATCGGGACGAGCGTGTCGCGCAGTTCGTCGTCCGGGGTGTGCAGGGACACGGCGAGCGTGACGTTGAGCCCCTCGTCTGCGAGCTTGCGGATCGCTGGGGCGAGCCCCACCGTGGAGACCGTGACATTGCGCTGGGAAATGCCGAAGCCTGCCGGCGCGGGCGAGACAATCTGGCGCACCGCGGACACCACGCGTTTGTAATTCGCCAGCGGCTCGCCCATGCCCATGAAGACCACGTTGGTCAGGCGGCCGCCCTCGGCCTCCATCATCGCGGCGGCCTCGCGGACCTGGTCGACGATCTCCGCGGTGGACAAGTTGCGGTCGAGACCGCCCTGGCCCGTGGCGCAGAACGGGCACGCCATGCCGCAGCCGGCCTGCGAAGAAATACACAGTGTTGCGCGGCCCGGGTAGCGCATGAGCACCGACTCCAGCAGGATTCCGTCGTGCAGACGCCACAGGGTCTTGGTGGTATCGCCCTCGTCGGTCTCGACGGTGCGGACCGGAGTGAGCAGACGCGGGAACAGTGCATCCTTGACAGCCTGGCGCTGCGCGGCGGGAAGGTCCGTCATGGTCGACGGGTCCGCCTCGAAACGCCCGTAATAGTGGCGGGCGATCTGGTCGGCGCGGAACTTGGGCAGGCCGAGGTCCGCGAGGGCGTCGATACGCTCCTGCGCGTTCAAGTCTGCGAAGTGCTTCGGCGGCATCCCGCGCTTCGGCGAGATCAACTGGATCTTGGGAATATCACTCATGACGAGCCCCATTCTGGCACGTCGCAGCCCCGTTTTCTAATCAGAGAACCACGACATTCATCAGTAGCCACGTAGCGGCTGCGGCAGGAAGAATGCCGTCGATGCGGTCCATCATGCCGCCGTGGCCCGGCAGCAACCCGGACATGTCCTTGAGACCGAGCTCGCGTTTGAACTGGCTTTCCACCAGGTCGCCGAGTGTGGCGCACACGACGATTCCGAGTCCGAACACCAGCCCGGCCCACCAGGGACTACCGAGCAGATAAATGCCGCTGAGCACACCTGCGACCGCACCGAAGGTGACGGAACCGGCGAATCCTTCCCAGGACTTCTTCGGGCTGACTGCCGGCGCCATCGGGTGGGAACCGAACAGCACACCGGACACATAACCCCCGACGTCAGAGGCCACCACGCACAAGATGAACGTGACGATGAAATAGCTGCCGGTGACGTTCCCTGACTCGAGACGCGAGATCATCGCGGCGAACGAACCGAACAATCCGATCCACACCAGGATGAAAATGCTCACCGCTGTATCGCGCAAATAGTTGCGCGGCGGACTGTGCCGCCCATTGAAAAACAGACGCGCGAACATGATGGTCAGCGCGCTCAACGTGAATGTCGCTAAGAGTCCGGGATAGCCGAACTGCCACGTCGAGACAATCATGCACAGCCCGAGCACGATCACAACGAAACGGTAGACACCGTAGCCGTTTTCGCGCAGGCGCGTGAGCACCTCCCACATGCCTAACGCGGCAGCGGTGCACACCACCGGGTACCACATGACGGGCCCGACGTACGTGGCTACCAGAACGAGTGCGGCAAGGCCTACTCCCACGGCGATCGCGGCAGGCAGATTGCGCCCGGCGGAGTTCTTCGGCCGCGGCAACTGCACGCGACGAGAGTGCACCGCGTCCAAAGATTCGCGGGAGTGGGATTCGGCCACGGTTTAAACCTCGAGGAGTTCGGCTTCCTTGCGGGAAACCAGCTCGTCGACCTGCTCGACGTACTTGGCGGTGGTCTTGTCCAGCTCCTTCTCGGCTGCGGTGACCTCGTCCTCGCCGGCGTCGCCGTCCTTCTGGATCTTCTTCAGCGCGTCCATGCCGGAGCGGCGGACGTTGCGGATGGCGATCTTGCCGTCTTCGCCCTTCGCCTTGGCCTGCTTGACCAGGTCGCGGCGACGCTCCTCAGTGAGCTGCGGGATGGTCACGCGGATGACGTTGCCGTCGTCGGTCGGGTTGACACCGAGGTCGGAATTGCGGATCGCGTTCTCGATCTCGCCGAGGGTCGACGGGTCGAACGGCTTGATCAGGAGCATGCGCGGTTCAGGGACAGAGACGGTAGCCATCTGGTTGATCGGGGTCGGAGCACCGTAGAAGTCAGCCATGACGCCGTTGAACATGGCCGGGTTGGCGCGTCCGGTTCGGATGGTGACCAGTTCGTTGCGGGTGTGGTCTACGGAGCTGGTCATGCGCTCCTCTGCGTCGAGAAGTACGTCGTCGATCATGTTGTCATCCTTTCGCTTTGTCTCCATCCAATCTAGCAGCGCGCTGCTTTCCTCCTACACTATGAGTCACCATGCACCCCGCCTTTTGTTTTCTCCCCGCCGAGCCACTGCCGCCTCTTCGCGCCGGACGGTTGGACGGGTGGGTGATCCCCGCGAAAGACACCGCCGATGTGGCCGGGTGGCCGACGACGTGGGGCAGCCCGCACAGGGGCATCATCGCCACGGATACAAGCCCTTTCCTGAATAGGCTTCGACGCCAGGGCGCCGCGATCAACGGCAAGACAGTCACGTCCGAGCTCGGCGCGACGATCTACGCAGAGCGTGACGACGTCCCCCTGCTCTCCTCCCCCGCCTACCCCGGGTGCACACCTGGTGGATCATCGAGCGGTGCTGCGGTCGTCGTGGCAGACGGCCTGCACCGCGCCGCGCACGGCAGTGATGCCGGTGGGTCCTTGCGTGTGCCCGCCGCCGCGTGCGAGGTCGTGGGGTTCAAGCCGGCAGGTCGTCCGGAGTCGGGTTCGGTGGACGGTTTCATCACGGCGGCGGTCGCCGACCAGATCGAGCTGTGGGCTACGCGTCCGCGCAGACTGGAGGGACTCACCGTCGGGGTGCTCACGCAACCGCTGTTCACGCCGAATGCGCAGGTGGCTGCGGACCGCGCCGCCGTCGTCAAGCGTGCCGCGGAGGCCGTGTCAAAGGTGTGCGAGGTCCGCGAAGTCGCGCCGTATTCCGCGGCGACCGAGACGTACCGGCACTTCTCGGCGCGTATCAAGCACGCGTTTTCCAAGGCGGATCCGGAAGACAGCGCGTACATCGCTTGGCTTTGCGACGAAGGCCGCTCCGTCACCCCCTCCCAGCTCTCCGCCGCGAACCAGCACATCGATGCTCTGCCGGAGATCTTGCACGCGGAATGGGGTGTCGATGCTGTAATCACCCCGATGATCGCCACCGACCCGCCTCCGCTGGGGTTCTTCCCGTCGCTCTCCCCCGCCGACAGCTTCGAGGCTCAGACCGAATGGTCGCCGTGGGGGTCGCTGTTCAACCTTACTGGCGCGCCGGCGATCGCTGTGGGGCCGGTACAGATCGGCGGCGTCACAGCGGCGGCAGACGACGCGACTGTACTCGAGCTCGCCCGGCTGGTCGAACCGGTCGTGGCCGAGTGGAAACTACAGCGCGCGAACTAGCACGGCGCCCGCGAAGACGAGCAGCAGCCCCAGCACGCGGACCGGCTGAAGCACCGTCCGCGGCGAGCCGAAGAGGCCGAAGCGCTCGATCGCCTGGCCCGCGATGATCGTTCCAGCCAGGATGCCGATCACCGTGGCGCCGGTGCCGATCAGCGGCGACAGTGTGGCCGCCCCGATGACGAAAATCGCGCCGAAGACGCCGCCGAGCCACATCCACCACGGCCCGCGCTCAATGCCGGACAGCAGCGCCTTGCGCGAGTTGCTGACGCCGATGCTGAGCAGAAATAGCAGGATCACGCCGACGCCGAGGTTCACCGACCCGGCCTGGATGGAGCTGCCCAGCACCTCGCCGAGGTAGCCGTTCGCCGCTGTCTGGGAGGCAGAGCACATGCCCATGAACACACCGAGTGCGCGCCACGCCCACGCGGAGGTTGAGGCCGCGTCGCCATGTGCGGAACTCGGGGCGCGCCCCACCACATGCACGAGCACGATGCCCGCCACGACGACGAGTGCGCCGAGCACCCGGAGCCACCCGACATCGGTCTGCACCGCCCCGAACAGACCGAAATTATCGATCACCAGCGCCATGATCACCTGTCCTAGAATCGGCAGGACGACCGTCTCGACGGCGCCGATCTTCGGGAACAGGATCACGTTGCCGGTGATGAAGATGACGCCCATCAGCCCGCCGATCCACACCCACCACGGTTCCCCGAAAGCCTGCGTCAGGTCAATGCCGGGGCCCGTCGTCGCAGCCAACACTCCCGCGAGAACGGCGGCGCAGCAAAAGGCGATGAAAAAAGAAATGAACGCCGCGGGAATCGGTGCACCGATCGCCCCGCGCAGGCGGCTATTAACAGCCGTCTGCGCGGGGATGACGGCCCCCACGGCCATAGCAGCAGCAGTCAGCATGAGTTACTGGACGAGCGTGCCGATCTGTTCACCCGACACCGCACGGGCGATATTGCCCTCCTTGAGGAGGTTGAACACGAGGATCGGCATGTTGTTGTCCATGCAGAGGCTGAACGCAGTGGCATCGGCGACCTTCAGCCCCTTCTCAAGTGCCTCTCGCGGGCTGATCTCGCTGTAGAACTCTGCATCCGGGTTGGTGCGGGGATCGTCGGAGTAGACACCGTCGACAGCCTTCGCCATGAGCAGTACCTCGCAGCCGATCTCCAGGGCGCGCTGTGCTGCGGTGGTGTCGGTGGAGAAATACGGCATGCCCATGCCGGCGCCGAAAATGACCACACGTCCCTTCTCCAAGTGGCGGGCGGCACGTAGCGGCAGGTACGGCTCCGCGATTTGCGCCATGTTGATGGCGGTCTGCACTCGGCAGTCCACGCCCAGCTGCTGCAGGAAGTCCTGGAGAGCCAAGCAGTTCATCACGGTGCCGAGCATGCCCATGTAGTCGGAGCGCGCACGGTCCATACCGCGCTGCGACAGCTGAGCGCCGCGGAAGAAATTGCCGCCGCCGATCACAACGGCGACCTCAGTGCCGTTGCTTGCTACCTCGGCGATCTGCTTCGCCACATTTTCCACCACGTCCGGGTCGATGCCGACGTTGCCGCCACCGAACATCTCGCCCCCCAGCTTCAACATGACCCGCTTGTATCCGCGGCGGGTCGTGGAATCCGAGGCGTTGCTGTTGACAGTCCCGTTGTCGGTCACCGAAAACTCCTTCACGTGGGGGCGAAAATTCACCCACCGATTCTAGCGTCATGAAGGGGAGGCAAATAAAAAGGATCTCGGCCCCGCCGTCGATAAGCGGCCAAACCGAGATCCTGGAAAGCTAAAGCTTACTGCTGACCGACCTCGAAGCGGATGAAGTCGGTGACCTCAATGCCGTTCTCCTCGGCGTACTGGCGGACAGTCTTCTTGGAGTCCGCGAGCGACGGCTGCTCGAGCAGAGCGACGTCCTTGAAGAAGCCGCCCAGACGACCCTCGACGATCTTCTCGATCGCAGCCTCCGGCTTGCCCTCGCTGCGGGTGATCTCCTCCTGGACCGCGCGCTCCTTCTCCACGACGTCAGCCGGGATAGAATCCTTGGACAGGTAACGCGCCTTCAGAGCAGCGATCTGCAGCGCGACCTGGTGTGCAGCCTCAGCGCCGTCGCCGGTGTACGCGACGAGAACACCGACTGCCGGCGGCAGATCCGCAGCCTTCTGGTGCAGGTACACCTCAACATTGTCGCCCTCGATGGTGGCGGCGCGACGCAGCTCGAGCTTCTCGCCGATCTTCGCGGACAGTGCCTGCACAGCATCAGCTGCGGACTGGCCGTTGACGTCAGCGTTGGCGAGCTCCTCCGGTGTGTTCGCCTTGACGGCGGCAGCGCCGGCAGCGACGTCATCGGCAAGCTGCTTGAACTCGTCGTTCTTAGCCACGAAGTCCGTCTCGGAGTTGATCTCCACGATCGTGTTGCCCGACACTGCGACCAGGCCCTCGAGAGCGTTGCGCTCAGCGCGCTTGCCCACGTCCTTCGCACCCTTGATGCGCAGGATCTCAACGGCCTTCTCGAAATCGCCAGCGGATTCCTCCAGGGCCTTCTTGCAGTCGAGCATGCCGGAACCGGTGGTTTCGCGGAGCTTCTTCACGTCTGCAGCAGTGTAGTTCGCCATAGTTGGGCGACCCTCCTCATTGTGGGACTAAAAGTATGTGTAAAGGTCATCTGACAGCGTAGTGGACTTACCGCTAGGCGGCATGCCCAGCTGCCGTGTCGCACGCAAAACCCCCGCGCCTGAAGCGTCCTTGATGAAGTTAGGACGCCTCAAAAGGCGCGGGGGTCGGTGCTAAAAATCAACGCCGTGTACGGCCCGGGGGTTTAGACCGGGTCGACGTCGTTCTTGGCGGAGTCGACGTTCTCGACTGCCTCGGTGGCAGCCTTGTCAGCCGGAGCCTCTGCCTTCTCTGCGGACTCAGCTGCCGGGGTCTCCGGTGCGTCAGCCTTCTCGGCCGGAGCCTCAGCGGCTGCCTCGTTAGCCTCGACCGGCGCGTCGCCGGCTGCCTCGCGATCCTTAGCCAGCTGGCGCTCTTCGCGCTGCCGCTTACCAGCAACGACTGCCTCACCCACGATGTGAGTGAGCAGCTTGACGGAGCGGATTGCGTCGTCGTTGCCCGGGATCGGGTAGTCGACGAGGTCCGGGTCGCAGTTGGTGTCCAGGATTGCGACGACCGGGATGCGCAGCTTCTGCGCCTCGGAGACAGCGATGTGCTCCTTGTTGGTGTCGACGATCCACAGCGCGGACGGGGTCTTGGTCATCTCGGAGATGCCGCCCAGCACACGCTCGAGCTTGGTGCGCTCGCGGGTAAGCATGAGGACTTCCTTCTTGCCGCGGCCTGCGTAGCCGTCCTCGGCTGCGTCCATGGCCTGCAGTTCCTTCATGCGGGCGAGACGCTTGGACACGGTCTGGAAGTTGGTCAGCATGCCGCCGAGCCAACGGTGGTTGACGTACGGCATGCCCACGCGGTCGGCCTCTTCCTGGACCGGCTCCTGGGCCTGCTTCTTGGTGCCGACGAACAGGATGGTGCCGCCGTGTGCGACGGTCTCCTTGACGAATTCGTATGCCTCATCGATGTAGGTCAGCGTCTGCTGCAGGTCGATGATGTAGATGCCGTTACGGTCGGTGAAGATGAAGCGGCGCATCTTCGGGTTCCAACGACGCGTCTGGTGGCCGAAGTGCACACCTGCGTCGAGGAGTTCACGCATGGTTACGACTGCCATGGGAATGTCTCCTTGGGAGTTAAAGTTGTTCGGTTTCTTGCAGTTTGTACGGGTTTTGCCCGCACCCTAGCGACGAGCCACGTCCACGCCTTCCGCGCCTTGCGGGAGGACCGTTGCGGATCGCAGCACCCTGCCACCTTCGTGACCAGGCATTTTCGCCGCGCGTAGTCAGCGCGCCCGAGTGGACACACTGCTGGTCACCAAGCTTACATCTTTGCTGGGTGCGCGCCAATTCGCGGCGCGCCGCATTGTGCACACCTCACGGTTATCCACAGGGCATTTCGCTTATCGACGCACCGTGGTCCCCTCCCCGCCCACAATGACCCCATGAACATTTCTCATTCCCATGCTCGTGTCCATCCTTTTCTCTCCCTCTGCGCACTTGTCTGCACTGTCGCGGCGGTCGTGTTCGCGGGCGCGGTCCCGGCCGTCGCGTATGTCGATCCGACGACCGGAAAACCGACTGCGACGAACGTGACCCGCCGTGCCGATATTCCCGACAAGAACTGGTTGCCCGGCCACCGCGGCGTCGATCTGGCGGCGCGGACGGGTCAGGTAATTTACGCGGCGGAGGACGGCGTGGTCGCCTACGTCGGCGTCATTGCTGGTGTCCCGGTGGTCTCGGTGGATCACGCGGACGGGATCCGCACGACGTATCAGCCGGTGCACGCCACGGTCCGCACCGGCGACAAAGTGAAGGAGGGACAGCCGATCGGCCGTATGGCACCGCCGAACGGCGATCACGACGGGCTGCACTGGGGCGCACGCACCGGCAAGGACACCTATATCAATCCGCTTTCGCTTCTCGACGCTCCGCAGATACGCCTCAAGCCCGTGGATGCGCCTGGTCGTACACGCTCTTGAGCCGTTGCGCGGACACGTGCGTGTAGATCTGCGTGGTCTGCAGCGACGAGTGCCCGAGCAATTCCTGGACGACGCGAAGGTCCGCTCCGCCTTCAAGCATGTGGGTCGCTGCGCTGTGGCGCAGTGCGTGGGGGCTTAGGTCGCTGTCCCCGGTGCGCTGCGCTGCGCGCTCGACGACGCGGCGAACCTGGCGCTGGTCGATGCGTCCGCCCCGGGAGCCGAGGAAGAGCGCCTCCGCGGCAGAAGAGGCAGAGGACGTAGAGGAAGCAGCGGCACCGGGTTTGAGGAGTTCGGGGCGGCGGGCGAGCCAGGCCTCGAGCGCAGTGGCAGCGTTGTCGCCGAACGGGACGACGCGCTGTTTGTTGCCTTTGCCGGTGACGCGGGCGAGGCGTCGAGAAGCGTCGATGTCCGCGATGTCCAGGCCAGTCAGTTCGGCGACGCGCATGCCGGTGGCGTAGAGCAGCTCGAGCATGGCGCGATCGCGGGCCGCCTCGGGCGAAGCAGCGTCGGCGTTGATCTCCGCTTCGACGAGCTGCCCAGCGCGCGCGGGCGTGACCACGTCGGGAAGGTGCCGGTTCACCTGCGGGGTAGCCAGGCGGGCAGCGACATCGCTATCGAGGTGTCCGCGCTCATACGCCCAGGTGGAAAAGGCACGGGCGGCGGCAGTGCGGCGGGCCATGGTGGAGCGGGCGAGGCCGGAGCGGAGGGCGTCGGCAAGCCATGCCCTGAGCGTGGGCAGCGTGAATTCGGCGAAGGTCGCGCACGACGGCACGAGCGTGCGCAGGTCGCTGCGGTACCCCTTCACGGTGGCAGGCGAACGCCCTTTGACGAGCAGGGCATAGTCGGCGAAGTCGTCGATCGCCGCTTCGAGCTGTGTGATCTGCTCTGCCACTGTCGCCTGCCTTGATTGGGTGCTCGCGGGCATTGAAAAACTGCCGCGAAAAGGTGT
>ERZ1031273.601-NODE-601-length-10294-cov-7.557379_pt1 | contig 10294 bp, 11 predicted proteins | sample MGYA00516575_ERZ1031273 | MGnify/ENA primary metagenome ERZ1031273 (study PRJEB33718, sample SAMN03159816) | human skin metagenome | collected 2014-02-25 | study: EMG produced TPA metagenomics assembly of the PRJNA266117 data set (Human skin bacterial metagenome... | reverse complement strand
GGAGTCGTCGGCAGCGTCAGATGTGTATAAGAGACAGACCCGTGGCAGCGATGAGCAACGCCCGTCGCTGCGCGGTAATGCTCACTCCGAGCATCGCGGCCGAGTCGTCGTCATGCGCTAAAACCGGCAGGTCGCGTCCGCACCACACCCCGAGCGCGACGAAGGGCGCAAGCCCCAGCAGCAGCGGGAGGATGGCATCCATGCGGACAAACTCAGTGGATCCAGCCAGCCAGGTCTGCGCCTCGGCGGCGCGCAGGATCTCGGCGCGAAGGAGCAGGTAGCTCACCGCCGCATGCAGCATGAGGGTCAGCGCGACACCAACGATGACGATCCTGTCACTTGTGCCGATTCCCCCGATCAGCGCTAGCACCACGACGACGGCGGCCGCGCCCACCAGTGCGAGCAGCGCGCGCCACCAGAAGACGGGGATCTCGTCCGCAAAAGAGGGGCGGCAGGTGATGCTGCCCAGCACCACGAAAGCCGCCGCACCGGAGGTCACCCCCAGAATATCCGGGGAAGCCAGCATGTTGCGCGACATCGACTGCGTCCACGCCCCCGCCATTCCGAGCGCAGCCCCGACGATGAGTGTCGCCAAGGCGACCGGCATCCGCAGGTCCCACACCGCCATGATCTCGCGGTTGGTGCCGCCTCCGGTAAGCACATCCACCACACGCGCTGGGCTCAGCTCCAACGCCCCCTGCCCGAGAAGGACCAGGTAGGCGGCTCCAGCCACGGTGGCAAACAATGCTCCGGCGACAGCCGTCCTTCTCCTGCGCTCACTCCGCTGCGCATCCAGGATCTCTGCAATCCGGTCCATCTACGCCACCGCCTTCTGCATCGTCGACCCCTGGCGCACCGCCGCGATGAGCACAGGCCCGCCAATCACGGCCATGACGATCGACATCTCGACTTCGCCGGGACGCATGATCAGGCGCCCAACGACATCTGCGAGCAGCACCAACGCTCCACCAAACAGGGCCGATGGAAGCAGGAGACGGCTAACCTGAGGGCCGACGACGCGACGCATAATGTGCGGCGCCGCGAAGCCGACGAAGGCAACGGGTCCGGCGGTCGCGGTGGCGCAACCGGCGAGAATCACCACCCCGAGCGCCGCGAAAACCCGCGCCAGCCGGGGCGAGCCGCCCAGCGCGAGGGATGTCTCCTCCCCCATGGCCAAAAGGTCCAGGGGGCGTGCGGCCAACACAGCGACCAGCATCCCGACGGCGAGCCCGGCCCACGCAACGGCAGCGTCGGCATAGCCGCGGCCGATGGTCGAGCCGACTACCCAGTGCCGCATGCTGTCGAGCACCTCAGTGTCGAACAGGCCAATGAGGACTGAACCCGCGCTCAAGGAGGCGCCGACTCCCATACCCACCAGAATCAGAGTGAGCGGGCTGGCAGAGCGGCGTGACACGACGAGCACCAGAGCGGAAGCGGCAGCCGCACCAACGAAAGCGTGAACGGTGGCCCCGGCAAGGCCCGCCACCGTGCCCATGGCGCTGCCGAGGGCCACCGCGAACGCTGCGCCCGCGGTGACCCCGATGAACCCGGGGTCCGCCAGCGGATTGCGTGTCCACGCCTGAGCCAAAACACCGGCAACGGCCAAGCACGCCCCGACGGCGTAGGCGAGCAGGGTGCGCGGAACGCGCAGCTGCCAGAAGACGGTGCGCACGTCGATGCTGCCTTGCCCTGCTGCCGCGCCGGCGAGCTCACCGAGCGGGATCGCGCGTGATCCAAGAGCGAGTGAGGCCACCACCGCCACGACAGAAACGGCAACGAGTGTGATGAGTGCTCGTCGCGTTGCCGTGGTGCGGACCAGGATTCTAGCTGTGCTCATCGGGCTCTCAGAGCTGTTCCTCGAACCTCTCCGCGACCCACGGGATGGTCACCGGGTTGGGCATGCTCATAGCGCTGCCGGTATCGGTGTCGAGGTAGTGCACGCGCCCATCACGCACCACATCGAGGTTCTTGAACGTCGGGTCATCTTTGATCTGGTCGACCAAGCCGTTGTAGTCGAGGACAAACAGGTAGTCCACGTCATTGAGCTCGGTGTAGTTCTCCGGCGCATAATCGACGAAGAAAGTCGAGCCGTCGCCCTGCAGCTCATCCGGGATCTCAAAGCCTAAGTCCTCGATGAACTGCCCTCGCCCGTCCTCGGCCGTGTAGAGGCCGATCTTGCCGTCGTACGGCATGACGATGGCGGCACGCGCGCCCTGCACCTCAGGGTGGTCCCGGCGGAAAACATCGAAGACCTGCTGTGTCTGCTTGATCAGCTCCTGGCCCTCAGATCCCTTTCCGACGCCCTCGGCAATCGCAGTGACCTGATCTTCCCAGGGGACCTGCCAGTCGTCGAACTCCTCAGGAGCAAGCGTCGTCGGCGCGATGTTTTCCAGTGATTCCTGGGCTTCGACATCGACTGCCTGGTTCACGGCGACAATGTGAGTGGGGTCCACCGCAGAGACCTGCTCGAGAATATCGGCGGTGAAGCCACTAGCGGAGTTATAGATGGCCACGGGGTCGGCATCGCCAAGCAAGTGCTCAGACCACGGACCGACACCGGAAGGGCCAATGTCTCCCTCCGCTCCCCACGGGGCAACGGCGACAGGAGTGATGCCGAGGGCGAGCAGCGTGTCAGCGTCGCCGAGGCCGAGGCTAGCCACGCGCATCTCGGCGGAGTTCGCCGCAGGCTCGGGCTCACCCTCGCCACGCGAGCAGCCCGTCAGTGCGACGGCGGCGGTTGTCACAAGGGCAACGGTGCTGGCGGCACGCTTTTTCAGAAAATTCATAGTGGGGTCCTTGGAGCATCCGGGCCCATTTAGGGCACAAAAATGTGTTCAAATTGTGTCGACTGTCGTACCGTAGACCCCACAGGTAGAATAAAGCAAGCCTCACCTTACTTAGGACACACTACGACACATGCCAACACACCTCCTCCACCCCGTCACCCTCGTCGCCAACGAGCAGCTCAAGCCACGTCTGCACCGCCTCACCTTCACCGGAGAGGCTTTCGCGGACTACCCCTTGAGCGGCCCCGACGAGTATTTCGGCTTAGTCATGCCGAAGCCGGGCCACCCCTTCCGCTCCTTCAGCTTCAGCGGCGTCAACATCCGCGCGGCGGTGGCAGCAATCCCTGAGGAGACACGCCCCGACCTCCGCTGGTACACCATCCGCAGCCTCGACAGGGCACGCAAGCTTATCGACGTCGACGTGGTCACCCACGGCGATTCCGGCCCCGGTTCCCGGTGGATCCGCCAGGCGCGCCCAGGCGACACCGCCGGCATGTTCACGTGCCCCGCCCTGTGGAAGCCTCCGGTATCCTCGCAGCTACTCGTCGCCGATGCCTCAGCGCTGCCCGCCCTGCGCCATATCTTGGCCTACCAGGAGGCCAACGCACCCCAGGCCCTCACACAGACCCACGCCGTCGCCGTCGTCACGTCCCCAGAGGAAATCGAGGACGGCTTGGCTGAGCAGTGGCATGAAAAGCTCGCCTCCCTCACCGTCATAGAAGCACCGAAAACGGCCGAGACCGAAGCCACTCTGGCTGTCCTACGCGAACATTTCGACGCAGGGCAACCGCCGCGCTCCGTGTGGGTCTCCGGCGAAGGCAACCTCACCAAATCCGTACGCGCACTCGCCGTGAAGGACTGGGGCCTTGCCCCGGCCGACGTGGTCTGGGTCCCGTTCTGGTTCCACGGCAAGGCCCGGCCATAACCGACCCGAGCACCTCCAACAAGATGGAGGAGATCTTCGTCAAGACCCGCGACGCGGCCTACGACATCATCCGCGCGAAGGGTTCCACCAGCTACGGCATTGGTGGCGGTCTCGCCCGCATCACCCGCGCTGTACTCAAGAACGAGGATGTCGTCCTGCCGGTCAGCGCCCTGCTCGAGGGACAGTACGGCGAAGAAGACATCTACATCGGCACCCCGGCCGTGATCAACCGCAACGGCATCCAGGACATCATCGAGCTCTCCCTCGACGAGCGCGAGTCCGAGCAGTTCGCTCACTCCGCTAAGGTCCTGCGCGATGTCATGAACAGCTCTGGGCTGACCAACTAAACGCTTTCCCTCGTGAGGGAACCTGCACGGACCTTCGATGTGGTCGTTGAACCGTTCAGCTATGTTTTCATGGTGATCGGCAACCTCCACATCGTCGAGGACGCGGAACTGGATTATCCGCACATACGACTGGGATATTGCTTGGGCTTCTCCCCCGCGCGCTGCCGCAATGGTTGTCCAGAGTGGCTGGAGAAACCACCACCACGACCAAGGCAGCACAGGCCTCATATTCTCTGACACCCGCGACGATCAGCAGGTGTCGATGCGGTGAGCGCCCTAGCTACCCGGGCGGGCTCGGTGATCTGGAGACTACTCTCCCGGTTCAGACTCCCTCGCCTCGGAGTTGCGCGCCTGGCCCGTTGCGGAGAGGTCCGATTGTGGGAATGGCCAAGATGAGGAACAGCAGTAGCCACGTCCCGAGCATGCCAAGCGACATCATCCCTAGAGGCCACTCGACAACCGGGGGCCCATTGAGGGCAGCTGCGGATGCGAAGGCGCAGACCACGCCACCCACAACCACTGGGACAGCCGCGATCAAGGTCGCCGCGAGCGACATAGCAAAACTCTCCGCGCCGATCAGCGCAATCACCTGCAGTGGAGACATTCCGGCAGATTGCAGGAGAGCAACTTCATGACCGCGCCCACGCGCGGACAGTGCGACAACGGCGGCGCTGGTAGCGAACATCGACACAATCACGACGGCGATGATGACCCATGTGTCGGTCATGTTAGTTTGCGCCCCCGGTTCGACAATGTGAAGAACTGCTCCAACCGATCCCAATGCGCATAACAGCAGCCCCACGCCACCAAGACCTGCGGCCAACGGGGCGATTGTGGTCACGTTCATGCGCGTCCGGGCCGCTGCCGCGCGGGTACCTAGTGCCGAAACGGTCAGGCCAATGACGTCGAAGGTTTTGTGCAGAGCTCGCAGGACGAATCCCACGATTTCCGGGCACATCAGGTAAACACCGATCAAGGCGCACCCGCCCGCGTTTAACGCAAGGTTGATGATTGAGGCTGGTTGCTGGTCCAGTTTCGAAGCGACGACAAGAGCTACGGAGACGAGGAGAAAGAACATACCGCTGACGATCCGTAACACCGTCGTTTTGGATTTGCGGTCCGGTTGCTGGACCGGGCGCAAAGCAACACCGGGTTGAGTGCGGGAGGCACGGTACGCTGGCACCACACCACCAATCATCGCCGTAGCGACGCTGACAACGACGACCACCACGGGAGCCCAGAGGGCGACGGTGAACCCCGGTAAGTCGACGGCTGGGGATACTGCACCGTCGAATGCGGGGAGCGTCCAGAAACTTAGAAATGTCGAGGCGATGGCTCCCATCATGGCTCCGCAAAAACTCACGATCAGCAAAATGTACAGCGTGGACACGAACACGGCCCGCGGTGCTGCTCCGAGCAAAAGCCAAAGGGCGTGGGTATGGCGGGAAGCGTGAACACTCGCTTTCCCCACAACTGTCAGAGCAACCCATGACACGACAGCAATCACGACGTAAATGGTGATCGAGAGGATCTGATATTCAGCCAGTGGGGCGCCTGCGGCGGCGATCGCCTCACGGAACTGCGGGGTCATGGTCCAGGCGTATTGGTGCACGCACAGGCCAATCATCGTGGAGATCACGGCGACCACCGCCATGGCTGGCGTCCATTCACGCCAACCGTCGGCGAACATTCTCAGAACATAGCGCTGCATCTGGTTACTCCCCGAGGTTCGAGATGATTGCCAGTAGCTCCTGGCTGGTCGTCCTCCCAACTGCCCCGACTACCTGACCGTCGCTCATGATGATGACGTTGTCTGCCATAGCCGCAGCCTCAAGATCGTGGGTGACCATGACGATCATCTGCCCCTCGTCCGCCATGCGTCGGAGCGTGTCCAGTACGATTCCAGTGCTCTGTGAATCCAACGCGCCTGTTGGCTCGTCTGCGAAGACGATATCTGGCCGTCGCGCCAGCGCCCGACACAGTGCGGTTCTTTGCTGCTCGCCACCAGACAATGTCCGAGCCGGCGCGTCGCGCCGAGCGCCTAAATGGAATGCCTCTATCAAGTCGTCGACTACGCGAAAGGGAACCTTCTCCCGGTTCAACCGAAAAGGAAGCGTGATGTTCTCTTCGACGGAGAGGAAGGGAACGAGGTTGTATTGCTGAAAGACGAACCCGATGCTCGTACGCAGCATCCGGGCCCGGTCGCTCGCGGACTGGCGGTAGATATCCTGCCCGTTGATGCTGACAATGCCCGATGTCGGTTCGTCAAGACCGCTCAGACACATGAGCAACGAGGATTTTCCGGACCCCGAATGCCCGACTATCGCGGTGAGGCCGCCACCGTGCAATTCCAGATTGCATCCGCGCAGTACTTCAGTAGTTGTTGGCCCCGATTGAACATCTCGTCGAATGTTGCTGGCACTGAGCGTCGCAGTCATCAGAGTCTCCCTAGCAAGTAGGCATCTGTCGTTCGGGGAACATTCCTTATCAAGAGTCCACCGATGTTTTCATCAAACCGGCGTGCATACTCAACCATTCTTACTGAAACGTGCGCGGCCCGGTAGTTATCGCGGTGGGATCTTTCTCCACGTTCGATGTGAATTCCGTGCAGGCCGGTTGTGCCGTGGTCAACGGAGATGGATGGGCTGTTAAGGACGCGTATGCGCGGACGAAATGCAGGAACCGCTGCGGCGAGCGTCGTGTTCCTCCCACAAACGGGAATTCGTTCTCGGCGAGATTATCCAGATAGCCTTCGACCAGAAGTTCAGCGACATCCGCATCCCTGTCAACCCAGGAAGGCCAACCGCCCCTCGTGATGAGACGACAGCCATCCGAGATCGAATGTGTGCTCGACGCCGCGCCCTCGAGTGGAGTTTCTCCCGCAAGAAGCCGGCGAAGGGAAAAACTACCGGGCGAATCACCCGATTCGTAGAGTGTCATCGGGCGCATCGTTAAGTTCAGAATTCTCCCGGCGCCGGGATGCTTGATTGTTTCACTGTCGGGCCAGGCCGAGCCAGAAAGTTTAAACAGCCCCGGAGTGGGATCTTCATCGACAGCTCGGCGAACCGCACCCCACAAACTCGGGGCAAGCTGCCACTCATCCAACAAGCGCGGTGCCTCACCTTCGAGAAGCGCGGAGGGATTGAGGGCAACAATCTGAGCCGCCTCAGCTCCCATACGGTCAATCTGCGCGATTGAGCATGCGGCCTGCATGCCAGTTGTTGTCTTTCCCGAGGCACGGGCACCCGCTAACTGCACCGCTGGTGGAGCTTCCAGACAAGCGTTCAAGAGCTGGTCCACAATCCTCGGACGATAAGTCTTCTTGCTGCAAGAATAGACAAACCTGCCGGAAGTGTCGACGCTAACCTAACGGAATAGTCGACGCAAACCTGCCGGAAGTGTCGACCTCCTATGGCGTCCTACGCCGTAGACTGAGCGAGGCGACTCCGAGCAACACGACGCAGACCGGAACGATTGCTGCGGGGAGCCCTGAACTGAATCGGCTTACCCCAGGGACGACGAAACACCCCCTGCGTCCCGGATTGAAAACAACCGGGCCCAGGGGGCGTCGATAAGCAATGCAAGCGAGCGCTTATGCCTGCTGCATCTTGCCGTCCTTGTCCTTGAACGGGAAGCCGAAGTGGCGCAGCAGTGCACGGCCTTCCTCGTCGTTGACAGCGGACGTGACAACGGTGATGTCCATACCGCGCGGACGGTCGATCTTGTCAACGTCGATCTCGTAGAACATCGTCTGCTCGGACAGGCCGAACGTGTAGTTGCCGTTGCCGTCAAACTGCGTGTCGGACAGACCGCGGAAGTCGCGAATACGCGGAAGAGCGACCGTCAGCAGACGGTCCAGGAACTCCCACATACGGTCGCCGCGCAGGGTGACCTTCGCGCCGATCGGCATGCCCTCACGGAGCTTGAAGTTAGCGATGGACTTCTTCGCGCGACGCAGCTGCGGCTTCTGGCCGGTGATCGCGGTGAGGTCCTCGAGAGCGCCGTTGATCATCTTGGAATCGCGGGCAGCGTCGCCGACACCCATGTTGACCACAATCTTGGTCAGACCCGGGATCTGCATGACGTTCTCGTAGCCGAACTGCTCAGACAGCTTGCCGCGAATCTCGTCCTGGTAACGCGTCTTCAGACGCGGGGTGTAGTTAGCCTCGGTCATTAGATGTCCTTCCCGTTCGACTTGGCAACGCGGACCTTCTTGCCGTTCTCATCGAAGCGGTAACCCACACGGGTCGGGGTGCCCTCAGAATCGACCACCATCACGTTGGACACGTGGATCGGGGCCTCCTGGGTGACAATGCCGCCGGACTCAGCGCCGCGCTCATTGTAAGAGTTAGCAACGTGCTTCTTCACACGGTTCACGCCCTCGACGAGGACACGGTCACGCTGCGGGTACGCCTCGATGACGCGACCCTGAGCGCCCTTGTCCTTGCCAGCGATGACCTGGACCATATCGCCCTTCTTGATCTTCAACTAGATCACCTCCGGTGCGAGAGACACGATCTTCATGAACTTCTTATCGCGCAGCTCACGAGCGACCGGGCCGAAGATACGGGTGCCGCGGGGCTCAGTGTCGTTCTTGATCAGAACAGCTGCATTTTCGTCGAACGCGATGTAGGAACCGTCCGGACGACGGGTCTCCTTCTTCGCACGAACGATGACGGCGCGGACAACCTCGCCCTCTTTCACATTGCCGCCCGGGGCGGCTTCCTTCACGGTGGCGACAATCGTGTCGCCGATACCGGCGAAGCGTCGAACAGAACCGCCGAGCACCTGGATGCACAGAATCTCGCGTGCACCAGTGTTGTCGGCGACCTTCAGACGCGATTCTTTCTGAATCACAGTTGGTCTCCTGACCTGGATCAATGTGCGCCAGATTTCCGTCCTGCACGCACGTGGTCAATGTCTTTTTGTGCCTTTTCGCTTATCGACGAACAGCGCCCAGCACCTCACGTGCCGTCACCGCCGAAGGGTCTCGCAGCCTCAACTCGGAAACGCGCGTCAACTGCGACCAGCGATAGACAACTGTGGTATTAAACCACGCCGCCTGCGCGAACCCCAAATTCCCGCAGCTCCCCACAAGTCTGCTCCGGCAGTCACCCTCCGTCGCGCTCCCCCTACGCCTTGCTGGATCGAATTCAGCTCCCGCCTCCACTCGTTCGCGTACGATGTCGGGTCAAGACACGGGGTGCCGCGCACCCGCCGCCGCGCAACGCCGCAGTTCGCCAGAGCTGAAGCCGAGCGAAACGGAGGCGGGCGCGAAGCTGAGATCACACCCGTCGAACCTGAACGAACCAACATTCGCGGAGGAATTGTCTGATGGCTTCTTTGTCCACTTCTGATGGCGGCGCGCAGCGCAGCGCGATCCCGAACATCTTGTCCATCGCGGGCACGGACCCGACGGGCGGGGCGGGAATCCAGGCGGATCTGAAGTCGATCTCGGCGGCGGGCGGCTACGGCATGTGCGTGGTGACGGCGCTGGTGGCGCAAAACACGCACGGGGTGCGCAGCATTCATGTGCCGCCGCAGGATTTCCTGAAGGAGCAGCTGGACGCGGTCTTCGACGATGTCGAGGTGGATGCGGTGAAGATCGGCATGCTGGGGGATGTGGAGACGACGAAGACGGTCTCCGATTACCTGGCAGCGCACCCGGTCCCGACGGTGGTGGTCGACCCGGTGATGGTGGCCACAAGCGGCGATCGCCTGCTCACCGAGGACGCGGAGGAGGCGATGAGGCAGTTCGTGAAGGATCACGCGAGCGTCGTCACGCCGAATATTCCGGAGCTTGCTGTCCTGGCGGGCACGACGCCTGCGGAGACATTCGATGAGGCGCTCGAGCAGGGCCGCGACTACGCGAAGGCGGCCGGCGTCAACGTGGTCGTGAAGGGCGGGCATCTCAAGGAGGGTTACGCGTCGAACGCGCTGGTCACGCCGGCTGGCGAGGTCGAAGTCGCGCACGTGCCGCGCGTGGACACGAAGAATACGCACGGCACAGGTTGTTCGTTGTCGTCGGCGTTCGCCACGCGCATGGCGATCGACCCGCACGGGGCGCTCGCATGGACGTCGAGTTGGCTCCACGAGGCGATCGCGCACGCGGACGACCTCAACGTCGGCACGGGTCACGGGCCTGTCGATCATTTCCACCGTTCACGCCGCCTCGCCGCAGCAGGGTCAACGCAGCCCTGGAAGCTTATCGACGACTGGACCGCCCCCTCCTCCCC
>ERZ1031273.599-NODE-599-length-10402-cov-10.163042_pt1 | contig 10402 bp, 10 predicted proteins | sample MGYA00516575_ERZ1031273 | MGnify/ENA primary metagenome ERZ1031273 (study PRJEB33718, sample SAMN03159816) | human skin metagenome | collected 2014-02-25 | study: EMG produced TPA metagenomics assembly of the PRJNA266117 data set (Human skin bacterial metagenome... | reverse complement strand
CGGAAACGGTGACCGCGACGATCACGAACGTGATTGAGAAGCACTTCACCACCACCGTTACCCCGACGCCGGTGACGTCGCTGCTGACCACGACGGTGACGCCGGACCCGGTGACGACGACCGTCACTGAGCAGGACGAGCCCGTGACGACGACGATCACTCCGGACCCGGAGACGACCGTGGTGACCACTACTGTCACCGGTGAGCCAGTGCCGACGACCATCACTGAAACCGAGACTGCTGACCCGGTCACGACCACGGTCGAGGTCCCGGTCAAGGAGGTCGAAGTCAAGGTTGTCGGTGGCACGATCATCGCTAAGGGCAAGCCGGATACCCCGCTGGCGCTGGCGCTGCGTGATCCGCTGGTTGACAACGACTCACTGAAATTCCGTCCGGTCAACGGCGGAACCCTCAGTGACGACGGACGTACCCTCACCGTCGAGGGCCAGGGCGTGTGGAAGGTCAACCCGGAGACCGGCGAAGTCAGCTTTGACCCGGAGAAGGGCTTCAACGGCCAGGTCACCCCGGTTGAGCTGGATTACGAGCGCACCGACGGTGCAGAAGTGATCACCCCGATTCGCATCGAGGCGAGCTACCCGAAGGCCGACGAGCCGGCTAAACCGGAAGAGCCAGGCAAGCCGGAAGAACCCGGCAAGCCGGAGGATCCGAATCAGCAGGGTTCGTCCGGTAGCGAGACTGCAAAGCGTTGCTTCGGTAACGCGGTGCGTTCCCCGCTGCTGTGGCTGCTCCCGATCGCTCTGCTTTCTCAGGTTGGCGGCAAGCTGGCTCAGCCGTACATCGGTCAGGTCCAGGGTCAGCTCAACGCACTGAATGCGCAGATCCAGGAAGAGATCCGTCGTAACACGCCGGACTTCGGCTTTGGCCACCACGGTCATGACAATGAGCAGTTCAATGAAATTGTTAGTCGTGTGAACGCGGCCAATGCGCAGCTGCAGGGCTACGCGAATGACCCGGCCATCCAGAAGATCGGACAGGGAGCCGGTGTCATCCTGGCAATGGTTGCCGCAGGTGCCGTCCTCTACGACTGGTGCTCCAGCCCAGTGGGTGAAGCCAAGACCTCCATCGGTGGTGCTGGTTCTTCCAAGCCGGATGGTGGCGAGCCGGCGAAGAGCGGTAGTTCTGCACAGCAGGACCGCGGCTCCTCCCGCAGGGAAGGCAGCTCCGGCAGCTCCGGCAAGTCTGAGAACTCGGAGAACTCCTCGAGCAGTAAGGGTTCTCAGAACTAAATCGAGTCCTTCCGGCTCCTCCTCGTGAGGAGCATGGGGGAAGGTGGCTGGCGGCCGTTCGAGCATGAGCTCGGGCGGCCGTTTCCGCTTATCTAGGTCTGTGATCTGGCACACTATCTTCATGAGCGAAAACAGTCATTCACGCGACTACACCTTCGTCAACGCAGATGTGACCTTGCCGGACGGGACCACCTCGCCGGTGTTCGTGTTTCCGGCAAAGGGGGGAGCGGGGAACGTCGATAAGCCGTTGGTTGTTATTTGGCCCGGTTTCGGCATGGGTGCGCGGTACTTCCGGCCCACGGCGCAGGAACTGGCGGACCGCGGCTACCCGGTCGTGATCGGTGAGCTCCGCGGGCAGGGGAGGAGCAAGGCCAAAGCGTCGCGCAAGGCGCGCTGGGGCTACCACGACACCGCCTCGGAGGATTATCCCAGGACGATCCGCGCGGCAAAAGAGGAGCTGGGTCTTCCGGTAGACCACCCGACGGTGCTGCTGACGCACTCGATGGGCGGGCAGGTGGCGTCGCTGTTCCTCGCGCGCCCGGAGGCGAAAGAGCTCAATGTGGTGGGCATGATGGGCGTCGGCACAGGCAGCCCGTACAAGGAGAGCTTCGTGGGGGCGGATCGGCGTCGTGTAGCGCTGGGAAGCCTGTTCATGACTGCCGTGTCCAAGGTCGTCGGCTACTGGCCGGCGGGACGCGTCGACCTAGCCGGGTACGGCCGACAGTCGGGTGTGCACGTGGAGGAGTGGACCCGGTTCGCGCACTCAAATTCCTTGGCTAATCTGCGGGGCCAAGACATCGATTACGAAGCAGGAATGAAGAACGTCACCGTTCCGATTCTGCTGACACGTTTCACTGACGACGATGACTGCACATTGGCATCAGCGGCGTACCTGGCAGATAAATTCGACCCCGACAATGTTCATGTTGAACAGTTGATCGGGGGACTGGGGCACACGAAGTGGGCGCGTAAGCCGGAGCGGGTCGCCGACCGGCTGGAGAAATTCGTGGCGTCGCTCTGAGTTTGGCTGGGTCGGGCTCAGAACCTAGCGTTCCAGCCACTCCGAGCGGAGAATCCCGTGGCGGGAGCAGATAGCTTCCCAAGCCACAGGGTTCATTTTCACGACCATCCGGCGCTCGCACAACGGGCAGATCCGGGGTGCGTCATAGGGTCGCGCCGGGTCAAAAGGTAATTGGATCTCGCCGCTCAACACTGCGTCGGCCAGTTCCGTCGAATCGGGGATTCTCACTAGAGCGACTTCAACGTGCTGTACAGGACGCCGTGGTCGGTGCGTTGTTTCTGGCCGACGGGCGTGATGGGAAGGTTCCGCGGAGACTCCATGGCGCGGTCGACCGCATCACGGTCTTTTTCGATCGGCCGGCCGAATGTGGTCAGGTAGTTGCCGCCGATGATGGCGTTAGCCCCGCCAAGGAGACCAGTTTCTGTGCCGTCATCCCCGAGCGCGAGCTCAGTACCGCCGGCAAGACGCAGCTGTGTCGACGGCATGGCTAGTCGGAGAGCGGCGACCGCGCGCAGGGCCTCGCCTTGGGGAACCAAGGGCCGGTCGGCGAACGGGGTCCCGGGGCGGGGGTCGAGGAAGTTGATCGGTGTTTCGTGCGGGTTGATCTCAGCGAGCTGAGCGGCGAATTCGGCGCGCTGCTCGAGAGTCTCGCCGAGACCGATGATCCCGCCGGAGCAGGTCTCCATCCCTTCCGCCAAGACATTGTCCAAGGTGTCCCTACGCTCCTGCCACGTGTGTGTGGTGACGACGTTAGGGAAGAACGACTTCGCGGTCTCCAGGTTGTGGTTGTAGCGCATGACACCCATCTGCGAGAGCCGGTGGGCATCCTCGCGGGTCAGTGTGCCGAGCGAGGCGGAGATGGAAATGTCCACCTCGTTGTTGATTGCGACGATCGCCTGGGCGACCTGGTCGAGCAGGGATTCAGTCGGGCTCTTCACAGCGGCAACGATGCAGAACTCGCTCGCGCCCATCTTCTCTGATTGCTTCGCGGCCTCGACTAGTTCTGCTGTGTTGAGTGTGACAGAGCGGACGGGGGATTCGAACAGCCCGGACTGGGAGCAGAAGCTACAGTCCTCCGGGCACCCGCCGGTTTTCAGGGAAATGATGCCTTCGAGAGAGATCTCGACACCGCAGTGCTTGATCCGGACCTGGTGGGCGAGATCGAGTAGTTCCTGCAACCGATCATCCTCGATGGTGAGAGCTCGGTAGATCTCACCTTCGGAGAGCCCTTCGCCGTTTTCCAGGCATTTCTCTCGCGCGATGTCGAGGATGTCGGGTTCGTTCACTGAAGCGGGTGTAGCCATAGCGATAAATGTAGACCACTCACCGCCAAATAGCAGCATGCAGCATGTTTTGAACGGTGTTCAGCAGGTGTTTGGCAGTGGGGTAGGGGGTGCGCTAGCTGTCGAGCGCCTGCTGCCAGAAGTCGGCTTCCAGGCGAGTTGCCGTACGGAAAATATCCAGTAGGCGCTCGAAGCGCTTCGTGCCCTTGATCTCCTCGGCTGGCACCCCCAGTAGGTCGTCGAGAAGCGTCGTCATGGCTACCGCTTGGTTCTGGAAATCGTCGCCGGCGTATTCCTGGATCCACTCCGCGTACGGGTGGTCCGGGTTCTCCTTCAGCTTCGGCTCGAGGTAGGTGCCGATCTCGGCATAACCGATCTGGCACGGCGCAAGCGCGATCTGCAGCTCCAGCAGGTCGCCGGCCATACCAGTGTCGAGCACGTAGCGTGTGTAGGCGACTGTGGCCTGCTTCTCCGGTGCGCGCTCGAGCTCCTCGCCGCTGATACCCCAGCGCTCGGTCAGACGACGGTGCAGCTCGGTCTCGGTGATGGTGGCAGACAGTCCCTGCGCGGCTGCTTGAATCTCACGGAGGGTGCGGGACTTGTACGCGGCGAGCGCGTTCGCGCGGGCGTACTGCACGAGGAAGAGGTAATCCTGCACCAAGTAGTCCTGGAAAACCGGGAGAGGCAGAGTGCCCTCGCCGAGATCCTCGACGAACTTGTGGTGGATGTAGGCATCCCACTCGGGGGCGTCCTGCTTGAGAAGCTCCAAGAGATTCATGTTTTTACACCTCTAGCGGTTGCTCGTAGGAATTGTTGAAGAAGTCCAGCTCCAGCGCGACGGCGCGGCCGAAGTACTCCTCGACGACCTCGCGGTTGTCCGGGCCGACGCGGTCGACCTCGCTGCGGAGGAACTCCACCAGGTCGTGGAATTCCGGGTAGTCGTGCAGCTCGATCCACTCGTTGTGGACGAAGCTCTCCGGCCTCTTCTCCGGGGCGTTCGTGGCCCAGTCGAGGTACAGCCACTCCGCCACGACGAGCACACCGAGAGCGGCGGCGTAGGAGCGGGTCTCGGCGGCCTCGCGCATCAGGCCGGTGAAGCCAGCGCATGCTGCGGTATCCGGGGTGTTGTCGCGCTGCTCTTCAGTCACGCCGAGCTCCTCGAAGGAGCGGAGGAAATACGTGTTCTCGTCGCCCGCGACCTCGCCGATGAACTGGGAGAGACGCAGACGCGGGGCGAGCTCGTCCGCGGTGGACATTGCCGCACCGAGCAGCTGCAGGAAGCTGTCCAGGAAGCGGTAGTCCTGCACGAGGTAGCCGGCCATGACACCGTCGTCGATCGTGCCGTCGAAAAGCTCCTGCACGAAACGGTGACCCACTGCGGCGTCCCACTTCTCGCGGTGGGCGTCGCGCAGCTCGTCGCTGAATCTAGTCAATGTTGTGTCCTTCCAGTTGACGTGGAACTAGCGGACACGGGGGCCGTAGCAAGACAATCCCTCCGCGAAGATGGCTTCGATCAGGTTCGGCGGGTGTGATCTCAGCCCTGCTTGAGCAGGGCACCCCGTGTCTTGCCCGCCCACGCTACCAACTTCTGTGAACGGTGGCCTGGGCGCGGGTGTAGTGCGCGTTTGCTACTTCGCGTGGCGCTCGATGATGTCGCCGAATTCCGGCAGTGCCGGGGCGACGATTTTTCCCACCTTGCCACGCATGGAGGAGTAGACCTTCTGCACCGGGCCCGGCGCGCGATCGGCGAAGGAATCGCCGATCTTCAACACGGACTCGGTGACGCTGTCTTCGTTGTCGGCGAGGTGCGCGCCAAAGCTGGCTGTGCCGGAACCTTCGTAGGACTCCCAGTGGGGTGTGAGTTCCTCGACGATGCTCGGCATGAGCTGGTTGATGCCCTTGCTCAGCGCATCCGCGTCCGCCTTCTTCGCGGCGCCGACAGCGGATTTCAATGCCATGCCGGTCAGACCCGACTGGTTACTGATGGTCGTATCCGCCAGCGTGGTCAGGTCGGCGACGACCTTGGTGCGGGTGGAGTCATTCAGGAGAGATTTCAAGTCAGTCACGCGGACCATATTAACTGCCTTTTTGATCTGCGAACGGGTCCAGCAACAGGGAAACGGTCCCGCGCGTTCACCCTTGTCGGTGCTCGCGGGACCGCTAATTCCCATTCAAGTTGCAGTTCTTCCGCCACAGGTTCACATGAATCACTGCAACCACAACAGGCACAAATGTAACAAACGTTTCAGAGCTCCGCTACATAAGGTGGGGGAGTGTCGCGTTTGTCGCTGCCTGCAGGCCGGCTACTGGGCCTGTTGCTGCTGGTTCTGGCGCTGCGGCTGGTTTTTCGGCTGGTTCTGCTGGGGGAGGGGAAGGAACTTCTGGAGCTCATTCATCGCCTGGCGCTGGATATCCATCCACTGGGCATTGACCTTCTGCAGTTCCTTTTGGATCGGCGGGTACTGCGCAATGACACCCAGAATCGCAGCGGTGGCGGCGGTGGCCAGGAAGATCGAGAGCGAGGCCGAACCGGTGTATGCGCTGCCCAACGGCGGCTGCTCCGGCACTTCGTACCCGTCTGGAATGGCGTCAGCGTTGTCCTTATTCCTTGTCACAGAATCAGCCGAGGAGCTGGAGCTGCCGCCATTATCCGCCGCGACAGCGGTGGGAGCGACGAGCAAGGATGCGGACAGTGCGGCTGCAACAGCAGCAGAGGTGAGCTTTTTCATGCCCCGCATTTTACCGACCAGCTCTTTGGCGGAAACTAGAACAAACTTATGCCGGGCGCATCAGTCTCGCTCGCACCAGCGCTGATAGATCTCCCTGGCGATATCGGCGAAGGGAGCATTGAAATCGGTGAGCGGCTCGAGGCGCTCGATGCCGCGTGCGAGAGCGGCGGCAGCGGCGGCGGGGGAGTCGAAGACGGGCAGGCCGTCCAGCTTCGCGCCGGGAATCGCCACGGCAGCGCAGATCGCGGAATAGCTCCGCACGGTCGTGCCCCACTTCGTGCAGCACTCGTCGGCGATGATGAGCAGTTGCTCAGGGCTTAAAGGTTTCATGCTGTGGTCTCGGCGGTGTCAGTCCGCCTCGTTGGGTCGGGCGCGGCGGATGCGGGCCTGCAACGCGGCACGGCCGGGGACGGTGTCGTTGGCGAGGGAGGCCACGGCGGCGTCGTCAAGCAATCTGCTTGCTGAAATGACCACCGCGCGTTTCGCTGCTTCCTGTTTGCTGCATCCCCATGCGCTGGCGAGCAGGACGAGCGCGCGGTCCTCTTCGGCGGACAGCCTGAGCGTCATAGCCATGATCGTGATGGTATCACTCTGATACCGCATGTGAGCGGGGGAATGGTAATCACGGCGCGTAAACTGCTTTGTGAACTATCTCTAACTGAAAGGCCTCAACTTTGAGTGACGATATTTTCGGTGGCGGTAGCGAGGGCGACCGCATCCTCCCCATTGACATCAACGAGGAGATGCAGACCAGCTACATCGACTACGCGATGAGCGTCATCGTCGGCCGCGCACTGCCTGACGTGCGCGACGGCATGAAGCCCGTGCACCGCCGCATTGTCTACGCAATGTACGACTCCGGCTACCGCCCGGAGCGCTCGTATGTGAAGTCCGCGCGCCCGGTCTCTGACACGATGGGTCAATTCCACCCGCACGGTGACTCGGCTATTTACGACACCCTGGTGCGCCTCGCACAGCCGTGGGTCATGCGCTACCCGCTGGTGGACGGCCAGGGCAACTTCGGCTCCCGCGGCAACGACGGCCCGGCGGCCATGCGTTACACGGAGTGCCGAATGACTCCGCTGTCCATGGAAATGGTGCGCGATATCCGCGAGAACGCCGTGGACTTCGTGCCCAACTACGACGGCAAGGCGCAGGAGCCGGTCGTGCTCCCGTCGCGTGTGCCGAACCTGCTGCTCAACGGCTCTTCCGGTATCGCCGTGGGCATGGCCACCAACATCCCGCCGCACAACCTGGGCGAGCTGGCCGAAGCGATCTACTGGATTCTGGATAACCACGACGCGGACGACAAGGCCACGCTCGACGCGTGCATGGAACGCGTCAAGGGCCCGGATTTCCCCACCGCAGGACTCATCGTCGGCGACCAGGGCATCAAGGACGCCTACACCACCGGCCGTGGTTCCATCCGCATGCGCGGTGTCACCGAGATCGAGGAAATCGGCACCCGCCAGGTCATCGTGATCACGGAGCTGCCGTACAACGTCAACCCGGATAATTTCATTTCCGGCATCGCCGAGCAGGTCGCCGCGGGCAAGCTCACCGGCATCTCCAAGATCGAGGACGAGTCCTCCGACCGCGTGGGCATGCGTATCGTGGTCACGCTCAAGCGCGATGCCGTGCCGCGCGTTGTGCTCAACAACCTGTACAAGCACTCGCCGCTCGAGTCGAACTTCAGCGCCAACATGCTCTCGCTTGTCGACGGAGTGCCCCGCACCCTCCGCCTCGACCAAATGCTCCGCTACTACGTGGCCCACCAGATCGAGGTCATTGTCCGGCGCACCCAGTACCGCCTCGACGAAGCCGAAAAGCGCGCCCACATCTTGCGCGGCTTGGTCAAGGCTTTGGACATGCTCGACGAGGTCATTGCGCTGATCCGCCGTTCCCCGACGGTCGACGAGGCGCGCACGGGCCTCATGGAGCTTCTCGACGTCGACGAGATCCAGGCCGATGCCATCCTCGCCATGCAGCTGCGCCGGCTGGCCGCTCTAGAGCGCCAGAAGATCGTCGACGATCTGGCCGCCATCGAGGCCGAGATCGCTGATTACAAGGACATCCTGGCCAAGCCGGAGCGCCAGCGTGCGATTGTGGCTGAGGAGCTGAAGGAGGTCGTCGATAAGCATGGCGATGCGCGCCGCACCCGCCTTGTCGCAGCCACCGGCGACGTGACCGAGGAAGACTTGATCGCGCGCGAGAACGTCGTCGTCACCATCACCGCGACCGGCTACGCTAAGCGCACCAAGGTCGATGCCTACAAGTCGCAGAAGCGCGGCGGCAAGGGCGTGCGCGGCGCCGAACTGAAGCAGGACGACGTGGTGAAGAACTTCTTCATCTGCTCCACCCACGACTGGATCCTGTTCTTCACCAACTTCGGCCGCGTCTACCGCCTCAAGGCCTACGAGCTGCCGGAGGCGGGCCGCACCGCCCGCGGCCAGCACGTGGCCAACCTGCTGGAGTTCCAGCCGGAGGAGAAGATCGCCCAGATCATCCAGATCCAGACCTACGAGGACGCCCCGTACCTGGTCCTGGCCACCCGCGACGGCCGCGTGAAGAAGTCCCGCCTGACCGACTACGAATCCGCGCGTTCTGCCGGCCTGATCGCCATCAACCTCAACGAGGGCGATGCCCTGATTGGTGCCTCCCTGGTCAGCGCGGAAGACGACATCTTGCTCGTCTCCGAGCAGGGCCAGTCCATCCGCTTCACCGCCGACGACGAGCAGCTCCGCCCGATGGGCCGCGCCACCGCCGGCGTGAAGGGCATGCGCTTCCGCGGCGACGACCAGCTGCTGGCAATGACCACGGTGAAGGACGACGACTACCTGCTGGTGGCCACCTCCGGCGGCTACGGCAAGCGCACCCCGATCTCCGAGTACAACCCGCAGGGCCGCGGCGGCATGGGTGTCATGACCTTCAAGTACACCCCGAAGCGCGGCAAGCTCATCGGCGCACTCGCGGTGGAGGAAGACGATCAGATCTTCGCCATCACGTCTGCCGGCGGTGTTATCCGTACCGAGGTCAACCAGATCCGCCCGTCGTCACGCGCCACCATGGGCGTCCGCCTCGTGGACCTGGCCGAGGGCAACGAGCTTCTGGCTATCGACGTCAACGTCGAGGACGAAGGCGAGCAGGAAGCTACCGCCGTGGCTAAGGGCGAGAAGACTCTGGACCAAAGTGCCGAGCCCGTGAACGTCAACTCCGTCGAGACCGACGAGGTGGGCGAGAGCCACGAGTACGACGAGTCTGATTCCGACGGGAAGGAATAAAGCATGGCCGCACGCAACGTCACCGTCACGCGCATCCGCGCCGGGAGCGCTTTCAAAATAGGCATCCTCATGGCGCTCATCGGGTTCGCCGCGTGGCTGATCGCCGTCTCCGTGCTCTATCTCGCCGTCGATGCCGCCGGTGTAGTGGAGTCCATCAACTCCCTCATCGGCGGCGTGGGCGGGGAGACCATCATCGACTTCCCGCTCGTCATCGCTCTCGCCGCCCTGGCCGGCGCCATTGGCGTCGTGGCCGTAGCCATCATGGCCCCGCTCACCGCGTTCATCTACAACGCGCTTGCGGACCTGGTCGGCGGCCTCGGCGTCGAGTTGACCGACTACCGTTGATTAAAGCGCGTATAGTCGTGTTAAAAGCGCAATGAAACAACGCTAAATAACTTCATGACCAGGCGATTTGGTTTTAGTCCGGTCGTCTGGGTAATGTTCTAACAGTTCCGAGCGGGCCTATAGCTCAGTCGGTTAGAGCGCATCGCTGATAACGATGAGGTCGCAAGTTCGATTCTTGCTAGGCCCACCAGTTCGGAACAAAGGGGCATTAGCTCAATTGGTAGAGCGCCTCCCTTGCAAGGAGGAGGTCAGGAGTTCGATTCTCCTATGCTCCACAGCATAAAGGCACCGCTGACTTCGGTCGGCGGTGTTTTTATTTTCGCCCTACCCGGGTCGGCGTTGCGGGCGAAAAAGGGGCGTGGTGAATCTGTTTACATTTCGCGCATGTCGGTGTTGAAGGGAAAACGCGCTGAACTGGTCTTATAAGCGCGGCGGAATGTGGCGCGCTTTATGTCAAGTGGTTGTGAATCGTTTCGTGGTTAGTGATTGATTGTCA
>ERZ1031273.597-NODE-597-length-10425-cov-8.455352_pt1 | contig 10425 bp, 11 predicted proteins | sample MGYA00516575_ERZ1031273 | MGnify/ENA primary metagenome ERZ1031273 (study PRJEB33718, sample SAMN03159816) | human skin metagenome | collected 2014-02-25 | study: EMG produced TPA metagenomics assembly of the PRJNA266117 data set (Human skin bacterial metagenome... | reverse complement strand
CCCCTCATCCTCGGGGCGAATGGTCAGTTGGGGCGCGCTTTGCAGAATCTGCTGCCGGACGCGGAGCTCTGCGGACACACCGACTTCGATCTCACCTGGCCAGTGGAGAAGATGCTGGAAAGCCGTGATTGGTCGCAGTATTCGGCGATCATCAATGCAGCGGCATTCAACGACGTCAACGGGGCTGAAAGCGCAGACGGGCGCACCGCGGCGTGGGAGGTCAACGCGCTTGGCCCTGCGAAGCTCGCGCAGGTGGCCAACAGGTACGACCTGACCTTGGTGAACGTCTCCACCGACTACATCTTCGACGGGACGGTGGCAGAGCACACAGAGGATGAGGTGCCGAGTCCGCTGGGGGTGTACGGGGCGTCGAAAAGCGCGGGCGAAGCTGCGGCTGCCGCGGCTGCGAAGCACTATATTGTGCGCACGAGCTGGGTTTTCGGCGACGGCGGCAATTTCATGGCCACGATGGCGCGGCTGGCGCACAAGGGAGTTTCACCGAAGGTAGTCAACGATCAGCGCGGGCGTCCGACGTGGGCGGAGGACCTCGCGAAGGGAATCGTGCACCTGCTGGAGGCAGACGCCGACTACGGCATTTACAACATCACCTCCAGCGGCGACGCGGCGACGCGCGACGAGATCGCCATGGCCGTCTTCGTCGCTGCTGGCGCCGATCCCGCCGACGTCCACCCGGTCAGCTCCGCCGAGTACCAGGCGGAATTCGGCCCCGAGGCGCCGCGGCCTGCGGAGTCGACGCTGACGCTCGACAAGATCGAGGCGACCGGATTCACGCCGACGAACTGGCGCGTGGCGCTCGCCCTGTACATGGGGTAGCTAAACTCCCAACCATGAAGGGCATCATTCTCGCTGGCGGGTCGGGCACGCGGCTGTATCCGATCACAAAGGGCATCTCGAAGCAGCTCATGCCCATCTACGACAAGCCGATGATCTACTACCCGCTATCCACGCTGATCAGCGCGGGGATTCGCGAAATCTTGATCATCACCACGCCGGAAGACCAGGACGCATTCAAGCGTCTGCTTGGCGACGGCTCTGCTTGGGGCCTCATGCTCGATTACGCCGTCCAGCCCTCCCCCGACGGGCTCGCCCAAGCCTTCATTATCGGTGAGGATTTCATTGGCGACGACTCCGTGGCGCTGGTGCTTGGCGACAATATCTTCGACGGCGCCGAACTGTCCCGCCTGATGGGCGAAGCTTTCGACCCTGACGGCGGCGCCATTTTCGCCTATGAGGTCTCCGACCCAGAGCGCTACGGCGTGGTCAGCTTCGACCAGCACGGCACCGCCACCGCCATCGAGGAAAAGCCCGAGCGCCCGCAGTCCAATTTCGCGGTGGTGGGGCTGTACTTCTACGACAACGACGTGGTGGAGATCGCGAAGACCATCACTCCGAGCGCACGCGGCGAACTGGAAATCACCAGCGTCAATGAGACCTACCTGCGCCGCGGCGATCTGAAAGTCCACCGCCTGCACCGCGGCGACGTGTGGCTGGACACCGGCACCATCGACTCGATGAGTGAAGCCAGCTCGTATGTCGAGGTGATCCAGAAGCGCACCGGCACCATCATCGGATCACCCGAGGTGGCCGCATTCCGCCAAGGCTTCATCGATGCCGCTGCCCTGGAGGGACTCGCCGAACCAATGCTGAAATCGGGCTACGGCCGCTACCTTCTCGACGCCGCACGGGAGCGCGCATGACCAGCACCCACGACCTGCGCCCCGGTGCCGTCACCGTCCTCATGTCCGTCTACCGCAACACCACGGCAGACGAGCTCTCTCACGCCTTGAACAGCATCGACGCCCAGACACGCCCACCGGAAAGAGTGCTGGTGGTGAGGGACGGAGAGGTGAAAGGGGACGTCGATAAGCTTTTGGCGTCTGTGGACACCGTGACCTTGCCTGAAAACCGCGGGCTCGGCATCGCCTTGCGCGAAGGCCTGGCTGCCGTGGACACCGAATTCGTCGCGCGTCTCGATTCCGACGACGCCGCATACCCGCAACGGCTAGAAAAACAGCTGGATTTCATGGCTGCGCACCCAGAAATCTCCGTCCTCGGCACCGCCATGCAGGAATTCGATGGCGACACCCTCGGCGGCGTGCGGCGCCTGCCCGAAACCCACGATGCGATCGCGCGGTACGCGAAAATCAACTCGCCGATGAACCACCCCTCCGTGCTCATGCGCACAGCTGACGTGCGCGATGTCGGCGGCTACCGTCCCATGCACAACATGGAGGACTACGACCTGTGGGCACGCCTTGTCGCTGGCGGCAAGAAGCTGCATAACCTGCCGGAACCGCTGACGTACTTCCGAGTGAACGACGCGCAGATGAAACGCCGCACAACGCCCGAAACCCGGCGTGCGGAGCGCGCCATGCAGCGCGCGCTGGTGAGCTACGGGCTGATCTCGCGCCCGCGTGCCGTCGTGAATTACGCCGTGCGCAACCTTTACCGCGCCCTCCCTCTGGGGGCCATGCGGCGCGTGTACTCGCGTCTTTTCCACCGCGGGGACTAGAGTTTGCGTTCATGACCCAGCAGCGACCCTTCGATGACACGTGGCTCGTCGTGCCCTGCTACAACGAAGGCCCCGTCATCGGTGACGTGCTGCGCAATGCGTTGCAGACATTCCCCAATATCGTCGCGGTCAACGACGGCTCCGCCGACAATTCCGCGGCTGCCATTCACGCCGCAGGTGCGCACCTGGTCAACCACCCCGTGAACCTCGGGCAAGGCGCGGCGATCCAGACCGGCGTGGAGTATGCGCGGGCACAGCCGGGGGCGCGCTACTTCGTCACCTTCGATGCCGACGGGCAGCACCAGGTCGCGGACGTCGTGCGCATGGTGGAGCGGCTGCGGACGGAGCCGGTGGATATTGTCGTCGGCACGCGTTTCGCCGATGGCGCCGCCACCGAAAACGTTCCGTGGATCAAGCGCGTCGTGCTGAAAACCGTCGTGTTCCTCTCGCCGCGCAGCCGGAGGCTCGGGCTTACCGATGCCCACAACGGCCTGCGCGCGTTCAACGCGAAAGTGGCCGCGGAAATGAATATCCGCATGAACGGGATGTCGCATGCCTCCGAGATCGTCACCATGATGGACAAACTGAACTGGCGCGTCGCGGAGGAACCCGTGGACATCCTCTACACCGAATACTCCATGTCTAAGGGCCAGTCGCTGGTCAACGGCGTGAATATTCTTGCCGACGGACTCGTCGCCAGGAGGCTCCCATGATCCAGGTCCTGTTGCTGCTCGCCGCGTTCGCGCTGGCGCTGTACTTTTTCACCAACCGCAAGAAAGCCAACGCGAAAGCGTGGGTGAAGCTCGGTTTCGTCCTGCTGGTGATCGCGGCTGTGTGGGCGATTCTGCGCCCCGACGATGTCACGGTCGTCGCCAATTGGCTGGGTGTCGCCCGCGGCACCGACCTGATGCTGTACACGCTAATCATCGCGTTTTTCTTCACCACTTTGTCCACGTGGGTGCGGTTCCGTGAGCAGGAGCTGCGGTACGCGCGTCTCGCGCGGGCGGTGGCGTTGCAAAATGCTGTGCCACCGGCAACGCACCAGCCACCGGAAACCGAGACCCAGGGCGATCACTAGCGCTTCCAGGGACTAAGGTTGGTGCCTATGAGCACGAAGTCGGCCACTGCCAGCACCACCAACAGCAACGACCGCGGCGGGGCAAAAGTCCCGCCGCTGATGTGGGGATTCGCCGCGGTGCTGGCTTTGGGCACCGGTTTGGGCGGCTATTTGATCGGCGACCACCAGGGCTACGAGCGTGCGTCGCAGGCGTACGAGTCAGGTGAGCTGCCGGAGAAGAACTCGACGCCTGTGACGGAGATCCCGGAGAAGGCGACGCCGGGCACCGATTTCGCCGAGCCGGAGGCCAGCGAAGAAGCCGCGCTGATTCACGGGCCGGGCTCGGAGATCACGTCGCGGCAGGACATTTCGAATTCGGCACGGCGCGATCCGAATGACCCGTTCGCGGTGGGTGCCGTGGATGCGCCGGTCGTGATCGCGGAATTCACGGACTGGGACTGCCCATTCTGCATCCGCCACGCGAATGAGACGGAGCCGGAGTTGATGGCGGAGTACGTCGATAAGGGCTTCGTGCGCATCGAGTGGAACGACATGCCGATCAACGGCGACGCGGCGCACGCTGCGGCGCGTGCGGGCCGCGCGGCGGCTGAGCAGGGCAAGTTCGAGGATTATAAGAAGGCGTATTTCGAGGAGGCTGCCGGAACGCAGGGCCACCCGGGCTACGACATCGAGGATTTCGTGCGGTTCGCGGAAGCGGCGGGAGTGCCGGACATCGATAAATTCCGCGAGGACGCGCAGAGCGATAAGTACGACGACGCGATCGCGGAGGCCCTCGATTACGCTCAAGGCCTAGGTATCACGGGCACCCCGGGCTTCATCGTCAACGACGAGTTCATCGGCGGCGCGCTACCCGTCGAGGATTTCCGCAAGGTAATCAACGCGGAGCTGCAGAAAACAACGAGCTAGCACGCTTATCGACGCCGCCGTGCCGCCCCAACATCAGTAGCCGCGCCGGATCCACTCCTCGAGGTGCGGGGCCTCGTCGCCGACGGTGGTGCTGTCGCCGTGGCCAGTGCGCACTACGGTCTCAGGCGGCAGGTCGAGGACGGATTTCTGCAGGGACTCGATGATGGTGTCAAACGACGAGAAGCTGCGCCCCGTCGCACCGGGACCACCCTGGAAAAGGGTGTCGCCGGAGAAGAGCTCGCCGGCTTCCTCCGCGTAGAGGACGACGGAGCCGGGCGAGTGGCCGGGGGTCGACAGCACCTTGAGCTCGGTGCCGGCGATGTGGAAGACCTGACCGTCAGAAAGCGGTTCGAAGGGCTCGGACGGGTTGGCGTCGCCCCATAGCATGTCGTCGCCGGGGTGGAGGTAGACGGGGGCGTCGACAAGCTTGCTTAAAAGCGGCGCGGCGTCGACGTGGTCGTTGTGGCCGTGTGTCGCGATGATGCCCGAGACCTTGCGGTCCCCCACCACCTTCGCGATGGCTTCGGCGTCGTGCGCGGCGTCGATGATGAAGACCTCGGAATCGTCGCCTACGATCCAGACGTTGTTGTCCACCTCCCATTCACCGCCGTCGAGCTTGAACAGGCCGGATGTGACTACGTTTTCAATCTTCATGAGCACTCCTTAAAACTCCACGACAGAGCGCAGCACGTCGCCCTGCTTCATCTTGGTGAATGCGCCTTCGATATCGCCCAAGCCGATGCGTTCGGAGACGAATTCGCCGAGCGGGAACCGCCCGTCCAGGTGAAGGTCGACGTAGGTGGGGAAATCGCGTTCAGGCAGGCAGTCGCCGTACCAGGCGGGCTTGATGGAGCCGCCGCGGGCGTAGAGGTCGATGGCGGGGATGTCCACGTGGTCGGTCTGGTTGGGCACGCCGACCATGACCATGCGTCCGGCGAGGTCACGGGAGTAGAACGCCTGGCGCCATGTGGGCTGGATGCCGACGGCGTCGATGGTCACGTCGGGGCCGAAGCCGCCGGTGAGCTCGCGGACGCGGTCGATGACCTCGTCTTCGCTCATGTCTTTGCTGCAAATCGCGTCGGTCGCGCCGAATTTCGCGGCCGCATCGCATTTGCGCTTATCGACGTCCACCGCGATCACCTTCCGCGCTCCCGCCAACGACGCACCCGCGACGGCGGCCAACCCCACTCCGCCGAGACCGAAGACGGCGGCAGTCTCGCCACGCTGGATATCGCCGGTGTTCACCGCGGCGCCGAGACCGGCCATGATGCCGCAGCCCAGCAGACCGGCAGCAGCCGGGTCCTCATCAGGGTTCACCTTGGTGCACTGCTTTTCGTGCACGAGGGTCTTTTCGGCGAACGAGCCGATGCCGAGGGCGGGGGTCACAGGGGTGCCGTCGATAAGCGTCATGCCCTTGGACGCGTTGTGCGTGTCGAAGCAATTCTTCGTGTCACCCTTGCGGCACGCGCGGCAATCGCCGCACACTGCGCGCCAGTTGAGGACAACGAAATCACCCGGCGCGACGTGCGTGACATCCTCGCCGACGGTCTCGACGACGCCGGCCGTTTCGTGGCCGAGGAGGAACGGGAACGCGTCCTCGATATCGCCGTCGCGGTACGCGAGGTCCGTGTGACACACGCCGGTGGCCTGAACTGCCACCACGACGTCGTTCGGGCCCGGCGTGGGGATCACGATGTCCGCGATCTCCACGTCCGCGCCCTTTTCGCGGGCGATGACGCCCTTGACTGTTTGCTCGGCCTGCTCGTTATTCGTCATGCCCCCGAGCGTAGGGAAATCTGCGCTAGGACGCTGCGACGATGCCCGCCACGCGAGCGTGCCCGCGCTGCGTCACGTGCACCGGCGCGTTGCCCGGGCCAGCGTAGAAGTCGATGAGACCGGCGAACTCGCGGTCACCGTCACGTGCGCACATGCCGTTCTTCGCGGTGCCCGGCTTCAGGTCCACGAACTGGGTGCCCGTCGCGTGCGCCAGATCCTGGTTCATCCACTGCGCGAGGTTCTCCCAGTAAGCGACCTCCGGGATCGGGGTGGCGTCGTACATATTCGGGCCGATGTGGAACAGGCAGACGCGGTCGCCGCCCGTGATCGTCGGGTAGCCGACAATCTGGATACGGGCGTTCGGCGCGGCGCGGCGGATCTTGTCCACCTGCGGGCGCATGAAGTTCACGTAATTGCGGCGCACGGTATTCGGGTGCTCGCCGCGGTGGTTGTAGGTGTCGTTGAAGCCGGTCTGCAGCACGACGCGCTTGGTGTTGCGGTCGAGGCCGCGTTCACGGACCGCGCGGTCGATCTGCGTGGAGATATTCGGGCCGCGGGAGATGCTCACCGCACCGGGGCAGGAGAAATCGCGCGGCTGCAAGCCGAGGCGGCGGGCGGCCTGCTTGCCGAAGTTATTGGCGCTCGTCGGGCACCAGCGTGCCGGGTCGGATTTGCCGTTCGGGTGCAGGCCGACGCGGGCGCTGAGGTATTCGAGCGACGGCGCGTCGGCGACGACGGAATCACCGAAGATGACCATGTTGCCGTTGTCGGCATGGGCATTCGGGGTGGCCGGCCCCGCGATGATTCCGGCGCCCATCAAAGCGGCGGCGACGAAGGCGGTGACGCGACGGCGAGTCTGGGTGAGCATTGTGCATCAACTTTCTGCTGGTCGGTGTGCCTGGTACCTGTCGGGGCGGGAACCGCCTCACAGTTGGGTGGTCGGTTTCTCCGACTGGAATGTTACACAAACAACTAACACACAGGCCACAACAATCACATTTTTATCTCCAGTCACTATTTTGTCGTGGGGAATTAACAAAATATCCCACTCAAAACGATAACGGTGTGATACGCCTAACGAGACGAAATTAACGGAACTCGGCTCCCCGCACCCCGGACGAAAGGCTCACATCCATGGCCAACCAGAGCAGTTACACCCCCATCCAGCGCATCGGCGCCTTCGCGGAACTCGCATCACTGATCGTGCGGCGCCGTATCGTCAGCTTCGAGGGCGGCTTCGGAGTCTTCCTCCGCGGCTTCGGCGACCTGCCGCGCTGGGGCATCACCGCCGCCCGCGAAGTCGAACAAGGTGCACGCTGCTGCCCGGAACGCACCGCGCTTATCGACGACTCCGGTCTCCTCATCTACCAACAACTCCGCGACGCCTCCCGGAAACTCGCCCGGTGGCTCGTCAAGCACAAGCGCGATGCCAACCTGCGCGAACTGCGCGTCGGCATCATGGCGCGCAACGGTCGCCACTTCATTATTCCGTTCGCGGCGAAGAGCTACGCCGGCGGCGCCGCATTCCTGCTCAATGTCGGTTCCTCGCCAGAGCAGCTCGCCGGCTGCATCGAAGAAAATGACATCAACGTCTTGTTCATCGACGCCGAATTCGCCGACCGCATCCCGGCCGATCACCCGGCCATGGAGAATGTGACTGTGGTGTGGGGATACGGCGGGAAGGGTGAGGGAAGCGTCGATAAGCTTCTTGCTTCTGACGCTGACCTGCCGAAACTTCCGCTCCTCCCGACTCAAGGCGACATCGTCCTGATGTCCTCGGGCACGACCGGCGTGCCGAAAGGAATTCTGCGCACCGAACCCAAAGTGCCGTTCGTGCTCACCGGGCTGCTGTCCGCCGTGCCGTGGTACTCGAACCAGACGCTGCTGCAATCCGCGTCGATGTTCCACACGTGGGGTTGGGCGACGCTCATCGTGGGCCTGGGCTCGCGCTCCACGATCGTCACCCAGCGCGAATTCGACCCGGCGACCGCGATGAAGCAGATCCAAGACTTCCGCGTCGACGGGCTGATCTCCTCCCCGATCTTCTACAAGCAGATGCTCGACCTTCCCGACAATGAGCAGTGGGATACCTCGTCGCTGAAATGGATCGCGTCGTCGGGCAATGCCCTGACCCCCGATGTCGTCGCGCGCGTCCACGAACGCTTCGGCCCCATCTTGGCCAATATCTACGGCTCGACCGAGCTCTCGCTGGCCACCATCGCCACCGCCGACGATGTAGCGGAACACCCCACCGCCGCCGGCCGCGTCGTGCCGGGCAGCATCATCAAGCTTTACGACGACGACGGCAACGAAGTCCCTCAGGGTCAACCCGGACGTATCTTCCTCAACAACGAGACCGCCCTGAAGGGCTACTCCAACCCTGAGACCCCCCTCGTCATGATCGATGGCCTGATCGAGATGGGCGACCGCGGCTACTTCGACGACCAAGGCCGCCTCCACGTCCTCGGCCGCAACGACGACATGATCATCATCGGCGGCGAGAACGTCCACCCCCAATCCGTCACAGAGACCCTCGAGCCCATGCCCGGCATCGCCGACGTCTACGCCGGCGGAGTCGACGACGACGACACCTTCAAGCGCGTCGCCGTCTGGGTCGTCCGCTCCGACGACGACGCCGGCCGCTCCCTGACCCCCGACGCCGTCCGCGACTGGGTCCGCGACAAACTCGCCCACCACTCCATCCCCCGCGACGTCAACTTCGTCGACTTCCTCCCCCGCAACCCCACCGGCAAGGTCATGCCGCGGTTCTTGCCGGAGTCCCGCCGCGATAACTAGCCGCAACCAGCTGAGCTGCCCACGGGGTCAGCGTATAGTTCCTTCGTGAATTGGCACACACCCCGATACGCATAGGAGCACCCGACAGTGGCCCATTTCTCCGCGCGACAGCTCAAAAACTTCATGCAGTTCTGGCCCCCGCTTCTCGGCGCAGGCGTGAAGATCAAGGAATTCACCGATGACGGCACCCGCGTCGTGGTCACCCACAAGCCGAACATGCTGACCAAGAACGCCATGGGCGTCGCCTTCGGCGGCACCATGTCCGCCATGACTGACCCGTTCTTCATGCTCGCCTCCATGCACCGCTTGGGCAAGGACTACAAGGTCTGGGACACCGCCGGCGAAATCGAGTTTGTGAAGCCCGGCCGCGGCACACTCACCGCTGATATGCGCATCCCCGATGAGACATACGAGCTCATCAAAGAAAAGACAGCGAACGGTGACAAATACCTCCACTGGTTCGACGTGGACATCGTCGACGAGGAGGGCGACACCGTCGCGCGCGTGCGCCGCCAGGTGTACTACCGCCTGAACCAAAAGAGTTAAAGAGCCCTGGATACGGTCCAGGGAAACAACGAAGTCAAAAGCAAGAACGAGGCAACATCAGACAAAGACCATAGAGCAGGCCGCAGACTACTGGCAGCTTTCGGAAAAGGGACGATTAACCAGTCAATGCGAGACAAAAGTGACACTTATGCACTTGGTGTAATTTGAGTGCACATGAAAGGAATTAATCTCGACCCCCACTCTCCAACCATGACCCTTACTGATCAGTGGACGAAGATCGCCAGAAAAGTCTCCTTCATTGAGTCGGCTCTCAACAAGTGGCTCGAAAGCAGCTTCAGCATCGGCCTGACCGAATTCCGTGCAGCGCTACTCATCAGCAAGAGTCCTGATAAAGAACTACGAATCACTGAGTTAGCCCAGGAACTTGGTCTTAGTCAGAGTTCGACTACTCGCTTGGTTGAGCGAATGGAGCGCAAAGGGCTAGCTTTTCGGGATGTTTGTCCCGACGATGGGCGTGGCATCTACGCGGCTTTGACCGAGAACGGATCAGAAAGAGCTGCCACCATTGCAAAACCATTCCATAACAAACTTCGGTCCTTGATAGAGGACATGCATGAGGATTGGCTCGACTTGGACCTAGCAGTCCACGATTCAGGCAACAGTGACTAGGCAAGGAGGTGCGGGTAACACCTTTCTATTGATACATGCATGTACATGCACTATAGTGGATTCTGCTGACCCCATCAGAAAGAGAGATCAGTTGAAAACCCACGTAGATGTGTTCATTGATTACGTTTGTCCATACTGCTATCTGGTCGAAAGCTCCCTC
>ERZ1031273.594-NODE-594-length-10449-cov-12.377237_pt1 | contig 10449 bp, 10 predicted proteins | sample MGYA00516575_ERZ1031273 | MGnify/ENA primary metagenome ERZ1031273 (study PRJEB33718, sample SAMN03159816) | human skin metagenome | collected 2014-02-25 | study: EMG produced TPA metagenomics assembly of the PRJNA266117 data set (Human skin bacterial metagenome... | reverse complement strand
CGGGGATCACATCATGCTCATGAAGATGACCAAGGCGATCGAGCCTGGTGAGAAGATCACCATCACGGTGACGTCCTCGCAAGGTGACATCCCGCTCGAGTTCACTGCGAAGGAGTTCACGGGGGCCAAAGAGAACTACGCCCCTGGTGATCACGGGGACCACAGTGAACATGGCGGGCACGGTGATCATGCCGGGCACGGCGACCATGGCGAAGGTGGCGACGAGCACAATGGCTAATCAGCCCACACCTAACCGTCGCACCCTCATGGGTGCGACGGTTGTGGGGGCCGTGGGCGTTGCCGGGGCGGTGGGATTCGGAACTGGACGCGCAACCGCACCGGCAGAACCCCAGCGCCCCCGCCCGGATACCCGCGGTTTAAACGGTGAAGAGACCGTCCCGTTCTACGGTGAACATCAAGCGGGAGTGGAAACACCTCCGCAGGCGCACGGCATGTTTATTGCGCTCACACTTCGTGAAAACGTGGACCGTGACGGTGTGCGTCGCTTACTGACCTTGCTGTCGGATGATGCGGCGGCCCTCACGCAGGGGAAACCGCCACTGGGAGATACCGAACCGGAACTGACAGAACGGCCGGCGCGCTTGACCGTCACGTTCGGGTTCGGCCCGGGCCTGGTGGAGCGCGTGCGTTCTGCACCCGACTGGCTAAAACCCCTACCGCGATTCGACTTTGACCGGTTCCAACCAGGTCGCACGGACGGGGACTTATTGCTGCAAGTGTGCAGTGACGACCCAGCCACTGTGGCCCACGCGGTGCGCATGCTCATAAAGGACGCCCGCGCCTTTACCAATGTGGCGTGGACGCGCGAAGGTTTCCGTCGTGCGTATGGCTCGGACCCACAGGGAACCACGGTGCGCAACCCGTTTGGGCAGGTCGACGGAACTGCGAACCCCGGTCCTGGCTCAGAGGACTTCGCTCGTCTTGTGTGGGGCACAACTACGGGGGCAACCCCGGCGGTGTTTTCCGCGCGAGGGGAACCACCTCGGGACCTTGCAGACCATTACCCCGCATGGATGCAAGGCGGTACTACGCTGGTGATCCGCGACATCGAAATGAACATGGCCACGTGGGACCAGGCCGACCGTCCAGCCCGCGAATTCGCCGTTGGCCGAGACATGGCGCGCGGCGCACCGCTGACGGGCACGGACGAACACGACATCCCTGACTTGGAAGCGAAGAATGAGTTGGGCCTGTCGGTGATTTCGCCCGTGAGCCACGTTGCGCGGTCACGAAACACGCAAGACCCAGCGGAGCAGATCTACCGGCGCGTCTACTCCTACCAGGAAGGATTGGGTGCGACCGGGCTGATTTTTGCGTCCTACCAGGCAAACATCGACCGCCAGTTCCTGCCCATCCAGCAGCGATTGGCACAAGCGGACCTACTCAACGAGTGGACCACGCCTGTGGGATCCACCGTGTGGGCGATTCCGCCCGGTGCCAGCGAGGGCGGATTTGTGGGGCAGACCCTGTTTGCGTAGTTGCGTTGCCACGTAGGCTATGGGTATGAAACCGCTCCCGTTCTGTTCGCGCACGCCCGCAATCATTTCGTCAGTTACGTGCATGAGCGTTGAGGACGTTCACGCCGTGGATGGCACGTGGTTCACTCCCGGCCCCACCAGTCCTGACGTTCTGGAGTGGCGGGTCGATCCTCTGGTGAGCGCGCTGACGGCAGGTGGGGGTGACCTCGGTGGGAAAATCGCCGAGGTGGCCACAGCCCTGCGTGCCCGCACCCAACTTCCGCTGATTCTCACCGTGCGGTCGGAAGCGGAAGGTGGGCAGTGTCCGGAAGGGGCGTACACCTCGGCGGTGGAGGCACTCATACAGTGCGCGGCAACCAGCACGGAAACGAGCGGAGCAACAGGCGTCCAGATAGCGCTAGACGTGGAGGTGGCGCGACCCGATGCGCGCGTCTTGATCGAGAAGGCCCGCGCACAGGGCATACACGTGATCGCGTCATTTCACGACTTCTCAGCCACGCCACCGGACCTGCTTGAACGCATGCATGTCATGGAACAGGCCGGTGCGAGCGTAGCGAAAATCGCGGTCACACCCACCAACATGGGCGATGTGCTCAGCGTTTTGCGCGTGGCTCACCGGGCACAGGCAGAGCTGGCCATCCCCGTGATTGCGATCTCCATGGGGCGGATGGGTGCCGTCACGCGCCTCATGGGTGCCGAATTTGGGTCCTGCGCAACGTTCGCAACAGGACCGCAAGGGGCTTCGGCTCCTGGGCAGTACTCAGTTGCGCAGGTGCGACAACTGGCCCAGGTGCTGAAGCCATAAGATTTGGAGGCTTAAGCCTCGTCTTCGTTCTTCTTGCGTAGCTTCTTTGGCAGTGCGCTTTCGCCAAAGTTGTTACGCACAGTCTGGACTGCGTAACGCTGAACGACCAGCTGAGCCACGGCAACGCCCACACCGGAAACGATGGTCCAGGCGAGTGCTTCAGCCAGGGTCGAGTCGTCGTCGGTGTCCTGGTTAGGAGTTGGGCGGTCCATGGTCTTTTCCCACACGACCGTGAGCGCTTTACGTGCAGCCAGAGCTGCCAGCGCGCCTCCACCAACACCAAGCAACTGATACGCAAGTTTTCCCATGAGAGACCTTCTTGAATCGATGTCTGTACAAACCCAGGCTATCGCGTTCTGTCAGCTGGACAGAACCCACTGCAACATGTGTTCAGTGAGGTCGTGATCCACGGGGATGTGGGTGGCTGTGTCCGAGGCGGTGGTGACGATCGTTGAGATGGGCCGGCATCCGCGGATTGAGGATACGAGCCACGCTGCCTGGGCCTTGCCGAGGTCGTCCATGCTGACGTTGCTGTATTGGGTGCGAAGGCCCTGTTTGCTCGCGTTTTCAAAAATGCAGCGTTGAGTGGTGCCGTGCAGGATTCCGATTTTGGGGTCCGGTGTGATGAGCTGGTCGCCCACGCGCAGGATGAGTGTGGAGTTGGGGCCTTCGAGGGCGTAGCCGTCGTTGGTGTGGAAGAGCGCGTCGTCAGCGCCGTTGTTGAGTGCGTACCGTTTTGCGGCCTGGTTGGTGGCGTACGACAGAGTTTTTGCGCCGCGGAGTAGCCATGGTGCGGTTTCTGCAATGTCCGAGGTGAGACCAGAGTTCAACGTGACCACGGTGATTTCCGTAGGTTCAGGGCGCGGTACATGGGACGTGACCGTCCAACCGTGAGGAGTGTGGACTGTAGTGTCGCTGTCGTGCCCACGGCTCAAGGTGTAGCGAATCGATGCGGTGTGGGCGTCTGGGTTGAGCTCTTTGAACTGCTTGGCCGTGGCGCGTAGGGCTTCTTCCCACAGTTTGGGGTCAGGAGTGGGGAGTTCGAGCATGCGGGCCGACTCAATGAAGCGTTCAAAGTGGAGCGCTTGGTTGTGAATGAGTGTGGCGTCGTCGCGATACGTCACCAGGACAGTTTCGAAGATGCCGTCACCGCGATGGGTGGCCAAATCGTCAAGAGAAAGCAACAATTGTGACGGATCGCTGAGGATGAAAGTGTTCGCTTCAACGTCGATGAGTGCAGCGGTGTTTTTCACGGTCATACGCCTCATTTAAGCAGGTGAAGGGCTGTTAGACGAGTGGGTTTGCGGGTTGATGGCGTGAGGTGTGGCTTGTTTCCGGCTGTGGTCTTTTTTGGAGCGTTGACGCGCGAGCTCGTGTGGTCGTTAGTGTCCAGACGGCGCAAAGCGAGCGATATGGCGCGTTATATTGCGTAGTTTTGTTCGCTTTGCGCCGTCACACTTTGCGCTTTTGTCCCGTTGCTGTGTTGTCCCTACTGTCTTATCCCGCTACGGTTCCAAAAAGCATGCCCAGAAGAATCGTCACCAGGGCTGCGCCATAGCCAATAGCAAGTTGGCGGAATGCCCGAGGTGTGGGTGCCTTTCCGGACAACACGCCTACCGCTCCACCCGTGAACATGAGCGCAATTCCCACAAGAACGGCGGAGACAACCATAGCCGGGATCCCCTGCATGCCAAAGATATAGGGCAGGATGGGGATGATTGCTCCGGTTGCGAAAAACACGAACGAGCTCATTGCCGCGCCCATTGCAGTGCCCAAGTCCTCAGTGTCGTTCGATGCCATGTCTTTCGGCAGGAACGTTGGGTTGCCGTGAGCGTTCGCTTTGCTGATCGCGGTGCGCGCTGCCAGATCGGCTTCCTGGGCGTCCATGCCGCGGGCTCGGAACACTAAAGCCAGTTCATTCGCGTTGATGTCCAGGCTGTTGAGGTTGTCGGCTGCGCGGGGGTGAGGGTTCCCCGCTTCGATGAGTTCACGTTGTGAGGACACCGAAATGTATTCCCCGGCTGCCATTGAAAGCGCACCTGCCAGCAATCCGGACACGCCCGTGAGCAGGACGATGTGTGGGCTCACGCCGGCTGCTCCCACACCCAGCACTAGGGCCACATTGGATACGAGGCCGTCATTAGCTCCAAAGATTGCCGCTCGAAAGTTCCCCGACATCCGGGCGCGCGACTTTGCAGCGAGAGCCCGAACGACCTCGGCGTGGACGCGTTCATCAGCCACCATCTGAGGGGTGGCACCGGACTCATGGTCATACGGCGAGCGGGTTTCAGCCTGCTGCGCCAAGGCGAGCACGAAGATCGACCCGAAGAGCCGAGCCATGAAGGCGAGGAGCCGAATGTTGAGTGACGGGCGCACCGTGTCATTCGCGTGTTCGCCCAGTCGGGAGATCCAGTGGTCTTGGTGACGCCGTTCGGCGTCGGCTAGTTCGAGGAGGATTTCACGTTCTTCGCCCTGGCGCTTTTGGGCCAGGGAGCGGTACACGCGCTCTTCGACGCGTTCATTGGCTAGGTGTTTTTTCCATCGACGAATGTCTTGGGCTTGAGTGTTCACGGCATAACTGTATGAGCATTGGCTAATGATTTCAACATTTGCGCAATTGATTAAATGTTGTGGAGTTGCGGAGATCAACCGTTTGGCTGATCCGGTTGTCAGGCACTTCCGTCATACTTAACTGCGTGACTCCGAAAAAACTCTTTTCTCTTTTCGCTTTTGCCGAAGCCGTAACGTGGACGCTGTTGATCGCCGGGATGATCCTGAAGTACACCGGCGTGACGGAAGTGGGCGTGCGAATCGGCGGAAGTATCCACGGTTTCGTGTTCCTGGCCTACTGCGTGGTGACGGTTCTGGTGGGAACCTCGCAGCGCTGGAAGCTGGGGCGGACCCTGCTTGGACTGGTGAGCGCGATCGTGCCGTATGCAACCATTCCGTTTGAAATCAACGCCAACAAGGCTGGCGTTCTGGATGGCGACTGGCAACTGCCCCACAACCGGCAGGCGCGCAACTGGTTTGAACGTCTGTGCGGTTGGGCGATCACCCACCCGTTCCTGGCAGTTCTTGTTGGGTTCGTGGGTGTTGCCGTTCTGTTTACCGTTCTGCTCATCCTGGGGCCACCCATTCCGCAAAACTGATTCGCGTTAAACGGAGGAAAACTGCATCGCGAGTGCTGGGTGCATGTGGGAGTCTGGAGGCATGGACTCCAACGACATCATGTATGAACTCACGCACATCCGAGCAGAACTGCAGTCACTCCGTCGCGAAGTAGCCTCCCTGCGACGCCACCTGGGCGACGTGGACCAGGTAGACAGTGGCGAAAAGGCAAGCGGGGCAGGCAAGGCGGGCGAGTCGGGCGCAGACCAGCGCGAACCACAAACCCACTCAGATTGGTGTACGCCGTCGGCACACATGCAGGAACTCCTGGGCGACTTCCTGCGTGACTTCCCGTTTGCGCCAGGAGAAGACCCGCGCCCATCACGCAGGGCGGGTTTCTCCGCGGAACCCCAGGAACCACCTCGGCCGGAATCCCACCCACACTCATATCCGGGTGCGGCTGAGATCGCTAAGTTCATCAGTGACGCGCTGGCGGAACGTGACCGCCGAGGTCGTGGTGGGCAGGACTCCGGCGACACCGGTCGCGCTGAGGGTGGTCCGGAAGACGAACCGGATGACTCAGACGGCGCAAAGTGAGCGAGACGGCGCCTTATAACGCGCCGTCTCGCTCGCTTTGCGCCGTTTCGCCTCGCTTAAACGGCTACTTCTGAGGCGTGATGTCGATTGTTTCGCGAGTGAACTTCGCAAGGGTTTCACGGTTGACGGTGACGCCGAACCCTGGCCCGGTAGGAACGTCGACAACACCGTCGTGCTGAACGATTTCTTCCGTGATGTCTTCGTGGAAGAATCGCTTGGATCCAGAGATGTCACCGGGAAGCGTGAACCCGGGCAACGACGCCATTGCCGCGTTGGCAGCACGCCCGATTCCCAGTTCCAACATGCCACCGTGCCACACCGCGACACCGTGGGCCGATGCCAAGTCGTGGATTTTCTTCGCTTCGAGGTATCCACCAACGCGGCCAGGCTTGATGTTGATGACGTCGGCGGCGCCCAGCGAGATCGCGTCGGCAGCGGCTTCGGCGGACACGATCGATTCGTCCAGGCACATGGGCGTGCTCATCTGCTTGGCAAGCAGTGCGTGCTGGCGGATGTCGGCCTCTCCCAGCGGCTGTTCGATGAGCAGAAGCCCAAAGTCGTCCAGCTTCTTCAGGTGAGCGGCGTCAACCAGGGTGTACGCGGCGTTGGCATCGACCTGGAACAGGAAGTCGTCGCCGAATTCCTTTCGCACGGCTGCAACGGGTTCGATGTCCTTGCCCGGCTTGATCTTGAGCTTGATGCGGGCGTAGCCCTCTTCCATGTACCCGCCAATAACCTTGAGGAGTTCGGGGATGGAGTCTTGGATTCCCACGCTCACACCGGATGGAACCGTGTCCGTCACGCCACCCAAGTAGTCCTTGAGGGACAGCCCCGTGGCCTGCAGCTGCGCGTCCAGGACCGCCATTTCCATGGCTGACTTGGCCATCTGGTGGCCAACGATGTGGCGCAGGTGCCAGGCGACGCGCTCGGCGCGCAGGTCTTCGACATCAAACAAGATGGGGGCGATCCATCGGCGGGTCACATCGATCCCGCCTTCCACGTACTCGGAGGAGTACAGCGGCGCCGACATCGCTACGGACTCGCCCCAACCAGTGACCTGGCCAGAATCGGTGTCGAACGTGGCCTCGATGAGGTAGCACTCTTTTTCGGTTTCGCGCATGAACGACGTTTCGAACGGGGTGACGAGCGGTACGGCTACGTTGTGCAGTCGGATGGATGACAGTTTCACGGTTCCTCCTGTGGTGTGGGTGCTTGAGTGGGTAGTTGAGTGGGTGAGAAGTTCTTGCAGTCGTGCCCGTTAGGCGAGCTGGTCTGCGATCAGGGTGGCCAGCAGAGCCGTCCGAGGTGCAATCTGGTCGACCAGCGCGTGTTCGTGTTCAGCGTGGGCACCGTCTCCTACTGCACCCAGGCCGTCCAGTGTGGGCACGCCGGCACCCGCGGTGAAGTTTCCGTCCGAGCCACCTCCCACGGCAACCGCAGTTGGTGTTTCGATTCCCAGTTTTTGGGCCAGATCAACCGCCCGGTCGAACAGTCCTTGCGCCATGTTGCGTTCCATTGGGGGTCGGTTGATGCCGCCTTCGAGTTCGATCCGCGCGCCTTCCATGGACGGCGTGAGCCCGCGCATGAGTGCGTCCACGCGTTCTTGTTCTTCTGCGGTCTTCGCGCGTACGTCCACGTTGACTTTTGCGTGTGCGGGCACGGTGTTGGTGGTGGTTCCGCCGGAAAATACGGTGGGTGTCACGGTGGTGCCGGCTTCAGGGTTGGCAAATCCTGCGATGACCTGCATTTGGTGGGCAAGTTCAAGTCCGGCGTTGATGCCCTTTTCTGGTTCGAGTCCAGCGTGGGCTGCCTTTCCGTGGACGTTGACCGTGTAGATTGACGAGCCTTTGCGTTCCACCTTGAGTGCGCCGTGTTGGGAGGCTTCCAAGACGAACGCTGCGGACGCGCCTTTCGCTTCGTTGACAATGAAGTCCGCCGAGGTGGTCGACCCCAGTTCTTCATCTCCCGTGACCAGGATGGTGAGTCCGTCTAGGTCTGTGCCATTGTCCTGTAGCAGTGCAGTTGCGTGGACGCTCATGATGGCACCGGTGATCATGTCGAATACGCCGGGGCCGCGCAGAACACCGTCTTTGTTGCTGAAGGGCAGGCGGTCTAAGGTGCCGTGGGGCCACACGGTGTCTTGGTGGTTGACCAGAATGACTTTGCGGTCTCCGCCGCCCAATCGCAAGCGCACGTGGGTCACACCGTCGATGTCGACGAGGTCTGGTTCGACGCCCAGTCGTTCACGCATGAGTGTGGCGAAGTCTTCTGCCCCACGTTTAACGGCTTCTTTGTCCGAGGACGGGGTTTCGATGTTGATGACTCGTTCGATGTCGGCGAGCATCTGGGGGAGTCGGTCGTGTGACTGTTGCAAAATGTTTTCAAAATTCATGTTCGGTTTCCTCCCTTGTCAAACGTCGCTCTCTTCATAGTAGTCTCGCGGTTTTCTTTAATGTTGTCTGTCCCACATTCGTGACAAGTTATGCAAGGCTATGGGTATGGGTGACGCAATTTCCGCGCAGAGCTACACGCCCCGCCAGCGGACTGACTATCGCAAACAACTAGGCCACGACCTCGAAACCTTTGACGCGTACTTGCAGGACGCGGATTTCTTGGCGCGGGGAACGATCGGCTTGGAACTCGAACTCAACCTGGTGGATGAGAACCAGCAGCCTGCTCCCGTGAACCAGCAGGTGTTGGACGTCATCGACAACCCGGACTTTCAGACCGAGATCGGTTCGTTCAACTTCGAGCTCAACCACCCGGTGTTGTCGGTTGCTGGTGCGGGGTTGAAGAACTTGGAGAACGGCTTGGATGCCAGGCTCATGGCTGCGCGCGCTGGGGCAAAGAAGTGTGGCGCGCGCGTTGCATCGATTGGCACGTTGCCCACGCTGACCCAGGAGTTCTTGGACGCTCCGGAGTGGATCACGGATGAAAACCGATACCGGGCGCTGTCCAACATGGTGGTGCAGTCGCGTGGAGAACTCGTGCACATTGACTTAAGCAACCGCGAATCGTTTTCGGCGGAGTTCAACGATGTGGCCCCGGAAGCGGCGTGTACATCGATGCAGTTGCACTTGCAGGTAGCACCCAACCGGTTCGCCGACGCGTGGAACGCGTCGCAGGCGATCGCGGGTGTGCAAGCAGCTCTGAGTGCTAACTCCCCACTTTTCATGGGACGCAAGCTGTGGCACGAATCCCGAGTCCCAGTGTTTGAGCAGTCCATCGACACGCGAACCCCGGAACTCGTCGCCCAGGGTGTACGACCTCGGGTGTGGTTTGGGGAACGCTGGATCACGTCGATTTTTGACCTTTTCGAAGAAAACGTCCGGTACTTCCCGCCGTTGCTGCCAGAGTCGCGGGAAGAGTCGGGCTCACCCATCATGAAGGGCAAAGCACCAGCTTTGCACTATTTGAACCTGCACAACGGAACCGTGTGGCGGTGGAACCGGCCAATCTATGCGCCCAGCGATTCAGGAGACGGAACCGCGCACGTGCGGGTGGAAAACCGTCTGCTCCCTGCGGGGCCCACCGCAACCGACATGGTTGCCGACGCCGCGTTTTACTACGGCATGGTCAATTACTTAAGTGAGCAGAACCGGCCGGTGTGGTCGCGACTGTCGTTCAACGAAGCGCGCTCCAACTTTTACGAGGGGTGCCGCAACGGTATGTTCGCGCGCATCACATGGCCCACGTTGGGCAAGATCGACGTGGCTAAGTTGGTGCGCAACCACCTGCTTGAGCGGGCCCAGAAGGGTCTTGAGGACCTCAAGGTCGACCAGGATCTCATCGACTACTACTTGGGCATCATCGAGCAACGTGCCACCACACGCCAAAACGGTGCGGTGTGGCAGATGCGCACGTTGTCAGCGATGAACCCTAACGTGTCGAAACCCGACACCGAGACTCGCCGTGAAGCGCTGGCCCGCCTGGTGGACCTGTACATTGAAAATCAGGAGTCCGGCAAGCCGGTACACACGTGGCCCATTATTGATCCGGAGTATCGCTCCAACTGAGCGTCGCTAGGGGTCGCGGGCAGTGAGCTCGCTCCAGTTAGCTGTTGATGCCCCACGCGTCGGCCAGGATCTCAAGGGAGCGCATGGTCGAGTCGGTGTCCGGAGACTGTAGCGAGATCATGAGTTCATCGGCGCGCGCCGTTTGAGTGAAGTCTTTAAGGTACGAACGCACCTGGTCGCCGGTACCAATCGCCCAGTACTTGAGCATGGCAATGATCTGCTTGCCCTGTGGGGATTCGACCAGCATGTCGATCTCTTCGTCGGAGAGCCGGCGCCCAACCTGCCGTCCCAAGAACGCCTTGACACGACCTCGGCGGACGTACTCAGCGTGCTCTTCAGCGACCTCGGTGCTGTCTGCGGCCGTCACATTGACGGCGGCGATGACGTACGGTTCCGGGAAGCGCTCCGAGGGCTGGTAGTTGCC
>ERZ1031273.593-NODE-593-length-10459-cov-7.862361_pt1 | contig 10459 bp, 5 predicted proteins | sample MGYA00516575_ERZ1031273 | MGnify/ENA primary metagenome ERZ1031273 (study PRJEB33718, sample SAMN03159816) | human skin metagenome | collected 2014-02-25 | study: EMG produced TPA metagenomics assembly of the PRJNA266117 data set (Human skin bacterial metagenome... | reverse complement strand
ATCTACACGTAAGGAGTCGTCGGCAGCGTCAGATGTGTATAAGAGACAGCTTTTCAGTGTGTGGACGGGGGGCGCGGCGGCGAAAAAGTTGAGGGGTCTACTCTTCCGAGCAAACCCCTCCCACTGAATAAGGAAACTGTTTTTTAGTAAGAGAGAAAAGGGTTGCCACGCTGTTCCGGAGTTGTTCCGGCTGCCGCCTGCCGTAGCGGCGGGGTGCGAGGCTCTTTTCCGCGAACGTCGGGGCGCGCATGCCCCATTTCGTCCTTGCGTTGCAAAGGTAGCCGGTAAATAGACGCTTGAAGATGCCTTAATGTAGGTAATTGCGTCCCTTGACGCTCATCATTTATAATGAAAATGACCTTTTTCGTCCCCGCTGAGTGCTCCCCGACCCTCCAACCGCCTCCGAAAAAAGGTATATACCTCTCACCTGATAGGTATATAGGTTTCGCGGCAAAGGTATATAAGTTTCGCCTGATAGGTATATACCTTTAGTGGGGAAGTTGCACAACCCTTGCACCGGCCCACCCCTGCTGCGAGGAGCTGAGGCTATCCGAGCCAATCCGATAAGCTCCTTAACCGCTCTGTAACGCGCTTCCCAACACAATATGCTACCTTTGCACTTCAAAGGAAGGATACCATTATGAAGCTCACCCCACACACTCGCAGCACCCTATTGGGTACCATACTGATTCTTTCAACGCTTTTGTGCGCGCAAGCGCAGGATAAGTTCCAATTCCGCCAAGGGGGGTATGCGCAAGCACTGGTCCAAGTGGGGGCGCCCAATGCGCAGCCTGCCGTGGGGAACCCATCGTCCGAAGCGGGTAGTGCGCTGCTGCGTATGGGCGTGCGCCGTGCCTACTGGGGCGCGGTAGCTTCCTATAAAGGATGGAAAGTGGAGGGACAGCTGACCGCTCCCGGCACCCATATCGATCTGTACAAAATGTATATAGGTTATTCGCCGCTACGTTTCCCGGCTTGGTATGCGCAGGTTGGGCTCAGTCCAGTGCGCTTCGGGATGGAATTGGCTACCAGTAGTCGCGATCGCGAAACTATCGAGCGCGCGCCCTACTACAAGGATCTCTTCCCCGGAGATGTGGATTTGGGCTGCCTCGTCCGCTATACGCTTCCCGGCGGTGCCCGCGCCTATATCAATCACTTTACGGCTGAAGCCGCTCTCCTCGGCGGAAACGCTAAATACCGTGTGCGCAAAGCGTGGCCTGATGCCCTTTTGCGCCTCGAAGCCGGGCATCGGGATGCGCTGATGGATTGGCGCTGCGGAGCGAGCGGTTACGTGGGCTACGTGGCGGATGATAGCGGCATGCGCTGGAACCGGTACTACATAGGGGCGCATCTGCGCTACGCACTGTTTTTGCCCTTTGGCACCGCTAAGCTGTACGCAGAGGGCATCGTGGGGCAACATCCCGCTCCGGAAGGCAAAAGTACCGCTGCGGCAAAGGATTTGCCCGCTCACGATGCGATGCAGCCGAGGGCTTTTACCGGTGCGATGGCGATGATGGCGTTGCGCGCGAACCGTTGTCCCGTGGAGGGCGTGCTTAAGTATAGCTATTACAACCGCAACCGTCTGCTGACCAAGCAGATGCAAAGCGGACGAACGCCCGATAAAGCCGATTTTGCCTGCGAAGGCCTTTCCCATGATTTTCTCCTGGGCGTGAATGCCTATCTGCATCGCGATAAAGTGCGCCTATCCCTCTATTACGATTTCGTATACCGACAAACCGCCGCCGACGATGCCTTCCGCCCCGTCTGGGCGCGCCACGACGACCTCGCCTCCCTCGCCCTCCAAGTCGCTTTTTGAGCACTTTGCGGTTTATCGCTGCTAACTGCGTGCCAACTGTAGCCAATTGTTCCTAATCCGAATCAATCGGAGCTAATCGGAATCAATCTGATAAGTTCCGATAAACTCTGATAAGTTCCGATAAACTCTGATAAGTTCGGATAAACTCTGATAAGTTCGGATAAACTCCGATAAGCTCCGATAAGTTCAGATAAGCTCTGATAAGTTCGGATAGGTTCAGATAACCTCCTCTAAACTTTAACACCACCAATCGAGGATTTTTTCTCTTTCCCTCCAAAACTATTTTGGCCAAATTCGGCTCAATTTGACCCTAAAAGTGCCCCGATTTGAGCCGAATTTAATACACAACGCCTAAGCTACGGGAATGGCAAATCGGTAAAGATTCCTTTATTCAAGCCGTTTTTAGCCGTACCGTACGATAAAAAAAGCTTCCTCAGTGAATGAATCCACCGATTATCGTATCACCCCAAAAATGATTGCTGTTCAAAAGAAAGTTTATACCTTTGCAACGGAAAAGCGAATAAATAGCTTCCCAACTGCTAAAGAATTGGATCTGCGGGCGTTTGTATGCCCCACTTGGAATGAAACTTTGGGAGTACTATAGAAAAAGAGGAAAACGAATAGGTAGGAAAGATGGAGAAGTATAAATCCTTCCAGTTCCGACTACAGAAAAAATGGAAACTAAAAGATTAAAGAAATATGTGTTGCTGACCGCCGGAGTGTTGCTTTCGTTGCTGCTCGCCGGCTGCAAAGGGAGTGACCCCAGAGAAAGTGGAGAGAAAACGTTGGTGTTGCGCTTTGCATCATCGGCAACGCGTGCTGCCCAAGTGGGTGGAGATAGCGAAATGCGTAAATTGGAAGAGCCCATTAAGGACGGAGATCTGATTGTCTTAAAAAAAGCGGGTGATCTGAGCAATATTACGGTTTACTTTTGGGATGCTACCGGTACCAAGTTAGTCTACCCTTTCACGAAGTATATTAGTCGGAATGCGGATAAGGAAGCCTTCTTTACAACCGGGTATACTTTTAAAGTGTCCCCCAAAGTGGGGCAGGTGTCCCTACAGATCAATCTGTTTGCGAACCCGGGTGAGAATAAAAAGAAGGATGATATTCTAAATCTTCAGTATAATAGTTGGAAATCAGTACCCTATGAGGCGGAAAAAGTTCCGGTAACCCGCAGTGCGAATGGCGATTTTGAAGCAACGCTTAAGCCTGAGCCTTATGTGGCGCGTTTGGAGGTATTCGGCAAAATTATTCCTAAGCGCAATAGTAGTGGCGTATCCGCTTTCTCAGACCTAAAGATTACCGGTGTGTACATCAATAACTTTATCCAAAACCGAACCCAGCCGGCAGTCCGCTTTAAGAATACAAAGGAGAATTGGGTTTTCGGAAAGAAGTACTCTTATTCTTCACAGGAGGAGTGGTATTGGAAAGATCATCCGAGTGGTATGTATACGGAAAAGGAGACAGATCTGGCACAAATTGATGAGATCGATTCTTCCACCGGTATGCCTACGAAAGTGGATTGCTACTACGTCTTCCCCGATCCCTCCGCCAATCCTACTGAGATTGATCACCTCATCGTGCGTCTTAGTTATAAAAAGAACGGTGTGCAGTGCGAAAATAGATTCTTTACTTTCGATAGCTTTCTTGAGAAAGCCGGTTCCAACAAAGTGGGCAAGTTTAAAGCCGGATATATATACCGTATTGACCTTGCCGAAATTGGTGACCTGCTCACTACGGATGAGGAGGGCAACTCGGATGATCCTTCGGACGATAAACCAGAAGACCGACCCATCACCCTCGGCTCCGTTTTGGTAGTGGATCCTTGGTCCAATATGGATCTACCCGTGGAGCTGTAAGTGCACACAAGATATAAAGCAAACTAATAAGAATAAGTAGAAAACAGACAGTAAAACCAATTAGTAATTTAGTTAGTTTAGTATGAAAATTGTAAAGATGGCAGCCATCGCTACGATGGCACTCACGCTTTTCGCTTCTTGTAACAAGAATGACGAACCTGCCAAGCAAGTAAGCTCATTTACGCTTCGCATCAATGATGCCGAATTGCGTGCATTGGAAGCTCCGGTTGCTGACAAAACGAAAGCAGACTTTTCTGAAATCAAAGTTATTATCAACGATGGTCAGAAGGTTGTTAATCTGGCTCAGCAAGCTGACATTGATAAGGCTAAATCTGCAGAAGGGTATACAATCCCCGTTAAGAGCGCAGTAACCAAGGTTCAAGTTATAGCAAACGGTGAATTGGGTACTACTCCCATCACCTCATTTCAGGCTAAGGGCACAGAATTTGCTAAGTCAATACCTATGAGCGCTATGGTTGAAGGTGCTGCAATTACCTCTACAACGGATCCGGCAAACCCCAAGAATATCACCTACACGGCTACACTGACTCCGATTCCCCAAATGGCTCGTCTTGAAGTATTCGGTGAAATCAAAGGGTCTGGATTCGATGCAAGTGGAAAGAAAAATAAATTTCCCAATCCCTTTAAGAAGATTACCGTAGAAGAAATCTGGGTGAACAACTACCTGATGACTTCCGAAGCCGGCTCTCGTTACTACACGCCTTCAAACGGCACCGCGTGGGATGAAACTACCAACGCTATTAAGCCTGAAATGCACGATGTTATCGATGCTACAAAAGATGCCGATTTCCGTGCTAAGACTATTTGCGCAGCTTATCAGCTCTTCCCCGCTACAACTGCTGAAAAGGCCCTTACCGACCTGCCCGCTCAGTACTTCGATCACCTCGTACTCAAGGTTAAGCTTGAATGGGATCTTAGTGTTGCCAAGAATGTTGCCGTTGAAACTGAAGAAGGTTACGTTACCATACAGCGCTTTATGATGAGAACTACCGGTGACCTCGACAAAGGTTTTGAGGCAGGTAAGATCTACAAGCTCGACCTTGGTCAACTGAACAAGGACTTCAAAGACGGCGATACCCCCGTTACTCCGGATCCCGAACACGAAGGTGACCTCAAGCTCGTGGTTAAGGTTGAACCTTACGAATGGACGGCTGTAAACATTAAGCCTGACACCAACAACGGTTACAAAAAGTAATCTTGATGTTGTAACGCATTGGAAACTGCGGATTCTCCGGGAAAGGGCGCACGTTGCGTTCTTCCCGGGGATCCCCTCCTCTCGCATTATTCCCACTGACAAAAACAACGCTACATTAGAGAAAACAACAGTTATCCGTTTATGAAATCACCGGCAAAATATCTTGTGGCAATCTTTGTGATGCTCCTTGCGGCATCGTGCAGTAGCTTTTTTGATGACCTGAGCAAGTGTATAACGCCCAGGCTGCACTTTGTGTACTATGCCGATGGAACGGACGATGTACTGCCAAATTACATCAAAGACGGTCGGCTCTACATTTACGACGAAGCCGGCAAACTGCATCATTCGCAAATATTAGGCTCCGCCGCTCTGCGTGAGGGTGTTGAGCTCAAAGATATACACTCGGGTAAGTGGACGGTAGTGGCTTGGGGCAACCTGACCGATGCTACAGAACGACGTGAGGAAGCTGATCTTGCTAAAGCAACCCTTACCGCACTGCCCGATAAAGACGGTATTTACCGTACCACGGACTCGCTCTACTACGCCGAGTACGTGCTTGATTTTTCCAAAATAAAAAGTGCTGACGTAGAAGTTCCCTTCTCCGCCGCACATGTCAGCTTGGATGTGGTGGTAAAAGGTTTTGATGCCACCCACGCCGGGCGTACCCCGCTCTTGAAGGTTGCACCCTCCGGAACTAAGTATACGCTCGCCGGATACAACGGAAAGATAACCGTTAATCCTACCGAGCTGAAGAGCTTCTTACCCTATACGGGGCATTCACAGTCAGATGACCTGTATCGTGCCCGTTTCGATCTCTTCCGTATCGATCAGATTGCCGATGTAGCAATTTCCCTCGGCGATGCTGCGGATGAAGCTATGGCACCCTACGTAACTGTGCCATTACACCAATATGTAACCGAACATAAAATACCTCTCAAGGGACGCCACGAAGTAAATATACCCGTCCTGATTACCTTCGAGCAAGATGCATCGTATGGCTTGATTGTAAAAGTGAACACCTTTGAGTGGAACTCCATTCAGATCAAACCTGACGGATACAAGCAGTAAAATACATAGCAAAATACAAGAAATAGCGAATAACTCTCTGAAAGTAGATTACAACGATATGAAAACGTTCAAAATAACCTTTGCTCTCTCGCTTTGCTTGCTCCTTGCAGGCATTTTTGCGGGTTGTGCCGATAAAAGTCACGTGCGCCGGCGCGGTGACGGTACTATTACGCTTGTACTGCAGGCGCCCGCTATGGAATCGGGCAACGCCATGCGTCAGATGTCGGCTGATCAGGAATCTGCCGTTTCCGCCGATAAACTCTACGTACTTGTCTTCAAAACGAAGAGCGCTACCGGTGCCCCTTTGGACGAACCAAATGAAGAATATGCGTACACGGCTAAAGTGGCTTCCGTAACTCGTTTGACGGATAAAAACCAATATGAAGCTAAAATACGTCTTAAAGCGGACGATGCCTCCACGCCTTACCGCTTGGTGCTGATTACCAATTGCGATTTCGATCCCGCAGACCTTTCCGTGGGCATGACCAAAGCGCAGGTATTCGCTCACGAATCGCTGAAAAAGGCGTTTACCGATAAATGGCCTACCGATGCCAATGCACGCATCCCCATGTGGGGCGAAAGCAATACGCAGCGTATTGAAGAAGGCGTTACCTTTGGCGACTGCAAGGATGCCTCTTCCACCAATAAGATTCATCTTGTTCGTTCGCTCGCTCGTGTAGACGTAGGGCTGAACTTCGGTGCTGATTTTACTTCCGAAACCGCTACGCCCAACGGGCAAACGCCTTTCAAGTTGCAATCCGTACGTGTGTACCGCATGGCAAACAGTTTTATGATACCCGGTACGCAGAGCAATACGTTCCATATGGACGGCACCACAAAGAAGCCGCTCACCGTATTGCCGGACGGCGTTCAGATGGCAGCCGATGCCAATCCGCTCGTTTTCGATCAAGTTTCTGATCCCGAAAAGGCTACCGTGCGCGAAATCTATATCCCCGAACGCCTTAAGGGTAGCAATCGTACCGATCGCCCCTGCCTTGTGATTGGCGGCGTATACGGTTCGGATACCAAGCCCACCTATTATCGTTTGGACTTTATCAAAAAGCCCACTCCCACGTCACCGAAGGACCAAGCCGAAGCGCTTGATATTTTGCGCAACCACCGCTACCGCTTTAACATCACTAAGGTAACCGGCCCCGGTAGCGATACGCCGGAAGATGCGCTTATCACCGAACCGATCAATATCGCCTTTGATGTAGTGGTATGGAATGATGGCGAAATTGGCGAAATCCGCTACGATGGTCAGTACTATCTTGCCGTAACTAAAGATCGCTTTGCCTTTGGTAAGAACGGAGCCGCTGAATCCTTTAAGATACGAACCAATTGGCCTCAAGGCTATAAGATTGTGGATGCCGCCGGTAATGAAATGCCTAAGAGCTTAGCTCAGGCTGATAATGCTTCCGCCGATAGATGGCTCTATTTTACCGAACCCACGGGGCAGAGCTTTGCCGTTGATACCTATATGACGGAAACCCTCACTGTACTGGATAACCCCGGTCAGCCTCGTTCTATTGTAGCTCCCGCTACTGCAGCGGAAGCCGTTAATAACCCCGGTTCCCTTTTTGTACAAGCCGGGCGTATCAAGTGGCCCCTCGGTGTAACCCAAAGCGATAAAGTTGAGCTTTCCATTAAGGTTTATCTCAAAGAAAACGATGATTGGAAAGTAGACTGCGCCAAGGATCCGATAGATACGTATACTTGTCTCGTCAATACCAAGTACCGCTTTTGGGTCAAGTATTCCGAAAATTCTAAATTGGGGCGTATTGCGCTTGACCGTGATGAGCAGTTCAAATGGACGCGCATTAGCAACGATCAGGCAAACGGGATTGCACTGTACGAGGTGGAAGTCAAGTCGGAAGATCTTAACGACGAAGATTTCTGGACAAGTGAAATATCCAAGTTCCGTGCCGTTAAGGATGCCGATCAAGTAGAAACCGACTTTACCGTTAAGGTAATGAAGTGGGAGGCTATTCCCTACAAAGATGCTGCATTTAGGCACAATATGCTTAAGGAGGAGCCTGTTTATACACTTGCACCCTATAATAGGCATTTCTATATACGTGCCAATGCACCCTACACACTTACCGTAAAGAAAATAGATTTTGAAAAGGTTTCCGGAACGCCGGCCCAGAGCGAAGTGGTTAAGGGTTGGCAAGAAGGTAAGATAGTGGATGATAAGTTACAACCTTCCTATGCTGAAGGTGAAGAAGTACCCTTCCGCTCTTATGACTATCTGAAGGGCACGGACAAGAATCTGGGGGGGAAAATTATATCTGCGCACATTACCCTGAAGCTTGAGCCTAAGGCGCAACCGGGGAAAGACGGCTATTTTACCCCCAAAGAATTCAAGATTCATTTCATTGCAGGTATTATTCAACCCGAAGCCAATACGTACGTAGTAGAAGCCGGACAGATTCCTATTCTCATCCCTTGCTCGCAGATCAACAAAGCACATGACTGGATGGCGCAGTACAAAGATGAAATCGCACGGATGATTAAGTCCCGTGTGGGGATCGCCGGAGGTCAGGCAATGTCACAGACCGAGTACGATAATTACGTTGCCAAAAACGGAACGTGGGGTGAGCTTGCTACCCTCTCTCCCACTGAAACGAACTGGCAGGCTAAACCTGTTTGGAGTACCCTGACTCCTACCGGTAATGAATCCGGATTGGAAGATGTCCACGCGGTTAATATCGATTTGGGCGGTCGTAACTACATCTATGTAAAGCCTAAAGATGAATGGGAGGGATGTGCTTTGGTATCCGCCATTAAGAATGGGAAAATTATTTGGAATTGGACTATTTGGGTGGTTAAGAAAAAAGCGAACGGTGGACATGGTTATCCATGGGACGATGGCGATAACCAAACGCATGGTGCTCCCTATATGAACCGTAACCTGGGTGCTTACGGTATACCTTCGGAAAGAGCTACGACCTATTACAACAGGTTCTTTAACGATATGTGTGGCTTGTACTATCGCCACGGAACACCCATCCCTCACCATGCTTATGATATAGGTACCACGCCTCAGAAGGTATCTCTTAAGAATGGTGCTCCCCATTGTACCAAGGCGTGGTACGATAGGACTCTCGTACCGGATCAAAAGCAGACACAGCTTCCCAATAATACCTGGACGGGTCTTGCAGCCGCTTTGCACACGCTCAACGAGCTGATTCAGAATCCCACCGGAATGGCTCGTAAGGATGCTTTGGCCGAAAACATTATTGAGTTCGGTTCAAATGAAATATCCGCAGTTTTGGGTAAATCAAGTTGGCAGGGAGGTGACGGACTTACCGTTCTCAACAACGAGTACAACTTCCGGAACTTTAAGTTTGGTACCCAAAAAACGCCATTTGACCCTTCGCCCTATGGATGGAAAGTACCTGCCGCCGGGTCTGAAGCAGTCAATATGACCGATAATCCTAATCTTGCATTTAGTATGACAGGTGCCTACATTAACGGTAACATAGGATTTTCGGTGGCTGCCGATGCTAATGGTGTAATCCTCCATTTGGCTACCTGCTACAGCAATTCAGATATGCGCTTGATCAATTACTACGATAACAGTAGAAGCAGGTGGTTCTTTACCAATAACGGAGGCGCCTTCGGTGCCGGAGACGTTAAGAACAGTCCGAGTGGTAACTACAATATTCGTTGTATTGAGAACGAAGCCGAAAGCGACTATCTCGACTATACGCAGGATGCGGTGCTCCATGATGCACGTAATGCCACACGCGCAGTCTTCCGCTCGCGCCGCTAACCGCAACGCCCATCCGTAGCTGCGGTACGCCGCTACGCACTTATGCAGGGGACGCGCTTCCGCGCGCCCCCTGCTGCGTATACGCCCGGCGCTAACGCCCCGGCGCACCGCACTGACGCGGACCGTCGCTTGACGCAACTGCACACCGAGCACCCGATACCGCTTTTATCCGAACTTATCAGAGTTTATCGGAACTTATCAGAGTTTATCAGAATTAATCCCGATTGATTCCGATTAGCTCCGATTGATTCGGATTAATTCCGATTGGTTCCGATTGATTCAGATTAGCTCTGATTGCCTCCGATTGATTCGGATCTAACCGGTAGAACAAAATGCACCGCGCTGCCGCTCACCCGATACCGCTTTATCCGAACTTATCCGAACTTATCAGAGCTTATCAGAACTTATCAGAGTTTATCTGAATTAATCCGATTGATTCCGATTGGTTCCGATTGATTCGGATTGATTCGGATCTAACCAGTAGAACAAAATGCACCGCACTGACGCGTACCGTCGCTTGACGCAACGGACACCTCACGCTGACGCGCACTGCTGCTTAGCGCAACTGCGCACCACCGCCGCGCATCCGATGCCGCTTTTATCAGAACTTATCAGAGCTTATCCGAACTTATCAGAGTTTATCTGAATTAATCCGATTGATTCGGATTAATTCTGATCTAACCGGTAGTACTAAATGCACCACGCCGCCGCGCACCGCC
>ERZ1031273.588-NODE-588-length-10568-cov-6.657091_pt1 | contig 10568 bp, 1 predicted proteins | sample MGYA00516575_ERZ1031273 | MGnify/ENA primary metagenome ERZ1031273 (study PRJEB33718, sample SAMN03159816) | human skin metagenome | collected 2014-02-25 | study: EMG produced TPA metagenomics assembly of the PRJNA266117 data set (Human skin bacterial metagenome... | reverse complement strand
TATTTACAGCGAAGTTTGAATGGTCAGGCTTAACGGCAAAGGGAATGGTACGCACCGAAGCCTTTAATGATCCTAACGGCAATTGGACAAACGACTTTGCTCCAACGATTGATCAATTAAAAGCACAACTTGAATGGAGAGAAAAGGACGAGGTAAAACCACTTCCGGCAGGAACAGAAATAAAATTATTTGACGAAGCCGGCAATGAATTAACAACAGACGATCAAGTATATGAATTAGTAAATGAAAAGAAAGCTGCCGACAAAGACGAAGTCGTTCGCACAGTAAATGTCAAGGCTAAAGTTACTTTCACAGATGGCAAAGAACCGCAAGAACTAACTATACCGATTACAGTTTACAAAAACGTCTACGAAGCCCTTAACAAGGAAGGCGACAAACCACTATTCTTAAAGGAAGCTGAAGGCAAAAAAGCTGAAGAAGGCGGATTACAAGACGTGACCGGCGACTATGTCAAGGTTACGATAAAGGCAAGCAAAGACTTTAACGCTAAAGACGATAAAATTTACTATGTAAATAAAAATGCATGGGTGGAAATTCCAGAAGTTAAAACTGAAGGTTCATCAACATTTGTCAATTGGACAGCAGATAAAGCTGCACAAAACGAAGGACAAGCAGAAAACGGCATCTTTGATTTTGGAAAACGACACAAGTTTACTGAAAATACAATTATAAGTCCAAGCGATGCTAAGGATGTAGTTGAACAAACAGATCCGAACAAGAAACCGGATGTTCCGAATAGCTATGTAAAAGTTATAGTTAAGACAACAGACAAGGCAACAGATGAAACAGCATTTGAAAAAACATTCTGGGTTAACTCAACTATGGAAGTTACTATTGATGTAACAAATCCAACAGGAAAAACTGTAGCTGCAGATCCTGTAAATGTTGGAGCAGTTGGCTACACAATGAATTTCTCTAAGTGGGAATCAACAGAAACTACAGCAAGAGTTTGGACAGACAAGATAGTAGGACAGTTCACAGAAGAAACTACAATCCTTGCAAAATATTCTGTAACACCTGAGGTTGTTAAGCCTCAAGTACCAAGTTCAGATACAGTTCACACACCACAAGGTAAGACACCGACAGTAGAAGAAATTACTGAGAAGATTACTCCACCTGAAGGCAAAAATATTAAGACAGTAACAATAGTTGAAAATCCGGATGTAAATAATCCCGGAAACAGTACGGCAAAAGTAATCGTTGAATACACTGACGGCTCAAGCGTTGGAACAAATGACAATCCTGTTGTAATACCTGTAGAAGTTCACGAAAAGATTGTACCTGCTAATCCAGATGGCACTAAGCCAGAAAAAGCACTTGAAAATTATGTAAAAGTAATCTTCAAAGCAGGCACAGGCGGAACAGTATCCGGCGATTTAGTTTACTATGTATCACCTGAAGTTGAAGTCGACATGACAGACTCAGCTGATAAAATTACAAAGACACCAGGCGTTGGATACACAGCAAATGGCGGAAGCTGGTCACCAGAAATAAAATCCGAAAAGATTACAGCTGAAAAAACTTACGAATTTAACTTTGTTAAGTCAGAAGATATAGTAGAAAAAACTGACGACCCTAACCAAGTAATCCCAGAAGGATATGTAAAAGTAACCTTTAAAACAGAAGATGAAAATAAGGGTAAGCTTGCAGGAGATAAATTAATAAAAATCTACTATGTAAATCCAAATGCTGACATTAAGCTAAAAGTTTTAGGACAAGGCGAAACAGCAACAGACAAACAACTTGCAGTTCCGATACCAAATCCTAATGACAACTTCACTTTCAAAGAATGGCAAGAAAACATTGATGAAAATACTCCAATAACAAGCGAAAGGATTCATGTTGCCATCTTCCAAGCAGGTCAAGTTACCTTGACTTATGACAAGGGCGGAGCAGATGTAATAGGAACAGTACCGACAAAGGTAACAGTAAATACAGGTACTAGCGTTGGACTTGCAAACAAAGGTAATCTTGCAAAGCCAAATGAAGTATTTGCAGGCTGGAAGATAGGCGAAACAACTTATCAAGCAGGCGATGAAGTAACATTAACTGCAGACACAATAGCCATAGCTCAATGGGGACCTGCTAAACATACAGTTACATTTAATACTATGGGCGGTAGCAATGTTCCTAGCCAAATAGTTGACCATGGTGGACAATTGACAACTGTTACACCACCGACACTAGAAGGCAAGGTTTTTATGGGTTGGAAGGAACAAGGCAAAGATGAATTATTTGACTTGACTTCAGCTATAAATGAAGACAAGACACTAGTTGCTCAATGGCAAGACCCAGTTCAAAAGATTGGCGATACTGATACAGTTGAAGATGAGTTTATCAAAGTTACTTTCTTGAAAGGTTCACATGGAACACTTAAAGAAGGACAAGCTGAAAACCTTGAAAAAGTAACTTACAAAGTTGCCAAAGACTTAACATTCGACAAAGCTCAACAAGCAGGACTAGAAGTCCCAGGAATTGCCCCAGATAAATACTACAAGGCAGTAGAAGAAAACTCTGGTTGGGACCAAGCACTTGACTTAACACTTGAAGAAGGTCAAACAGAAAAAATCTTTACAGCACTCTACGAACCAGAAGCAGACGTAATACCAGTAGAACCTGGAAAGACAGATACACAAATTGAAGAAGAAAAACCAGAGGGCATGGTATTAGTAACATTTAAAGTATCAGATGATAACAAATTCTACCTTGTAGGCAATTCAAAATACTATGTCAAGAAAGAAACGGAAGTTAGAATTCCTACACCAGTAGTTTTAGAGAAAAACATTGATGATGTCTTTAAAGGCTGGCAAGATGTAAATATTGTTAACGAACCACTTGATCCAAATACTACTGACCCTAACGCAAGAGAATTAGAATGGGTTAAACAAAAATTTGCAGATGACACAGTCATCTCAGATGAAAGTTTAGAAGAACTTAAATTAGTAATAGATGTCCCAAAAGCAGGAAGAAATATAGTTTATATAAAAGAACTATCAAACGGAGCAAAAGGTAAACTCGAAGTTATAAGTGGTAGCGGAAGCGAAACTTATAATAATACAACTTATACTAGAAGAAGAAAAACTTCTAATGTATTTGAGCTAAATGCACCACTAAAATCTGGAGATGTTTTAAGACATTGGGCAGAGGACAACAATGGTAGAAAATCTCTTCCAAAGGAACACGTAGTAGAATAGGGAAGAAGGAGTGAGCAGAGGACAATGAAAAGAAAAATATTAACAGGGTTTTTAGCTCTAGTATTAATATTGCAAGCTTTTATACCAAGCTTTGCATACGCAATAGAGGAAAAACCAATAGATAACAAATTAACAACAAAAAAGGTTGAATCTTCAGGCGGCAATTTAGTAACAATTGGGAAATTAACTAAAGACAACTACCCTGAAATTGACCCTGCAACTCTCTTAAGAGTAGCAAAAGAAGAAAGGAACAAACTGAATGGAAAGAAAATGGGCGGAGGGGAAACCCCCTTCTCCACAAACTCTCCATATATTCCTGGACAACAACCAGGAGATTCTGAAAAGCCAAAGTATGTGGCAAAGATAGAAGGGGAAGTTAAGGCAAGAGGCCTTGATGGCGGAAGCTTTAACTGGAATCAGATATTGGGCAACCAGCCTATTAAGCTTGAACTAAGACAATTGGATAAAAGCAAGTCAAGTCAACCAGGCAATCCAATAGGTGAAACAGGACTCAAATTAATTTTGGAAGTAACTAAGGCAGGAGAATTCAAATTGACAGATCCTTCTGGCAATCCTACCTACCTTCCATTATTTACGAGTGAAGGAAATCCTTATGAATACCAAGTTCAGATAGACAGAAAATCCTACGAAAATGTAGAGCTTATTCTTTCTACAAATGCTGAAACACCAGGAAGTAGTTTTAAACCTGAAGGTGATTTGCAAGTAGCGACCATTCATTTTAATATTGGCATTCAACAATTAGCATCAACAAAATTTGTATCCCAATGGCATACGGGTTTGGCTGAAGGTGAGAGACCTCAAATTGAAGGTAAATTTGATATGGGTGGAGAAGACGAGTACACATACTTTGACTTCCCCAAAAATGATACTAGCCAAACTATATTTAGAGAAGGATATGATGAGAATTTTACCGAAAACGAAGATAAAGACTTTTGGTTGATGCCTGATAGTGACCTTGATAGAAATCCACAAACAGTGGAAGTTAAGACTGATACAGATGGGTTAACTTTTAATACAACAGATAAAACTGTCACATCAGGCGACCACAAGTTTAAATACGACTTCACTTACGACGTCATTAATGGCGGAAAACTTACTATGACGGAAGTTATCCCTGTGACATTTGATGCCAATGGTGGTAAATTTGCTTCTATAACAGATCCAAATGCAGACCAAAAGATTGTAAAAGAAGTTGAATATGATGGAACATTAACAGATGTAGCTGAAGAACCTACAAAAGAAAATGAAAGCTTTAAGGGTTGGTCATTAACCACAGCTGGAGCTCCGCTTTCTGATGTAGATTTTAATAATGCTGTAAAAAACATCAAAGAAGCTAAGACCTTCTATGCAATTTATGGTAAAGCAAATGCTAAGATTTCCTACCTTGACTTAGATGGTCAAAAAATTAATGATAAGTTTAAGCTTGCTGGACAAGATTATCCAGAAAAAAAAGAAGGTAAGGCTGGTGCTGCAGTTGATACATCTGAATATACAGGTAAAACTGCACCTAAATTTATTGGATATAAGTTCAACAGAGTTGAATTAAACCCTAAGGATGCAAAGTATGCTTTCGAAAATCAAGCTACTATTAAGATTTACTACGAAAAACTTCCTGATATTATTCCAGATAAAACACCAGATACAGATGATGACAAGCCGGCAGGCTATGTAACAGTTAAATTCTTGCCTGGTGACAACGGAACACTAAGTGGAGAAACAAAATACCATGTAAATCCAAAGGCAGGAAAAACCAATGCTGACTTAACAGAGCCAAGTATTACTGCTAACACCGGTTACACAGTAGCTAGCCCTAAGTGGAACCCGGATTTTGAAGCAGCAACGGCTATAACTCAAGACGCAACCTACACTGCCCAATATACAGCAGGTCAAGATGTAATACCTGTACCAAACCCAAGTAACCCACCGGAAAAACCGGAAGGCTATGTAACAATAACTTTTGATTTAGACGGCAAGGGAACAACGACAGATACAAGAGTATTCTTTGTCAATCCAAATAAAGATGTTACTCTAACTCCGCCTACAGTTAACGGTAAAAATAATTACACTCAAAAAACTGGCGACGATGCTTGGAGTCCAAAGTTTACTGCACCGGCAAAATATACTGATGATAAAACATTCACTGCTCAATATGACTTTACAAAAGATGTAGTTCCACAAGGACCTGGCGAAGATAAACCTGTCGTTCCTGACAATTATGTTAAGGTAACCTTTAAGAAGGGTGACCATGGTATAATTTCTTCAGAAGAAACAACAATTTATTGGGTAAATCCGGATAAAGAAGTGACGCTAACAGCTCCAGATGTCACAGCTAATGTAGAATACAAACACAGCGGTTGGGACAAAGCACTAAAGGCAACATTTAATCAAAAGACAGATATTACAGCAAAGTATCTAAAGAAAGTTGAAACAACAAATCCTAACGATACTGAAAACTATGTAAAAGTTGACTTTAAGGCTGAAACTCACGGTAATATTAAAGCCGGTGAAACAAAAGAATACTGGGTTCTAAAAAATGAAACAATAGAATTAAAGACTCCTGCAGTTGAAGCAAAGCCAAATTATGCCTTTAAAAATTGGGATCCAGCAGTTCAAACTTCTTATAACACTGACACAACACACAATGCAGTCTTTGTTTACACAGGTGACAATGTAGTTCCACAAAAACCTGGCGAAGAAAAACCGGACGTTCCATCTGACTTTGTAAAAGTAATCTTTAAAGATGGAGAGTGGGGATATATTGCTAATACTGAAACAGTAACTTATTGGGTAAAATCAAATGTTGAAGTTACAGTTACAGCACCAAAGGTTACAGCTAATGCAGGACACAAACATGTAGCTTGGACTTACAGCGGCAAAGAAACTACAACTCTTGAATCTGTAACAGATACTTTCACAGCCGCAGAAACAACAATTACAGCAAAATATCTAAAAAAAATTGTACCATTTGATAATCCTAACAATAGCGCCTATGTAAAAGTAACATTTAAGGCTGAAGCAAACGGTAAGCTAGAAGATGGTACTACTGAAAAACCTTACTGGGTACTAAAAGATACTCCGCTAAATTTAAAAGGACCAGCAGTTACAGCAAATCCCGGCTGTAAATTCATAAAATTTACTCCGGCAGTTAAAACTTCTTATAGCCAAGATACTGACCACATTGCTCAATACAAGAAGATAGTTATACCTGGACCAGATAGACCGAAGGACGAAGACAATAATCCTGACTATGATTATGTAAAAGTTACTTTCGATCCAGGCAAGTATGGAACTATTGAAGCTGGTAAAGATACAGTATTTTGGGTATTAAGGGGAGAAAATGTAAACTTAACTCCTCCTACTGTCATAGTTAAAAAGGATTCAGGCTATGCCCTAAAGAGTGACGATGAAGCTTGGAGTCCTAAAGTACAAACTTCTTACACAGAAGACACAACTCACGTTGCCCAATATGGATACAATGGAAAAGATGTTGTTCCACAAAAACCAGGTGAAGATAAACCGGACGTACCAGCAGACTTTGTAAAAGTAGATTTTACTAAAGGCGCACATGGAGTTATCTCATCAGATGAAACAACAATTTACTGGGTAAATCCAAAGGCAACTAATATTACTGTAACTGCACCAAAGGTTACAGCAGATCCTGACTGGAAACACACAGGATGGAAGCCAGAAGTTAAGACAGCTTATACTGAAGCAACTACTCACGTAGCTCAATACAAGGCAAAAGTTGTTACAACAGATCCTGGAGATACAGATTATGTAAAAGTAACATTTAAGGCTGAAGCAAATGGTAAGTTAGCAGGCGATAAGACAGAAACTTCTGTATGGGTACTAAAGAACACAGACGTTACAGTAACTGCGCCGGAAGTTATACCAAAGAGCGGATATAAATTCACTGAATGGTCTCCTGCAGTTAAAAACAACTATGGTATTGATACAACTCACACAGCCAAATATACGGCAAAAGAAAAGGTTGTAGAGACAGATCCAAATGACCCTGATTATATTAAGGTAACATTTAATGCCAACGGCGGTAAAATTGGAACAGAAAATACAAAAGATCTTTGGGTATTAAAGGACATTGCAAAATTTGCCGATGCAAAAGCAAAGGTAGCAACTCCTACATTGACCGGTGAAACATTTAAAGGATGGCATGACGCTGCTACAGGTGGAAATGCAGTAGCAGATGACAAAGTATTATCTACAGCTGGTGAAACCTTCTACGCAATTTGGACAAATAATAATGCTATGATGGACTTCACTGCTACAAAGGTTTGGGATATTCCAACTGGCGTTACACTAACAGAAGATGAATATCCTACAATGAAATTTACTATTTATAGAAAAGTTGCAGGCGGAACAGAAGAAGCAGTTCAAGGCGCAGAAGTAAAAGAAATAACAAAAACAACAACTGAAGCAACTTGGACAAATCTTGAAAAAACAGATGCAAATGGAAAGGCTTATGAATACTCTGTAAAAGAAACATTCAAAGATACTACTGATGTTAAAAATGCTAACTGGATTCTTGGAACAATAGAAACTGATGCAAGTGGAAACAAGACTATCACCAACAAATTAAAGACAGTTCCAGGTGAAAATGATACTCCAAACGAAAATGAACACAGAATGGGCAAGCTTACAATCACTAAGAAGATTGAAAGTGCTGTTATCCAACCACAAATGACTACATTTGGAGCAAGGAGAAAAGCACCGGCAACTCCATTAACATTTACTTTCAAAGTAACAGACCCATATGGCAATGTTGTAAAAGTAGACGGACAAGATACTTTCACATTAAAAGCTAATGAAACAAAAGTACTTGACCACTTACTATACGGTGAATACACTGTTGAAGAAACTGACGCAAAGGGATTAACTCCATTTGTAAAAGTTGGCAATGGTACAGAAACTGAAAGCAAGACAGGAAAAGTTACTTTAACAAAAGATGTTAAAGAAGGCACAGTAGCATTTACAAATAAGAATGTTAACTCACTAACTAATCCTAATGTTATTAAAGTCGAAGCTTCAAAGGTTTGGGTAGACGGTCCAAGCAAAGACCACACAGCAGTAGATTTAAAACTTTACAGACAAGTTGGAGAAGAAGCAAAAGTTGAAGTAACAGATGTTACTCCGGCAAAAACCGGTGATATAAATAACTCTTCTAAGTTTGACTATGTATGGAAAGACCTTCCAAAGATTAACGATGAAGGTAAGGAATACACTTACACTGTAGAAGAACCGGGCGTTACTGACGGTAAAGTAAAAGTTGGCGACAACACTTATAAAGTTACTCAAGCAGGCAACACTATAACCAACACTTATGAAGTTCAAAAAACTAAAGATAATGTAGTTGGTAAGAAGGTTTGGTCAGGAGTTCCTCAAGGAACTACACCACCTACAGTTAAATTTGAACTTTGGAGAAAGACATCAGCAAATCCTGTTGGCGAAAAGGCTGTTGAAGAAGCAAAAGCTCTTACTAACAACCAAGCAGACTTCGGTAAGCAAGATAAGACTGATAAGAATGGTCTTGAATACACTTACTTTGTAAAAGAAGTATTTGATGATGCAAATGAACAAGCTAAGTGGACTGTAAGCGGAGAAGGTACTTTAGAGTTAACTAACACTTACAAGACTACACCGGCACCTGTAACATATACAGTAACATTTGATGAAAAAGGTCACGGAACAAAACCTGATCCTCAAACTGTAGAAGCAGGTAAAAAAGCAACAGAACCTGCAGCATTAACAGCAGAAGGATACGATTTCGGCGGATGGTATACAGACGAAAACTTTAAGTATTTGTATGACTTTACTAGACCGGTAAATAGCTTACTCTATATGCAAAGTGGACAGAAAAACCTGTAACACCGGAACCAAAAACAGACGGTAAGTTGACTATTACAAAGGTATTAGAAAATGTTCCTGTAAGAATGATGATGAGAAGAGGACCTGCAGCAAATGCAGAGCCAATCAAATTTAAGTTCACAGTAACAAAACCTGACGGCTCAAGCGAAGTTTTTGAACTTGCAGCAAATGAATCTAAAACTTTAGTTAATTTAGCTTATGGAGAATATACTATTAAGGAAACAGATACTAAGGGCTACACTCCATTCTACGCAAAAGGCAATGAAGAAGCTAAACAAACTCAAGAATTTAAAGTTACTATTAATAGTGCCGATGAAGTTAAGGTTACTGTAACCAATAAGAATATTATCAATCAAAATGATCTTACAGTTAGAGCAACTAAGATTTGGGTTGGCGGACCTGTAACTGATCACAAAGCTGTAAGTCTTATACTTAAGAGATTAAGTGCAAAAGAAGGCAGCAGTGAAGAAAATGTAAGTAATCAATATAGTGTAGAAACAATTAACAACACTTCAGACTCAATAACTTATGTTTGGAAGAATCTTCCTAAACATGATGGGGAAGGTTATCCTTACACTTATAGAGTAGAAGAACTTGGCACAGCGAGTGATCCAACATCAACAGATAAGATATATATAGTTGGCAATAACAAATATGTATCTAAGATTGAAAATGATGGTGGCAATACTGCTAATGAAACGACTTCTTTTAAGATTACTAACACTTATAAGGTTCCACAAACTGAAGATGATGTAATAGCTACTAAGCAATGGGTTGGCGTTCCGGCAGGAACTATAACACCTCAAGTTAAATTCCAATTACAAAGGACTGCTAATGGCGTTACTGAAGATGTTGGACAAGCAATGGATCTTACAAATAACAAAGTAAACTTCGGTAAGCAAGATAAGACTGATGCAAACGGAAACGTATATGTATACTCTGTAATAGAATTAGATGCACAAGGAAATCTATTTAGCGATGCAAAATACACTTCAGAAGTAAATGGTTTAAATGTAAGAAACACTTACAAAGCACCAGAAGTTAAATACACTGTAACTTATGTTTCTGGAAGCTCAACAGCAACAGGAACAATGGCAGCTGATACAGGTGTAAGTGGACTTTATACTGTAAGGGCAAATGGTTTTACAAACCCCGGATATACTTTCAAGGGTTGGATGGTAGATAATGGTCCAAAAATAATAGGACCAGGAGCTACAATTAATGTAACAGCCGATGTAACATTGACAGCTCAATGGGAAAGGACTACTACCCCACCGACACCACCGACACCACCAACTCCGGATTATCCAAACTATCCGGAGAGACCTTATATCCCAAGCTATCCTGAAGTTAGGTACGAAACTATAGTTCAAGAAAAAATTGTTAAGGTTCCTGTTTCTAACAATGCATATTTTAAAGAAGTAAGGTATATGCCTGTCTCTTATACAC
>ERZ1031273.579-NODE-579-length-10774-cov-29.416923_pt1 | contig 10774 bp, 4 predicted proteins | sample MGYA00516575_ERZ1031273 | MGnify/ENA primary metagenome ERZ1031273 (study PRJEB33718, sample SAMN03159816) | human skin metagenome | collected 2014-02-25 | study: EMG produced TPA metagenomics assembly of the PRJNA266117 data set (Human skin bacterial metagenome... | reverse complement strand
GCCAGTGCTTCCAGCATGGTGTCAAGATGATGGTCGTGAAGAATACGCTCCTACATCGCGCCTTTGTTGACATCAACGAGGAGCAGTATGAGCCCTTCCACCCCTACCTCAAGGGCACCAGCGCGCTGATGCTCTCTGAGTCTGCCAATGCCCCCGCCCGTGTGCTCAAGGACTTCCACAAGGAGCTCAAGAGCGCCGGTGCTGATATCGAGAGGCCGAGCCTGAAGGCTGCCTACGTCTATGACACCTTCTACCTGGGTGCCGGTGAGCTGGATACGCTCGCTGCCCTCAAAAGCAAGGAGGAGCTCATCGGAGATATCATCTCCATGCTCGAGTCTCCGATCATGGACGTCATCTCTCAGGCCAGCTCTGCAGGCAACACCATCCACGGTGTCCTGGAGACTCTCGAGAAGCGAGCAGAAGCGTAAGAGACGTGCGCGGAGGTCTCCCACCCCTATGCGAGGTGGCGTGATCCTCACCGCAGATCATCGATATCGGGAGCGGATCTGTCCTCCCTCTCACATAGAGTGGGGTGCACCCGATAGGATAGACCAAGCGACAGGTCACACATACAATTATAGTAACGTACACAATAACTTTAGATATAAAATAACGATATGGCTGACGTAAAAGCAATCGCTGAGGAGCTGGTCAATCTGACCGTCAAGGAGGTAACTGAGCTGAAGACCATCCTGAAGGATGAGTATGGCATCGAGCCCGCTGCTGCCGCTGTAGCAGTAGCCGGTCCTGCCGCTGCTGCCGGTGCAGGTGATGCAGCTGCTGAGAAGTCTTCTTTCGACGTAAACCTGAAGGACGCCGGTGCATCTAAGCTCCAGGTGATCAAGGCTGTCAAGACGGCTCTCGGACTCGGTCTGAAGGAGGCTAAGGAGCTTGTAGACGGTGCGCCCTCTGTCCTCCAGAAGGATGTGGACAAGGCTGCCGCTGAGGCTCTGAAGAAGACTCTTGAGGAGGCCGGAGCTACTGTTGAGCTTCAGTAATCCTCACTTACTACCCCTGTCTCTCTCGTAGAGGCGGGTGAAGGGTTAAGGACCGGCCATTACCGGCAGGTTCTTAACCTTTTCGTGTCTTTTACTACTCCTTGAATTAAAGAATTTTATGTCCTCACAATATAAGCCTGAGAGAGTCAGCTTTGCCTCTTCCAAGCATCCATTACCCTTCCCGGACTTTCTCGACATTCAGCTCAAGTCGTACAAGGACTTCATGCAGCTGGATATGCCTGCCGGTAAGCGGAAGAGCCAGGGACTGTACCAAGCATTCCTGGAAAACTTTCCAATCACCGACACGAGAAATAACTTCGTCCTCGAGTTTTTGGATTACTTCGTGGATCCTCCCAGGTACACCATTGAGGAGTGTCTGAGTAGAGGGCTGTCCTACACGGTCCCTCTCAAGGCTAAGCTCAAGCTGTATAGCACAGACCCTGAGCACGAGGACTTTGATACTTCGATTCAGGACGTCTACCTGGGGCAGATCCCTTATATGACGCCTGCAGGTAGCTTTATCATCAATGGCGCTGAGAGAGTTGTGGTGTCCCAGATGCACCGCTCACCGGGAGTATTCTTCTCCGTGAGTGTGCACAATAACGGCACCAAGCTCTTCAACGCCCGTATCATTCCCTTTAAGGGATCTTGGATCGAGTTTGCGACAGACATCAATAACGTCATGTACGCCTACATCGATCGCAAGAAGAAGCTGCCCGTGACCACTCTGCTGAGAGCCATAGGCTACGAGACTGATAAGGACATCCTGAGTCTCTTCGGCATCGCCGAGGAGGTGAAGGTGACTAAGACCAACCTGAAGAAAAATATCGGTCGTAAAGTAGCCGCACGTATCCTCGATACGTGGGTAGAGGACCTCGTGGATGAGGAAACGGGTGAAGTAGTCTCCATGGAGCGCTACAATGTAGTGGTCGATAGAGATGAAGAGCTTACAGAGGAGAATATCCAGGCGATCCTTGACCTCAAGAATGCGCCCAAGACGATGCTCCTCGAGAGAGAGTCTGAGTCCGGACTCGACTATAGTGTCATCACCAATACGCTGCAGAAGGATCCCTCCAACTCTCAGAAGGAGGCGGTCTACCATATCTATCGTCAGCTCCGCAGCCAGGACCCTATGGACGAGCAGTCGGCTCAGGAGGTGATCAATAACCTCTTCTTCTCCGACAAGCGGTACGACCTCGGCGATGTCGGTCGCTACCGTATCAATCACAAGCTGGATATCGATATCTCTGAGGAGACGAAGGTCCTGACCAATGAGGATATCGTCGCCATCATCGACTATCTGGTGAAGCTGAAGAATGGTCGTGCCAATATCGACGATATCGACCACCTGAGCAATCGTCGCGTCCGCACCGTCGGCGAGCAGCTCTATCAGCAGTTTGGCATCGGTCTCGCTCGCATAGCCCGTACGGTCCGCGAGCGTATGAATGTGCGGGACAATGAGGTCTTCACCCCTGTCGATCTGATCAATTCGAAGACGATCAGCAGCGTGGTCAATTCCTTCTTTGGGACCAACCCGCTGTCCCAGTTTATGGACCAGACCAATCCTCTGGCGGAGATCACTCATAAGCGTCGTCTCTCCGCTCTCGGTCCCGGCGGTATCAGCCGTGATCGTGCAGGGTTTGAGGTGCGAGACGTCCACTATACCCACTACGGTCGTCTCTGTCCTATCGAGACCCCTGAGGGTCCGAATATCGGTCTGATCTCCTCGCTCTGTGTCTACTCCAAGGTGAGCGATATGGGCTTCCTCGCCACGCCTTACTTCAAGGTCGATGGCGGCAAGGTAGACTTCAGCGACTCCGGCGTCCGGTACTACACCGCCGAGGCGGAGGAGGATATGACGGTGGCGCAGTTTACCCCTAATATCGGTGATGATGGGACGCTCCTTGATGGACAGATCAAGAGCCGTCATGGATCGGACTTCCCCGTCGTGGATGCAGAGGATGTCGACCTGATCGACGTGGCGCCGATGCAGATCTGCTCTATCGCAGCAGCGCTGATCCCCTTCCTCGATCACGATGATGCGCACCGTGCCCTCATGGGTAGTAACATGATGCGTCAGGCTGTGCCGCTCCTCCATGGTGAGTCACCTATCGTCGGCACCGGTCTCGAGGGACCGATGGTTCGCGATGGTCGCTCACAGGTAATGGCAGAGCGCGACGGTGTGGTTGAGTATGTCGATGCTAATAAGATCCGTATCCGCTACGACTACACTGAGGACGAGCAATTTGTCCGCTTCGCTGATGAGGTGACCGAGTATCACCTCTCCAAGTGGCGTCGCACCAATCAGAGTACTACGGTAGATCAGCGCCCGATCGTCATGGAGGGCGACCGTGTCACTGCCGGGCAGATCCTTACGGAAGGCTTCGCCACAGAGCGTGGTGAGCTCGCCCTGGGACGTAATATCCTCGCCGCTTATATGCCGTGGAAGGGGTACAACTACGAGGACGCTATTGTCATCAATGAGCGCCTTGTCCGCGAGGACTTCTTCACCTCCGTCCATGTCGATGAGTACAATCTCGAGGTGCGCGACACCAAGCGCGGTATGGAGGAGCTGACCAACGACATCCCCAATGTCAGTGAGGATGCCACCCGCGAGCTGGATGCCAATGGTATCATCCGCGTCGGTGCACACGTCCACCCGGGAGACATCATGATCGGTAAGATCACCCCTAAGGGCGAGAGCGATCCCACCCCGGAGGAGAAGCTTCTCTTTGCCATCTTCGGCGAGAAGGCGGGGGACGTAAAGGACGCTTCGCTCAAGGCTGATCCCTCTCTCAGCGGCGTCGTGATCGATACCCACCTCTACTCTCGTGCGATCAAGACCGGCAATAGCCGCAAGACGATCCGTGATCTCAAGCAGCAGCTCGATGAGGAGCAGGAGAAGGAGCAGGATCAGCTTATGAAGCTCTTCCTCTCCAAGCTCACCAAGCTGACCAGCCGCAAGGTGAGCCAGGGGATCAAGGACTATGTCGGTACCACTGTTGTCGCTAAGGGCGTCAAGATCACCGGCCCTGTGCTCAAGCAGATCATCTACGAGGAGGTGGTCCCGGACGACTGGACCTCTGACGAGCACGACAATAAGCTGATCGCTCAGCTGATCGTCAATTACCTCCACGAGTCCAAGGTGATTGAGAGCAAGTACTACCGCAAGCAATTTGACGCCACCATAGGTGACGAGCTCCCCAATGGCGTGATCCAAAACGCTAAGGTTCTCATCGCTAAGAAGCGCAAGATCCAGGTGGGCGACAAGATGGCAGGACGCCACGGTAATAAGGGTATCGTCTCCAAGATCGTCCGTACTGAGGATATGCCCTTCCTCGAGGACGGTACTCCGGTGGATATCTGTCTCAACCCGATGGGTGTGCCCTCGCGTATGAACCTGGGTCAGATCTTCGAGGCAGTACTCGGATGGGCAGGATACAAGCTGGGTGTAAAGTTTTCCAGCCCCATCTTCGACGGCGCCTCTCTCGACGACCTCAACGAGTGGACCGACAAGGCCGGTCTGCCTCGCTACGGCGTCTCCTATCTCTACGATGGTGAGACAGGGCTCCGCTTCGACCAGCCCGCCACCGTCGGTGTCACCTACTTCCTCAAGCTAGACCACATGGTCGAGGATAAGATGCACGCCCGCTCCATCGGTCCCTACTCCCTCATCACACAGCAGCCACTCGGTGGTAAGGCACAGTTTGGTGGTCAGCGCTTCGGAGAGATGGAGGTGTGGGCCCTCGAGGCCTACGGTGCTGCCTACACACTGCGTGAGATGCTCACCGTCAAGTCAGACGACGTAGTAGGTCGCTCCAAGACCTACGAGGCGATCGTCAAGGGCTCCCCCTTCCCGGAGCCGGGCATCCCTGAGTCACTCAACGTCCTTGTCCACGAGCTTCGCGGCCTCGGACTGGGATTCAATCTCGAGTGATCGACCGGTGATTTTTTGAGACGCATATAGTAGAGAGAATCATAGCTTATGGCTTTCAAGATAACAAATAAGATCAACCCCAACTTCTCCCGTATCCGCATCGGGATCGCCTCTCCAGAGGAGATCCTTGAGAATTCGCACGGTGAAGTAACCAAGCCGGAGACGATCAACTATCGTACCTACAAGCCGGAGCGCGACGGACTATTCTGTGAGCGTATCTTCGGTCCGGTCAAGGACTACGAGTGCCACTGTGGTAAGTACAAGGGGATCCGCTATCGCGGGGTCGTCTGCGACCGCTGCCAGGTGGAGGTGACGGAGAAGAAGGTGCGTCGTGAGCGCATGGGGCACATCAAGCTCGAGGTGCCGATCGTACACGTCTGGTTCTTCCGCTCTGTCCCCAATAAGATCGCCTATCTCCTCGGCATCCCCTCCAAGAAGCTCGAGAAGATTGTCTACTACGAGTCCTATGTGGTGATCAATAAGGGTGTCGCTGAGGACGTCGAGGATCTCGACTTCCTCTCTGAGGAGGAGTACCTCGACATCATCGATCGTCTGCCGGAGGGCAATCAGGATCTTCCCGACAGCGATCCGGATAAGTTCATCGCCGGTATCGGTGGCGAGGCTATCCTGAAGCTCCTTGAGCGTGTCGACCTCGACAAGCTCTCCTACCAGCTCCGTGCCAGCGCCTCCAAGGAGACCTCGCAGCAGCGCAAGAAGGAGTCCCTCAAGCGCCTCCAGGTGGTCGAGAGCTTCCGTGCCTCCAATGGCTACTCTCGTCCCGAGTGGATGGTGATGAAGGTGATCCCCGTGATCCCCCCGGAGCTCCGTCCTCTCGTGCCGCTCGACGGTGGCCGCTTCGCCACCTCGGATCTCAATGAGCTCTACCGCCGGGTCATCATCCGCAACAACCGTCTCCGCCGACTCATAGAGACGAGGGCGCCTGAGGTGATCCTCCGCAATGAGGAGCGTATGCTCCAGGAGTCGGTGGACTCACTCTTCGACAATAGCCGTCGCTCTGCCGCCGTCAAGAGCCGCAGCAATCGTCCCCTCAAGTCGCTTACCGACTCCATCAAGGGTAAGCAGGGTCGCTTCCGCCAGAACCTCCTCGGTAAGCGCGTCGACTACTCCGCCCGCTCCGTCATCGTCGTCGGTCCGGAGCTGAAGATGTACGAGTGCGGTCTGCCGAAGAACATGGCAGCCGAGCTCTACAAGCCCTTCATCATCCGTCGCCTCATCGACCGCGGTATCGTCAAGACCGTCAAGAGTGCCAAGCGCATCGTTGATCGTCGCGAGCCGGTCGTCTTCGACATCCTGGAGAATATCATCAAGGGTCACCCCATTCTCCTCAATCGTGCCCCTACGCTCCACCGACTCGGTATCCAGGCCTATCAGCCCAAGCTGATCGAGGGTAAGGCTATCCAGCTCCATCCGCTCTCCTGTACGCCCTTCAATGCGGACTTTGACGGAGACCAGATGGCGGTCCACCTCCCCCTCTCCAATGAGGCGATCCTCGAGGCACAGTTCCTCATGTTTGCCTCACAGAATATCCTCAACCCCGCCAACGGAGCCCCGATCACCGTACCTACTCAGGATATGGTCCTCGGACTCTATTACATCACCAAGACGCGCTCCGGAGCCAAGGGCGAGGGCAAGGTATTCAGTGACTTCGAGGAGGTACAGGTCGCTTACGATCAGGGCTCCCTCGATATGCACGCCGTCATCAAGGCACGTGTAGAGGATCTCGACGAGCAGCGTAAGCCGATCACCCACGTCATCGAGACCTCCTATGGTCGTATGCTCTTCAACCAGATGATGCCCAAGGGTGAGCTCCCATTCTACAACGGAGTGGTGGGTAAGAAGAACCTCCGACTCATCATCGGTGAGGTGATCAAGTACTGCGGTATCGCTGAGAGCTCCGCTTTCCTTGATCGCATCAAGAACCTCGGCTACTACATGTCCTACAAGGCAGGACTCTCCTTCAACCTCTCCGACGTCATCGTACCTAAGGAGAAGGAGGAGATCATCGCCGACGGCTTCAGCCAGGTCGAGGAGATCATGGATAACTTCAATTTCGGTATCATCACCGACAACGAGCGTTACAATCAGATCATCGACGTCTGGACCAACGTCAATAATAAGATCTCCCAGGTGCTCATGCAGCAGCTCAAGGAGGACGAGGACGGCTTCAATTCCATCTACATGATGATGGACTCCGGTGCCCGTGGATCTGCCAATCAGATCCAGCAGCTCTCCGGTATCCGTGGTCTGATGGCCAAGCCGGTCCGCAGCGGTGAGGGAGCCCAGACGATGGAGAATCCTATCCTGACCAACTTCAAGGAAGGGCTCTCTGTACTCGACTACTTCATCTCCACCCACGGTGCCCGTAAGGGACTCTCCGATACGGCACTCAAGACCGCCGACGCCGGTTACCTCACGCGTCGTCTCGTCGACGTCTCCTCCGATGTGATCATCACCGAGGAGGACTGCGGTACGCTCCGCGGTATCGTCCGTCGTGAGATCAAGGAGGGTAAGAACGTCGTCGCATCGCTCTATGAGCGTATCCTCGGTCGCTGCTCCGTCCACGATATCATCCATCCGATCACCGGCGAGCTGATCGTCCGGGCCAATGAGGAGATCGATGAGGACGCTGCCACCAAGATCCAGGAGTCGCCCATCACCGAGGTCGAGATCCGCTCCGTCCTCACCTGTGAGAGCAAGGAGGGTGTCTGCGCCAAGTGCTACGGTCGTGACCTGGCACACAATCGTCCCGTCCAGATGGGCGAGGTGGTCGGCGTAGTCGCTGCTCAGGCGATCGGTGAGCCGGGTACTCAGCTGACTCTCCGTACCTTCCACGCCGGTGGTGTTGCCTCCTCTGATACGGTGGAGCGCTACATCAAGGCTCAGTATGACGGTATCCTCGAGATCGACGAGCTCCGCACCGTCGACTCCAAGGACGAGGATGGCAAGAGCTTCAAGGTGGTCATCGGCCGACAGGCAGAGATGCGCATCGTCGACCCCAATACCCACATGTCGCTCATCAGCAATAATATCCCCTACGGTGCCCACCTCTTCATCGAGCCCGGCACTGAGGTGAAGGCTGACGACACTATCTACGAGTCCGACCCCTTCAACGCCGTCATGGTGGCTGAGGCAGACGGTACGCTCCACTACGAGGGACTCAAGGAGGGCATTACCTACGAGGTACAGAGCGAGTCCAATGTCGCCACCGGACGTAGCGAGTGGGTCATCATCGAGAGTAAGGACAAGAACACCACCCCCGCCTACAGCGTGATCCGCAAGGGCGAGGAGAGTGCCACCTCCTATGACCTCCCTGCCGGTGCCCTCCTGACACAGCGAGATGGTGCCAAGCTCAAGGCCGGCGACATCATCGCCAAGATCCCCCGCGTCGTCGTCAAGACCGGCGATATCACAGGAGGTCTCCCCCGTGTTACTGAGCTCTTCGAGGCTCGTAACCCCACCAATCCTGCCGTCGTCTCTGAGATCGACGGTGAGGTGGCCCTCGGACGCATCCGTCGCGGTAATCGTGAGATCATCGTCACCTCCAAGACCGGTGAGGAGCGCAAGTATATGGTGCCGCTCTCCAGACAGATCCTGGTGCAGGAGAATGACTTCGTCCGTGCCGGCGATCCCATCTCCGACGGACAGATCTCTCCGCAGGATATCCTGGCGATCCTTGGCCCCAATGCGGTGCAGAATTATATCGTCAATGGTGTCCAGGACGTCTACCGCAAGCAGGGTGTGGCGATCAACGACAAGCACTTCGAGATCATTGTCCGTCAGATGCTCCGTAAGGTACTCGTCGAGGATGCCGGCGATACCAACCTCCTCGAGCAGGACATCGTCGACAAGCAGGACATCAAGGATGCCAACGATGCTCTCTGGGGCAAGAAGGTGATCACCGATCCGGGCGACTCGGAGGAGTACAGCGAGGGTCAGATCATCACACTGCGCCGTCTGCGCGACGCCAATAGCCAGCTTCGTCGTAAGGATCTCCGCACGATCGAGGCGCGCGATGCGATGCCGGCGGTCAGCAGTCAGATGCTCCAGGGTATCACCAAGGCTGCCCTGCAGACCAAGAGCTTCATGTCCGCTGCCTCCTTCCAGGAGACACCTAAGGTGCTCAATAACGCTGCCATCGAGGGACGGATCGACGCACTCGACTCCATTAAGGAGAATGTGATCGTCGGCCACCTCATCCCGGCCGGTACCGGACAGGCTGCACGCAAGGACTTCGTGGTGGCCAATAAGGCAGACCTCGAGGCGAAGCGTCTCTTAGAGACTGCCAAGGCTTCCGGCCAGCGTGTCCAGTCACCACTGGAGGACATCATGCCTGAGGACTGATCTTCGGTCCTCCCGAGTCTGAGTTAAGTAAGATCGGCTCCCGATGGGGTTTTTCCCTGTCGGGAGCCGATCTTTTTTTTGCCCTACAGGATGCTCAAGATCAGGCCTCGAACTAATACCGGTAATAGTGATTGCTAATACCGATAATAGTCGAGTCTAATACCGGTAATAGATTTCAGTCGCAGGGCTGACGCATTTAAGTAGCATAGAAGTCCATCAACTCATTATGAAGGGTGGGAAACGAAGCACCCCTTGCGGGTGCCCGCTCCCTAGCCACATCATTTAGGATTCTGTTCAGCGTTTGACTGATTGAGCTTCTGTCCTCGTTCGTTATATCACGCAAGCACAAGTGGCAGATTGTCATCTCTTGATCCACCACCTTTCTTGGATCTTTGAATGAGTAAGCGGGATGAGATAACAAATCAAGTATACGCTTCTCCCGGTCTCTGAGAGAGGGCTGATCCACTTGTCTTGACAGCACCCCACTAAGTTCATCAATACTATCTGGTAATTGGATATTAGGAGATGACCAATCAATGGGTTGCATATCCTTGGATCGGAGATAGAGTGATAGATCATCATTTAATTACTTTTTCAGATTATCCAGAATAACAGCGGACCTCTTCATTGAAGTCAGTGATGATATTAGTCCTTTATCAATTCTTGTCAGGATTGTATTCCCCTTAACAGCCCTATCGACATCTGCCCATCTCTCCCTTAATTTATTTCTAAGACACTCGTAGTAAAAAAGAGGAGATCTACAATCATTCTTGTTTGTATACCGAGACATTTCCGTCTCCAAGTTCACAAGTTTCTTCTGGATTGATTCCAATTCCGACTTCTGCTTCCGTATCTTGTTGTCAAGATCAACCTGAGCCCCAAACATCACTATAGTTGTGATACCTTTTCCTTCTTCTGATAGTCTAAACCTTCTATCGATGAAGTCGTCATCGAAAACAAACACCGACCTTCGCAGATCGTTAGGGATTGGAGCGTAGGACGATGCGATGAGGCAATCTGACGTTTTTTCATCAGGCTGAGCGAGATTTTTTATGGCGCGGGCAATTGTAGACTTTCCGCTGCCATTTCGTCCGTAGATCACACTGACATCGGAATCCTCCGGGAACAAGTCCAACTGAGATTCGTTTGCAAAGCACCCCCCTTGGATTCTAATACACTTGAAGTTTTCAAACATACGTCTTTGACAACAATGTGGTACAACTATTAGCAATACGATTAAAACGCATCAAAGCATAGCAAACGATGGAGAAACGCACGTAAAGATCAAATCTGACTGAACAGATATCAGGGACTGATGCTACTCCTTATTATTCTCCTAGAGGTACACAAAAAAGGTATGTGCGTCCCCAATACTGCACCTCTACCCAGGGCTGACGTTTTTGGGATGGGCTCACAGCTTGGTGGATAGCAGCTCGGAGGGCTTCAGAGTGGCGTTGGTCCGGAATTGGGTGATGAG
>ERZ1031273.578-NODE-578-length-10802-cov-12.376477_pt1 | contig 10802 bp, 10 predicted proteins | sample MGYA00516575_ERZ1031273 | MGnify/ENA primary metagenome ERZ1031273 (study PRJEB33718, sample SAMN03159816) | human skin metagenome | collected 2014-02-25 | study: EMG produced TPA metagenomics assembly of the PRJNA266117 data set (Human skin bacterial metagenome... | reverse complement strand
AGGCCTGCATGCCGAACAACTGCATGTCCGCGCCGTCGACGATGGGGAAGATAGATCGCGACACCGACACGCGCGGCGTCCAATCGTGGCCCGCCTCCTTCCACGCGGCGCGGTAGCGGCTGATCTGATCCGCCTGGATTTCGCCCAGGGTCTCGGCGGTGGTCTCGGAAACCAGGGTGGAGGACATTAGGTTGAGCCCGTCCTTGGCGGCCTGTTCCGCCGAGGTGTGGGTGCCGGAGCCGTAGAAAATGTGTTTGCGCAGCTCTGGTGCCATGGGGAAGACCGGCAGGGCGGAGCCCGGATGGAATATGTTGGGGTACTGCCGGTCCAGCGGTGCGGCGGTGGCGAACCCGTTGCCGTCCACTGAAGCCATGAACGCCTCGAGGTGGGCGCGTGCCACGTTCGCGCCGTTGGGAGCTTCGCCCTTGTAGCCGAGGGCCTCCCAGCCGCGGTCAGCCACCTCGGGGGCGCCGCGTGAGACGCTCAGCGCCACGCGGCCACCGGAAATGTGGTACAGCGATGCGGCCTCTTCGGCGAGGTGGAGCGGGTTTTCATAGCGCATGTCGATGACCCCGATGCCCACCTCGATGTGATTGGTGGTGGCAGCGACAGCACCCAGCAGCGGCATCGGGGCGGAGGCCCGCGGCACAAAGTGGTGGACACGGAAGGGCGCGTTGTTCACGCCGATTTCGTCCGCGGCCTGGGTGACCTCCAGATGAGTCTTGGCGATCTTTCCGCAGATGGCCCGCGCTGGCCGACGGAGCCATGCAGGCGAAAATGCGCAAACTCGTTGCGCCAGCCGAGGCGATTTTTTTGGACGCCAAGTTTGAAGCTGAACTCATTGAGCTGGATCCTGAAGAAGCTGCTGAAATGCTCGAATCCACCGGTCAGGACGAGCCTGGTTTGGACAAGCTGGCCAGGGTTGGGTTCGACACGCTGGGCTTGCAGACCTACCTGACGGCGGGCCCTAAGGAGGCGCGTGCGTGGACTATCCGTAAGGGGTGGACCGCTCCCGAGGCGGCCGGCGTCATTCACACGGACTTCCAGAAGGGCTTCATTAAGGCTGAGATCGTGTCCTTTGAGGACCTTGATGAGCTGGGTTCGATGGCCGAGGCGAAAGCGGCTGGCAAGGTCCGCATGGAAGGTAAGGACTACGTTATGGCCGATGGAGACGTGGTGGAGTTCAGGTTTAACGTATAGCGGACCTACCTTTGGGGTAGGAAGTGACGGAATCACGTGCCCCGTCCGCTATGGTTCGCGATATCATCGACGGACAGGCCAAGCGCATGTGGGCGCGTCAGCAACGAGGTGTTCGATGATTAAGTCTGCCAACCAGTATCCTGTGCACACGCTCTTCAGTCACGAAGCCAACGTGCTGTATCGGATCCCGCCCTACCAGCGCGAATACACCTGGAATAAGCCTCACTGGGAAGACCTCTTCGACGATCTCATCGAAGCCGAAGGTGCGCACTTTCTGGGAACCATCATCACGCTCGACCAAACTACGGACACGCTCAAGGGCAACATCCTGGAGGTTATCGATGGTCAGCAGCGATTGACGACACTCACCCTGTTGTTGGCTGCCGTCTATTCAGTGTTGAAGGAACACCTCGACGATCTCGACGACGACACACGAACGGATGTCACCAACCTTGGACGTCAGCTGGTGCGCAAGGCCGACCAGCAGCCGAGGGTGTGGCCGCAGAAGCAGGGTCACAACCTCTCGGACTACCGAGCGGTGCTCGAAAAGGCCGGTTTGCCGGTTGAAGAGGAACGGAAGCCGTATTTCCCGGTTCGTAGGATCGCTAAGTGCTATCACTATTTCCGCTCCGCGATCCATGTGCTGGCCGAGACCGAGCAAGTTACACAGCCGAAGGCTGCTCTGCGGGTGTATGAGGCGGCCTTGCAGGCGGTGATCGTGAAGATTGAGGTGGCCAACCACGCCGATGCATTTGTGCTGTTTGAATCCCTGAACAACCGTGGGATGCCCCTCTCGCCGGTGGACCTGATCAAGAACCACCTTCTCGCGGAGTCAGAGAAGAAAAAGATCATGGGCGTTGACGAGGCATTTGATCACTGGAACGAGATGTTGATTAACCTCGGTGACAACTACTCGACCCAGGAACGTTTCCTCCGTCACTACTACAACGCGTTTAAGGCAGAGCTGCCCGAAGTCCCGAACGCAACGCTCGCCACGAAGTCAAACCTCATTCGGGTATATGAGAAACTCCTCGAGCAAAACCTTGAGTGCGTAGTCGATTCGCTGGTGGCATCAAGCAAGATCTACGGTCGAATCAATTGCGTCATTGAACCCGACCAGCCGACGGCCCTCGACCGGTCCTTTCAACGCTTGATGCGAGCTCAGGGTGCGCCGTCGTATGTACTCCTCATGTGGCTGATATCGAAGCAGTCTGATCTGGGCTTGACGGATTCACACATTGAGACCGTCGTGGACCTCCTAACGAGCTTCTTTGTCAGGCGCAACCTCACGGGGTCTCCACAGACTCACGCGCTGGCGAGACTGTTCATGACGACCATCGACGCTGTTGGTGATGCCCGAGGGGACGAAGTGGTGGAGATCGTCGGCGAAAGGCTGAACGCAGTCTCTGTGTCCGATGAGGTATTCCGTACACGGCTTCTGGGACACATCTACGAAGAGAATAGCGATGTTGCTCGATTCGTCCTTGCGACGTTGGCCGAGGATGCTATGACCAAGGAGACACGTGTCGACCTATGGCGTCAGGAAAAGAACCGATTCGTCTGGACGATCGAACACATCCTTCCTCAGGGCGATAACCTTCCGACTGGGTGGCTGGAGATGCTCGGGGGCGAGGATACAGCTGCCGAGATTCAGGATAAGCACAAGCATAAGCTCGGTAATCTCACCATCACCGCATACAACAGCAACCTCGGCAATAAATCGTTCCTGGAAAAGCGTGACCGTCAGGATTCGAAAGGTCGGCGTATTGGCTATCGAAACGGGCTTTCACTGAACGCCGACCTGGCAGTGAAGGAGTCCTGGACGGCTGACGACATCGAGAAGCGCACCGAAGAATTGGCTACAAGGGTGATAGAACGATTCCCGCTGGCTCGTGCCAAATAAGGTCTATACGGCGATATCATGGAGCTCAGGTTTAACGCGAAGCGACAATGACCAATGGCGGATCTGCTTCGTGTGGACCGAGGCTGGCCCGGAGAATGTGATCATCGAGGACTACCACTGAGGTGCATGATGACTGAGAAGCTTTACGCGCCGATTCACCCTGGCGAGGTTCTGATGGAAGACTTCATTGAGGGATTCGGCATCACGCAGCACAAGCTCGCTGTGTCTATTGGTGTTCCCCCGCGGCGGATCAACGAGATCGTGCATGGCAAGCGCGCCATCACTGCTGACACGGCGTTACGTTTGGGGCGATACTTTGGAGTGGAGCCACAGTTCTGGCTCAATCTGCAGAGTCGCTATGAGCTTGAGCTGGCACAGGAGCGTGTGGCTGATCAGTTAACCAAGATCAAACCCCTAGAGGTCGCATGAGCTCTCGCAGACGGCTGGCTATCGGGTCCGGTCTGGTGGTCGCGGGAATAGTGGCTGTTGAGGCCTTCGCCCGAGTGAGAACTCCGAGCTTGTGTCGCGAGTCGTCTGGCGACCCTTGGCTCGTTCGTAAAGCCGAGGCAATTCTTCGACGTTCGCGAGGGCCTCGAGACTGGGCCAGTATCGCGGTCATCGACAACGGTGTACTCCGTGAAGCTCATTTCGGTGCAGATCGTCATACACAGTACGAGATCGGTTCGATCACCAAGACTATGACGGCTGCGGTCTTTGCTGACATGCTGGAGCGCGGTGAAATAGGCCGGCGAACCCCTCTGAGGGCCTTCTTTGATCTGGCGGACAGCGAGGTGGCTGCCATTGAGCTTGAAGAGCTTGCCACTCACACAAGCGGCCTGCCGAATATGGCGAGCACATGCCGCAACGTCGCTGGTCTTGCTCTCTGGCCGTTGCTCGTGCATGACCCAAGTTCGTCGGTGAATCTCGAGCGTCTGACTGCGGATGCGAGCCGGTCTCGCCTGGGACCAAAGAAATATGCATACTCCAATCTCGGCTACTCCTTACTCGGGCAGGCGCTGGCTCGCCACGCGGGGACGAGTTTTCCGCGACTGCTTGAAGAACGGCTGTTCGCACCCTTGGGGATGAACGACACGTTCGTTCCAACAGATGCTACGTCGCTCGGAGTCGATGCGCCCCGCGGTTACTCGGTCATGTGGGGGAGGCGATCCGCGCCGTGGACGTTGGGTGCTGAAGCACCCAGTGGCAGTGTTCGATCGACCCTTGCTGACATGACGCGATACCTTCAGGCTCTGCTGGACGGCACCGCGCCGGGCCTGGTCGCGATGGACCAGGCGGCCGTTGCCAGAGACGGTCTGGGCATCGGCTACGGCTGGCATATCGACCAGGACTCACTGGTGTGGCACAACGGTATAACCGGTGGCTTCAGCAGCTGGATGAGTCTCCAACCCGGCCGTGGGCAGGGCGTGGTCGTGCTTAGCAACACGATGAACTCAGTTGATGACCTTGGGATGGAACTAGCTGGCTCGTCCTTTGAAACATCAGTTAGGTAGGAGCCGTTCGCTGTATGGTTGTACCCACCGGAACTCGGTGGAACTCCGGTTTAACGTATAGCGCTTTTGAGGTGCGTCGTTATTACCGGCACTGACGTCGTCGGGCGCGTCGATCACCACTGATACCGGCACAATCGAACCGGTTCACCCGAGCGAAGTCCTCATGAAGGGCTTTCTTAAAGAAATGAGTCTTACGCAACACAAGCTCGCTGTTTCTATCGGTGTCCCTCGGCAATGAATAAATGAGCAGACAGCTTCAGACCTTCTGAACAGCATTCATCCGCACCTGATCTCAGCTCATGGTTCTTATGGGGAGGATGGGAGCGGCGACTTTCCGTTGCCTACCGCGAGACAGGGCGATTCTCGCGCCACCGAAGCAGGTTCGACCCTTCGTAACGCTACTCGTCGTGCTGGTCGTTCCGAGGTGTCTCTAGTGCGCCCTCAGACTCTTCATGCTGGATGCGCGCGACGTGCATCCTGGCGTGAGCGATGGCGTCGAGGGTGTTGTCGAAGGCGTGATTCTCGTGTGCAAGCTGGTCGAAGACGCCGAGTTCGCGCAACACCGGAACGTGCTCGGGCTTCGTTGCGGAAAGTAAGACCCGGGTGCCTCCGCGCTCGAGGCGCCCAATCGTGTCTGCAAGCATCTGGGCGCCAGTGGCGTCGATCGTCGTGACGTAGCGCATGCGGAGCACGACGACCTTAACCCATGAGACCTCAGCGAGTTCGAGGAGGAAATCGTGCGCCGCGCCAAAGAAGAGTGGGCCTTCGAGGCGGAAGGCAGCGATGTGTTCGTCGAGAAGTTCGCGCTCCTCATCGCTGTGGTCTCCCTTGTTCAGCGGCGTGGCTTCGAACACCGCCGTGCGGGCGGCATCGCGCAATGCGAAGAAGCCCGCCACAACAAGGCCGATGAGCACGGCGACGACAAGATCGAACACGACAGTGGCGACAGCCGTGATGAGAAGAGTGGCCCCGTCGCCCTTGGTGGCGCGCATCACCGAGCTGATGTTCCGCGGGTGGATCATCTGGATCGCAGTGGCGATGAGCACGCCGGCCAGCGCGGCGAGAGGGATTTCGCCCACCCACCGGGCCGCTACCAGCACGGCGACGAGCAGGAGTAACGAGTGGAACACCGCTGCCAGACGTGTGCCTGCGCCTGCCCGCACGTTGACGGCAGTTCGAGCGATCGCGGCAGTCGCTGGAATCCCGCCGAACAGGGGAGCGACGACGTTGGCGATGCCCTGCCCGAAGAGCTCACGGTCGGGATCGTGCCGATCGCCGACGGTCATCGCGTCGGCGACAGTGGCCGACAGCAACGACTCCAATGCCCCGAGGGCCGCCACGGCGACCGCTGCTAACAGCAACGAATCCAAGTGGTCCCACGGGATCTGCGGCCATCGCGGAGCAGGCAGCGTCGACGGGATGTAACCGATGGTCTTGAGTCCGCTGTCAGCCAGCATGTTGATGGCCGTCGCAATAGCCACCAATACCAGCGCTGCGGGGAAGCCACTGCGCACGCGCGCAGCAACCACGATCCCGGCCGCCACCGCGAGGGTCATCACGGGCGCCTGCCATGCCGGAGCGCCTAGCCACGCGGTGATTGCGTTCCACGCCAACCCGAGGACTTTCTCGCCCTCCACCTCGACGCCGAGCGCTGCAGGTAGTTGTTGCAGGCCGATGATCACCGCGATACCTGCCGTGAAACCTTCGACGACCGGCAAAGGCATGTACTTCATCACGCGCCCAGCGCCGGTGACCGCTAGCACGAGCAGCATGAGGCCCGCCAATACTCCGACGACGAGGACTCCGTCGGCGCCGTGGGTGGCCACGATGGGGATGAGCACGACGGTCATTGCGCCGGTCGGACCGCTCACCTGGACGTTGCTACCGCCGAAGACCGCGGCCAGGATGCCCGCGACGATGGCTGTCGTGATTCCGGCTGCCGCGCCGACGCCGGACGCAACGCCGAAGCCGAGTGCGAGGGGGAGTGCGACGAGGGCCACCATGAGCCCTGCGGAGAGGTCGCGCCCGATCGTCGTGCGCGACCAGTCCGAGCGGTGCGGTGCGAAACGCAGGGCGCGGGCTCCGAAGCCTACTTTTGAGACGGCGCGTGGGTGGGTCATGGGCCTTGCTTGCTCCTTCAAGGCGTCAACGACACCCAAAGGATACACAAGGCGCCATCCTTCGCTCGGGGTCGTCTAAGTTCACGGGTCAAGTAGCTAGAGGCTAGAGGCCGGTCGCAATAGAAATACACGCGCTTCGGCACTATTAGGTGTGGAGCACTACTTATCCCAGTGCACGCATTCAATATCGCCGAAACTGCAGTGCAGAAGAGGATGATCGTTACGCCGAGCCGGTACAGACCTTTCAAGACCACCGCGCACAAGCTCTACGCATAGCCCTGCGCGCGGGTCATGTTTGCTGAGCTCGCACCGCCTGGGTGTGCTCGCTCCCCAGAATGACTGAATCGATCCGTGCGGCACGTGCTGAAGGTATACATGCCGGTTCGGAGGAGCTCGACTGGTGACTAGCTAGCGCTCCATCGAAGTCGCCATTAACTGGCATCCAGAGCGTTCGCAGGCCGGTCGAGTTTCGTTTGACGTCTAGCGTTATTAGCGTATTCCGTTATATGATCATCTTGTGATTAGATCGTTCGGCAACAAGGACACTGAACGAATCTGGCATGGTCAGTATGTGAAGCGCATCAATCGCTCCGTTCAAAGGGCGGTTTTGCGGAAGCTTGAGTTGATTCACGCAGCAAAGAACCTTACAGATCTCCGAATCCCACCGGGAAACCGCCTGGAGCGATTGGTTGGGGATCGGCTTGGGCAGTACAGCATTCGTGTCAATGCGAAATGGCGGCTGTGTTTTATCTGTAGAGAAGGAGGTGTGGAGAATGTCGAGCTCGTCGACTACCACTGATACCGACGCAATCGAGCCGATTCATCCCGGAGAAATCTTGATGGTGGACTTTATCGAGGGATTCGGAATTACCCAGCATAAGCTCGCGGTGTCTATCGGCGTTCCACCTCGCCGAATCAATGAGATTGTGCATGGAAAACGCGGTATCACTGCTGATACTGCAATTCGTTTGGCGCGATACTTCGGTACATCAGACGAGTTCTGGATGAACCTACAGTCGAACTATGAACTGAGACTTGGTCGTCTTGCGCTACGTCATCAGGTTGCCGAGATCAAACCCCTCGAAGTTGCTTAAACGGTTTTGCTCACCTCATGTCAACCGGCGCCTCAGTTCATCAGCTCCGTAACGTTGCGTTCGCTGTTTGCGACGCCAGATGCCTGGTCTGATACTCAAGACATGACACTTTGGACGCTATCTGACGACTGGTTCGGTTGACACACCAGCCAAGACCTCGTGTATCGAGTCCGAGTATGCGTTATGACGCCAAGGGCTTTGGGCTCCGCGTGGGCGCGAATCGTTGAGGAGCACGGCGCTGACGAAGACGGTGTTGTTCCGATCGGTGGCGCTGCACTCATCCGGGTAAACGACCGGGAAGCTGAGGCCATAAGTGGGGGAGAGGATGCACTCGATTCCCTCGAATGGGCAGTCAACGACGTCCTCGGTGAGGCTCTCAAGGGAGCAGACGTGCTGGTCGTTGCAGAAGAGAGCGCCATCACTGCCGATACTGCACTTCGCTTGGGGTGTTACTTCGAAATGGGGCCTCAGTTCTGGCTGAATCTGCAGAGTCGATATGAGCTGGAGCTGGCGCAAGAGCGCGTGACTGACCAGGTGGCCGAGATTTGAGCCACTGCATGTAGCGTGAGCGTGCGCAGGCGGTCGGCTGGATAGTCGGGTATGAACTCGAGGCACGAAACGCGTCGCGGCCCTAGTTCATAGATGTGTTGCCCCGTTTCAGCTTGGCATCTTGCTAGAAGTCGGGATTGCCTACACAAAACTCATTGCCTTCCGGGTCCTGCATAACTGTCCATACGAGTCCCGGTGCCTCGTGGTCACTGAGTGCGGTTGCGCCCAAGGATGTTAGACGCTCCACCAGAGCTTCGCGTTCAATCCCGCCAACGTCGATATGCATACGGTTTTTCCCGGGCGTGGGGCGCTCAACTCGCTGAAACCCCAGAGCTGGTGTGGAATTGACCATTACGAAATCGCCGTAGTCGGCGACGATCTCGCAACCCGTCGCAGTTGACCAGAACTCGGCTAGCTTAGAAGGGTTGTGGCAGTCGAAGGTGATCTGGCGAACTGTGAATGCTGCTTCACTCATGGTTTCCAGTGTACCCGTGGCGACCAGCTCTTAAACTGCGTTCGTTGAGAGCACCTCTTGGACGTGCTCGCTCCACATATGTTCCAGCTCGTTTTCGCGACCCTGAACAATTTGTGTTCCGCTTGAACGTGGGCGCCAACGATTAGCGGTGAAAACTGTCTGTAGCAAGTCGCCGGGGAGTACGTCGGCTGGCTCGATAAATGCGTCCCACTCGAGGTCTACATAGTTGGCTAACTTCCGAGGGTCATTCCAATGCACCTCTTTGTACACCTCGCTTGTGGTGAACCCGCTGGCGAATATGCCGTGATCGCCGGATCCCAGAACAAGCAAAAATACGCGGTCACCGGGTTGAACCTTTCGCGTGGTGCCACCGGTGTTCCATCTGCCGGGTACATGCTTGCCCTGAGCGGTGAGCTTGACGTTGCGTCGGATCGTCGACTCATCGAGGCCACCGTACACGGGGTTCCAGGTTAGAAGAAACGTGTTCACGTCAGTCAGCATAGTTTCCGGTTTAGCTTCAACTGTTCACCAGCGGTCTTCGATGCCGGGTGGAGCCGGTCAGCTAGGCAATCCGCGCATCGAACATCGATGAGACTTTCAGAGCTCGTCGGCGCCTTAATCCAGCACCTCAAAAATGAGGCGCACTGCTTGCGACGCCAGGTGCCCGGCCTGATACTTAAGACATGACAATTTGGACGTTATCCAACGACTGGTTCGATCGACACACCACACAAGATCTCACCTATCGAGTTCGGGTGCGAGCCTTGACACCAGGCGCTTTGGACTCCGCGTGGGCGCGAATCGTTGAGGAGCACGGCGCTGACGATGACGGTGTTGTTCCGATCGGCGGCGCTGCACTCATTCGGGTAAACGACCGGGAAGCCGAAGCGATCAGCGGGGGAGAAGACGCACTTGATTCCCTTGAGTGGGCAGTCAACGACGTCCTCGGAGAGGCTCTCAAGGGAGCAGAGGTGCTCGTCGTTGCAGAAGAGCGCTCCCTCGTGACCGACTAGGCGCTTGTAGAGGTCGAATTTACGCCATCGACGCGAGACTTATCGACACCTGTGGGCCCAGGTAGCTAAGGCACCTTCTAGCCAAACCAAACGCAAAAAACCAGTGGCACACCGCGAAAGCGATGTGCCACTGGTATATGCACGTGTTGTCCCCGGCGGGAAACGGTCAGTGCCGTTTAGCCCAGGTTGTCAGTGCGGTTTGGGTCTACGGTGCGACCGTCAACGTTGTCTACGTCAACTTCTTCGTGTGCAACGTCGGTCGAAACGCGTTCGGTGTCCTGCACGGTGCGGGTGCCTACGTGAACGTCTTCGGTTGCAACAGTTTCTTTGTCAACAACTGGACGTTCTTCGGAGAGGGAAACTTCTACTTCCTCTTCACCGACGGTGCCTGCAGGTGCGTCACCAGTAGCAGGGGTGCGCTCAACAACCAGTTCTTCGCGCTCAACAGGAACTTCTACGCTCTTGGTTTCAGTCACAACGTGCTTGCGGAGGCGAACGCGACCAGTTTCAACCTTTTCCTTGCCAACGTTGACACGCTCTTCGTGCAAGGTGACCTTCTGGTCAGCGTCAACGTCTCCAGCGGCGTGCGCGTCGGCAGCAGGAACGCCTTCCTGAGCAGCAACGCCGTCGCGGTCAGCGGTTGCGTGTGCGTCGTCAGCAACAACGTCCTCGCGCTGTCCGTCAGCAGCACCAGCGGTACCGGCTACGCCAGCAGTTCCAGCAACACCTGCGGTTCCAGCCACGCCAGCTTCACCAGCGCGGTCAGCGTCACCAGCCACACCAGCGCGGTCAGCGTCACCGGCTACACCAGCGTCAGCGTGCTCGTCCTGCACGCCGTAGTAGCGGTACAGTTCGTTTTCCTGTTCAGGCGACAGCTCGCTTTCTTCGTCAATGTTTGGTGCGTCCTTAACGAAGTCCTTTTCGTAAGGCACGTGGA
>ERZ1031273.575-NODE-575-length-10835-cov-20.905102_pt1 | contig 10835 bp, 7 predicted proteins | sample MGYA00516575_ERZ1031273 | MGnify/ENA primary metagenome ERZ1031273 (study PRJEB33718, sample SAMN03159816) | human skin metagenome | collected 2014-02-25 | study: EMG produced TPA metagenomics assembly of the PRJNA266117 data set (Human skin bacterial metagenome... | reverse complement strand
CACAGCGACAGGGATTATCACTTCTTTGCCTTAAGGCTCAAATGCGTCACCCCTGCGGTATGGTCCACCATTTGGATCTATTTCAGGGAGTTCTGATCCTCTGGACCTGACTGTCTCCGGGGATGATGAAAAGAAAAGGGGGCGACAAGTCGGTCTGACCTGTCGCCCCCTGTGGGCTCTCTCTCGAGGGAGAGATTACTTCTTGCGGCTTACGCTGCAGTAGCCATACTGAGCCTTGTCACCCAGCTCCTCCTCGATGCGGAGCAGCTGATTGTACTTAGCGATGCGGTCGGTGCGGCTGAGAGAGCCGGTCTTGATCTGGCCGCTATTGGTAGCCACAGCGATGTCGGCGATGGTGGTGTCCTCAGTCTCACCGGAGCGGTGGCTGGTGACGCTGGTGTAGCCGGCGCGGTGTGCCATCTCGATGGCGTCGAGCGTCTCGGTGAGGGTACCGATCTGATTGACCTTGATGAGGATCGAATTGGCAGCGCCCATCTCGATACCCTTCTTGAGGTAGTCGACGTTGGTGACGAAGAGGTCATCACCCACGAGCTGGCAGCGGTCACCGATGCGGTCGGTGAGCTTCACCCAATTCTCCCAGTCGTTCTCATCCAGACCATCCTCGATGGAGTCGATGGGGTACTTGGCGATGAGCTGCTCGAGGTAGTCGATCTGCTCCTCAGCGGTCAGCTTCTTGCCATTGGGGTCCTTGGGCATACCGGTCTTGAGCTGGCGGTAGTCGTAGTACCACTTGCCATCCTCCTGTACAGCAAACTCAGATGCGGCGCAATCCATAGCGATGCGCACGTCCTTGCCGGGCTCGTAGCCGGCGTCCTTGACAGCCTGGATGATGGAGTCGAGGGCGTCCTCGATGCCATCGAGCTTGGGGGCGAAGCCACCCTCGTCACCGACAGCGGTGGAGAGGCCGCGCTTCTTGAGCAGCTTAGCGAGAGCGTGGAAGACCTCGGTACCCATACGGAGACCCTCACGGAAGGTCTCGGCACCCACGGGGCGGATCATAAACTCCTGGAAGGCGATGGGCGCATCGGAGTGAGCACCACCATTGATGATATTCATCATCGGTACCGGGAGGACGTACGTATTGGTGCCGCCGATATAGCGGTAGAGGGGCAGGTCGAGTGCAGTGGCGGCAGCACGAGCGCAAGCGAGGGAGACGCCGAGGATGGCGTTGGCTCCCAGCTTAGACTTCGTCTTGGTGCCATCGAGCTCGAGCATCTTCTGGTCGATGCCGCGCTGGTCGAGGACGTCCATGCCGATCAGCTCGGGAGCGATCTTGGTATTGACATTCTCCACAGCCTTGAGGACGCCCTTGCCGCAGTAGCGCTTCTTGTCACCATCGCGGAGCTCAAGAGCCTCATTCTCACCTGTGGAGGCACCACTGGGGACGCAAGCGCGACCGATGATGCCATACTCCAGCTCTACCTCTACCTCTACGGTGGGGTTGCCGCGAGAGTCGAGGATCTCGCGACCATGTACGTTCTGAATTTCCATTCTTCTCATTGTCTATAGGGATTAGTACTAAAAATCTTTCTTTACCAATGGCAAATATACCCAAAGTGTCCGACTTAAGTGGTCCATCTGCCCTCTTTTATAAGATCAAAAATGAAAAAAAGGTCACGTCTCGCGTGAGAAGTGACCCTGGATGACCTGGTGGTGTCCGTCTGCTAACGGCGTGATTGCTGGTAGAGGAAGTCGATGATCCCCTCCAGCACCTTGCCCGGAGCGAGTCCGGCGGCGTGGATCTGCTGGGGGATAAAGCTGGTGGCGGTCATGCCGGGGGTGGTATTGACCTCCAGCAGCACCGGCGTGCCGTCGCTCTCGATGAAGTAGTCGACCCGGATGATACCAGCGGCCCGTAGGTGGCGGTAGATCCGGTGGGTCAGCTCCTTGACACGCGCTGTCGTCTCTTCAGGGATGCGGGCCGGCGTGATCTCGTCCACGGCGCCATTGTACTTGGCATCGTAGTCGAAGAACTCACTCTTGGGCACCACCTCGGTGATCGGCAGGATGTGGATCCCCTCGGCGTCCTCGTAGGCGCCACAGGTGATCTCGGTGCCGGTGATGAGCGACTGGATCATCACATCGCCACTCTCGGCGAGTGCCTTATCTATCGCCGGCTGCAGTTGCTCCCGCTCGGTGACGTGCGTCGTGGCGATGCTGGAGCCGCCGTTATTGGGCTTGACGAAGCAGGGTAGCCCCGGCTCACGGAGCAGGTCGTCAATGTCGATCCGGTCGTACTTGGTGAGCCGGACAGCAGGGGCGATCTTGATCCCAAAGGTGGAGAGGTAGCGGGCGCAGACGTACTTGTCGAAGGTGAGTGCCCCGATCAGCGTCGGACAGCAGGAGTAAGGGATCTGGAGCATGTCGAGGTAGCCGGTCAGGTGCCCGTCCTCACCCGGCGTGCCGTGGATGGTGATGTAGGCGAAGTCGAAGCGGACCTTGCGTCCCGTCTCGGGGTGGACGAAGGAGAAGTCTCCCTTGTCGATCTCCGGGTCGCCCTCCAGACCGAGCACCGTCCAGTGGTCACGTCTCAGCAGCACCGGATAGATCTCGTACGGGCTGTCGGAGAGAAACTTCATCAGTCCCTCCTGGCTCGACAGGGAGACGGTGTACTCGCCACTATAGCCGCCGGCGATGAGCGCAATCTTTAGTTTTTCTTGATCCATGATAAGATAAGGTCAGAGGTTCTCCACATTGCCGTCGTCGACGTACTTCCGCCACTTCTCGATCAGGGCGGTCATGTCGGGCGGTAGTGTACTCGAGAAGTCCATCTGTCGCTTGAGTATGGGGTGAAAGAAGCCCAGTGTCTGAGCATGCAGCGCCTGCCTCGGGCAGATAGCAAAGGCATTCTCCACAAATTTCTTATAGCTGGCGAAGCGATTTCCACGCAGGATCCGATCCCCGCCGTAGACAGCGTCGTTGAAGAGCGGGTGACCTTCATTCGAGAGGTGGACGCGGATCTGGTGGGTCCGTCCCGTCTCGAGGCGGCACCGCACCTGGCTGAGGTAGCCGAGGTACTCCTCCGTGGCGTAGTGGGTCACGGCTGTTTTGCCCACTTCACCCTCGTAGGGGAAGGCGGCCATCCTCGTCCGGTCGCGCGGGTCACGGGCGAGGTTGCTCCTCAGGACGCCGTCAGCCGGGTCCATATGTCCCCAGATCACAGCCACGTACTCGCGTCGGGTGGAGTGGTCGAAGAATTGCTTCCCGAGCGCACTCTTCACCTCCGCCGTCTTGGCGATCACAAGGAGACCGCTGGTGTCCTTGTCGATGCGGTGAACCAGTCCAATCGCCGGATCATTGACATCGAAGTCGGGGTTATTCCGCATGTACCAGGCGAGCCCATTGAGGAGCGTCCCGTCCCAGTTGCCATGCCCCGGGTGGACCACCAGTCCGGCCGGCTTATTGACCACCAAGAGCCAGTCATCCTCGTAGACGATCTCGAGAGGCATCTCCTGGGGAGTGATCTCGAGGGTCATCGGTGGACGCTCCAGCCGCATGGAGACGCGGTCGAGAGGCTTGACCTTATAATTGGACTTGACCGGTCCGCCATTGACGAAGATGAAGCCGGAGGAGGCTGCCCGCTGGATACGGTTGCGGGAGATCTTCGGCATCATATTGACGAGGAATCGGTCGACCCTCAGAGGCTCCTGCCCCTGATCCGCTCGTATGGCGTAGTGCTCATAGAGCTGGTCTACCTCCTCATCCTCCTCGTCTACCGGCTCCGTGTCTGTCGGTAGGTCTCTCTCGGTCATCTGGTGTAAGGTGTGTGCTGTGTGGCTGTCTCTCAGAGTTCCGGCAGATCCTCCACATCGGGCTCCTCCGTCTGACCGATCCGCTGAAGGGCTTCGGCGACCTCGCTATCTATCGCTGTGGTATCGGCATCGTAGAGACTGTCGAGCGAGATGGTGGAGGTGATCGACAGGACGAGCGGAGTATTGAATGGCAGCTTCGTGCCCGGCTGGATCACTCGGCCGGTCTGGCGGTCTGATACTTCCACGGCGAGGTCATTGTACCGTCCGGGGACCATCTTGACCGTTACGTCGATGAATCCCGCTGAGCGCAGAGCCGCCTCGGCCCGGCGGCGGGAGGTGTCGTAGACGGCAGGCATCACCACCTGCTCCACGGTCGTGGTATTGGTGGTGAGGAAGATCGTCCGATGTTTCTTGATGATCGATCCTGGACCAGGTGAGGTCCTCAGGATCACTCCCGGAGCCAGACCCTCGGTATAGATCGAGTCGACAATCTCGAGGTCCAGATCCATAGACCGGACCGCACTCATCGCCTCCTCACGGGTCATACCGGAGAGATCCGGCACCTTGACCGCCTCTCCATGGTGGGTGTAGACATCGAGGAGATAGAGTGCTCCCACCACGATAAGCGCCCCCACGACGACCATAGCCAGCAGGTTTAGCAGCGTGATCCCGACGGCTCGTCCTGCACTCATTGTCCGCTTTTTCTCCTCCGTCCGATCCTCTGTCTCTCTGTCCATCTCCTCCTCGCTCATGACTGGGTGACTTGGGCTTACTTACTCTTCGTCCTCCGCCATGTCGGAGAAGACGTTTTGCACATCGTCGTCGTCCTCGATCTTGTCGATCAGAGTATTGACCTCCTCGCGCTCCTCGGGAGTGATCTCCTTCGTCATCTTAGGCTCGCGGATGAAGTCTGCCGACTGGATCTCGAAGTCCATACCCTCGAGTGCGGACTGCAGGTCGCCATTGACGGCAAAGTCTCCCGTCACCGTATAGCCGTCGTCCGACTTGGAGACATCCTCCGCACCGGCATCGATCAGCTCCAGGAGCAGCTCCTCGGGATCGTACTCCTTGCCCTCCTCCTTGGGCGTGACGGTGAAGACCACCTTGTGATCAAAGAGGAACTCCACACTACCATTCACTCCGAGGCTCCCGCCGAACTTAGTGAAGTAGCTCCTGAGATTGGCCACCGTGCGGGTCGTATTGTCGGTCATGGTCTCCACGAAGATCGCAATGCCGTGCGGAGCATAGCCCTCGTACGTCACGATCTCATAATTCGCCTGATCCTTGTCCGTCGCCTTCTTGATCGCACGCTGGACATTCTCCTTGGGCATATTCTCCTTCTTGGAGGTCTGGATGAGTACGCGCAGGCGGGGGTTGGTGTCGGGATCGGGACCGCCGTCGCGTGCCGCGATAGTGATCTCCTTGCCCAGCTTGGTAAAGGTGCGGGCCATATTACCCCAGCGCTTCATCTTACGCGCTTTTCTGTACTCAAATGCTCTTCCCATGATTGTCTGTATCTATAGTCTCAGTCGACCGTTTTATCGGAGGGTCGCTCCGGTAGCGTGCTCGATTTGGTTGAAAATTTTCTTCATTGCTTTCTCGATCGCCTTGTCGCTCAGCGTCTTGTCCGGGTCGAGGAGCTCAAAGGTGACCGCATACGACCGCTTGCCCTCGGGCAGGGTCTTGTCCTCGTAGACGTCGAAGAGCTCGACGCTCCTCAGCAGCTTGGGCTCCGCCTTCTCTGCCGCCTGCTTGATGGTGTCGAAGGTGACACTCTTGTCGACGAGGAGTGCGAAGTCGCGCTTGACGGAGGGGAAGCGCGGGATGCTCGTCGCCTTGGTCAGTCGACCGAGGACGCGCTGGAGCAGGATGTCCCACTTGATCTCAGCGAAGTAGACCGGCACATCGATGTCGTGCATCGTCGTCAGCATCTCCTGGTCGAGGAGTCCCCAGCGGGCGAAGGTCTCGCCGCCCTTCAGCGAGAGCACCTGGCACTTCTCGTAGAGCGGGTCGTCCTCCCTCTGCTCGCTGCTGACCTCTCCGGCATTCACGCCCATGCGGATCAGGATCTGCTCGAGGACTCCTTTCAGTTCATAGACAGAGACTTCCCGCTCAGGGGTGATCCAGTTGCCGGTATCGGTATCCCCGGTCATCCAGAGCCCGAGGCGGAAGCTTTCGTGGAAGCCTCGCAGCGGATTCTCCTCCCTCTCGTCCACACGGGTGTAGGTGTTGCCAAATTCGAAAAAGCGGATGTTCGTCGCCTTGCGATTCAGATTCCGCTCGATCGACTCCAGTCCGCCGTGGACCAAAGTCTGACGAAGGGTGGAGAGATCGGCGGAGAGGGGGTTCATCACCCTGACTGCCCGCTTGCTGCTCTCCTCGTCGCTGTAGTAGGACTCCTTGGAGAGGGAGTTATTCAGGATTTCGAAGAATCCCGCTCCCACCAATTGCTCGCTGATTACCTGCTGGTAGCGGACGCTCTCATCCTGGTATGAGGGTGCGCCCATCGTCAGGGTCAGTCGCTGGTCAGGTGCTTGGTAGGTGTTGTATCCGTAGATTCGCAGGATCTCCTCGATCAGGTCCACATCGCGAGTCACGTCATAGCGGTAGCGCGGCACCTCCACGTGGATCCCCTCCTCGTCCTCACCGGTGATGGTGATCAGAAGCGACTCAAGGATATTACGCACCTGAGCCTTGTCGATCTCGAAGCCGATCAGGTCGTAGAGTCGCTTCCACGAGAGGTCGATCTTGTAGGGACCTACGGGATCGGGGTACTCGTCGTAGATGGCACTCGCCACCTCGCCCCCTGCCACCTCGGTGATCAGGTCCACGGCGCGGCGGAGGGCGTAGGGAATCTCATTGGGATCTAAGCCCCTCTCGTAGCGGAAGGAGGCGTCTGTATTGAGTCCGTGCCGGCGAGCGGTCTTGCGGACGTACGTGGGGTGGAAGGTGGCACACTCGAGGAACATATTGGTCGTCTCCTCAGTGATGCCGGAGTCCTTCCCACCGATCACGCCGGCGATGCAGATCGGGTCGGTGGCGTCGGCGATCACCAGATCCCTCTTCGTCAGCTCGTACTCCTTGCCGTCCAGTGCGGAGAGCTTCTCACCCGCCTTAGCGAGCCGGACGTGCACCTCGCCGCCCCTGACCTTATCGAGGTCAAAGGTGTGAAGCGGCTGTCCGATCTCCATGAGGACAAAGTTGGCCGCATCGACCACATTATTCACCGGGTGGACGCCCATCGTCTCAAGTGCTTCGCGAAGCCACTTCGGCGAGGGACCGACCTTCAGACCGCGTACTACCACTCCTGCATAGCGAGGAGCAGCCTCCGGGGCGTCGATATGTAGGCTCACCGGGTGCCCTTCCCCCCTTATCTCACTCACCTCAGGCTTATGGAGCGCCGTACGAAGTCCGCGCGAGCGGAGATCGGCGTAGAGGTCGCGAGCCACGCCGTAGAGAGAGGTGCCGTCGACGCGATTGGGGGTGATGTCGATCGTGATCACCTGATCCGAGTGTACGCCGAAGTAGTCGGCCGCCTCGGTCCCGGCGGGGATGTCGTCCGGCAGCACCATGATCCCGTCATGGGCGGTGCCGAGTCCGATCTCATCCTCGGCGCAAATCATGCCGAAGGAGTCCTCCCCGCGCATGCGACTCTTCTTGATCGTAAAGGACTCCTCTCCATCGTAGAGCGTGCAGCCGATGGTGGCCACCACGACAGTCTGTCCGGCAGCTACATTGGGTGCACCGCAGACGATCTGTAGGGGTCCGTCCGGGCTGTACTTGCTACCGAGATCCACGGTGGTGATGTGGAGGTGGTCAGAGTTGGGGTGCGGGACGCAGGTGAGGACCTTCCCGATGACGAGACCGCGCAGTCCGCCACGGATCGACTCGCGCGTCTCCACGCCGTCTGACTCCAGACCGGTTGATGTCAGGATGTCGCTGACCTCCTCAGCTGTGAGGTCATGGTCGACATACTTCTTGAGCAAGTTGTACGATACGATCATTCTTTTTCTCTCAATATATATATGTGCCGCTTGGCGTCATCCTTGTCTAAGGTCGATGGTACACGGCACAGGATACTCAGTATAATGGGACTACAAATTTAGCCCTAATTCCGTCCAATCACAAAAGCACCACTCCTCTCGCTCGGGGTGATGCATCTGAGTGGTGCGGAGAATCATTCTACAGACGTGTACGAAGCACCCGATAAGTCGCCTCCCAGAGCCCGAAATACCGATGGAGGATGGTGGTCCAGGAGAGGTATGTCCTCACTCCGGCAGTAGGTTGGCGTCTGACTTTTTCAGAAGCTTTTGTGGTGCAAAAATACCACCTGCGTACGGAGCAAATGTCTCACAGAGTCTCTTGATGTCTTTTTCTGCTTCTTTCTGATGAAAAGTGGGAATTAGCTCAGGTGCGCCATGCCTAAATAGTTTAGATAGATGGAGGAATGTTGGGCTGTTTTTCTATACCTTTGCGGAGAAATGAAGAGAGAGCAGCTCATAAGGGTGTTGGCCGGCGTGCTGCTGGCAGTCTTTGGCTCGGTGACGGTGACGCTGCCGGCCCACCTCTCGTCGCCCAATCACGTCAGCGGTCTCTGCGACACCTCGGCGACGAGTGCCACCGGCTGTCTCTTCGTCCACTTCCTCACCGAGACATTTAACGAGGGCGAGGGGACTCCTGAGATCACTGCACCTCGGATGCCCGGCGTAATGCTCTCTGTGGCTCCGACTCCGGCGCTGCACTCTGTCTCGGCTGACCATCCGGCCCTCCGCGCTCCTCCTTTCTCTCTACTGTAACGTCTGACGTCGGTCGCTCTGCGGAGCGGTCGGCTTTGTTGCACTGTAGAGAGAAATCCAATGACACACTTATTATATGACGGCGTGAGGTGTACCCTCCTGGGGACACTGCTCACGCTCCTGACCCTGTCGGCGGCGGCTCAGTCGTGGCGGGTCACCGTCCTCGATGCCGAGGACAGACAGCCTCTGCCGGGTGTGATCCTCCGGCTGGGTCGTCACACCTATCTCACGGATGGCGCAGGTCTCGCCCTTGTCCCGACGGATGTGGGGCAAAGTGGAGATCGGCTCGTCGGCAGCTTCGTCGGCTATGATACCTTTGCGATCCCGCTGGCGAACCTGAGGGATACCACCATTTATATGCACCCTGCGCGCGAACTCCTGGGCGCCGTCGAGGTGGTGGCGCAGCGGACGCCCAAGGAGCGAACGATGGTCGGCGAGGTGATCACCTCTGATGACCTCCACCGGACGATCCGGCAGGACCTGACCGATGCGGTGACGATGGTCAAGGGGGTAAGCAGCATCGGCACCGGTAGTGGCGAGGGAGTGCCGGTGATTCACGGGCTCTCGGGAAATAGGATCCTGATCATCCGAAACGGCGTGCGGCAGGAGGCGCAGCAGTGGAATGTCGACTTCGGTACCCGGCTCCACGCGGGGCATGCCGGTATGATCACTGTCCTCAAGGGGGCGGAGTCGGTTCGCTACGGCAGCGATGCCCTCGGCGGGGTGATCATTGTGGACAGCCCTCTGCTGCCCTACGGCGAGCGAACCACCGGGCGGGTCGGAGCGGAGTATGGCTCTAATGGTCGCAGCCTCGGTGCTGACTTCGCGCTCGCTGGGAGTCCTTTGCCCTCCTTTGCCTACCGTCTCCAGGCGGCGTATGCCAATGCAGGGGATCGATCGACCGCCACTTATCTCCTTAATAATACCGGCTCTCGAGCTGGAGACCTTGACCTCAATCTCGGGTGGAAGGGGGAGAAGGGGCTGGTGGAGCTCTTCTACAACCTGAGCGACCACGACGAGGGGATCTACTTCGGCGCGCAGCTCGGCAGCGTCGACCAGCTGCAGGAGCGGATCCGACTGGGACGACCGGTGGAGACTGCCCCTTTCTCTCGATCCATAGCCTTCCCTCGCCACCGGTCGATCCATCACAACCTCCGCCTGCGGGGGGAGTATCACAGCGACCACCTTGGCACCCTCGCCCTCTGTCTCGCCTACCAGCGCGACCGTCAGCGGGAGTACCACTTCCGCCGTATGGATCGCTCCTCGATCCCGAGCGTCAGCCTGACGCTCGACAATGCTCAGGGCGACTTCACCTGGTCGAAGAACTACGGTCCCTGGTCGAGCGAAGTGGGGAGCGGGGTCACATACAGCAATAACTATAATCAGCCAGGCACGGGAGTGGTTCCCCTGATCCCCAATTATGTACGCCTCTCGGGCGGGCTCTACGGGGTGCAGAAGTACCAGACTGAGCGGCTGGCTCTCGAGGCGGGAGGGCGGATCGATGGTCTTTACCTCAATGCCGAGGGCATCGACCTCTACTCCCGTCCCTATGGGGGTGAGCGGCGGTATCTCAATCTCACTGCCATGGCGGCGGCACACTACCACCTCCTTCCCTCCCTCGCTCTCACGACGCAGCTCGGCAGCGCCTGGCGGGCGCCCCATGTGGCGGAGCTCTGGAGCGAGGGACTGGATGCGGTCGGCGGGCTGTATCTCAAGGGGGATGAAACGATGGGCAGCGAGCGGGCGCTGAAGTGGATCGCCGCCATCGACTACTCCTCGAGCGCCATTCGCGCATCGGTCGAGGGCTATCTGCAGTGGATCGGAGGGTATATCTACAAGGCTCCGACGGGAGACTTCTTCCCGGTCCTCAGCGGCGTCTACCCGCTCTTCCGCTACCGCAGTACCTCCGCCTTTCTCCGCGGGGTGGATGCGGAGGTCCGCTGGTCGCTCACCGACCGAATCTCGTACCGGGTGCTGGGGGGCATCGTCCTCGGCAACGAGCGCTCCACCGGGCGGTATCTCCCCTTCATCCCCCCGTTTCGCCTCACTCAGACGATCGACGTGAAGCTCCCCCTCTGGCGGGAGACCACGATCGGGCTGTCGCATAAGTATGTGGCCAAGCAGCGGCGATTTGATCCCGATCAGGATCTGATCCCTTACGCTCCGCCGGCTTACCATCTCCTCGGACTCGAGGCGGGGACGATGATCCCGCTCTCCGGAGAGCAGTCGCTCAGCATCGCGCTCTCCGTCTCCAATCTGCTGAATA